>Ga0194125_10000033_pt1 | contig 191279 bp, 161 predicted proteins | sample TA2KigC250mmetaG_FD_148626 | JGI IMG/M metagenome (GOLD analysis project Ga0194125, IMG submission 148626) | Freshwater microbial communities from Lake Tanganyika, Tanzania - TA2015034 Kigoma Deep Cast 250m | ecosystem: Environmental > Aquatic > Freshwater > Lake | place: Tanzania: Lake...
CGATCCGCCGGCGGGGCTCGTCGCCGCGGCAGGACGTTTCCTGGCGGCTTCGCTCCTGGGCGGCTGCGTAGCCTACGCGTGCGACCGCTGGATCCCCCTCCCGGCCCCGCCCCGTCTCGCGGCAGCCGGGACCGGCGGAATCCTCGCCTACATCGTCGTGCTCACGGCGATGGGCGCGGAGGAGCCGCGGGACCTCTGGGCGATCCTCGGAGGGAGGCTGCGGAGGAAGGGATGAAGCTTCTGGAGGAGCGGCTGCGCATGCTGCCGCGGCGGCCGGGCGTCTATCTCTTTCGCACCAGCGCCGGCGAGGTGCTCTATGTCGGCAAGGCGAAGAGCCTGCCGCCGCGCGTCCGCAGCTATTTCCGCACGCGCCACGAGCCCGGATCGAGGCTGGCCCAGATGGTCCAGCGGATCCATGACATCGAGACGATCGTGACCGGGTCCGAGACGGAGGCGCTCATCCTCGAGGCGAACCTGGTCAAGGAGCATCGTCCCCGCTACAACGTCTTCTTGAAGGATGACAAGAGCTACCCGTTCCTCCAGGTGACGACAGGCCATCCCTTCCCCGGCCTCTTCCTCACGCGGCGAGTGATCGCCGATGGGTCCCGGTACTTTGGGCCGTACACATTCGTGAAGGGCCTGAGACGGACGTTGAAGGGGCTGCGCGGCGTCTTCCGGCTGCGCAACTGCACCGATCAGAGGTTGGAGAGCGGGGGACGCGAGTGCCTCGAGTACTTCATCGAGCGCTGCCCGGCTCCCTGCACGGCGAGAATCGATCAGGCCGACTACGGCGCCATCGTCGCCCGTCTCCTTCGTTTCCTCGGGGGAGATGTCGGCGGCGTCGTGGAGGAGATGCGCGCTCGGATGCTCGCCTGCTCCCGAGAAGCGCGCTTCGAGGAGGCAGCCCGCCTGCGAGACGACATCGCGACCCTCGAGCGGCTTGGCCTGCTCCAGAGAATGACCCCGGCGCTGCAGTCCGATACAGATGTCGTGGCGCTCGTCCGGCGCGGCGCGCGCGCCTGCTGCGTCGCCATGCATGTGCGCGACGGGAAGGTCCTCGGCAAGGAGCAGCGCATCGTCCTCAGGGCATCGGAGACGGAGGAGCCGGAGATCCTGAGGCTCTTCCTCATCGATCTCTACGGCGGTGCTCAGGATCCCCCCGATCTGATACTCACATCGCTCGCCCCCTCGGAGGCGCCGCTCCTGGAGGGGTGGCTGTCATCCCGGCGGGGGGCCGCGGTGCGGATCCGCCCGGTCCGCGCGGGCGCGAAGCGAGGGCTGCTCGACCTGGCCCGAGAGAACGCGCATCTCGGACTGGAGGAAGAAGAGCTCCGGCAGAGGAAGAGGCGGACTCTCGTCGACCCCGGGATCTATGAGCTTCAGGAGAGGCTCGGTCTACCTCGAATCCCCTATCGAATCGAGGGGTTCGACATCTCCAACCTCCAGGCGACCTATGCCGTCGCGGCTCAAGTCTGCTTCCAGGACGGATCACCCTTGAAGAGCGCCTATCGCCGCTATAGGATCAAGCAAGTCCAAGGACCGGACGACGTTGCCATGATGGAAGAGGTTCTCAGGCGACGGCTCGGGAGGCTGCGGCAGGATGGAGGGGCTGGGCCCGATCTGATCCTGGTCGATGGGGGGAGAGGGCAAGTGGGCAGGGCGGTAGCCGTCCTCGAGCAAGCGGGCCTTGGCGAGATCGCCGTCTTGGGGTTGGCGAAGCGGGAGGAGCAGTTGGTCATCCCCGGCGTCAGCGAGCCCCTCCGTCTCCCTCGCAACTCGGACGCGCTCCGACTTCTGCAACGGGTCCGCGACGAAGCCCATCGTTTCGCCCTCTCTTACCATCGGTCTATTCGGGGGAAGGGGCAGACCAGGTCCGCTCTCGATCCGTTGATGGGAGTCGGAAGGGTGAGGCGGGCGCGTCTGCTCGAGCGCTTCGGCAGCGTCGAGGGGGTCAGGCGCGCAAGCGTCGAGGCCCTGGTGCGCGTGCCTGGGATCGGGCCTCGGATCGCCCGGCGCATCAAGGAGGGGCTCGGGGCCGCAGAGATCCCGCGAGCGGAGATCTCCGGAGGGACCGTTGACGAGTCTTGAGGCGGCGCTGGACGCCTACCTCGACCACCTGCGCCTCGAGAGGCGCCTCTCCGCGCGCACCGTCATCTCCTACCGGAGCGACCTGGTCCAACACGTCGCCTTTCTGCTGGAGTCCGGCGTGACGGCCTGGAAGCAGGTCGACACAGAGCTCCTGCGAAGGGACCTCGCGCGCCTGCACGGGGAGGCGAGAGCGCGGCGGAGTCAGCAGCGGTACAGGAGCAGCCTCCGGGGGTTCTACCGGCGCCTTCTGGAGGAGGGGGAGATCGACCAGAGCCCCGCCAGGGACCTGGAAGGCCCCCGCGTGGCGCGGCGACTTCCCGAGAGCCTCTCGATCGAGGAGATCGAGAGGCTCCTGGATGCGGCGGGCGGGCGGGAGCCTCTCGACTTGCGGGACCGCGCGCTTCTCGAGATCGCTTATGGCGCAGGTCTGCGCGCCTCGGAGCTGGTCGGCTTGGGCGCTGAGGCCGTCGACCTGGAGAACCGCCTGATCCACGTTCATGGCAAGGGAGACAGGGAGCGGGTGGTTCCTCTGGGCAAGCCGGCCTGCCGGGCCGTGCGGGACTACGTCGCGAGGGCTCGCCCCCGCTTGGCCCCCGGTGGGGGATCGGAGCGCCTCTTTCTCAACCGCCGGGGTCGCCCCCTCTCGCGAATGGGCTTCTTCCGGATCGTTCGAAAGAGGGGAGAGGTGGCCGGCCTCGATCCTCGCCGCCTCCATCCGCATCTCCTGAGACACACCTACGCGACCCACCTCCTCCAGAACGGAGCATCCTTGAGGATCGTTCAGGAGCTACTGGGCCATCGCTCCCTGACCACGACGGAGATCTACACAGCCGTCGACCCCGCCTACCTCAGGCGGATTCACAGACAGCACCACCCCCGCGGCGGGGGATGAAAGGAGCCCGCGTGAGACGCGCCACATGCGATCGGAGGGGTTTTGGAGGGGCTGGGGCCGTCCTGCTAGCTCTGCTGCTCCAGCTGGCCTCCCTGGTTGCCCCGGCAAGCGCCTACGAGCACCGCCAGAGCACCCCCAGCTTCGGAGTCCAGTTCGGGTATGGACGAGTGTTCGGTGACGACTCGTACCGGATCTCCTATCCCGAGGGGACTGACGAGACCTACCGAGTCGGAATCTCCAAGTACCACGATGAGTGGGGACCGTCCGCCCATGTCGCCGTCCGCTTCGTCCTGGACCGCAGCCACGCGCTCGGATTCGGGTTCGACGACCTGCGCTACAAGAGGAACGCGGACCTCGATTCGGCCCTCAAGGGTTCTCTTGCGCAGTGGGCCAAGTTCACGTCCTTCCGGGCGGACTACTACATGTACGTGAACCGTCGCCAGAAAGCCTCCTACTACGTGGCCCCCAGCGTGGGGATCCAGCAGCGCGAGATCCGCTTCGCCAGGAGCGAGGTGGAGAAGCGCGAATTCCGCCTGCTGTACGGGGGGGCCCTGGGTATGGAATACTTCATCCGCCGGTCCTTCAGTGTGGACCTGAGCGGCCGTGTCTATGGCCTGCCGGGGCAGGACGGCACCAACCTGGTGGTCCAGCCAGCGCTGGGAATCCACATCTACGTGATCTGAGAGGAGAGGGGTTGGCTCCGGTCAAGCGGTTCGCGGTGGGGGACACGCTCCACCATGTCGACTACGGGGAGGGGATGGTCGTTGGGGTGCGCCCCCGCCCCTTCTTCGACATCCTGGAGGTCGCCTTCCAGGACGGCGTGCGCAGGCTGAACTCCAACCACCCGCGCGTCGGCCAGAAGGCCCCGGAGCCTGCGGGCGCCCCCCAACCGAGCGAGAACGCGCCCGAGGAGGCGCGCCCCGGGACGCAGGACGAGAACGGCGCCCTTTGCATCGATCCCGAGACGGTCGACGCCTTCCGATCGCTCGCGGAGATGCCCAAGGGAAGCGCAGAGCGATTCCTGGTCCACCTCGCCGCGGAACGCCTCGCGCTCACAAGGGGATTCGAGAACCTGCTCTGCCTGAACGGCGTCCGCGATCTCGAGCGCTATGACTTCCAGATCCGGGCCGTCCTCAGGGCGCTCCGCCAGATGCGGGGCAGGGCCCTGCTCGCCGATGAAGTCGGTCTGGGAAAGACGATCGAGGCGGGACTGATCCTCAAGGAGTACGCGCTGCGAGGCCTGGTCCGGCGCGCGCTCGTGCTCGCGCCCGTTTCCCTGCTCACGCAGTGGCGGGAAGAGCTGACGCACAAGTTCGATCTTCCGTTCGTCGTGCGCGCCCGGGGCGAGGGATGGGGGAACCACGCCTTCCTGATCGCCTCGCTCGACACCGCCAAGACGGAGCGCAATCGGGAGGAGATCGGGCGCCAGGGATTCGACATCCTCGTGGTTGACGAGGCCCACCGCCTCCGCAATCACCTCACCCAGGGCTGGAGGTTCGTGGACGCCCTCTCGTTGAAGTACCTCCTTCTCCTCACGGCCACGCCCGTCCAGAACGACCTGCGCGAACTCTACAACCTCGTGACTCTGCTGAAGCCTGGCGTGCTGGGAACCTATCGGGCGTTCAGGAAGCAGTTCATGGTGCGGGGCGACAAGCGGTTGCCCAAGAACACGCGGCAGCTCTCCTCTCTTCTGAGCGAGATCATGATCCGGACGACGAGAAGCTCGACGGCGCTCAAGTTTCCCAAGCGCGAGGTGATGATCGAGACCTTCGACTTGAGCCCGGAGGAGAGGCGCCTCTATGACGGGGTGTCGAGCTTCGTCCACGACATCGTCTCCGACAGCGAGCCGGACGAGTACGGCCATTGGCACTTCCTCTTGCTCGTGCTCCAGAAGGAAATGGGCAGCAGCCACCTCGCCGCGCAGAAGACTCTCGAACGCTCGGCGCGGGTCTTCCGGACGGGAAACCAAGCGAAGAGACTGAAGCGCCTGGTCGAGATGGCCCGCGCCGTGCGCGTCAGCAGGAAGTTCGAGGGCCTGCAGCAACTCCTGAGCAAGACCGACGCCGACGAGAAAGTCCTCATCTTCACCCAGTTCCGCCGCACCCTCGAGTTCCTCGAGTCGGGGCTTCGCGCCCTGGGGGAGGAGCCGGCGATCTTCCACGGCAGCCTCACAGCGGCGGAGAAGGACACTGCCGTCGAGGCCTTTCGGCGCGACAGGCGGATCCTGATCAGCACGGAAGCAGGGGGAGAGGGGCGCAATCTGCAGTTCTGTCGCACCGTGGTCAACTACGACCTCCCGTGGAATCCGATGCGGATCGAGCAGCGCATCGGCCGCGTGCATCGTCTGGGTCAGACTCGAGACACGAGGATCCACAACTTCACCGCCAAGGACACGGTCGAGGACTACGTCCTCGCCATTCTCCACCGGAAGATCAACATGTTCGAGCTGGTCATCGGCGAGATGGACATGGTCCTCGGCCAATGGAGCGAGCGGGAGAGCTTCGAACAGCGCGTCTTCCAGATCTGGGCGAGTCACCGCAACAGGAAGGACCTCGAGGAGGCCTTCGGCGCCTTCGGTGAGGATCTTCTGCTGGCGCGCAAACGCTACGAGAAGATCCGCGACTATGACCAGGCGATCTTCGAGTCGGTCGGGGCGCGGGAGGGGGAGATCTCGTGATCAAGGCTTCGGTCCTGCAGCGCTTCGTCGAGGATTGGCTCGAGGTCCGAGGGCTTGAGCCGCAGAGGCTGGAGCCGGACGTCTGGTCGTTTCGGCTTCCCAAGGAGCTGCGCGAGCGCTTCGGGCGCGGGGAGCTCGTCTTCTCGTTCAACCAGCGGGCCCTCTCGCGCCACCCGAGATCGGAACTGGCCACGGTCGGGAATCCTGTGTTCGACCGTCTCCTTGCCGTGGCGCGCGAGGAGGGGCGCGTCGGAATAGCCTTCGCAAGACCACCCTCTTCAGCCGCGCGCCCGCCCGCGCTCTCGAAGGCGATCAGCCTTGGAGGACAGCCGCCCGCGAAGGTCGAGCCGACCTACCAAGCGGTCTACCACTTCGTCTTCACGATCGGTTATCCATCGATCGAAGCTCCGGACGAGACCGAGGTGGTCAGCGTCGATGGGGCCACGCTCGAGACCTGGGCGCAGACGCCCGATCTGGCCGATCTCTGGGGAACTCTGGAGCCTGAGCCGCGAAAGGGCCGGAGCCTGCTGCCGCCGCTGCCGATTCCGCCGCGGGTGATCGAGACTGCCCTGGCCGGATTCGAGAAACGGATGAGGCGCCGCATCAAGAAGGTCCTGGCCACATCGGAGACCCGGCTTCAGCAGGAAATCGAGTCGATCCAGGGATACTACGAGCAGCTGATCGAGGAGGCGCGCAATCAGAGCCGCCGGTGGGCGACCAAGGTCGAGGACCGGGAAGACCGGATCCGATGGCTCCAGCTCGAGTGGAAGCGAAGAACCGAGGAAGCGAACGAGTTCTGGAGGCCCAGGGTGAGCGCCCGCCTCGTGGCTCTCGGTCTGCAGATGATGCCGCGCGCCGCCTATCGATACGCCGGCCCCGGCAAGGGCCAGGGCAGGTCCGCTCCGCGCGGCGCCCTGCTGGTATGGGACGAGCAGTCCCGCAGGTTCCTGCCGCCCTACTGCGAGGCGTGCGGCAGGGTGGGTCTGACGGAACCCCAGGCTCGCCCGCGGGGGGGGATGGTCTGCCTCGAGTGCGCCGGCAAGGAGCGAGAGATCGAGCATCAGAGTCTGGAGCCGGGGGAGAAGGGGGGATCTCCGCGTGAGAAGCCGCGCGGGAGGCGGGCACGCGGGCACTTGACCCTGGTCCCCGGGGACCGATAGGCTCGAACAGTTCGCGCCTGATAGTTCGAGGAAAGGGAGGCATGGGTTGACGGAGAGGCTTTCCAAGGAAGAGCTGCGCGAGGATCCGGTCCTTAAGGCCGCCGCGCGCTTCGCCCAGGCGGTCCGGGAGAGGGCCGCGACGATCGCCATCGTGGTCGGAGTCTTGGTGGTGGCCCTCGTGGCGGTGCATTTCATGCGCCAGTCTCGCGCCAAGACTGCCCGGCAGGCCGCAGTCGTTCTGCTCGACGCGGAGTCCTACTACCAGAACGGAATGCTGGAGATGGCCGCCCGGCAGTTCCAGGAGACGGCAGAGAGGCACGGAAGCACCCCGAGCGGGAAGCTCGCCCGCCTGCGCAACGCCGACTGCCTGCTCGAGATGGGACGGCCCGAGGAGGCCGCCCGTCTCTATGAGGCATTCCTCCGAACGCGTCCTTCAGATGGATTGCTCCGGGCCTCTGCTCTGAGAGGGACGGCGGCCTCGCTTCTCGCCCTCGGCAGGGTCGAGGACGCGGGGCGGAAGTTCCTGGAATCGGCGGCTGTCGACGGCTCGCCCATGCGATCCGACGATCTCGCGTCGGCCGGATCGGCCTTCGCGGACGCCGGGAAGTACGACGACGCGATTGCGGCCTACCGGCTGCTGCTCGAGAAGTTTCCGGAAAGCCCCCGGGCGCGCGAGGCGCGCGAGGGGCTCGCGGCGGCCGCGGCGCGCAAGGGGCCCTGACGCGCCGCTCCCTGCGCCGTCGCGCGGTCAGTAGGTGACAACGACGAGGCCTGGGCCCTTCCCCCGAAGGGACGGAAGAGCCGCACCGACATCCCGGGCCGTCACGGCCATCGGCGCTCGCAGCCTCTCGTCGATCCCAAGGGGATCTTCTCCGCTCAGCATCGCCATCCCAGCCGCATAGGCCCTGTTCATCCGGGTCGCGCGCCTCATGAGGGCGCGGCCGTAGATCTGCGCCGCCTGCGTCGTCACGGCCGCGGAGTCGGGCGCGTTCGCGAGGGCCGCCCCCAGGAACTCATCGAATCCGGCCAGGATCCGCGGGAGATTCTTGCTGGCGGAGCCGGCAGAGGCCGTCCAGAGGACCGTGCCGTCATCGAGCCACTCGACCGAGGAACCGATCGAGTAGGCGAGGCCCTCTGTCTCGCGGAGCTGGAACTGGATCGCGGAGGAGAGAACCGCATTCCAGACCTCGATCGCCGGTTGTGTCTCGCCGTCCACCCTTCCCAGGAGGCGGGAATAGACGAGGCTTCCTTGCTTGGCGTCCATCCTGTGAACACGAAAGAGAACCGACTCGGGGAGAGCGAGACCCGGCAGGTCCGGCGGGATCGAGTCGGCGCTCGGGAGCGACCCGCGAAGGCGCGCGGCAATCGATTCCCCCAAGTCGAGCGGGGGAGGGGACGAGCCGGCGGGAAGCTCGCCCAAGTGACGCTCGGCGAGCGCCACGACGTCCTCCGGCGGCAGGGAAGTTCCCACGACCAGGAGCATCCGATTGCCGATCCAGTAGCGGCGCGCGAGATCGCGAAGCGCGGGGGGAGTGATCCTCGCGAGCGTCTCGGGGGTTCCGAAAACGGCGCGCGACCGCGGAGCGGAACCATGGAGCGCCCTTCGCGCGATCGCCCGCCCTGCGGTTGCGGCGCTGGCCGAGGCGCGTTGGGCTGCCGCGAGCATTGCCTTCTGCTGCTCCCCGAACTCCTCGTCGGTCCAGGCCGGAGGGCCCAGGAGCTCGGCAAGCAGGGCGAAAGCCTCCTCAGCATGCTCGTCCAAGGTCTGCAATCGGACGAAGCTGGCCCGAGGGCTCGAGTAGAAGTCGTCATAGGGGATGTTCGGGTCATCGGCCGTCTTCACCTCAGCGCCGATCCCCCTGAGCCTGCGGGCGAGCTGCTCCGGCGAGGACTTCGATGTTCGGACCTGCATCAGGCGGTGGAGCAACTCCACGGCGCCATCCAATCCATCCGGCTCGACCTCCGATCGTCCGCGAACCAGAAGATGGAGAGCGAGAACGGGGCTCTCGGCACCCGATAGAACCAGCAGATCGATGCCGTTGCGGAGGGTCGTCCTCAAGTGCGCGGCGCCAGCCCCTGAGGTGTCGTCGGGCTTCGTTTCCTCGCGGGGCAGAACGACCGCCAGCCGGAAGCGATCCCCGGGCCAGCGAGAGTGCTCCGTTTCCAGGTCTTCTATCGTGAGGCGGGCGAGCCGCTCGGGAAGCGTGAGGATCGAGGAGAGCCCCTGGCCGGCGATCTTGTCTCCGCGAACGATGCCGTAGAAGTGCGGCTTCTCCCGCAGGAAGAACTCCTCGGTTTCCTGGCTGACCTTCCATCCATGCAGATCGGACTCCGAGGGGAGTGGGATCGTCCGCAGGATCTCCGGCACGACCGGCTCGACGGCCCGCCAGTCCAGATCTGCGTCCGTCTCGACGCGGATACGCAGGAAGGTGCCCCCGGGAGCGAAGTCGAGCCACCCGCCGCAAGAGTGGATCCCGCGCGGGAAGCGCTCCCGCAGAGCCCTTTCGAACGGGGAGAAGCTCTCTCCGGCGAGGAGCGAGGTCAGACACTCGACGGCCAGGCATGCGGGTCCATCGGGGGAGGGGCCCGGAAAGGTCCATTGCTGGACCGCCGTCGCTCCCCCACTGCTGGCGACGGTAGGGGAGGGGTCCCACGCCGGCTCTGCCAGGGCTGCGGCTGGCGGAACCGGCCCCGGGGGCTCGGCCCCGAAGATCTCATGAAGCGCCCTTTCCATTTCGCTTGAAGCAAAGTCGCCAATCACCAGCACGCTCATGTTTTGCGGCGTATAGAGACCCTTATAGAAGGAGAGGATCGTCTCGCGGCTCAGGGCCTTGATCGAGCGTTCGCTGCCAAGCACCGGAAGGGCTAGCCCAAGCCCTCCTGGACCGAAGGTCATCAGATCGAGGAGCCGCTCGCGGTCGAAAGTCCCCGCGTCCTTGTCCTTGGCGAGTTCCGCTAGGATGATGCCCCTCTCTTTCTCGAGCTTCTCGGGAGGAAGGATCGAGTGAAAGAGCATGTCCCGCTGGATCTCCAGCCCCTGCCGGATCTTCTCCGATGGAGTCAGCATCATGTAGAGGACATGGTTCCGGCGCGTCGTCGCGTTGTTATAGGCGCCAAGGGCATCGACCTCCGCATAGAGCTGCTCCTGCGTCCGGCTCTCCGTCCCATTGAAGAGAAGATGCTCGAGGAAGTGGCTCGCCCCGCTCGTCGTGAAGTCCTCGCGGGCCGACCCCGAGTGGACGAAGACCGAGCTGCCGATGAGGGGGGCGGCGTGGTTCTCGAGAAGCAGGTAGGCCATGCCGTTGTCGAGGTAGCCCCAGCGTGGCGGGTTCAGATCGGCCCGCGCGCCGCCGGCAGCGACGGGGGAGAGGCATGCCAGCAGAAGGGAGAAGGCCAGGAAGCCGGCCCCGAGAGCCCTTTTGAGGCTCTGTCGTAATGGCGCATAAGAACTATTATGTAACGTAGTCAATTCAGCCCCACGCCCTGCGGCCCGCTCAAATCGCATCGCCGTCCCTTGCATTCCGCCTCCTTCCCTCCAGCGGCCTGCCCCCCGCTGAACCCGCCGGGCGGCAAGCCTGTCACACAACACGCTGGCGCGCGAGCCGCTAGAGCAGCATACGCAGTCGCACGCCCCTGCCTGCCGAACGGCACGCCCCCTGCAATCCGAAACCGCGGAGGTGAGAGCGAATGGACGCAACAGCGTCCACTGAGTCTCGCCTCCTTGCGAGGGGGCCGACTCTGGGCCGCCCGTGAGCAGTCCCGGCAGCCACGGACCGCGAGAATACTCTAGGCGTTCCGTGAATGGCTGCCAGGCACGGCGGAGGCGGATGACACCCCAAGAAATCGCCGGCGGCATGCCGGCATCCGATCGGGCCCCCGGCTACGTGCCCTTGGGGCCCGATCATCTATCTCCTCGCTAGCCGAGCTCGGCAAGCCGCTCGCGGGAGCGGGCCGCCAACCATCCCTCCGGGAGCGTCTCCAGGATCCGTCGGAACTGCTTGCGCGCCTCTTTCCTGTCCCCATCGGCGAGGCAGGACTCCGCCAGATGGTAGAGGGCGATCCCGCGCATCCTTCCCCGGCTCATCTTCGCAAGCGCCGCGAAGAGCGGGCGCGCCTCGCCCGAGCGTCCCGCCCCCATCAGCGCCCTCCCGCGCAGTAGCAGGAGATCCCCCGCTCGATCTTCCCCGAGGTCCGCCCCCGCCTCCGTCGTTTCCTCCAGCAGCGCGCATGCCTCCTCGTGGGCGCCGCGACGCAGGAGAATGCGCGCAAGGTCGATCCTCACCTCGATCAGCTCGGGATGGTCCTTCGCCCTCTGGCGGAGCGTGTACTCCTCTGCGCCGGCGTCGAGGAGACGATCCAGAAGCAGAGCGAAGTCGGACGGCGCCTTGTAGCCCCGGACTGCCTGGATCGGCGAACCGTCCCAGCGAAGGAAGACGACCGTTGGAAAGGCCGTCGCCCCGAGCTTGCGCGCGAGATCCGCCCTCTTCTCGCCATCCACGCTCACCGCGACCATCCGGCATGAGCGTTTGACCACGGCCGGGTCCCGATAGGTCTCGCGCTCCATCTTCCGGCACCATCCGCACCAGCCCGTGTAGAAGTTCGCCAGGACGACCTTGTCCTCCACCTCGGCTTGCTCGAGCGCTGTCTCCAGATCGGCGACCCATCTTATCGCCTGAAGATCCTCGCATCTCTCCCCGGCCCCCATCGACTCCGCGGACGCACACAGAGGGAGCAGGACGACGGCCAGCACCGCAAGGCAGCCCCGGGATCGATGCCGCATCGAACCGCCTACGAGACGCCGAGGGCGCCCGCCAGGGCGCTCTTGAGCGCATCCTTGCTCATGGCCCCGACCTGCTGGCCCACCGGCTTGCCCCCCACGAAGAAGATGAGCGTCGGGATCCCCTGGATCCCGTAGGCGCCCGGCGTCGCATGGTTCGCGTCCACATCCAGCTTCGCGAAGAGGACCTTGCCGTCCATCTCAGCCGCGAGCTCCTTGACGACCGGCGCCATCAGCCTGCAGGGATTGCACCATTCGGCCCAGAAGTCCACGACGACCGGGATCTTGCTGCTCAACACAACGCTCGCGAACGTCTCATCTGTGACATCGATAACCTGCGCCATTTCTTCTCCTCGTTTCGCGCCCTACTCACCCTTGCGCGCCGTCCCCTCGGCTCGGCACACCCTCGCCAACATCGTCTCGAAAGCGGTCTCCTGTACGATGGAAGCGATCTCTCCCCTCTTGATCGCACGTTCAAGACCGTAGCACTCCCTGAGCAGCCGGAGGACGGCGCGCGGGTCGCGTCCCCCCTCTCCTCCTCCCCTCCCCCACCTCGCATCGAGGAACTTGCTTCCCATCATCCAGGTCACGGCCGCGGGAGCGAACTTCGGCCGCACCGCGGCCCAGTAGCGCAGAGCAAGCCTGACGTCCCCGCCCAGAACCGCCTGCTCGAGGTCCGCGAGCGAGCCGGCGATTCCCGACCTCAGCCAACTCCGCAAGTCCTCATCGGTCACCTTGGCGCCCGAACCCAACCGCAGGGCGAGCCGATCGATCTCGTTCGAGATCTCCATGAGATTGGGACCGACCGCGTCGACCAGCCTGCGCGCGGCATCCTCAGGCAGGGAGAGGCCATGGCGCTCCTGGGCGAGCTTCTGCGCGAGCGCGACGCCGTCAGCATGACCCGGGTGATCGAGAGGGATCACGGCGTCGACGCGCGAGAGCGTCCCCTTCACGAACTCGCTCGCCCGCTCGAGCTCCCATAGCGGCTTCTCGCTCGTCAAGACGAGATGGACGCCGGGGCTGGGCGAGTCGAGACAGCGCCAGAACTCCTCCCGGTCGGCTTTGCCGGAACGCCCGTAGCGCTCCACTTCCGTGACGACCACGAGGCGCGCGTCGCCGAAGAGACCCACCACCCGGAGCCCTGAGGTCAGCTGCCCAAGCGGCAACTCGCGCGCCTGGTAGGTCTCGCGGCTCCAGCGGCCGCTGTCCGCTTCCTGTCCGAGCACAGAGCGCCGCAGGAGCGCCAGCATCTGGTCGCGGATCAAGACCTCGGGGCCCGCCAGCAGAACGCTCCCCGGAGGACCGAACTTCTCCAGGAGGGGCGCGAACTTCCCCGGCGCCGTCCGCTTCCCGCCCCAACCCGCGCTCACCATTGCTCCATCGTCCGCGCAAGGACATCCTCGGCGAGGTCCGCGATCGCCTTCCTGCGCGCCGCCTCCTCGTCGCGCAAGCCGTCCTGCCCCTCTCCGGCGACGCGGTAGACGGCCGAGACGACCAGCGACTCCTCGCTCCAGAGCTCTCTGTTCTTCACGCTGTCTCGCATCGTGAGCCCAACGCGCATGACGACGATGTAGTCCTCTGGAACCTGGGCGGCCGAGTAGTTGTGGACCTTGTTCTCGTAGGAGACCACCCGCCCCTCGAGGATGCAGTCGGCGCGGCTCTCCCCCGCGATCTTCAGGCGGCCGTCTTGCAGGAAGCGCTGGGTGATCGCATCGGTCACCTCGTTCGCCAGCGCTGGCTCGTGAGTGTCGTTCATCAGGATCGGAACGGAGACGCTCTTGATGTGCGACGGCAGCGAGCTGCCCGTGAAGGAGTAGATCCCGCAACCCGAGGCGAGAAGAGCGACCCAGGCGAGATGGCAGGCGCGCGCACGATTCCCCATGGACGGAGTATAGGAAGCGCGCGCGCGCGGGACAACTCTAGGGCTCGCGCGCCCCCACAGGCTCGCGCAGCCCGTACTGCTTCATTCGATATCTGAGCTTGTCGCGGGTCGTCTGGAGGATCTCCGCGGCCCGGGTCTGATTCCCGCCGGCCGCCTCGAAGACTCGGCCGATCAACCCTCTCTCGACCGCCTCCATCCACTCCTCGAAGGGAATGCCGCCCGGGTCGATCTTGCCGTCGACCATCACCCTTCGGATCGCATCCAGGAGATCTCCTCCGCCTCCCGCCCCGACCGCCTCTCCGCCCATCTTGAGCTGCTCGGCCTCGATCCTCTCTCCATCCTCCAGGAGCACGGTCCGTTCGATGACGTTCCGCAGCTCGCGAATGTTGCCGGGCCAGGCGTACTCGAGCAGCTTCGCCATCGCCTGGGGGCGGATGCCCCGGAAGCGCCTGCGGAATGCCTTGCTGAAGAAGGAGACGAAGTGCTCCGCCAGCAGGGGGATGTCCTCCCGTCTCTCGCGGAGGGCGGGCATTCGGATCGGCACGACCATCAGACGGTAGTAGAGGTCCTCGCGGAAGCGCCCCTCCCCCACCATCCGCGCCAGATCCTGGTTGGTCGCGGAGAGGATCCGCACGGAAACCTGGATGTCCCGGGTTCCGCCGACCCTCCGGAACGACATGTTCTCCAGCACCTTCAGGACCTTGACCTGGAGGTTCGGGCTCATCTCGCCGATCTCGTCCAGGAACAGGCTGCCTCCGTCGGCGAGCTCCAGGAGTCCCTGCTTCCTCGCGCGGGCGTCCGTGAAGGCCCCCTTCTCATGCCCGAAGAGCTCAGACTCGAGAAGCTCCCGCGGGATCGCCGCGCAGTTGATCTCGAGGAAGGGGCCGTTGGCGAGAGGGCCCATGTCGTGGATGTAGCGGGCGATCACCTGCTTTCCCGTGCCGCTCTCGCCGGTGATCAGCACGCTCGTCGTGTCGCTGGCGGCTACCTTCTCGGCGACGTCATAGACGGCCTGGATCGCCGGCGAGGTCCCGCGCACGAATTCGCGTTCGTAACGCTCCTTCTCGTGCCGGCGCCGCATCGAAAGCTCCCTGAACGCCCGCGCCGACTCCAGAGCCTTGCCGCAGAGCACCTGGACCTGCTCGAGGTTCACCGGTTTGATCAGGAAGTCGTAGGCGCCAGCCTTCATCGCCGCCACGGCGGTCTGCACCTCGCCATAGGCCGTCATGACGATCACGGGCAGCTCCGGCTCCCGCTCGCGCAGGCGCTCGAGGAGGTCGATTCCGGATCCGTCCGGAAGACGGAGATCGAGGAGGACGAGATCGGCGCCGTCGGCGGTCGCCCTCTCCCATCCCTCGGCCAGCGTGCCGGCCGAGCGCACTGCGTACCCTTGCTGCTCCATCGCCCGGGTGAGGAAATGGCGCAACGATTCCTGGTCGTCGATGATCAATACGGAAGCCGACATGCGGATCCTCCCTACGGGATCGGATCGGGCAGCCTGAGCGTCACCCGCGTTCCTCGCCCCTGCTCGGAGGCGATATCGATCTCGCCGCCGTGCTGGCCAACGATTCCGCGGCAGACATACAGGCCAAGACCCGTCCCGGTTGGTTTCGTCGAGTAGAAGGGCTCAAAGATGTGGGCGAGGTGTTCCGGCGGAATCCCAGCGCCCCCGTCCTGTATCCAGAGCAGAGTCGAGGGCCCGCCGCCGGGATCCTTCTCCCAGCCGACCTCGATCCGACCGCCGGGCCGCGACGCCTCGGCGGCATTTACGAGCAAGTTCACCAGGACCTGGAGCAGCCGGTCCACGTCCACGTCGATCTCGGCTTCCCCGTCAGCCGCCCGCCTCGGCTCGACAATAAGGCTGAGGTTGCGCTCGCGGAGGGCCGGCTCGACTGCCTGACGCGCCCGCAGAATCAGGTCCTCGACGCGGATGCGAGTCCTCTGGAGAGGCTGATTCCTGGAGGGCTCGAGCAGATCCCGCACGATCCGATCGAGACGGGCGATTTCGGCCTGCACGAACTTCAGGTCGCCCTGATTCTCCGCGGGAAGCGCTCGCGACAGGAACTCGACGCCGGCTCCGATCGCGGCCAGGGGATTGCGGATCTCGTGCGCGACCGACCCGGCGAAGCGACCCAGGGCGGCCAGCCGGTCGAGTCTGCGGACCTCCGCTTCCATCGTCCGGATCGGACGCAGATCCGAGAAGGTCGCGACGATCCCGCCCTGCGCGCCGTCATCCCCGTTCAGGGGAACCACGGTCACGCTGACCGGGACCTTCTCCCCCTCGGAGGCGATGCCCGCCTCAGCCTGGGTGATCCGTTCGCGCTTGGCCAGGCCCTGCAGACAGTGACGCACGAGAGCGGGCGCGCGGCCTCCAAGGTCCTCCACCTGGCGCCCTAGGACGTCCGCCGCCTTCAGGCCGAGCATCGAGAGCGCCGCCGGATTCGCCGCGTTCACTCTTCCATTCCCGTCTGTGGCGAGCAGTCCATCTCCCATCGCCTCGAGGAGACACTCACGAAACTCCTGTTCCTGCCGGCTGCGGCGGCTCTGCCGAACGCTGTCGAGGAGCGTCGCGGTTTGAAACCCCAGCTCGGCGAGATCGAATGGGTCCTCGCCGGCGCCGGAATCGTGAGCGGGGCGTACCGCCAGGACTCCGATCACGCCGCCCTCTTCATGGGACAGCGCCTCGTCCCGCTCGCCGTTCCTCGCGCCCGAGCGCAGGGGAAGGATGAGGGGAAGGCAAGGCGGCGCCCCGACCGTCCCGCTCCGGGCGGCGCCCCGGACGGTCTCCCCGCCGAGGGCCGATTCCCATGCCGTGCCTCGAAGAAGCTCCTCCGGCCAGGCGACCGCCTCGCAGTGCGGGCCGTCGCCCGAGCGGGCCCTGTATCCCTGAAGCCGGCCGTCGTCGCGCCGCGTGAGCAGGAGCACCTCCGCCAGGGCGTAGGCGTGCCGAAGGTAGAGAGTGACGGTCCTCAGGGTCCGCTCCTCCTCGGGCTGGCGGAGGAGCGTCTCAGTCAGCTCCCGCAGGGCCGCGAGACGCACATCCTCCTCGATCAGCCTGCGCTGCTTCTTCTCCAGAAGCTCCAGGATCGGCCAGAGGACCATCTCGGCGTCCCCGTGGGGCGCGAGCAACGGAACTTCAGGGATGAGCGCCCTCAGATCGTCCAGGCGCGCGCGTAGCGTGGCCCTTGCGGGCCTTTCGACCCGCAGGCGCGAAGTTGCTTTGCCGGGCAAACCGACGCCCTCCGTTGGGTTTCCCCACGGATATCGGCGCTGCGGAACGAGCGGTTGAGGAACTTTGCGCTAGGCGGACAGGTGGGAAAACAGGCCCCGGTTGTCCGTTGCCCATCGGATGAGCCGCGCGACACCATCGGCCGGAGAGACGAGGGGCTCCCATCCGAGCTCCCTGCGGGCCTTCTCGATGCTCGAGATATAGACCTTCTGATCGCTCGGCCTCCAGGGCCCGTAGGCGCACCGGACGGGGCGCCCGAGGTGACCCCTCAGGAGCTCGAGAAGTTCGAGCAACGATAGGGTGTTCCGCGGCCCGCCGCCCAGGTTGTAGACACCGACCTGCGGTCCTCTCTCGATGAAACACTCATAGGCGCGGATCAGATCATCGACCCAGAGGACGTCGCGGACCTGGCGCCCGTCCCCGAAGATCGTCAGCGGCGCGCCGGCCAGCGAGGCCAGAACGAACCATGCGACCCATCCCTGGTCCTCAAGCCCGAATTGCCGCGTGCCATAGATGCACGACATCCGGAAAACACCCACGCGGAGGCCATACAGGTGGCCATAATCCTGCGCGTAGAGGTCCCCCGCCAGCTTCGAGCATCCGTACGGCGTGTGCTCGCAGAGGTCGATTCCGTAGCCTTCGGGTATTCCGCCCTCGTAGTCCCCTGCGAAGAGATAACGGTCCTTCTCCTCTCGCAGCGGAACGCGATTCACATTCGCGCCGTAGACCTTGTTGGTCGAGCAGTAGAGCACCGTCGGCCGCGTCGGGGAGAGCCGCGCCGCCTCGAGGACGCGAAAGGTGCCCAGGGCATTGGAAAGGAAGTCGGTCTCCGGATCGACCGTCGACGTGGTGACGGCCGTCTGCGCGGCGGCGTGCAGTACGGCATCGGCATCCCTCAGGGCGCGATCCATGACGCCCGGTTCGCGGATGTCGGCCCGGATCCTTTCGATGCTCGACATGGAACCGAGGCGGTCCCAGTTGTATTGGGCGTTCGGATCCTCGCGACGCAGGAGACGCCCGCGCGAGAGGTTGTCGACCACGACCACCGCGTGGCCGCGCGCCGCGAAACTCTCCGCGGCGTGCGAACCGATGAAGCCCGCCCCTCCGGTCACGACGATGCGCGCCATTCCAGATCTCCCGCGCCGCCATTACGGCACGACGTCAGACTATCGAGCCGGACGTCGGGTGGCAAGCCGCGCGGCCAGCGAGGACGCGGGGGTTCCGGGGCGAATCGCTGATCGACCGCTCAAGGGCGTTCCCCGTCGATGACGCTCACGCTGAAGGAGTGGGCCGTCCCGGTCTCCTGCTCCGGGACATAGGCATAGCCGAACCGAATCTTGCCGAGGGGGATCTCCACTCCCCCGCTGATCGTCGCCGGCTCGGCGCGCCGATCGCCGCGAACCGCGAGACCGGCCAAGAGAGAGGACCCGGCAGGACCTTCGAGGCGGACCCCAGTCAGAGCCCGGGCCTCGCCGCCTCGCTCGGCGACCAGGCTCAACGCGATCTGTCCCTTCCGGGCCAGCCGCATCGCCCCGCCCAGAGCGACCTCGGCCGGAAGCGGATAGCGATCCTCTTCCCCTTCGCAGTCCGGACCGAGGTTGCGGCCGCAGGCGGCGAGGGTGAAGGGGCCGGTGTCATACTCAAGACCGGCGCCAAGAGCGACGCCGCCGGCGGGCCTGCCGGGCAGATGAAGACGCATCATGTGGAGCGACGCGCCCAGACGGAGACCCGGCGCCACCGGGCGCGCATACCCCAGGCCTCCAACGACCTCGGCCGGGGCGAAGGTCCCGCCCTCGCTCCCGTCCGAGTCATAGGCCGGCATCGCCCCGGCGTGTAGCGCCGAGATTTCCGCAGCGCAGACGCCGCCGAGCATGCCCGCGCTGGCGCCCGCCCACTCCAACTTGAGGCCCCACATCCAGTCCTGATGGGCCATGCCGATCCAGGGGGATCTCTCGCTGGCGAGCCCGGCCGGGTTTGCGCGCAAGGCGCTCGGACCAGCCTCCGCCGCGCAGTGCTGCCCACCCCGCGCGATTTGGGCCGATGTGACGGGTCTTCTGAGCGACTCGAAGGCGAAGATCCCGCCCCCGGCACCGGATGAGCCCACAGAGAGGCATATGCAGACGGCAGCGGAAACCGCAGAGAGGATCGGCTTGCTCGAGGCTCTCAGGTCGGACATGGCCCTGACAAACGCCGCGATATTCGTGCCTGTCGGCGCAATCGGGCATGGAGACCAGCGCAGGGCGTAAAAGAGCTATTACCTGCGCGTTACGCGTTTCTTTGAGGAGGAGGGAAAGGGATCTCTCTCACCGCAAACGGGCGTCGACCTTGCGGATTGCACGGCGCCCTGGCGACCTGCCAGAGACGAGTGTCACTTCTGCGCTTCGTCCGACGCCTGGACGGTCAAGCGGATCCCGTCCTCGAACCCGATCGTGGGCGCGAATCCCAGGAGCTGCCTGGCCAGCGAGACATCGGCCTGCGAGTCGCGAACATCCCCCTCCCGCGGCGGCGCGAACACGGGCTTCGGCTCCCGTCCCATGAGACGCCCTAGATGATCCAGAAGCGCAAGGAGCGAGATTCGCTCTCCGCAGGCCACATTGAGGGCCTGGCCGCCAAGGCGCGGGCCGTCGAGGGCCTTCAGGTTCGCTTCCACCACGTTCGCGACATAGGTGAAGTCGCGCGTCTGGTTCCCGTCCCCGTAGATCGTCGGCGATCGCCCCTCCGCGAGAGCCCGAATGAAGAGCGGGATCACGGCGGCATAGGGCGACTCAGGGTCCTGTCGCGGGCCGAAGACATTGAAGTAACGCAGAGTCACGGTTCCCATCCCATAGAGCTCGGCGTACAGCCGAGCATACTGCTCCGCGACCAGCTTGGAGAGGGCGTACGGCGATCGCGGCGCGGCCGCCATGCTCTCGCGCTTCGGCAGCTCGGGCTGATCGCCATAGACCGAAGAGGACCCCGCGAGGACGAATCGCTCCACACCCGCCCTCCGGCATGCCTCGAGCAGGATGAGGGTTCCATCCGCGTTCACCTGATGAGTGGTCCAGGGATCGCGGACCGACCTCTCGACGGACGGAAGGGCCGCCTGATGGGAGACCGCCACGACACCCTCCACCGCGTCCGAGACCGTGGCGGCGTCCCGGACGTCTCCTTGGATGAAGTCGATCCTGTCCGGATAGCGCGAGAGCAGGGCCTCCACATTCTGTCGCCGCCCGGTCGACAGGTCGTCGAGGATCCGAACCGCACGGCCCCTCGCGGCCAGCCCATCGGCCAGATGGGAGCCTATGAAGCCGGCTCCCCCCGTTACAAGGACCAGTTCCCTCATCATCCTCCCCGTCTCAGAGCCGGAACAGCTTTGGGCTTTCAACGCCCTTCCAGACGTTGCGCGTGTCGACCACCAAGCGGCTCTGCGCAAGGATGCGCCCATAGTCGATCGAGCGGTGATTCGTGATCACGACAGCGCAGTCGTAATCCTCGAGGACCGCGTCGTTCAGCTCGACCGACTCCAGGCGCGCCTCCCCGAACTCGAGCTCAGGGACCCGGGGATCGTGGTAGTCGACATCGCCCCCCATCTCCTTCAGCAAACCTATGACGTCCAGGGCAGGCGACTCGCGCGTGTCGTCGATATCGGCCTTGTAGGCGACGCCGATCACCAGGACGCGGGCGCCATTGACGCTCATGCGTATCGAGTTCAGGGCGCTGACGACCCGGGCGACCACTTCTCGCGGCATCTCCGAGTTCACCTGGCCCGCAAGCTCGATGAAACGCGCCTCGAAGCCGGCCGCTCGAGCTTTCCACGACAGGTAGAAGGGATCGATCGGAATGCAATGGCCCCCGAGCCCCGGTCCAGGATAGAAGGGCATGAAACCGAAGGGCTTCGTGGCCGCAGCATCGATCACTTCCCAGACATCGATCCCCATGCGGTGGCAGAGCAGCGCCATCTCGTTCACCAGCCCGATGTTGACGCTCCGGAAAGTGTTCTCCAGGAGCTTCACCATCTCGGCGACCTTCGGGGAGCTGACCGGCACGACGGTCTCGAGCGTGCACCCATAGAGGAGCGCCGCCAGCCGCGTGCACTCGGGAGTCACTCCGCCCACGACCTTGGGGATGTTGCGCGTTTGGTAGACCGAATTGCCGGGATCGACTCTCTCGGGCGAGAAGGCCAGGTAGAGGTCGGTCCCGACCTTCAGGCCTGACTCCTCGAGAGACGACTGGATCAGCTCCTCCGTTGTGCCGGGGTAGGTCGTGCTTTCCAGGATGATGAGCATCCCCGGATGGAGGTGGCGTCCGATCTGGTCGACCGCGGATACTATGTACGACACATCCGGATCTCGCGTCTTGCGCAAGGGCGTCGGCACGCAGATGTTGACGACATCACAGGCGGCCAGCGCCGACGCATCGGTTGTCGCATCAAGCCTTCCGGACTCGACTAGAGGGGCCAGGTCGTCCCCGGGGACATCCTGCACGTACGAGATGCCGCGCATCACATGCTGAGCCTTCATCGGATCGGCCTCGACACCGGTCACGCGGAATCCCGAGCGCGCAAACTCGACGGCCAGCGGGAGACCCACGTATCCCAGCCCAATCACCCCCAGGTGCGCCGTCCGCTCGCGTATCTTCGTCTCCAGATCCACGATCTCCCCCTTCTTTTCTAGAAGTGATCGGTTGGATGCGGCGGCGCTTGAGCCGGATCCCACTTGGCAGCCCGTCGACCGCCGGGGCGATCCCCTCTTACTCCACGATCCTTCGCGCCCGCCCACCCGTTTGGACGATAGGGCAGCGCGCGACGGCGGGCAATCATCCCCATTTGCCTCGGAATCCCCGGAACCGTATGCTGTTCTTGACAGTTGAAGAAGAACCGGCCGGCCGAAGAGAGTAGGGCGGCTGATGCCGGAGGGGCACGGAGGGAGATCGAATCATGGGACTGAAGCGAACAGGCCTGGTCTTGACCGGATGCGTCTTCCTCGCGGCGCTCTTGATCGGCGTCCTCTTCCTGAACAACGGGATCGCCTCTGGCGGGAGCGTCTACACGCAGCTTCAGGTTCTCACCGAGGTGCTCCGGCTGGTCACCGAGAACTATGTCGAAGAGGCCGACGGGACCGCTCTGGTCAATGGGGCGATCGCCGGCATGCTCGACGAGCTCGATCCCCACTCCACCTACTTGGACCCGGACCGCTACAGGCGCATGCAGGAGCGCAACCGCGGCATGTACTACGGCATCGGCGTCTCCTTCGAGATCGTCGACGGCGATCTCACGGTGGTCTCCGCCATCGATGGCTCCCCCTCCCACAAGCTCGGCATCCGGCCCGGCGACGTCATCGTCAAGATCGACGGCGTCTCGGCCAAGGGTATCAAGCAGGAAGAGGTTTTCGACAAGCTCAGGGGCGAGCGGGGAACGATCGTGCACGTGACGATCCGCCGCCCCGGGGAAGAAGAGCTTCACGAGTTCGACATCGTGCGCGATGAGATCCCCATCTTCAGCGTCCCGTATTCCTTCATGCTGCGACCAGGCGTCGGGTATGTCCGGATGATCCGCTTCTCCGGCACGACCAGCGACGAGCTCGAGGAAGCGCTCCAGAAGCTCGAATCGCAGGGGATGGAGGAGTTGATCCTCGACCTCAGGGGCAACGCGGGCGGTTTCTTGAACGAGGCGATCGAGGTGGCGGACAAGTTCCTGCCCGCCGGCAAGAAGCTGGTCTACACCGTCGGCCGGATTCCTGACTCGAGCGAGGAGTACTATTCGACCGGGCGCGGGAAGCACACGCGCTACCCCCTCGTGCTGCTCATCGATCACTACAGCGCCAGCGCTTCGGAGATCGTCTCAGGGGCCGTTCAGGATTGGGACCGCGGCCTCGTCGTGGGCCAGACGAGCTTCGGCAAGGGCCTGGTCCAGCGGCAGTACCAGCTCAAGAACGGAGGCGCCCTCCTCCTGACCGTCGCCCGCTACTACACTCCCAGCGGTCGCCTGATCCAGCGAGACTACTCTGACAAGGAGCAGTACATGAGAGCCGAGCTCGACGACGGCGCGCCGGAAGCCTCTCCGGATGTCGAGGCGGCCGAGATGCCCGAATTCAAGACCGCGGCCGGCCGGATCGTCTACGGCGGCGGCGGCATCACGCCTGATGTGAAGCTCACCGAACGGTGGCTCTACAGCAGGCTGCAGCGCGCGCTGGACCGCTCCTACTTCGACTTCGCGAACCGCTTCGTGAATGAGAGTCGCTACCGGCCGCCCAGCTTCGATGAGTTCCGCCAGAGTTTCGTGGTCACGGATGAGGTCTTGCGCTCCTATGAGGCCTTTCTCAAGGACCGCGAGGTCAAGTACGAGCCGGACAGCCTCAAGGCGGAGATCGATCAGGTCCGATCAGGGATCAAGCGCGAGATGGCCCGCAATCTCTGGGGAGAGAACGAGCGCTGGCAGATCCTGATCGAGTCGGATCCACAGGTGCTCGCCGCGCTCGACCTTCTGCCTCAGGCCGAGTTGATGGCGCGCAACGAACCGGCCGGCGACTGGCAGACGCGATCGCGCTAGCAGCCCAGGCTTTGGCGCCAGGTTCGGCGATGCCTCGCCGGGAGGCCCCGGAACCGACGTCATCTCCATTCCCCCCGCCGACGGCATGGAGCCGAGGGCCGGCGGCTACGGCATGTTGCCGGCCGTCGTCACCATGATCTCGTTCGACGGACTGGCGTGCCCCCCCTTGTCCCTGACGTAGACTCTGTAGTAGTAGCTCTGGTTCGTCTGGAGCCCCTGATCGATCCACCTGGTGCGCTCGGCCTCGGTGATCGTCGCGATCAGCTGGTCATCTTCTCCGACTCCGGCGCTCGGCGAACGGTAGAGACGGTAGGACTGGAAGTCCCTCTCTTCGCTCGCCGTCCATGACAGACCGATCGTCGTCTGCCCTACCGGATCGGGCGCGCTGAGGGTCACGGCGGCAGGGTAGAGGTCGTCGATGACCGCCGCCACCTCGTTGCTCACCGAGGCTGCGCCGAACGCGTCGACAACCTCTACGACGTAGCGGTAGGTGGCGCCTTCCTCGATCTCGCTGGCATCGGTGTGGGTCGTCGTCGCTGACGACTGGATCGTAATCAGGATCTTTCGGTTGGGGTCGCGCAGCACATCGTTCCGCTCACCTCGGATCAGCCTGTAGGCGGAGAAGTCGGCATCGAAGTTGCGGCTCCATGACAGATGAACCTCGCGCGCAGTGACGCCGAAGGGAGGATCGAGGACGACTCCCGCCGGGGCATCGTTCGCGATCGGCCGGCCCATCACCTCGTTGCTGGGAGTCGAGAAGCCCAGGGGATCGACCACCTCCACGACATAGTAGTAGGTCGACTCAGGCGGGAGCCCCGTGTCGGTAGCGCTCGTCTGCGAGCGCGAGGAGATCTCCTGTAGCAGTCTGCGGGAAGGATCGGTCGCCACGCCCGGGCTCTCCGAGCGATAGACCACATAGCTCGCGAAGGGGAGCCCCTCCGGGGCGCGCGACCAGTGGAGCGTGATCTCGCGCGGACCCGCGCTGGTCGGCGTCTCGAGGACGACGGCGGGAGGATCGGCGTGCACGGTCAGCAAGCGCGGCGCCGCGAGCTCAGGAGCCTCGTTGCCTGCCTCATCAAGGAAGTGTCCCACCATCTCGGCGGCAAGGAACTGATGCGAACTCTCCGCCTCGTACGCCAGGACGAAGACCCCATCCGCCGCCGCCAGATCAGGGGCCGACCCGTCGTCCCGCATGGCCCGCCTCGGTCCGCCCCGCGTGATCTCCACCTCCGCCTGGCCCCCCGTCTCCCCCGCGACGAGTGTGAAGACGACGATCTCTCCAGGCGACCTGCTCTCGCTTCCCGAAAAGCTGAAGTCGCTGATCTCCGCGCGCGTGTCCAGTCGGATAGCGTCGCCGACGATCTCCGACGGATTCCCGTCCGCATCGGTGAAGCGCGCGTAGACCCTCTTGTCCCCATCGCCTTCCTCGAGAGTCCAGGCGAGCCTGGACGCGAACCCGACCGGGGATGATCCGCTCAAGTCCGCGGCCGATCCCAGCGTCACCGCAGCGGTCCCCGAGGGCCCGCGGAGATCCACCAGGACGGAGCGCGCGTTCGTCACGGGCCGCCCATCGGCGATGGCCACGGCATAGAGTCCGGGTGTCGCGAGCGCCTCGCGGGATCGAACCCCCTCCAGCCCGTTGTCCAGAACCGCACTCACGGAGAACCAGGCGCTCGCTCCGTTGGCCAGGCCCTCGACCGCGCATGGACTTGTCCCGGAGGAGTCAGCGAGCTCGATCTCGCCGGAAACCGGATCCTTCCTGTAGACGCGATAGGAGCGCACCCTGCTTGCCACCGAGGAGTCCGGCAACTGCCAGGAGACCGCGACGCGGCGGTTGCCGACCGTCGCCCCGACACCAGTCGGCACGGGCGGCCTCACCCCCCCGGCGTAGGGATCGCGTGGGTTCTGGCCGGCATCGAACGAGTGCTCCTTCGAGCACCCGGCCCCACCCGCAGCGAGGAGCACCACGAATCCCACTATTGCCAGCCTCTTTCTCGCCCTCATCGCTTCACTCCTCCATGCAGCGGCCACCGCAGCGAGAGGCCGATCCCGCTCGGTTCCTCCCCTCCCACAGCCAGCATCGGTCCACCGGCCCCCCATGGGGCGACGCCCGCATAGATCCCCCCGGCAGGCTCCGGGAAGAAGAGAAAGGCGTCGAGGACCGAGAGCGCGTAGACGCCCACGGTCGCGACCAGAAGCACCTGGCGGCGGTCGTATGCCCTGTCGGCCCTTCGCTGCGCGCGCTCCATCTGCCTTCTCTTATCGTCGAGCCAGGTGACGTTCTCCTCAGCTAAGTAGGCATCCCTGGCGGCCCGAAACGACTCCACATGATCCTTGTAGTCCTCGTCCAGCCACCAGAGCCCCCCCACCGCGCCGAGGCTCCCGAGCATGAAGAGGGCGCCCTTGCCCGGCTGCTCAGCGTAACGCTGTCCCCACCCAGGAAGCAGGACGGAGCGCGCCGCGGCCTTCCACCGTTGCTTGGGAACCAGCTCGATCGATAGGTCGCGAACATCGCCGGGCGCGATCTCGATCGTGCGGCGCCAGCGTTCGAACCCGCTGAGCGTAGCGCTCACCCAGTAGGTCCCTTGCAGGCCCCGTTGAAGGTCCCACGGGGTCGTGCCCCGCCATCGATGCGCCCCCGCCAGCGTCACCAGCGCACCGGATGGCTCCGATCGGATCCGGAGCACGCCCAAGGGGGCGAGGAGCGCGGGCGGAACTTGCTGGACTCCGGGCTCCTGTCCCCGGGCCGGCTCCGGCACGGCAAGCGTTGCGAACAGAAGCCCGATGAGCGTCGCGCCCCGGAGCCTCCTGGCGATCCCTGTTCCCGCGAGTCGCATCGATCCTCCTATGGTCCTATCTCGCCCGCCGTCGGGCTCTTCTCACGCCTTGGCCAGCCGAGGGCGTGTCAAGCGTTCCTCAAGAGCGACGACGGCACTGAGCAGAAAGAAGAAGCCCGTCAAGCCGAAATCCAGAAACCTCGTCCCAAAGATGTTCGCGATGAGAAGCGTGAGAATGGCGCCGTGATAGGCCCGTCCAAGGATGAGCCCCCGCCCCCCCCGCTTCTGTATTGCACTGCCCAGTCTCCACGCCCTGAAGAAGATCCACAAGAGGAGGAAGAGCCCAGGGAAACCCATCTGGCCGGCAACCTCAATGTAGAGGTTGTGCGCGTGCTTGTAGTTCCCGGCGGCGATGCCGGTCGCGACCGACAGGTTCCCGTACCCAACGCCGATCAGGGGGTGGTCCACGATGAGATCCGCCGCGTCCCGCCAGATCGAGAGCCGCCCTCCTGATTCGATGTCGATCGCAGTCTGCCTGTCCTCCGACGCTGCAGCCTGCCAGACTTGGGCGACTCTGTCTTGCACGAAGGAGGGAGCCCACAGCGCCCCGCTCAGGACAACCGCGACCAGAATGGCGCCGCCCGCAACGTTCGTGCGAAGCACCTGAGGAACGGCCCCGATCAGAAAGGCGACATACGCGCCCCGGGAGTTGGGCAGGATCATCGCTGCGGCCGGGAGCAGGGCGGCAATGGCTCCGCCCAGCTTCTTCCATGCCTTGTAGGCGGGAAACATGCACAGGGCGAAGACGGCCGCCATCGCCAGGTAGGCGCCCATCTTGTTGATGTCACCAAGCCCCCCGGCCGTGCGCTTGCCCCATCCGTCCCGGATCGTCTCCTGGAGCGGTCCGATGACGGCAAGCGCCCCGCTCAGAAGGAGGACGGCCACCAGACGCCAGAGCGCCCTTCGGTCCCGCACGAGGGGCAGGACCACGAAGAAGACGAGGAAGCCGGAGATGATCCCCCATACGTACTTGAACCTCGCGATGCCTCCAATCCAGCGATCGGCATAGATGAACTCGCCGTAGTACCACGAGAGCATCAGCCAGGCCAGAAAGAGGAAGATCGGGAGGTTGAGCGGGGTCGCGATCAAGACCCGCGTCTCCCCTCGCAGCGCAAGAACCAGTACGGCCAGCAGCGATCCGAGCACAAGGAGATTCGCCGTATTCAGAAACGGCACGGGCGAAACGGGCAACCACTCCCCGAACGGAAGAACCAGGCAGATGACGTACGGGAGCCAGCGGGGACGGGCCATGAAGAGGCCGGCGAGGACGGCCACGGCGGCGATCTTGAAGAGCCTGTGAGTCGCTTGGTCGAGCGCGTAGCCAAGGAAGGCCAGACCGTAGGCGATTCCGATCGCGAAGACGGTCGCCGCGGCTGTGATCGCGACTGTCCGCGTCCGTTCCGCGATCTCCGGCGCAGTCGGCAGCTCGCCGTAGGAACCCCTGGGATCGGAAGCCCGTCGCGACAGCGTCTGAGGCGTCTGCGACATGCGCCTATCTCTCCCCGGCTCCGGCCAGCCCCGCGCGCCTCAAGCTCATACCTCCCTCAAACGGCTCGCGGCGTCTCCTGGCTCTTCCGGCGCCCCCAGCAGAGGGGCCAATCGGGCGCTCAGACGGCCGAGAGTCTTCAGGTCCTCGGGATGAAAGGCCCTGCCTTCCCCAGGTCCGCATCCGAGGATTGCGACGAGCCTGCCTCGCGACACGATGGGAAAGAAGACGCGTAGACGGTGGCGCGACTGGAGTTCCTCGCAGGCCACGTGCAACGGGACCTCCTTCACGGATGCCGCATCGCCTGTGATCACGAGGGGCTGCGCGCGCCCCGAGAGGGCGCGGACGAGGGGATGTGAGCCCGCCAGATTGGAAATTCCTGCGTCTTCGACCGGGAGGAACGCGCGAGCCGCGGAGCGCTCCACCCATAGCGCCAGATGGATCGGTCCGAAGATCGACCGCAGCGCTCTCCGCATCTGCCCCATGAGGGCCGCCGGATCCTTCGCCTCCTGCACCACGCGCTCGAGCCTCTCCCAGGAAGCCTGCTGCGAGAGGGAAGGCGGGTAGAGATGGCGGTCGAGGAACGTCTGCAGGCCAATCCGCAGGCCGGGAAAGACCCAGAGTGCGAGGCCGCCCGCAAGCAGAAGGGCGCTTGCGGCCTCGTACCAGAGGGCTTCCGTCTCTCCCAGCCGGCGCAGCAACTTCGAGATCAGAGCCAGGCCGATGAGAAAAAGACCGAGCGCCGTCACGATGGATGGGGAGGGGACGAGCGGACGGCGTACCGGCAGGCTCAGCTCCTCCCTCCACTTCCTCCCAAGCGCCAGCATCGACATCGCGATCGCAAGAATCAGCCCGGGCAGGAAGAGCGTCACGATCCGAAAAGGCCGCTCGCCATAGAGGAGCATTTCCGCCAGCAGATAGAAGCCTATCAGGTGGACCGGCAGCAAGGCGTAGATGGCGTGGGCGATCCGTCTCCGGCCTTCGAGTCGAGCAGCCTCGAGCGTGCCCTGCAGGTTCCAGAGGGCGATCGCCAATCCGACTAGCGCATAGAGGATCTGGACCCGCCCGAGAGGCCCCAGCACCTTTATGGCCACAGGATGCCCCGAGCCTTCCTGGACGGCGAGCGGAGGAAGCCACACTCCTCCGATCAGCAGGCCGATCGCCGTTAGCCAGAGAAGTGAAGCGAGGGCAGCCTCCGTACCCCGCGCAGCGCCACCCTCCGGGCGGCCGAATCGCGAAGAGAAGGCGACCCAGGTCGGCACGCCGAGAAGCACGCTGCCCCAAGTGAGGCCCAGCAGATAGGGTCTCACGGGCTCCCAACCACGGACGGCCAGGGCGCCCAGGGCGAAGCAGGTCGCTCCCAGACTGATCGATCCGATCGCCAGAGGTCGGTCTCCCGGATGGCGCCCGCCCCTCCTCCGGGCGAGGCAGAGAAGCCAGACCAGCGCGCCTGCCGCGAACCATGGTGCCGAGAGCATCCCGCCGCCCACCGGGGCTCAGGGCCTCCGCAGCCGATCCGCCTCTCGCCGAGCCTGCGCAGCCAGCGGCGATGAAGGATACGTGGCGGCCACTTCCTCAAGGATTTGCAGGGCTCGCTCCGGAGATCCCAGGTGTTCCGCGTGGATACGCGCAGCCTCCATCAGCACCGCGGGGCTCCGCGGGTCGCGCGGGAACATGGCGGGCAGCGAGAGCAGCCGCTCAGCCGCTGCCGTCCACTCCTCCAGAAGGATCAAGACTCCAGCCGTGCTCTCCTCCACCAACCAGAGGACTCCCGCCTCGGGCCTCTCCTTCCGTAGTTCCTCGTACCCCTCGAGCGCGCGCTGGAGCGCGGCACGCGCCGCGCTCTCTTCGCCGACACGGCGATAGTGGGAGGCGATCTCGAAAGGGGCTCGAATCGCGAAGGAGGTCGTCCTGTAGTCGGTCATGAGGGACCGATAGCGCGCGAGCGCCTCGGGCCACCTGCCGGCGTGCGAGAGAATCGCGGCGGCCAGCGCCTCCGCCTCCGCGCATCGCTGCGCATCGGCAGGAAAGGCCTGCTTCACCGACGAGAGGGCGGATAGGGCCTCGTCCGTCCTTCCCAACACCCCCAGGCAGTCGGCCTGACGGATCCTGGCGGCGGCGGCGAGGGGGTCCGTCGGGAATCTCTCCGCTATCTCCGCGAATGTTCTCGCGGCGGCGGCCGGGTTCCGCTCCCCCTCTTGCTGGAGGGTGCCCAGAACAAGCAGAACCCGCGGCTCCATGCTTCCCACCCCAGGCGTCCGTCGGGCGCGTTCCAGATTCTCGGCCGCCTTCGCAAACCTTCCGCGCCGTCCCTCTATGGATCCCAGCTGGACCCAGGCCAGCGCCGAGGCGGCATCTTCGGGGCTCTCCTGCACGATCGTCCGATAGTAGACCTCCGCCCGGTCAAGCTCGGCCGCGGCCTCATCCAACCGCCCCATCTCCCTCAAGAGATCTGCGGCAAGCAGCGGGGCATCCTGCACGGCCCCCACCGGCCGTCCGTCCGGCCGACGGGCGGGCAGGGCCGAGGCCATCTCCTGGTAGAGCCGGACGCACCCATCCAGGTCCCCCCGCGCCCGAAGGACGGACGCCAGTTCCGCGTGAAGCTTGAGCGTCAAATCCAGATCCCAGGGATACCGTTTGCGCGCGCCATCGAGAACGCGAACGACATCCTCGTTCTCGCCGCGCATCTCGTGAACGCGGACCAGTCCTCGCTCGGCGTGGGCCTTTATCCGCCCGATGGCGTGCGCCACCGCCGTGTCCCCGCCCGCGCCACCACCCTTCGAATCGACGACTCTCTGGAAGGCGACGAGAACCCGGCGGGTCTCCTCCTCCGTCGGCGGAGTCGCGACGCTCATCCGCACAGCCGCCTCCATCCGCGAGGCCTCCCAGTAGGCGCGCTCCGCACGATAGAGATCCCCCGCGTCCCGCTCGGAGCATCCGCCCTGCAGCAGCGCGGCAACGACCGCGCCGGCGGCAAGACGGGCCGCCCCTCCCCGGCAGAACCCAGCCACGCTCATTCCCCCCTCTCCGTGACGTAGAGTCGATAGAGGCGCGAACCCGCTCCCACGACATAGAATGCCGCCACCATGTAGAGCGCCGAGGCGCCGACAAGCATCCAGGCGATCATCTCCGGGCTCATGGAGCGCACGACGGAGTCGGCGCGCCGCAGCATGGCCGAGACGGGGATCTGGATCAGGTTTGGGACCAAGACGGCGCCGAAAGTCGCGATGGGCATCCTCACCATGATCGAGAGGCTGCGGCCAATGGCTCTCCCGACGCCCCGCCCCCCGACCAGCAGCACCAGCGGGACATAGAGAAAGAAGGCTTCGAATAGCGAGCCGAGGCCGATCGATCCATACCGGAAGAGCCGCAGCCTGGTCGCGCCGACATCCTGAGATCCCCCGAAGAGCAAAGCGGGCAGGAAGTAGAGGAGCAGGGCGAAGAGAACGATCAAAGGCAGTCTCGCGAGCACCAAGCGTCCGTAGGACTGGCCCGCCCGGCTGTAGGCCCCGCCTGTCGGTTCGGCGGGGTGATCGATCTGCCACGCGATCAGGAAAGCGGCTCCCAGCGTCCAGGAGGCGACCAGGAGGTCGATCGCGAGAGCGAAGTAAGAGAACAGGCTCGGAAGCGCCAGATAGAAAGTCGGGTAGTGAACCACCGGCTCCCCGCCCAGTAGGCGCAGGATCGGCACCATGAGCGGGGACAGGAGCGGTCGATGGAACTGCGTCAGGAGGAGGATCATCCCCGACTGCACGAGCCAGAGGAGCACGAACGGAACCCACTGCCGCCCGCGCCCCAGGCAACGTGTCGTCTCGATCCATGACCAAAGGAGCAGGCTGATCTGGTGCATCCCTGCGAACCGTCCTTTCCCTAGTCCCGAATCAGGCCCGGAAGATCCCGCACGATCTCGGTGACAAACCGGCGATTCCACTGGTCCGCCTCGCCAGGCGAGTCGGTTTCGAGCGTAGAAACCCGGATGAAGATGCCATAAAGACGATTTTGGCGCAGCCCTTGAGTGAACAGACCCCAGCGGTATCCGCGAACATCCTCAGGCGTCCCGGCGACGGGGCGGTACCACAGCGTGGCCACACGCTCTGCCCTCCTCCCCTTGCTCGCCAGGAACTGGGAAGCCCGCATCCCCCCCATCAGCGTTTCGAGATCCAAGGGGGGAAGCTCGCTCGTCCGGTATCCCTGGCTTCGGTAGCAGAGCTGCGGATCGTGCCCTCCGAGTCGGCGGTTCACGAAGTAGATCAGGACCAGCCAGATGGGGACGCCATCGGGCCGGACATAGCGACGGACGAGCAGGTCGTCATGTTCCAGATCCTCCAGAACCATCTCGGCGACTGGGACATCAACCCCTCGCAGGCCGGCGATCTCAAGGGGGAGGGAGGCCAGATTCGATTCAGCGCCTCTCCCCGGCGGCGCCGCGACTCGATAGAGGCCGACCAGTCCCAGCAAGAGGCAGGGGAAGACGAGAGGCGCGAGGCGGCCTAGCATCGCAGGAGTCCCTTCGAGACGACCAGCATGGCGAAAGCGATGAGGAACAGGGCGTACCCTCCCGCCGTGTGGAACGCTCCGGCCGCCTCCTGCGGCCCCGCGATCCCGGCGTAGACGCAGAGGGCGGCGATCCGCACGACGTTCGCCGCGACTGCGATCGGCAGCGCGAGGGCGAAGAGGACCACCCTCCTGACGACTCCGCGGTGGGCCAGATAGGCGAAGAGCGCGCCCAGGGCGAGCAAGGCAACCAGAGAGCGGAGGCCGGAGCAGGCGTTCTCGACCTCGAGCGTTCCCCCGGGGAAGAGGAGATTCACTCCGTCGCGGTGCACGATGACGCCCATCAGCTTGGCGATCGCCACGGCGCCGCGCGCCGCCACGACCTTCAGCTGGTAACTGAGTCCGTGGACGAACCAGGGCATCAGGGGGAGCATGAACAGCAGGAAGGCGAGCGGGAAGAGAAGCCGCCTGAAGGAGGAGACACCGTGAATCTGGAGGGCCGCCCCGGCAAGTGCCAGCACAAGCGACAGGCCCTGGAGGGCCACGACGTCCCCCCGGAGACCCACGATCTGCAGGACGGCGGCCGGCAACAGCAAGGCGATGCCCCGCCAGCCGGCGCGACTCTTCTCTGCGGTCAGCCAGCTCCGCTGGCGCCAGACGAGCCAGGCCGCCACGGGCGGAATCAGGAAACCGTGCGAGTAGTTTGGATTGCGCATCCAGAGATTCCACAAGTCAACCATGGTCGACTGATAGGCGAAGACGATAGCCCCTGCAGCGAGCGCCCAGGCGCCGATCAGCCAGATCCCCGGTCGCCTGAGATTCGCCACAGCGAGAATCGCGCCGCCGTTCTTGCTCTCCACGCTCACCGGCCGCTCCCCCGCCGTCCACTCATGATGAGCGTCGCTCTCCATAGCGGTAGCCGAAGTACCGGTGGTTGTAGTAGTACGGCATCAGCTCTTCGACGTTGTTCATCAGAAGTCCGCGCACGTTGCCCGTGAACTGCTTCTGCAACTCCACTCCGCGCTCGACGAGGTGGCGCGGCGTCGATCTCGCCTTCAGGACAATCAGAACCGCGTCCACGAGTTGCCCGATGATCAGGGCGTCGGGGACCGGCACGTTCGGCGGAGAGTCGACAATCACGAAACCATACCGTCTCGTCAGCTCGGGCAGGAGCCACGACAGGTTCTCATAGGTGAGCAGGTCGTTTCGGGGAGCCAGGTGTCCTCCCAGAGGGAGGACGTGGAGATTCGGCATGGAGGTCTTTTGAAACCACGACTCCTCCAGGCGGTGGACTTCGAGCGCCTTGATCACCCCCGGATTCTCGCCCGAAACGCCGAGGACACGACCTAGAGCGCCTCGCCGGAAGTCCAGATCGACCAGTAGCACGGGCAACCGCGCATCCTCCGCCGCGGCGGCCGCCCCCAGGAGAACGCAGGTCGTCGACTTCCCTTCCCCCCCCCGCGCGCTGGTGATGAGTAGACTCCGCACAAGGCCGTCCGACTCGCTCCTCAGCTCGAGGGCAACCCTTCGCATCTCCTGGAAGGGCGGGGAGTCTTGCAGGTAGGCCCCCAGGCGCGCGGCGTTCCAGACAAAACTCCCCTCCCGCGCGGTCTTGCGCAGGGATTCCACCTGCGGAAGGGTGCCAATCACCCGGAGACCGAGAGATCGCTCCGTTTCTCGCGCGTCCCTGAATGTGAGGTCGTGCCTCTCGACCAGCGCGAGGGCTCCAATCCCGAGCGCAAGACCGACGATCGTCGAGAGGATCGCGACCGCCACGCGGTTCGGCTTGAAGGGCTTCATGGGTCGCGACGCCGGCTCGAGAACGGTCAGGCGTCCGGCGGCCTTCGTCGTCTCGAAAGCCCCGCTGATCTGGCTCGAGGCGATCTGCTGGACGAACGCGTTGTAGAGCGTCCGGTTGGTCTCGACCTCCTGCGTCAGTCTCCGGAGCGTGGTTTCGGTCTGCGATGTGCCGGAGACACGCGCCTGGTAGGAGTCCAGCAGCGCGTCATAGGTCGCGAGCCTGCTGGCCCCGGCGTCCACCCGCGCCTCCGCGATGACCGCGAGAACGGCCTCATCACGCAGTCCGGCGCTCGCCGTCAGCCCCGATTCCGAAAGAAAGGCGCTCGCTGCGGCGCGCAGCTCGTCGGTCTTGCGGCCGATGACGAGAGCAGCCGTCTCTTTCCCCTGCCCGACGCGCGGTCCGGGCGTCAGCGTCGCCTCAGCGTATGCCCGCTCCAGATCCCTGATCTCCTCGAGCAAAGGCGACCAGTCCGAAACGATGCGCTCTCGGAGCGTCGCCGCGGTGGCCGTCGATTTCCCCTCGAGCGCCGTCCTTCGCGCATCGCGGTCCTCCCGCATGCGGTCCAGGGTGGTGGATGCCTCGGAGCGAAGCCTGCGCGCTTCGGCGACGTTGCTCTCATTGATCAGACCGGCATTGACGACGACGGCGGCCATCCCTCGCTGGAACTCCTGCAGTCTCTGCTCCGCCTCGCCGAGTCTCTGCTTGTAGACGACGAGCTGCTCGAGGCTGAAGTCGTGCAGCGATCGCACGCGCTCCAGCTGGGAGGACTTATTCGCCTCGATCACGCCCGTCGTCAGATTCTGCGCGATCTCCCGGGCGCGGTCCGGGTAGTAGTCGGCGACCGTGATGACGACGACGTTCTCTCCGGTGCGACCCCTGGCGGTTCGTATCGTCTCGCGCAACCACTGCGTGAGGCGCAGTTCCTGGAGCGCCTCGATCGTCATGTCCGGATACTGCTTTCTGCTCTTCTCGACCCACTTGCGGAGTCCGGGATCGGTGCGCAGGCCGGATTGATCCGCCACCTTCAACAAGAACTCGTTGCTCTGCATCAGCGATTGCAGCCTCGCAAGCTGCTCCTGCACGCCGCTGACGGGGAGGATCCCCTGAAGCTCCCGACTGACCGGCTGGGGAAACTCGAGCAGGATTGTCGCAGAGGCCCGATACAGGGGGCGCATGATGCTCGGATGGCCGACGACGATGCCCGTCAGAAGTCCAGCGAGCGCCGGGACCAGGAGAACCCACCGGCGTCGCCAGACGATCGCCGCCATTCCCCTGAGATCACGCCCTTCCTTGACGACCGGAGATGTCTCCATGGCGCGCGCCTCCTACTGCGTTGTGAGTACGTCCGAGATGAGGAAGAGATTCAGGATATCCCGTGACAGCCCGAGGACCTCTCGTGTCGCGAGCCATGCGGCACCGCTTCCCCGCCGCCGCTGCGAAGGCACGCCGATGGCGTCTCCGGGCTGCACGATGAAGTCCGACCAGCCGGCCTCCAGGTATCGATCGAGATCGACTTCCGCAACGAAGCTCTTCCCCTGCGCGTCGCGTCCGACAACCCGGACGCGCCCGAGATCGGCCGCCGGCCCGGGCCCCCCGGCAAGGCTGAGCACTTTGACAAGATCCAGCCCGGTTCCGACGGAATAGGCTCCGGGTCTGGCCACCTCGCCAATGACATAGGCAGCCCGGCTAAGCTCTCCCCAGGGGCCGCCAACCGCTGGGACATAGATCACATCGCCCGGCATGAGCGGCGGCAGAGATCCGAAGTCGCCTGATTGGAGCGCGCTCGTCAGGTCAACCGTGAGGACGGTTTGCTGGTCTGCGACCTTCCGGAAGACCTGGACGCGGCCCAGATCGGCAGTGGCGCCCAACCCCCCTGCCGCCCCGAGAGCCTCGATGATCCCCGGTATCTGCTCGAAACTGTATCGCCCGGGAGCCGTCACAGCCCCGGAGACCGTGATGCGGCGGCTGTTGAAAGCCTGCATCTCGACCGTCACCTGCGCGGGTCCGCGCAAGAGATCGGTCAGACGTTCCTCGAGGTGTCTGGCCAGTCCGGCCGGCGAGTAGCCGGCAGCTTGCACGTCGCCTAGCGGCGGGAATGTGATCTCGCCGCCGGCGCGAACGGTCACGGTGCGGCTGAGGTCGGGCCTTTCCCAGACAGAGATCATGAGCACATCCTCAACATCCAGGATGTAGTCGCTCTGGGTTTCTCCCTCTCCCGCGCCGGCGACCGTCGTCGCCAGCAGGCACAGCAACACGAGGATCCTCGCCATCATGCCTTCCTAGCCTCCTTCCCGCCGTCCCTTGCGGGAGCCGCGTAGGGAACGTCCCGCACATCGAGCCCGCTGCCGTTGCTGCGCGGTCTGAGCAGTCTCGGCAAAGCAAGCCTTAGAGCATCGATGTCCAGCCGCCAGTTCCGGTGCTGGCCGTAGTATCGATCGTAGTTTGGAACCTCTTCCCCCGCCCCCCCGACAAGCTGCGCCGGCCCGGTCAGGCCCGGCCGTTGCGCGAAGCACCAGGCGCTCACCCGGGACTGCTTCCATGTGTCGCTCTCGATCAAGTGGCAAGAGGGGCCCACCAGACTCATATCTCCCTTCAGGACCGACCACAGATAGAGGAGTCGATCGACGCGCGCAGCCTCGAACCACCTCCTCAGATGGCGAACCGCGGATCCGCCGCCGGCGGGCTCCTCGAACTCCAGAGCATATGTCACGAAGGGGCGTCCCGGGAGCGAGTGCTTGCGCCGATCGTCGTATCTGCGATCGATGTGGACCCCGGCCGGCGCCAGTCTTCGGTCGCGCGTTCGCCGGTTCATTCCGATCCTGTCTTCTCGCCTGAAAACGACGCGTCCCGGGCCCAGAAGGGCCATGAGGCCGTAAGCGAACGCCGCGGGAGCCGCCAGGATCGCCAGACCGAGGCCGGCAGCGAGCATGTCGAGCAGCCGCTTGCCCGGAGCGCTGTCGGAGGCGGCATGGGGCTCGGCGGGCGCATCATAGGCGACGCGCTCGGGCTCCTGCGGCAACGGTTCCGGTTCCTGCGTGACGTACTCAGGCACCATGCCCATCATCGCCTCGCGAATGGCGTCCGGCGGCGCCTCTCTGGCCAAGTCGATCAGATCCTGAACCCGGCGTTCAACCAGGTCGGGATCGACGTTTTCGAGCTCACACCGCAGGATCTTCGCGTGGCGCGTCGTCCGCGTGGTCTCCTCAGCCGTCAGGATCTCCTCGGAGAGCTTCTCCCCGGGGCGGAGGCCTATGAACTCCACCTGGATGTCGTGATCCGGCCTGAGTCCGCTCAGCCGGATCAGCTGCTTCGCGATATCGAGGATCCTGACCTGCTTTCCCATGTCGAGGATGAAGACGTCCCCCGACTGGCCGAGCAGGATCGCCTGGATCACGAGCTGACTCGCCTCCGGAATGGTCATGAAGTACCGCCGGGCCTCGGGGTGCGTCACTGTGAGCGGCCCCCCGCGGGCCAGCTGTCGCCTGAAGATCGGGAGCACGCTCCCATCCGAGCCGATCACGTTCCCGAATCTCACAGCGACCATCGTCGTCTTGGATCGCGAGGCCATGGCCTGCAAGAGCATCTCGCACGCCCGCTTCGATGCCCCCATCACGCTCGTCGGATGGACTGCCTTGTCGGTCGAGATCAAGGCCAGCGTCTCCACTCCTGACGCCTCCGCCGCGAGGGCTACGTTTCGCGTCCCCAGCAGGTTGTTCAAGATGGCCTCGCGCGGACTGGTCTCTAGGAGGTTCACATGCTTGTGCGCGGCCGCGTGCAGCACGAGGTTCGGCCTCTGGGCCAGCATGAGCGCGCGCATGCCGCTCTCGTCCTTGATGTCTCCCACAACGTGGAGAAGGTCCAGCTTGCGATGTGTCTCCTTGAGCTCGAGACCCAGATAGGTCAGGCTGTTCTCGTTGTGGTCGAGCATCACGATCCGCTCGGGATCGAAGCGCGCGAGCTGCCGGCAGAGCTCCGATCCGATCGACCCTCCTGCACCGGTCACCAGGACAACGCGCCCCTCGATCGCCTGGCGTATCCCAGGCAGGTCGATCTCCACGGGTTCCCGCCCCAGGAGGTCCTCGATGCGGATCTCGCGGACTTGGTCAAGGGCCCCTCTCCCTTCGATGTAATCGGCCAGGGCGGGGACGGTCTGGCAGACAACCCCCTTCTCTATGCACACGCGGGCGACCTCGCCCACCAGCCTCCCCGGGGCGGAGGGGGCCGCGAGGATCACGGCGTCGATCCGTTCCTCCTCGAGGATTCGGGGAAGATCGAACGTGGTGCCCAGCACCTCGATGTTCTCGACCCTGGCGTGGAGCTTGTCGCGGTCGTCGTCCAGGAAGCCGATGGGGCGACCGGCGAAGTTGACGGTCCGCGCGATCTCCCTCGCCACCATCGCCCCCACGTCCCCCGCGCCGACGATGAGAATCCGGCGGTCCTTTCTTGACACCCAGGGCATCGGATACCGGAGGAGCCTCCATGCGACGCGGACACCCATCACAAGGACGGCTGCCATGATCCAGGAGAGGACGATGACGCTTCTCGGCAGGGGTTGCGGCCGGATGAGTTGGTTCACTACGTAAAGGGCCAGGAATGCCAGCGTGAGCGCGTTCGCGATCGAGAGCGCCGTGGGGAGCCCCGCGTACCTCCAGAGGGTCCTGTGGACCTTGAAGAGATCCAGACAGAGGAGGCCGACCAGCACGGCCACGGCGGCTCCGAGCACAAGGCCGCCCTGGAACTGCTCCGGGATCCTCCCATCGAATCTGAGGAGGAGCGCGAGGTAGACGGAGGCGATAAGCAACACCCCGTCCATCAGATGAAGCAGGATGAGCCGGACAGGCTTGGGCACTCTCGTTCCTCCTTGGTCGCCTCTTCCGCGGCGCCTCCAGCGCCGCCCGCGCCGCCAATGCCGCGGACCGCCACGGGGCCCACAACACGGGATTATCGGCGCAATCGCTTGCCGGGTCGAGCAATGGTGAGTTCCCGCCTGGCGCTTCGCCCGGAGAGCCGATCGACCCGATACTGGCCCCTGCGGGAGGCCGGCGGACCAGACGAGCCTTCCCTGGGCAAGCTGCTCGCCAAGAGCCCGCTCTCCATGGGCGCGACCCGGTTCACGGCGGCGTTGACACGGCCCGGCGGCACGGCGATTCTGGCCTCGCCCAGGGGCCATCGAGGCCCAAAGGAGGCGGAATGAACGAGAGCTTATCGACCCCCGGCGACTCCGGGGCGCGGTCGTCCACTCCAATCCACCCCGACTCCGGCCCAGGCCCCCTCACCAGGTTCTTCCGGGCCCTCGGTCTCTCGCCCGGGGCCTACGGGCTGCCTTACCGCAGAAGCGACTGGCTCGTCCCGTTGCTCATCGTGCTCGTCCTCCACCTGGCCAGCGGCCTCGTCTTGCGGGACCTATTCGTCCAGGCGCAGATCGAGCAAGTTCGAACGATGCTCGAGTCGAATCAGCGCCTCTCCGCCGAACAGAAAGAGGAAGCAATCGAGCAAATGACGGGGGGGGCTGCGGCCGACCGGATGGGCTGGGGAGCAGTCGCGGGGTCAGTCGTCATGCCGGTGATCGGAGCTCTTCTCGGCGCTGCCATCCTGCTCTTGATCCTGAACTTCGGCGCCGGAGGAAGCGTCCGTTACGGACCTCTCTGGTTTCTGATGACTCTCTCTCTCGCTCCCACAGCGATCCACACGGTTCTCTTCACGATCCTATCCCTCTCCCGCGGCAGCGTGGATGTGGCCTTCGGCCCGGCCGCCTTGTTGCCCACCGATGCCGGATGGATCAGGACCTTCCTGCAGACCTTCGACTTCTTCGGGTTCTTCTGGGTGTTCGCGACACAGTATGTCGGCGTGCCGGTCGTCACCGGAATGCGCCCCCAGAAGGCCCGAACGGGTCTTGTGATCCTCTGGGTCGCCTACATCCTCTTCGCACTCCTGGGGGCTTTCGCCTCCGGATGCGCGATGACGATGGGAGGCGGCGGCGCGTGATCGATTCCGAGAGGACCGCGGGGCCTCAGGCGTGCTTCTGGATCAGATGGAGCAGGTCCTCGTGGAGAGCGCTTCGCTCCGCCTCGTCCAAGGCCAGGAGGGTGATCTGACTCAAGGAGCAACCCTCCAGCAGCTCATCGATCAGGACCGAGAGGGCGGCCTGGACCGTCTCTCGCCTCGTCCCCTTTGCGGCTCCGTGGAGCGAGTGGATGAGGAGCTGCTTCCAGTGACGGACGGCCGCGACCTCCAGCGACCGGCTCATCGCCTTCGCCGCGGCGGCCGCATCGACGCGGAGGTCCTGTCCCATGACGGCCGCGTGGACGACGCCGGCCAAGGGGAGCGTTCCGGCCCCCGTCACAGTGACCTCCCCCATCGGAATGGGGCCCTGGCGGACCGCGGCAAGCTCGATCTCCTCCCCGCCAGCCTGCTTCAGAGCCAGGGCCGGACCGGCGGCCATCCAGAGGTAGTCGTTCGTGGGGAGGACCAGCCCCTGGGCCTCGGGCCATGGCTTGGAGGCCAGCTGAATCTCAATCCGCGTCTGGACCAAGTGGAATGACAAGTCGCAACCCCTCCACAGATGCCAACGAAGGCCTGACGACCGGGATCCACCCGCTTCTCGGCGCGCTGCTTGCGGGCGTCCTCGCCCTCATCATCTGGTCGCTCTACCGCGCGATCGGGATGCTCATCCCGATCGTGGCCGCCGCGACTCTGCTGTGGCCGCAGCGCCGACAGGCTTGGGCGCGCGCCCTGCTCTGGCTCCTCGCGCTCCTGGCCGTGATCTGGATTCTCCACAAGGCCCGCATGGTTGTCTATCCCCTACTCGCCGGACTCTTGATCGCCTACTGGCTCGATCCGATCGTAGATCGACTGGAGCGCCGCCGCGTCAAGCGGAGCCTCGGCTCGCTGATCGCCCTGCTCCCGGCCATGGTCGTGGGGCTCCTCTTCGTCGTCTTCGCGCTTCCCCTTCTGATCGAGCAGCTCGGTCTCCTGATCGCGGCCATTCCTCGCATCTACGACTCGCTCTACGAGAGGCTCCGGCCCTGGGTCGAGACGGTGATCCCCTCTCAGGGAGCCGCGAGGTGGAAGGAGCTCCTGGTTCCGGCGGGGGCTCACATCGAGACGATCCTGCGCGGACTGTGGGGCGGAGCTTCCGGTCTGGGTCGGGGTATCGGCGCGTTCGTCGGATTCCTCGGCATGCTTGTCCTCGCGCCGATTCTGACCTACTACCTCCTGGTCGACTTCGACCGGATCCGGATCTGGCTCCCCTCGCTCCTTCCCGAGCAGAGACGGGCCTGGGCTTCGGAGGTCATGACCCTCTTCGAGCAGACGGTCAGCTCCTACTTCAGGGGACAGGTCCTCGTGGCGTTCTGCATCACGCTCCTGCTCACCGCCGGCTTCCTCCTCATCCGCCTCCCGTACGCGGTGGTCCTCGGAGCGCTTGCCGGTCTCTTGAACCTCGTCCCGGTCATCGGATTCTGGACGAGCGCCGTCCTGTGCGCCGCCGCCGCCATCCTGAGCGGCGAGCCGGGCCCAATGCTCTTCCGACTGGCGATCGTTCTCTCCCTCGGGCAGGTGCTCGAGGCTCAGGTGCTGACCCCCCGGATCGTGGGTCGCGCCGTCGGCCTCAATCCCGTGATCATCTTGCTCTCGGTCCTGGTCTGCGGAGCGCTCCTCGGCCCCGTGGGACTGATTCTCGCGGTGCCCGCGGCCGCCTTCGCGCGGGGTATGCTGCGGCGCCGCGCCGCGCGCAACAGCGCGCGATCCGACTCGCCGCAGTCGCCGCCTGCTAGGTTGGAATCGCCTCCTCGTCCGTCGCCCGGCGCTCCATGACTCGGATCCACCCCTGCTCCATCTTGAGCCGCAGGGGCGCCGGCGCGAGACCTGACACGACCGCCCCAGCCGGTCCCAGCAGGGGAATGACGCGCGTCTCGCGCATCAGCTTTCCCTCGGGAGGCAGATAGGCCACGAGGAAGGAGGCGATCGCCGCGGAAAGGAAGAGTCCCCGAGCGAGCCCGAGAAGGCCGCCCAACCACCGATCCCCCGCGCCCCTGTCCTTGCCCCCCTGACCCCCCGCGGCCGCCCCGAGGAGTCGGAGCAGTGCGAAGGCCAGAAGCCCCACAAGCACCCCCGTCACGATCACGACCCCGGGGACACGCTGGATCGTCGCCGGAAGGCGGCTCAGCACCGGATGCGCCAGGTGCACTCCGAGAAGGACGCCCCCCAGCCAGGCGGCCAGGGAAAAGAGCGATTCGACGAAGCCGTTGCGAAAGCCCGCGACGAGGCTCAGCACGACAAGGATGACGAGACCCAGATCGGTGACCCCTACCATGGACCACTCCTCCGCCGTGAGGCGCGCGGCGTGGGCCGAATGTAGACCCCCGTCTCGCCCGACACAAGATCAGAGACTCATGGAAACGGCCCGACGGGCCGGAAGGCTTGCAAGCGCGGCCACCAAGCAGGAAGGCCGGGCGATCGCGCCCGGCCTTCCTCTCGATCCGCGGCAGATGCCCTTCGCTATACGAAGAGCGCCGCCAGAACCAGAGTGACAGTGGACAGGAGCTTGATCACGACGTGAAGGGACGGGCCGGCCGTGTCCTTGAGCGGGTCGCCAACCGTGTCGCCGACGACCGCCGCCCGGTGGGCCTCCGACTTCTTCCCGTGGACATGGCCGGCATCGTCGGCGAGATGCCCCGCCTCGATCATCTTCTTGGCGTTGTCCCAGGCGCCTCCGCCGTTGTTGAACACCGTCGCGAGGACGATCCCGGCCATGGTTCCGCACATCAACAGGGCGGCCACAGCCTCAGCGCGGAGGACAAGCCCCACAATGACAGGGCTGGCCACCGCGACGATCCCCGGCAGGACCATCGCCTTGAGAGAGCCCCGAGCCGTGATGTCGACGCACTTGCCGTACTCGGCCTTGCCGGTTCCTTCGAGCAACCCGGGGATCTCGCGAAACTGCCTCCGTACCTCCTCGATCACCTTCTCCGCGACCTTGCTTACCGCCCGGATCGCCAGGGCGCTGAAGAAGAAGATCAGCATGATCCCCACGAGCGCCCCGGAGAAGACCTCCACTTTGCCGAGGTCGACGTGTGCGAGCTGCGGCAACCCGGCCTCCTTCTGCACCAGTCTGACCTTGTCGATGTAGGCGCTGAAGAGCAGGAAGGCGGCGAGGGCCGCCGAACCGATCGCGTACCCTTTCGTGAGAGCCTTGGTCGTGTTCCCCGCAGCGTCGAGAGCGTCGGTTCCCCGCCGGACATCCGGCGAGGCGTTCGACATCTCGGCGATGCCCCCCGCGTTGTCCACGATCGGGCCGAAGGTGTCCATCGCCAGAATGTAGGCGCAGGTCATCAGCATCCCCATCGTCGCAACGGCCGTGCCGAAGATTCCCGCCGTCGACTGCGCGACCCCGAGGGCGTCGGCAGCCTCGCGACCGCAGGCGTACGAGCCCATGATGGCGGCGACGATCACGAGAACCGGCATCGCCGTATTCTCCAGCCCTACGGCGAGGCCCGTGATGATGTTAGGGCCGACCCCTCGCAGCGACGCCTGCCCGATGCTCCGGACCGGACGCCAGCGCCCTTCGGTGTAGTACATCGTGATGAGAACGAACGCCACGCTCGTCGCAAGGCCGATCAGGCCGGCCAGGAAGAACCAGTTGCTTCCAAGCAGCTCGCGTACGATCCAGTAGAGCCCCGCGATGGAGAGAACGACGGAGATCATGTAGCCGCGGAAGAGGGGCGTCATCGGCGCCTCCTTGCCACGGTGCTCGGTCAGGAGGATGCCGACCGCGCTGGCGATCAACCCGGCGGCGCGCACCACGAGGGGGAAGAAGATCCATTCGGGACGGCCGGTCACGACCGCAAGGCCCACTCCCAGGATCATGGCGCCGATGTTCTCAGCCACCGTCGATTCGAACAGGTCGGCGCCTCGGCCTGCGCAATCGCCCACGTTATCGCCGACCAGGTCGGCGACAACCCCTGCGTTGCGCGGGTCGTCCTCCGGGATCCCCGCCTCGACCTTCCCTACCAGATCGGCTCCCACATCGGCCGCCTTGGTGTAGATTCCCCCTCCAAGCTGCGCGAAGAGCGCCACGAAGCTCGCGCCGAACCCCATCCCGACAACCAGGAAGGGAGCGTGCGCGTATCCTTGGGGATTCATGCCGCCGTAGGCCAGCACCATGAGGTAGACAGACATCAGCGATAGGCCGACGACCAGAAGGCCGCTGACCGCCCCGCCCCTCAGGGCGACCTTCAAGGCGGGTCCGAGTCCGCCCCTGGCGGCGTTCGCGACACGGCTGTTGCTCTTGACCGCTACCCACATCCCGATCACGCCGCTGATCATGCTCGCCGCGGCCCCCACGAGAAAAGCGAGCCCCGTGCGCCACCCAAGATCCCAGCCGACGACTCCCGTCTCCGACGTCTTCTCGAAGAAGGTCACGAGAAGCGTCACGGTGATCGCCGCCAGGATGGTGAGCGCCACGATCGTGCTGTACTGCCTGGTCAGGAACGCGGTGGCTCCCTCCTGGATCGACCGGGCGACCGCGCGCATCTCCGGGGGGCCCTCGTCGAGCCTGAGGACGCGCCAGATCAGGTAGGCCGCCAGGACCAGACTGCAGAGGCCCGAGACCGGGACCAACCACACCAAGCTCATGCAGGTATCCCCCTATCACGTGAACCGCTCTCCCATCCCTGGAAGAGCGGCGTTGTCTGCCAGTGTCGAGAAGGCACGCTAGCGCGCCTAGTTCAGCGAGAAGCGCATCGGGATCTGGACCCAGACGGCGACCGGCTTGTGCTGCTGGAGGGCGGGCTTGAAGACCGCCTTCCTCGCCGCGGCAACGGCAGCATCATTGAGCATGGGGACGCCATCGGTCACGAAGGCGTCCGCCACCTTGCCGTCCTTTCCCACGAGCGCTCGCACCATCACGGTTCCTTCGACCTCGGCCTGGCGCGCCATATCCGGATAGATGGGAGGAGGGATCTGGATCAGCACGGGCATCTCTTCGACCGCCACGAACTCGTCAGGTGAGGGGTTGTCGCTGGTCACCGCGTCCGGGATCACAACCAAGGAGTCGCCCCCCGCGCCGTCGAGGGAGGAGAGGGTCGTGGGCACGAATGCCTCCGCTAGCTGCTCCTGCGTGGCAATCGTGGAGGTGGTCGCCTGGAAGTCCGGCACAGGCTCCGGAACGCCCAGAGAGGGCGGCGCGATCTGCTGGGCGATGGCCACCTGAGCGCTCGCCGCCGTCTCCTGCGCGAGGGACGGGGGAACACCGAGCTCCCTGTAGCTCACGATCTGAACCTCACGGGGACGCTCGACTTCCTTCTCCATGCTCCGCGCGACCAGCCAGGCGCCGAAAATGAGCAGATGAACTGCGGAAGCGACGCCGATCGACCAGTAGAGGAAGCGCTGGTAGCGCCGCCGCAGCGGATGCATCTCCCCTACGACGGGGAGGCGCTCGGCGAAAGAGAAGTCGAGCGGGCTGGCCGCACTCTTTTGGGTTGTCATCACAGGGCCTCCAGCTGCCGGGCTTCCTCTTCCGTCATGGGTATGAGGCTGAAGCGGGACATCTCGGCGATCTCCAGCTCATCCATGATGTCGACCATCGTCTCGTACTTGGCCAGGCGATCGAGCTTCACGAGGACGATCAGCTCAGGATTCAGGCGCACATTGTCGGTGAAGAGCTGACCCAGGTCCGGCAGCCTGGTCGAGATCATTGGGCCGGTCGCGAGCTTGTAGAAGTAGCGGAGGTCTTTCCCCACGAAGAGGGTCAGAACGTTCGACTCCGGAACTTCCACCTTCGCCCCGGCGGGGGGCAGGTTCACCTCCATGGCCTGCGGCTTGCGAAAGACGGTCGTCACCATGAAGAAGATCAAGAGCAGGAACGCGATGTCGACCATGGGCGTCATGTCGATCCGAATGGCGACACGGCGCTTGGGCCGCCGCAGCCCGCTCTGCTTCGCGCCTCTACTGCTTTCGGCAACGTCGCCGCCCACGGCCTATTTCCCCCTCTCTTCTGGCGTCCTCAGATCTGTCATCAGATTGAACCGATAGGAATTCGTATTCTGCAAAGCGTCCATGATGTCAGCCACGTACCCGTACTCCGATTGCTTGTCCCCCTTGACGATGATGCGCGCTCCGGGACGCCGGCTCCGCATGGTGACGATCGCCTGCTGCAGCTCCTCGCGAGGAACCGCGGCCGCGGCCCCCGACTCATCGCCGATGAAGATCCTTCCCGCCTTGTTGACCGTGATCACGATGATCCCGGTCTCGGGCGTCTTCAGATTCGACGTGGAGGCCGGCAGATCGACAGCAACTTCCTCCGGCGGCTTGAACTGCGTCGTCGCCATGAAGAAGATCAAGAGCAGGAACGCGATGTCGACCATGGGCGTCATGTCGATGCGGATCGAGACCCTTTTCTTAGGGCTTGCCACGAGTCTGCCCCTTGTCATGCATCAAGAGCTGAACGACCTCGTACGTCGTCTCATCCATCAGGTAGTTGAAAGAGTCGACCCGATTCGTGAAGTAGTTGTAGCCAACGATCCCGACAATCGCCAGACCGAGACCGCCGGCAGTGTTGATGAGCGCTTCGGAAATCCCGATGGCAAGCTGGATGGCGTCCGGCGCCCCCGCGTGCCCCATGGCCTTGAAGGAGCGAATCATGCCAACCGTCGTGCCGAGCAACCCGATCATCGTCGCAATCGAGGCGATGGTGGAAAGGGCGATCAGGTTCCGTTCGAGAAGCGGGGTCTCGAGCGCGTTCGCTTCCTCGATCGCTCGCTTCGTCTCCTCGATGATCTCGTCCTTCGGGAGGTCGGACCCCTGGAGCATGTCGTAGCGTTCCAGCCCGGCGCCCACGACATTCGCCAGGCAGCCTCCCTGCTTCTTGCAGACGGTGATCGCATCGGGGATGGCTCGCCCATCGAGGCTCTTGCGGAGCGCGCGGGTGAAGTGAGCTACGTCTCCGCGACCCTGCGCCCGCTTCAGCGTGATCATCCTCTCGATGATGAATGTAACACAGATGATTGAGATGGTCATCAGAAGCGGAACGATCGGACCTCCAAGCTTGATGAATTCGGGAAGCATGTACTGGTAGATCGCCCAGGAGACCAGCGCAGCCCCCACAAGGATCGGGACGAACACATAACCTTTCATTTCAGTCCTCCGTTGACACTCCCTACGACTGATCGCTCCGGTTGACCCCCGCGAGCGCTTCCTCCACACTGTCGAACGTCTCGAATACGAAGTTGAGCTTCGTGATCAGGAACAGATTCTTGATCCGCTTGCCGATGCGCGAAAGCCGCAGATACCCCTGGCGATTGCGGCAGCTCGTGTGCAGGGCTACCAGGGTTCCCAGGCCAGCGCTATTGATGTAGGACACGCGCCCGAGATCCACGACCACCTTGGGCACGCCCTCGGCGATCACGCCCTGGATCGCGCGCTCCAGCTCACGCGTCTCTTCGCCGCCGCTCAAATCCTTGTGCGGCGCAAGCACATTGACATCGCCCCTCTTGTCCTTCTCTAAGCTCATCGGTTCCCCCTACGGTCACACACACATCGCCCCACTACTTTCCGGCCGATCCCTTCTTGGCCCCCTGCAGGGCGTCCAGGGCCGCCTTGGCCGACACGTGGGCCGGATTGATCGCCAACGCCTTCTGCAACGCCGCCACGGCTTGGTCGGTCGACCCTTGCAGTGCCCGAGCCTGTCCCAGCATCGCCCAGCCGTCGGCGCTGTTGGGATCGACGGTGGTGGCCTCATCCAGCACGGAGGCGGCCTGACCGTAATCCCGCCGCTTAATGTAGCAGAAACCAAGTCCCCGAAGGGCCATGGCGTTTTGCGGGTCCCTTTCCCGGATCGCCTTGTACTCGAGCACCGCCGCGCCCAGGGAGTCGGCCCCCACTAGGGCGTTGGCCAGGTAGTTGCGCGCGGGGACATAGTCCGGAGCCAGCGCGACCGCCGCCCGGAGGGTCCGGATCGCATCGGCGCTCCTCTTGGCCTGCATGTAGGCGATGCCGAGGTTCACCTGAGCTCCCGCGTTACCCGGCGCGAGACCCACCGACTTCTCGAAGAGCGCGATGGCCGAGTCCGGCTTCCCCTGCGTCAGATTGAGCAGCCCCAGCGCGAAGAAGGCGTCGGCCTGCGTCGAGTCCATCTCGAGGGCGCGCAGGAGGCTGCCCCTGGCGGCTTCGAACTCCTTGGCGTCCAGCCGGATCTGACCCATCCGAACATGATCCGCTGCCTCGAACTTTGTCGAGTCCGTGACGGATCCGTAGAGGCGGCCGGCGCGTTTCCTGTCCTGGTTGATGAACTCGCTGCGGGCGAGCTGGACGCGGATGTCCGCATTGAGGCTGTCGATCACGAAGGCCTGCCGGGCCGCGTCGAGCGCCTGTCGGTTTCGCTTCGTCTTCAAGCACGCCTCCGACAGCCCGAGGAACCCCTCCCAGTCGTCTGGCCTCAATCCCGTGAAGGCCAGATAGGCGGTGGCCGCCTCCTCATTCCGGTTGGCAAGCGCATAGAGGCCGCCCATGTCCTTGACGGCGGGGGCATAGGTCGAGTCCATCCGGACGGCCTGCCTGTACTGCTCCAGGGCGTCGTTGTAGCGCTGCTCCCGTTGATAGAGGACTCCCAGCCGGTGGTGGACCGGCGCCGTCACCGTAAGTCCAGGCGTGGCGAGCGCCTTCTCGTAGGCGTCGATCGCCAGTGTCGGCGCCCCCCGCTTGGTGTAGATCTCCGCAACGAGCGTCCCGTAGTCGGGATCGTTCGGGTTGATGGCGAGGGCCGCCAGGGCGTTCTTCTCCGCTCCCGGCAGATCGCCCTGCGCGTACTGGACGAGCGCCATGCCGTGGCGATAGAGATCCTCTCTCTCCTTCAATCCCCTCTTCCTGGCACCGTCCTCGAGGAACTTGGCGGCCTCGTCATACTTCCCGTCCTCGATGGCGATGCGGGCCATTCCATACTGAGCCTCCCAGAGCCCCTTCTTCTCGACGAGCGCCTGCTCGAACTCCTGCTTGGCTTCGGCGAAGCGCTGCAGCCGGATCAAGACGAAGCCGAGTCCCGCATGGGCTTCCGGGAACTCCGGATTGCCGGTCTCTTGGTTTTTCTCTGTTATCGCCTGCCGGTAGAGGGGCTCGGCCTCCACGAAGGCAGCCTGAAGGTGAAGGATGTCGGCCAGGCCGAGGTGGGCACGGTGGATCTGATGCTCGTTGGCGATGGCCTCGTTGAAGTGAGCCTTCGCATCGTCGAGCCTCCCCTCCTCCACCGCCTTGACACCCAGGCGGACCGGATCGTCCTCATACCGATACCCCTTCTTCCCGGCATGGGCAGCGAGGGCCAGGGCCCCCATGAGGAGGAGGGTCATCGCGAGCGCGAGCCACGAGGGCGCGCCGCCGCGCCTATTGAGTTCCATTCCCGGCATGCAGACTCCCTTTCTTCCTGTCTTCCATCTCCTCAACCGATCTTCCCGACCGGTCGGCTCGTCAGTTGTATCTCTCGCGGCATGTCCCTCGCCGGCAAGAACCCCTCCCGCGCAACAAGTCTCTGTCCCCTCCCGCTGAAGAGGAAGGAGACGAAGCCGGAAACCGCCGCGCCGCAGTCCGGTCGACAGGCAATGTAGAGGTAATGAAACAACGGGTAGTCGCCGGCCGCAAGCGCCATGTCGCTCGGCATCGCGCCGGGACGGGCTTCGCCCGCGAGGCGGACGGCCTTGAGCCCTCGAGGCCTGCTCTCCGAGGAGACGGCCAGCGTGCTTGCGATGCCCATGGCGCACGCATCCCGCCCAACCGCGGCGGCAACCGAGGCATCATCCTCGCACCAGAAGACGCTCGCTCCAGCGGTGTCAGGCAAACCGATCTGCCCGACGAGCGCGGTCCACAGCCCGAGATTGGGGTCTGGCGCGTAGATATGCGGCCGCCCGTCCGCGTAGGCGCAAAACGCGGCGGACACGAACCGTTCAGGCAGGGTCCCGCCGGCGAGGAGCGCGCGCAGCTCGTCAACATGCAAGGAGTCGATGGTCGCAGACTCCGGAACGAGGATCGCGATCCCGCCGAGGGCGATCGGGAAGCTCCATGTCGTGTCGACGACCGAGCGCACCACGGCCTCCTCGTCGTCGGTCGGAAGCCGCCCGAGGAATGCGACATCGGCCCGCAGGTTCAGCAGATCCTCGAGCGCATGCCTTGTGCCCCCTCGATTGAGCCGGAAGGCGACCTCCGGATATAGCCGCCGGTACTCCTCGGCGAGCCGTGGGATGAGCGAGGGCGCCAGATCGAGCCCGGTGAGCGTGAGGATCTTCTCGGTCTTCTCCGCCCGCGGCAAGACGCGGGTCTCCGGCCAGAGGCCCGGAATGGCGCGCGCCAGCACCAGGACAACCAGGACGGCGACATAGAGCATCCACCGCCTGCGCAGAAGATTCCCGGGGAATCCGCCGTCATCTCCGGCCGCCGGCCGCGCGGCCATGGGCTGCCTGGGCATGTCGCTTCCCTTCCCGAGGCTAGCGCCTGCCTATCGTGACCCCGAGGAAAGGCAGCACGTCGCCATGCGCTGCCCTCGCACCGACGCCGATGTGCAGCCGCTGCGTATAGAAGGGCGAGACGCGCAACCCGGCGGCCGCGTAGGCGCCCGGGTCATCCTCGCCCCCGCTCTCGGTGAGCACGGAATAGCCGGCCCCGAGGTCCAGTCCCAGCCGCCGATGCACAAGGGGCCGCGAGAGAAGGAGGCCAACCTCCTTGTTGGAGGACTTCTCGCGGGAGTCGAGACCCCAGCCGAGGGAGAGGCCGACATCGGTTCCCGCGGGGTTCCAGAGAACGTGCTGCAGCTCGAGGTTGGTCAAGTCCAGATCCTCCCCGACGTCACGCCGCACCGCGAAGCCTGTCCTCGCCGGGAACGTCCCCTTGGGGTCATATGCTTCCGCCCGGCGCGCCTCGTAGAGCGCCTGGGCCGTTCTCTCCCGCTCGGCGCGGGTCCGCTCCAGCTTCGCAAGCGCCTCATCGCTCTGCTCCCGAAGCGACTCGATCTCCTCTTCGCGAGTTCTCAGCTCCGTTTCATACTTAACAACCTGGGTGACGGCCTCCTGGGTCCGTTCCTTCATCGCCAGGACGTTTTCGGAGAGCGGGAAGATCTGGGCCCCGAGGGCCTGGCTGCGGACGAGCCCTGACTCGAACTCGTCACGGAGCCGCATAAGGTCCACGTAGGACTTGACGCTGTCGGCGAGCATCCCCTGGAGGTTGACAGAGGCCGCCGCGACAACCGAGTCGGCCTGCTGCAGGAGACGGACCCCCTCCGCCTCCGCGGCGGACCGCTCGACTTCCTTGCGCTGCGCGACAGCTTCCCCCCTGGTGCTCATGAAGATGCGACCCGCGACCGCGAACAGAAGCACGATGATCGCGAGGTCGAGGAGATGCCAGAGATGCTTCTTCCGGAGCTTGAGTTCGGGCTTGGGGAGTTCGTCGAGTGGCATGTTCCCTTCCTCCCTCACCGCTTCGGCAGGTCGTCTCGATTGGGGAAGTCCCCCGAACCGGTGACGAGCGCGCTGTTCTTCCTGTAAGCATCCGGCCGGAGAATCCGATCGGCGAGGTCCTTGTCTGTTGAGATCTCCGTCTCGAGCCGGGCAGTCTCATCGCCTCTTTCTGCGATCAAGGTCCTGAGCGAATCGACTCGGGCCTGCAAAACCGACAGCCGATCCGAAAAGACGCCCATCTTGCCTTGCGCCTCCGAGAAGACCGCGCGGAGCGACTCGGCCTGGGCTTCGAGCATCCGGATCTCCGTCCGCTCCTGGCCCTCGAGCACCCGAAGGCTGTCAAGGAGATCGCCCATCTGAGCGAAACGCACTTGGAAGGTGTCTCCGACCGCCCGCAGCAGCGATATCCGCACTCCCATCTTGCGGGCCGCCGCGAGCGAGCTTGTGCGCGTCACTTCGATTCCCTGACGATGCTCGGCGATCTTGGCATCGATCTGCTTGGCCATGGGATCGATCTTCCTGGCCTCGAACCACCACATCGCGATGAGCGGAACCACCAGGAACCAGCTCCGGGCGAAGATCGCCTTGAAGATCGGGTTGCCTGGCTTCTCGTCTCCCCACAGATCTTCGCTACCCCTGGAAAAGCGCGATGGCATCGCTCTGATCCTCCATGGGCCGCGCCTTCCGGCGTGCTCTCTCTAATGCTGGTCTACGGCAGTCGGGCCAGGGAAGAGCCCCGACCCGACCCGGCACCTTGGCGCCTGCGCTGAGCAGACGCCAAACCCGCGGGCCGGGGGTCGGTCCGGCGCGGGGAAGGGAGACTTCTGACTCTCGTGCGGTCTGCTTCTCATTGAGGCGCAGGTCTCTGAGGGAAGACGCGACTGGCTGGCTAACCGCCTTCTCTCCCAAAGCAGTCCCGGCGGTCCGAGATCCCGCTTCCGCACCCATTACACCCCCCTCCCGGCACCATCAGTCTCACGGTCCGGGCACCGTCAACACAAGAGGAAATTGCCTTGGGCGTGGAGTGGAGGGGGCCGGAGCCCCGGGTCTACCGGCTCAGCACGACCCTTCCGGTTTCCGCGCGGGAGCCGTCCAGACGCAACTCGACGAAGTAGAGCCCCGAGGGGCAGGCGCTTCCCCCCTCGTCCCGTCCGTCCCAGGCCCACTGATGGAAGCCTGCGGAGTACTCCCTCGCCGGCATCTCCCGGACGAGCCTGCCCTGGAGATCGAGCACCGCGATCGATGCCGCCTGAGGGGAGCCTCCCGGCACCTGGAAACGGACGGTCGTGGACTCATCAAACGGATTCGGGAAGCAGGGCAAGAGGCGCGCTACAGATCCCTCGCCGTTGTCCTCCGTCGATGCCGGATCGACATCGGCTGTGACCCAGACCGGGGCGGACCAGGTCTTGTCGCCATCGACCTGGCTCACCCGCACGAAGTAGTAGTGGCTCTCCCCGTCGGCCAGTCCGCGGTCGAAGACCCAGGAGATCGTGGTTGCGACTTCCAGATGGTCGGCCACGACCACCCCGTCTTCATAGAGCTCCGCGCGGACGAAGAGGCCCGACCCGTTGAGGGCGACGGCGCTCCCCGTCAAGGTGAGATGGGCGCCCGAGACGACCTCCTGACCCATGATCTGCCCGTTCGCGTAGAACTCGAGGGCGATCCTGTCGGTCGGAGGGTTGACCTCCATAGCGTAGACACGCCTGCTGCGCAGGGCGCTCAAGACCGCCCCCGCCGTCAGCTCGTCCGCGAGAATCCCGGTCAGGTATATGTCGCCTCCCATGCTCGGGTTCGGCTGATCCCCCCAGTGGCCGTCGTGGTTGTCCTGGTTGGCGAAGGGAGCCAGGTGCCAGCCGTTGTCCAAGGCCTGGATGTACTGGGTCTCGTAGTCGTCAATCCTGAGCCCATTGCGAACCTCGATACCGATCATCTGGTTCACATACCCTGCATAGAACGCCAGGTTGTTGAAGTTGGTGCCGTACTGAGGGTTGGGATGATTGAAGACGCCGAAGGCGCCGGTGTCTCTGATGAAGGAGTAAGTCGCCAGCAGGTTGTCCGTGGGGTTGGGGTTTCGATAGAGGCAGTCGAAGATGTTCATGTGGCCGAAGTCGTTCAGGTTACCGAACTCCTGCGCGCCGAAGGCGACGAAGACTCCGTCCTCTGTGAAACTGGCCGCCGTGGAGAGGAGGTTCGTCCACTCGTACTGGGTCAGCATGTGGGTGTGCTCGGTGAGGGCCAGGACGTCGATGTTCGCTACATCCCTGGCATATGCGTAGGCTTCGGCAGGAGTCCCTGTGCCGTCCGAGAGCGATGTGTGCCCGTGCATGCTGGCGAAGTAGGCGTTGTAAGCCAGGCCCGCCCCCGGAATGCAGGCGCACGCGACGATCAGAAGGCCGAGCCGTCGGATCATTGAGCTTCCCCTTATGATGGTGGTCGTCCTGCGGCCATCCCCAGACACTCTCAGTATACAGCCCATCGCGCGGGGGCTCAAGCAGATGCGGGCGCCTCGGCGTCAGCCGAGTCGTGGAGCGCGGTCTTCGCCCTCAGTCCGGAAGCCCCTGCCCGGCCAGCACCTGGACCAGATCCCCCTTGCCGGCGCCCATCTGCCGGTCCGCGCGCCCGCCGTGGATCGCGATCTCGAGCAGCTGCATGCTTCCGAAAATCGCCAGGGCCTTCCCCCTGGGAACATCCTCATACGACCGCGAGATCGACTCGATGGCCTTTCCGTTCGTGGTGACGCGGAACGTCCTGCCCGCGGTCACAGCGTCGAAGACCTCGCGTGTGATGTTGGTCACGAGATTGCCGAAGCTGTCGATGTAGATCACTTCTCCGCTGATCTGATCCTGCCAGACCGCGGGGCGCCGCGGCTCGCATCGAACCGGGTCGCGGACGATCGGTCCCAGATCGGCGGGCCGGACGCCGTTCGCCAGATGGGCTGCGACCGGAGCGAAGACGTCCCGGCCGTGGAAGGTGTCGCTCGTCCTCAGGAGCTTGAACTCGCTCCGCGCGATCTCTCGGACCTCGAGCTCTGCATGCGCCGAGTAGATGCGCGAGAAGACGCCGTTGTCCGGGCCGACGAAAAGACAATCGGGGACGTCGACGACGATGGCCCGTCGCTTCGTTCCTACTCCGGGGTCCACGACGACCATGTGCACCGTCCCCGGCGGAAAGAACCGATAGCTGCTCTCCAGGACGAACGAGGCCTCCATCAGGTCCTGATGGCCGATCTGATGCGTGAGATCGACGATCACGGCGCCCTTGCAGATCGAGTGGATGACGCCCTTCATCGTCCCGACATAGCTGTCCTTCGTCCCAAAATCCGTAGCAAGCGTGACGACGCGGCTCGGCTCGTGCTTCATGACTCCACCTCCCTGTCGATGCCCGTGCTCTCGTAGAGCCACTGCAGATAGGGTGTCGATCCCGAGAGCACAGGCAGAACGAGGAACTCGGGAACCTCGTAGGGATGCAGGCGGTCGATGACGTCCCGCACGCGCTCAGCCAGAGCCCGGCGGGTCTTGACGAGCAGGATCAGCTCGGCCTCGTCGAACTTCTCTCCCTTCCACCGATAGAGGGAGCGCGCGCCGGGAACGAGGCTCACGCAGGCGGCAAGGCGGAGATCGAGCAAGCCATCTGCGATCGCCCGCGCGTCAGCGTCCGTCCCCACGGTGGTGAGTATGACGACCGCCTCGTCCTGATCCTGCGGGGAGAGGCCCATGGCCGCCAAGGGTACGGTTCGTTGGCCGGGAAGGTCAAGAAAGCGGCCCCGCGCCGGGCAGGGCCGCCTTCTTCGAACGGATCGGGCAGGCTCAGGCGGCCTTACGGTACTTGGGCCGCACGCGGGTCGATGCGTAGACGCGCTTCTCGTTCTGCGGACGGCTCCTCATCGCGCGCGCCCCCTGCATGGGACGCGGCGCCTGACCCGCGCGCTGCGGCTTGCGCCACTGCCTCTGCCGGGCCTGGTACTGGTTCTGCCCGTACGCCTCGTACCAGCAGTTCCAGAAGTTGTAGAGGTCCACCATGAGGATCCTCTTGGGGCTGTCCTGCGGCTTCCACCAGACGCGGGAAACGTTGTGGCGGGCGCAGAAGTTCATGACCGCCCGGGGGGTGGCGCACCCGCGGTACTTCATCGCCGCGACCTGCTCAGGATTGACCAGCGTGAATGACTGACGATACCAGTTCTTCATCAGAGTTCTCCCTCCTTCCGTGCGGAAGTTCTCTTCTTTCGTCGGCTGCAGGTCTCGGCGAATGAAGGGAAATCCAGGTCCGCGCCGGTAGGCGGTCCCGGGCCCGGACAGGCGCCTATGGCCTGACCGGGCTCCGGATCCAGGCCAGCCAGAGCCGATAGACCTCCGAGGGGATCCCGCACGCGGTCGGTTGGCGCCGGCTCACGGCGACGGCCGTCTCCCCGCCGTCGTGCCCGAGCCGCAGCGTGTCCACCCCTCCCCCGCCGCCAGCCAGGAGGATGGCGATCTCCCCCGGGAGGGTCCTGGGCGGCGGCCCTGAATGGAAGGCGATGGCCCGAATCTGACAGGTATTTCGAGCCATCCGCCCGAAACCCTCCGACCGCACGGCGAGAGTCTCTTTGCCCGCGATCTCCGCCCAGTCCCCCGCGGGCAGGCGATGGAACAGACGGGAGAGGCTTCCACCCTCGATGCGGACCGCCTGCAACGAGTCGTACGCCACGTCGAGAAGGAGCGGCTCGCGGAGGAGCTTCAGTCCATCGACCCATGGACGGAAGGACTCGCTATCGATCATGGCCACGACGTCACGGCCGGCCGGGATCACGAAGACGCTCCGCTGGTCCTTCGTCGGGTGTCCGATCCGGACACTCTGATGCAGCCGGCCCTGGTGAAGGGTCCAGGTGGCGCGGGGCGGATCGAGGCCGGCGGCGGCCAGATCGACCTCGCCAGTCGGTCCAAGAATGGACTGCAGCTTCTCCGATCGGAGCGCGGCGACGGCGCGACCGATCGTGACGGCTGATCCCTCGGCGAGGAGCGGGGAGACGATCTCCCACCGATCGGCCCGCCGCCGAATGATCCTGATCCTTTCCTCCCGCGTGACGACTTCCAGGCTGTCGAGCGGTCCCACCTCGATCGACGTCGCCTCCGGCGCGTGAATGTCGTCCTTCGGCGGGGCGAGATAGCGCATCGACAGGAACGGGTCGACCACTCTGATCCTGGGATCGCCCCCTGCCCGGGCGAATCTGCCTCCGCTCGCGGGGAGCGAGTCGCCCAGCAGGATCGTGTAGCTCCCCCCGGGCCAGAGACAGCTCCACCGCGCAATGGGCCGATGCAAGCCAAAGGGCTCCGAGGAGGTATCGGGAAGGATCCGCAGCGGCGACATCGTGGCGGCCACCTTGATCGACTGGGCGAGGAACCTGTCATCGGCCCGATCCCGATAGGGCTGGACGATCCAGAATCCGTCGCTCTCCCGCACGACCCTGATCCGCTCTCCTCGGCGCTGGAAGAGGACTTCCGTGACGACGGAGGGATCGAAGGCGCCCCCTTCGAGGACGGCCGACTCCGTCGGGGATCCTGTTCGATCCTCTCGCCTGAGAAGCAAGGCCACGAGCACGACAAGCAGGAGAGCCAGGACGATCTGGCTTGCGGTGGGCGGGCGGCCGCGCATCCTAACGGCGCCGGCTCCAGACCCAGAGCCCCAGGGCGAGGAGCGAGAACGGCACTGCGATCTGGAGCAGGTAGAAGAGAGTGCGGAGTCCGCGGAGGCTCACCCGGAGAGGCGTTCCGCGCATGTCGATCGGCGGGATCTTGAGCAGGAACTCGCGCCTGGCCAGCCAGTGGAATGATCGCAGCGCCAGATCGCGATTGGAGAACAGGTCGAGAAACTGCCCCGACAGCCAGTCGGAATCGCCGATCGCCATGAGGCGGGCGTAGGGTTTCTCCGCCGCTGCGCCGCTTGCCTCGCCCGTCGCGGGCGCGGGGACTTCCCACTCCTGCACGACACCGAGCGGCAAGGCCGCGCTCGACCCGATCGGCTCCTCTGATCCGCCGATCGCCGGCGTGATTCTCCTCGCCCCCTCCCCCGTTCGCAGGAGGACCTTGGCGTTCACTCCCCAGGTCGGCTCATCGCCGAGCCCCACTGAGCGAACGCCCGGGAAGACGCAGTAGCCGATCCCGGCCGGGGTGATCGGATGAGCCCCGTGATCGGCGGCAACGACAACCCGGGGCCCAAAGCCCAAGCCGCGCGTCGCCGGGCTCTCGTCATAGACCTCCAGGCTGTCCAGGACGACGCCCCTGGACCGGAGCATCTCCTCGATCCCCGTCATCGCCCCGGGTTCGAGACAGACCAGCGCTCGCCCTCCCCCGTCCAGGAACTCCCCGATCTTGGCGAGCTCTCCCGGCAGGAACCGCCGGCTCGCGCCGACCACCGCGAGCATCGCCGCGTCCGGGGGGATCGCTTCCTCGAAGAGCCGCACCTCCATCGGCTCGTAGCCGGACTGACGCAGGACAGAGGCGAGCTTCCCGATGCCAGCCGCCCCCCCGTCGGCGATCGATCGCTCGCCGTGCCCGCCGACGAAGACGACTCTCGATCGACGGGGATTCTGAGCCCGGACGATCGTCTCGCTGATCGACTGCTCGGTCAGCTCGTCGGCCTCTTCCTGAACGGCCCCGATCCGGACGACCACGAGGGAGGCCCGGTTGATTCCCAACGACCGCATCTCATCGGGCCGTCGATCGGGATCGACCATGCGCACGCTGACCCGACGCGATGCGACCCGATAGATTTCGAGAAGATCGACGGCCCTGGCGCGCTGCGGGCTGGTCTCCCGGTAGATGCCGATCAACTCGATGGGGGCCTCGCCTTGCCCGAGGACCGCCTCGCTCATCGGGGTCAGCTTGTTCAGCAGGCGCCCCGTCGCATCCATTCGCAGCGGCCTCTGCTCGAACACGATCGCCGCAGCGAAAAGAACGGCGGCGGCCAGCAACCAGGTCCCGGCGGGCCCGGGCTCAGAGACCCTGCGCGCGCGAAGCAGGAGAAAGGCGATCTCCCGGCGCCCGCGGTAGAGGAGGACCGCGAATGTCACAGCCGCGCCGAGCAGGCAGAGCCGCGGCAGGTAGGCCTGCGAGCCCGACAGACTCGCGAGAGCCCCCGCCAGCGCGGTCAGGAAGAGGGCCGCCAGCAGGAGCGGTAGAAGGCGCGAGCCGCCGTTCACGCGCCCCTCCAGCGCAACAGGTCGAGCGAGCGAAGCGCCAGCGCGAGCCAGAGCGCAGTCCCGCCTAGGAAGAAAGCGACGTGACGCAGGTCGATGACGCCGCGCGTGAAGTCCTCGAAGCGCGTGAGCACCGCGACGTAGCCGAGGGCGCGCGCGATGGCGGGGCTCACCGCCTCGGTCACGCTCGGCCCCAGTCCGAGCAGGAGGAGGACTCCCAGAGTCAGCACGCCCGCCTCGACCTGACTCTGGGACAGCGCCGAGATCAGGATCCCTAGCGAGACCATGAAGAGGCCCAGGAGAAGGAGGCCAAGCCCGCCCGCCGCGGCTGCCCCCCAGTCGGGCGTCGTCAGGAACGCGAGGACGAGTCCGTGGAGAGGAACGACGAGCAGCAGGGCGAGGAGACAGCAGAGGGAACCCAGCAGCTTCCCGAGAACGAGATCGCTCCCTCGCAGAGGAAGCGAGAGCAGGAGCTCGAGACTTCCGCTGCGGCGCTCCTCGGCCACGCTCCGCATGGTGAGGAGCGGAATGAAGAAGAGGAGCACGGAACCGAGATTGTAGAGGTAGGGGCGCATGACCCAGTCGTTCACGTGCAGACCGACGTCGCCGGTTCTGACCTGGGCGCTCTGCGCGAGGCTCAAGGCCGCCTGCCGATATCGTATCAGCAGGCCGACGAATATAAGCCCGGCCACCAGAGAGAAGACGGCCGCGATCGACCATCCCACCGGGGAAGCGAAGAATCCGCGCACTTCCCGCATGGCGAGGACCCAAGCCCTGCGCGGCGTTCTCATGAGTCCTCCCCTCCCAGCGTCAGGCGACGGAAGACATCCTCGAGCCCGCCGCTCCCCGATCGCCAATCGAGAATGCTCGCGCCCTGGCTCACGAGTCTCGCAAGGGCCTGGCGCCCTTCCTCCTCGCTCCATGGGGCCTCGATCAGCCAGATCGACTCATCGCTGGCGCGCGTCACGCGGGCGCGCGGGTCGCCCGGGTCGGGGCTCGTCGCCAGACGGACCTTCGCGAGCACCTGCCTCGCCCCACCTTCCTTCACCCCCAGACGGTCAGGCCGGTCCATCGCGACAAGCTTGCCGCGGTTCAGGATCATCACCCGATCGCAGATCTCGAGCGCCTCCGGAAGAATGTGGGTCGAGAGGAGAATCGCCCTCTCCTTGCCCAGGGCGCGCAGGAGGCTTCGGAACTCACGAATCTGATTCGGGTCCAAGCCCGAAGTCGGCTCATCGAGAATGAGGACATCGGGCTCGCCGAGGAGGGCCTGCGCCAGACCGACGCGCTTCCTGTACCCGTGCGATAGGGAACGGATCGGGCGAGCCCACACCGCGTCGAGCGCCAGGCGCTCGCGCACGGCTTGGAGGGCCGCCGGGCTCTCCCCCGCGCCGAACCCCTTCATCGTCGCGACGAATGCGAGGTAGCCCGCGACGCGCATCTCAGAGTAGAGGGGCACAATCTCCGGAACGTATCCGAGCCGCGCCCGCGCCCGCTCCCCCTCCCGCAGAACATCATGCCCCGCCAGTCTCACGCTCCCCCGCGTGGGGATCAGGCTGCCCGTGAGCATCCGCAGCGTGGTGGTCTTGCCCGCGCCGTTGGGCCCGAGCAGACCCACGATCTCGCCTCGCTCGACGCGAAACGAGAGGGAGTCGACGGCTCGGATGGGACCGAAGTCCCTGGTGAGATCAGCCGCCTCGACCGGGGGGGCCAGGACCTGCGCAGCTTGGCTCATCGGATGATGATCCGACGGCCCGCCCCCGGCGGGTCGAAGGTGCGGAGCGGGCCGCCGCCAGGCTCCCTCGCGCCGCGCTGGCCGCTCACCGATTCCCTCCCGACGGAACTTGCGACGCTCACGCTCCTCCTTCTAGACTCGCGCCATACGGGCCTCTTCGCATCTGAGAAGCGGGCAGGCGCGCTGCGAGGCCGACGCCGCCCGAGCCTGGCTGAGTCGAGCCGACGTTTCGAACGAGCATCTCAGATGCGATCGGACCGCGCCAGGAGCAGTCTTCAGATCGTCCCCGGATCGACCGATCCTTGGCACGGGAGTCGAGGCGAGTCTAGGAGAGGAGGGCGTCGCAAGGCAATGAGGGGAGCGTACCGGCGATCGGCGCTACGGGGCCTGCTGCTTCTCGCCCTCTGTCTTGCGCCAGGCCTGCGAGCCCACGGGGATGGAGCGGCTTTCCCCCGCCCAGCGGAACTGGAGGAGCACGTCCAGTTCTGGATCGAGGTCTTCACCGAGCACGATGGCGACTGGACCGTCATTCACGACGAGGACGATCCGCGCATCCGCTATGAGACGGTCGGCACCGCCGGCCTGAACGAGCGAGCCCGGCGGGATCTGGTCCGCGAGCGACGGGTCCACTACATCAAGACCCTCGAGAGTCTCTCCATGAAACCGAAGGAGCGCTGGAGCGACGAGCAGAAACGCGTGGCGGCCCTCTTCCCCACCGGCTCGGGAGTCAGCCGATTCATCGACGCGGCCGGCAAGGTCCGCTCCCAGCGCGGAATCCGGGACCAGTTCCGGGCCTCGCTCGTTCGATCCGGACGCTGGAAAGAGACAATAGAAGGGATTCTGGCCGCCTACGGCATCCCGGAGGAGATCGCCGCCCTTCCGCACATCGAGTCCAGCTACCGCCCCGACGCGCTCTCGAAGGCGGGCGCCGTCGGAGTCTGGCAGTTCACATCGGGCACGGGCAAGCGGTTCCTGCGCATCGATCGCTACGTCGATGAACGGCGAGACGTCTACCTCAGCACGCACGCCGCGGCCCGATACCTCAAAGAAGCGCACGAGAAGATCGGCTCATGGCCTCTCACGATCACGAGCTACAACCATGGCGTGAACGGGATCCTGCGCGCGCAACGGGAGCTGGGCACGAGCGACCTCGTCCGACTCATCCGGGAGTACGACGGACCCTACTTCGGCTTCTCCTCGAAGAACTTCTATGCCGAGTTTCTCGCGGCCCTCGAAGTGACCGGAAACGTCCCTTCCTACTTCGGGGCGCTCGAGTCCGATTCGCTCGAGCGGGTCGAGCGCTTCGTCCTGCCCGAGGCGGCCCGCGTCGATGCCATCGCCAAGGCGTTCCGCACGACGACCGAGGAGTTCTGCAGACTGAATCCGGCCCTTCTCGACCCCGTCGTCGAAGGGCGCCTGCCGGCGCCGGCCGGCAGCGTCCTCAACGTGCCCGCCGGACGCGTCGAGGACCTCGCGGCGGCCTTCGATTCGATTCCCGCAGCCGCGAGGCGCGGGGGCGCCGACCCTGGCGAGGAGTACCGCGTTCGCGCCGGAGATACGCTGGGGAGCATCGCGCGGCGCCACGGCGTGAGCGTCGCCGATCTCCAGGAGATCAACGGCATGGGGCGCTCGACTCAGATCAAGACCGGCCAGAGGCTCCTGATTCCCGACGGTCTGAACTAGGGCCCCGCTCCCGCCGCGGCCGCGATCAGCCGCTGACGTCCCCCGCTCACGAGGTTCAGTCCCTGCGCCGGCATCCGCGCTTCTTGACACGGGCGACCCGCCTTCGGGATGCTCGCCCTGTTTCACATCCATACTCATCGGACAGCAAGGAGGTCGGCGTGGGCATCGAAGGGATCACCCCGCGGAGTCAGGATTTCTCACGGTGGTATCAAGATCTCGTCCAGAAGGCGGAGCTTGCGGATCACTCCCCGGTTCGCGGGTGCATGGTCATCCGGCCGAACGGCTACGCGATTTGGGAGAAGATCCAGGCTGGACTGGATCGCCTCATCAAGGAGACCGGCCACCAGAACGCCTACTTCCCCCTGCTCATTCCGGAGAGCTTCATTCACCGGGAGGCGGAGCACATCGAGGGCTTCGCCCCTGAGCTGGCGGTCGTCACGCACGCGGGAGGGGAGAAGCTCGAGGAGCCGCTGGTCCTGCGCCCCACATCCGAGACGATCATCTACAGCATGTTCGCCAAGTGGGTGCAGTCGTACCGCGATCTTCCGCTCCTGATCAACCAGTGGGCCAATGTGATCCGCTGGGAGCTGCGAACGCGCCTCTTCTTGCGGACGACGGAGTTTCTCTGGCAGGAGGGGCACACCGCCCACGCCACGGAGGAGGAGGCGGAAGAGGAGACGCTGCGGATGCTCGGGGTCTACCGCACCTTCGCCGAGGAGCACATGGCCCTTCCTGTCTTTGCCGGGAGAAAGACGGAGGCGGAGAAGTTCGCGGGGGCGAAGCACACCTACTCGATCGAGGCCATGATGCAGGACGGCAAGGCGCTGCAGGCCGGGACCTCCCACAACCTGGGCCAGAACTTCGCGAAGACATTCCAACTCCAGTACCAGACCCTCGACAACCGGATGGACTTCTGCTGGAACACCTCTTGGGGCGTCTCGACGCGGCTCGTCGGCGCTCTGATCATGGGGCACTCGGACGACAACGGGCTGATCCTTCCGCCGCGCCTGGCCCCTCTCTCCGCCGTCATCGTCCCGATCTGGAAGTCCCCCGAGGAGCGGACCAGCGTCTCGGCTTTCGCATCCGAGATCGGAGAGAGCCTGCGCGCCGCCGGGCACTCCCTGCGGGTTGATCTGCGCGATCAGCTCACCCCGGGCTGGAAGTACGCAGACTGGGAGCTCAAGGGAGTTCCGGTCCGGATCGAGGTCGGGCCGAGGGACCTAGCCAAGAACCAGGCGGTGCTCGTCCGGCGCGACAACCGCGCCAAGCAGTTCGTCCCCCGGGAAGGGATCGCGGCCGCCTTGAAGGAGACCTTGGAGACCATGCAGCGAGACCTCTTCGCGAAGGCCCTCGCCTTCCGCGATTCTCGCACGCGCCCCCTGGAGGACTACGACGCGTTTCGCGCGTACATGGAGGCCGACATGGGCTTCGCGACCGCGCACTGGTGCGGAGCGGCGAGCTGCGAGAGCAAGGTCAAAGAGGAAACCAAGGCCACGATCCGAACCGTTCCGGAAGGAGACTACCTTCGCGAGAAGGGCCGATGCATCGTCTGCGGGGACTCCTCCGATCGCCGCGTGATCTGGGGCAAGGCCTACTGAGCCGCGTCCGGTACCGGTCGATGCAAGGCGCGGGCGGGGCGGCAGGAGGCCCCGCCGGAGTAGAGCCGGCGGCCTAGGGCGCCAGCCATACCCGCCGCACGCTCTCGTTGCCGGCGGCATCGACGGCGCGGGCGGCTACCCAGCCTGCGTCCTCTTCCCTTTCCAGACCGACTTCCGCCCGGAAGCGCTCCTCGCGCGAGTCGAAGAAACCGTCCTGGGCCGACGCCGGCCGCCACGCCTTGCCCGCCAGGGAGATCTCCACCCGCACGATGGGAGAGGCCTCATCCTGAGCGGCGCCCTCGACCACGATCCGCATCGGCCCCTCGGCGCGGACCTTGAGGTCGACCAGCTCGGGAGGCCGGTGGTCGACGCGAAACGGCCCCGCGATCCGCTCCGTCCGCATCGATTCGCCCGGAGGATTGGACGGGGCGTCGCTGGCGGCCACGAGGATCTCGTATCGGCCGTCGGGAAGCGTCCGCGTGTCGAGCGCGTAGGAGGTCGCCGGGTGGTCGCGGGCGAGCACCCTGAAGCGCTCTTCCCCTGACTGTCGTATCGCGATCTCGAAGCTCATCTCGTCGCCGTTGGGATCACTCGCCTCCCAGATGATCGAGCGGACAGTCCTCACCCACTCCGGGGCCTCCGGTGCCGGATCGGGGGGGGGCGCCGCCGGATCCCTCTGGAACTGCACCCTCACGCCGCCCCCGAGGTCCTGGATGTAACCCGCATCAGCCCCTCCTGCGGCCCCCGGCGTCACATCATCCGGCGAGAGCCGCAGCGATCCCAGCCTCGGGGCGAGGTTCGCCTCGCTGTAGGGGATGGAGATCGCCCGCAGGCGCGCGGATCCTCCCGGACCATGCCCGACGAGCCTCGCCTCGCACTGAAGGAAGCGCGCCGCCGGACTTGTGATGAGCGATCCCTCTGGATCTATGAGGGGCTCGCTCCACTCGCTCCACGACGAATCCGGATGACTCGTGAAGCCGGAGCGAGTCCTGACTTCCCACTTCCCCGTCCCGTCCAGCACCTGCCAGGATGCCCTTCCCCACGAGACGCTCCCGCCGGCGTCGACCGGCTCGGGCTGGATCCATGCCTCGTTCCGCGCAGACGGACTGAGCCGATAGACGCGCCCCGGATTCCCGGTGCCGACGTAGAGATCACTGCCTTCGGGCAGCAGGGAGAGCACCTGCCCTTCCTCCGGCTTCCAGACGAGGGTCTCCTCTCCTGTCGGCGAGACTCTGTAGATCGCCGCCGTCGAGCCGGTTCCAACCCAGAGGTCTCCCCCCGGCGCGAGCGCGAGGGCGTGGACGGTCTCTCCGGGCTTCTGCCAGAGGCGACGGGCCACCCCGTTCCCCCCGACCGCGAAGAGCACGGCTCCGGTCGGCGTCGCTCCCTCCGCTTGGGGGGATGGCCGCTCCTGCTCGGCCGCGATCGCCCCATTCGCCGCGAAGAAGATCGTGCCGTCGGCTGCGACCACGATGTCGGAGATCTCCGTTGGAAGAGCGTCGTAGAGCACCCGCGGCGCGCCCGTCGCGGGATCGATCTCGAGAAGCAGGCCCCGGCCGTCGGTCCCGGCGATCAGCTTCCCCCCGAGAGACCACGCGAGAGCCACGACATGGTCATCCTCCGGGCGGTAGATCACGGACGCTTCGCCGTCCGGTCGGACTCTGTAGAGAAGCCCCCGCTCTCCCGTCGCGGCATAGAGGTTCCCCTGAGAATCCGGCAGAAGGCTCCAGACGATCCCTTCGGGAGTGTCGAAGTGCGTTCTGACGCTACCGTCCGCAGCGATCTCGCTGATCGTCCCGTTCGGGGCTCCGGCGGCGAAGAGCCGGCCCTTGACGGCGGCGAGGGCGAAGACCTCGTACTCGAAAACGTGGGAGACCTGTCCGGAATCGATCCCCTCGTCGATGCGGAAGACCGATCCTTCGGAGCCGGTTCCCGCCTGAATGGCTCCATCCGGCCCCCTCAGAAGAGTCCAGACTTGCGTCCCGGCGTTGGCGAGGAGCGCCTTGGAAGCGAGACCGACCCCGACGGAGCCATCTTCACTGACGGCAACCGCCTCCATCTTCCCCTGCCGGAAGGCCTCGTATCCCTCGATGCGCACGTGGCGGGTACGGGCCGCGTCGCACTGATTCACCGGCGAGGCGATCAGAAGAAGCCCCGCGCAGACGGCGCCGACCTGTTTCTTCATCGTAGCCCTCCCCTACGCTATTCGATTCCGACGCGCACCATCAGGGCGCCCGTCACGACTCCTCCCGCGTCGATCCTCCTCTCGTCGAGAAGCGGATTCGGCGCGGGCCCCGCGGGCCCTCCTCTGTTGGCCGTGCCGAGAACGGCCAAGACCGAGCCAGGCAAGCGGCCGAGTTCGCGGTCGCCCAGCGCGGTCCCCTCCCCCTCGCCGTAGACGCGGACTAAGAGATCTCCCTCGTCCGGGAAATCCCGGATCAGTCGCTCGAGCCCCTCGAGATCCCGCGGTTCGTAGAGCGCAGGCGCGCGGTCGCGGTCCCAATCCGTCAGATCTCTCGCGCCGCCCGCGACGATCAGAAGAGTCTGGCCGGCCCAGCGTCCCGGCACCGGGAGATCGATCGTCAGCTCGCGCTCGGCTCGCTGGTAGTCCACGAGCCTCGCCACCAACCGGATCCGCTCTCCCGCCTGGATCCTCCCCTCGCCAGATCTCAAATCCACGAGGGTCGTCCGCCGCGATCCGGGCCGGTAGGAGAGATCGAAGGCGACAGAATCGATCGAGACCTTCCCAAAGGGGTTCGCAAGGAGGAGCGGGATGGGGCCGAGAATCGATCCGGCCACGTCGCCGGCCGGCGAGCTCGTGTCGATCCGGTCTCTCCTCGTCAGAGTCCGTCCGCCGTTGTAGTGGATGGCGATCCTCGCGTCGACGCTCGTCTCTCCCGTCCTCCACCCCTGCTGCAGGAGGGAGTTGGCGGCCACCCAGTTCAAGAGGAAGGGCTCGAGCATCGTCCCGCGGGCGGTCCGATAGCGGAAGACTTCCCGGCCGGAGGTGCCCTCGATCGCAAGCCGCACAGGCAGCATCGCCGGAGCCTCGCCGATGACTCCCACGACTCCGGCGCGCAGGTCCTGGCGGATCGCGCCGACGATCGGGCCGGCGCTGCCCATCTTGAAGGAGACGCCGATGGAAGGAACGATGGTGTGGATCCTGACCGAAGTCATCGGAAGCTCCACGGGGCCGGCATGGAACAGCGGATGGCCGTAGGCGAGGATCCGGTTCCCTTCCCTGTGCGTGAGGGTTCCGATGGCCGAGAGAGTGGCGTCGCCGTCGATCAGAACCACACCCAGCGCGGAGCCGGGGCCGAGATCGTTCGGAGGACCGCCGTCCCCGTTCGAGGCAGCGGCGCCCGGAATCGGCCGAGGCAGCCCCGCCCTCTCCGCGAAGCGTCCCAGCAGAGACTCGGCATCCTCCGTCCATCCGGTGGCGCTGAGGGCGACCATCGCCGTCGCCTCCCCGGAGGAGACAGGACTCGGGATCAAGGCATCCCACAGCCCGTCCCCCCAGCGCCGCGCCACGAACGCCTCTTTCAACTCCCCGTAGAGGCCGCCCATGCCGCCCATCCAACCCCCGGGCGCCTCGTCGGCCCTGTCGAGACCGGCGAGCATCTCCCCGATCGGCGTGATCATCCCGATCGGCTCCTTGGCGAAGGCGAACGCGAAGGCGATCGCCCCGACGAGCCGGCCGTCAACGTAGACGGGGCTCCCGCTCATCCCCTCCACGACGCCGACATAGGCCAGGGTGTCCCCCAGCCCGCGGAACAGGATGAGATCGCCTTTGGCGCGGTTGCCCTCCAACACACCCAGGAGTTCGACCGGGAAGGAACGAGGCTCGAGGCCCGAGAAGACGGTCAGCGCAGTGCCCCGCATGCCTGGACGGATCTCTTCGGGGGCGAGCGTCGCAGGCCCCGCCGCCGACCCCCCGGCGAACACGGCCAGGGGGAGGATGAGCGCCGCCAGCCCTGATCGGGCGGCCCGCAGACGAGCGATCTGCTTCAAAGACCCTCCATCATCCGCTGCCATGGCACTCGGGCGAGCGCTCACGCGCCCGCCCTGGCCGCCGGGGATCGACGGACTTGTGCATTGTAATGATCGGTCGCCGCGGCGGCCATCATCGCTTTTCCCTTGCCCGGCAGAGGGGAGCGTTCCTAGAATCCGCCCTTCCCGGAGGTGCCGATGCGGGTCAGCGGGTTCTCCTTCGTCAGGGATGCCGTCCGGCTCCACTATCCCATCTGCGAGGCGATTCGATCCGCCCTGCCGCTCGTCGACGAGTTCGTGATCGCCGTGGGCCCCTCGCAGGACGGGACCTTGGAGGCGGTTCGCGCCATCGGAGATCCGCGCGTCCGCGTTCTCGAAACGAGCTGGGATCCGTCCCACTTTGTTCATGGAAAGATCAACGCGACCCAGACGGACATCGCGATGGATGCCTGCTCGGGCGATTGGGGTATCTACCTGCAAGCGGACGAGGTCCTTCACGAGGACGATCTCCCGATCATCCGCGCAGCGATGACTCGATGGCTCGCCGACCCGGCGGTCGAGGGTCTGCTCCTGCGGTACCTCCACTTCTGGGGCGAGTTCGACCGCTTGCAGTGGACGCGCAACTGGTATCGCCGAGAAGTTCGCGTGGTGCGCCTCGGAACAGGCATCCGCTCCTGGAAGAGCGCCCAAGGATTCCGCAGGGAAGGCGACAAGCTGCGCGTACGGGAGACCCAGGCGAGGGTCTTCCACTATGGATGGGTGCGTCCCCCCGAGGTCATGAAACGCAAGCAGATCGCTCTGGACCGTCTTCACCACGACGAGGCCTGGGTCCGCCGGCGTCATCCCGAGGCCGATGGCCACGCATTCGACTACGGCCGGCTTGAGCACCTTCGCCACTTTCGGGGCACTCATCCGGCGGTCATGCGCGAGTGGATCGGGCGCAAAGACTGGCGGGCGGAGCAGTTCAGGAGACCGGGCACGCGTCACGAACACGATCAGATCGGCACGCGGCTGTGGACCTGGATCGAGGATACGATCCTGCGGACGCAACTCGGCGTCTACAGGAACTACAGGAAGATCGGGAAGGCCTGAAGACCCGCCGGCGTCTGCGCTTTTCTCTCCCCCGCCAATGGGCGGGGATACGGGCTAGAAGAGGTAGAACCTCAAGCCTATCTGTCCCTGCAGACCCGAAAAGTCCTGTTCGAGCACTCGGCAAGTGGGTTCGACGGCCATGCACTGGCGATACCTCTCGTTCAGGAATCCCCACAGGAAGGACTCTTCAGGCAAGTCCCGGTTGTTCGGCAGCCTGTCCGCTTCCGGGCCGGTACATCCCGCTTCGTCATCGTTCGAACCGGGATCTCGCAGCTTCGTGATCGTCCACTCCCCGCTGTCGAAGCTCGCCTTCGCTTGTCTCCACCCCAGTTCGAAGGCGAGGCTGAAGCGGTCCGCTATGGTGTACTCGCCCGCCAGACCGGCAGCGAACCCTCTGCCGGAGCCTTTCACGGTGAGACCGTCGAGCCGAGGCGAGCCTTCGCTCGTGTTCTCATGGCTGATCTTCGTCACCGAGTCCAGTAGGAAGACCGGACCCGCGAAGGCGCGCAGGGACATGTCGTCCGTCGGCCGGTAAGGGATGCGATACATGGCGCGCGGGAAGAGGAGTTTCGTGCGGGGTTGGACAGAGATCTTCTGGAGAAAGTCGACGCTCGTGCTACCCCAGGTAGTGCCGTAGATGAGGCCAACGCGGATGGACGGCAGGAGATCGAAGTGGATGTCCCCGCCGACGTTGAAACCGAACCGGATCCTCTCCGGCAGCTCCCAGTCGGCCGTGCCCTCGGCTCCGCGCAATCTCGCGTTGCTCCTGCCGATGCCATCATTGATGTCACCGAGGTCCAGGCCGTTCAGTCCGCTCCGAATCCCCAGCGAGAGCCTTCCGATCGGGTCTCCCGCCCAAGCGGCGGACGGCTGCCAGATCAGCATCGCAGCCAGAAGCAGGGCCCCGAACCCCACCCATCCCAGTCCCTTCAACACCATCGTCGGACCCCTCCCCGCAAGCTCCTTCCCGAAACTGGCTTCGGCAGAAAAGAAACCGGCGCTCACCCCGACCCAAGCGAGCGCACCGTAACACACGCCTGGGCGGGTGTCAACGCGTCCCGGCTCGGAGGGCGGGCCTCGGCACACCAGCCGACCGCGTATCCCCGCTGCGGCGCGCGACAGCTCCACCGGCGCGGAGGACTCTCACCGAAACATCGCCTTCAGGGTGGACCATCGCACGGTTCGGACGGCCACGGGCGTGCAGCCATTCGCTCCCGAGATCGAGAACTCGCCCGACGCCCCCCCGAAGCCGTCGACCACGAGGTAGTAACGTCCTGCGATGGCCGCCGTATACTCGAACGCCGACATGTCCGGATAGGCGTCGTCTCCCGCCACACAGGTGAAACGCCCCTCGCCACACTCGGCGAGCAGATAGACCGAGTCGTCCCAATCCATGACTGTGTCCATCACGACCGAGAGCCTTTCGCCGGACTTCAGATCGGTGAAGTAGACCAGGTCGGGCCCGCTCGCCGAGTATCCCGTGCAGCTGGACGGATAGAATGGGGAGTAGTCGTTCGACGCCAGCGCCGTCGAGCCGATGATGGAGTAGGTTCCGCATGGGAGGCGGCTAGCCCCCGCGCAGTCGTCATTCGCCGGAGGAGGAGGCAAGGCATAGTCGCTGAACGAGACGGCGTCGAAGTCTCCTTCCGCTCCGTCGGATCCCACGTAGCCAAAGGCAACGAGCACCGTGCTTCCAATGTGCTCCCTGACATCCACTCGATGGACCTCCCAGACCCAGCTCGTCCCGCGATTGGCGGATCTGAAGTCCCACACGACCGCGCCGTTGATCGCGACCAGCAGGTTGTAGTTCTGATGCGGAGTCGTGCTCCAGTAGACGCTTCCCATCGCGGCGAAGGTCAGTGTCGCTTCATCGGGGGCGAGCGTGTGCGCGAAGCTCAGCCACTCCTCCTGCTCGCCGAGCCGATCGTCGTAGGGGCACGCGGCGCAGAACTCCCCCTCGAACGGATCGACGGAACTCTGGCGCCACGTGGCAAGGGGATTGGTCTGAGAGATCGACCAGCCTTGAGGAGGCACTCCAGCCTCGAACCCTTCTGTGTACGCAATACCCGCAAGCGGCGCGGGGCGGTGCCGATTGGGATTGGCCTTCGGCTCCTCGCTCCCACTCCGCGCCTTGACTGTCGCGCTCAGCGAAGCGCAGAGAAAAACACCGATGAGGCCGGCCCGCGTGAGGAGACTCGCCGCCGCTCGCGTGGCAGCCATGGTCACGCCGGAATGTCTCGATGCCGCGGTCTTGAGGCAATCGCGCATTGCGCTACCGTTCGTGCGGCATCACTTCAGGTAGGACGTGAAAGTACTTCGCGACAGGGTAGTGGATGAAGTTCGAGACCCGTCCCGTGTAGATGCATGCGAAATCCTGGACCTGTTCCGCGAAGTGACTCGGCGCGTGGCCGGTTCTGAATACCGGCCCCCAGTGGATGTTGTGGGCACGATCGATGAGCCCCGCCAGGCCGTCTATCTCCCGCTGAAGGATCCGAAGGCGCTCGTCGATCCGATCCCGGAGGTCCCGGGCCCGCTTTCTGCCCAGCCCGGGAAGCTGCGGAGGCGCGTCCCCCCGCGCCGCCCGATCGAGCCCGTCCCGAACAAGGTCCAGCTGCTCGCGTCTCTCGCGCGCGCGGTGAAGACGCTCGATCGACGCCGCCATGCGGCCGCGCGCGGTCAACTCTTCCTCCAGCTCCTGGATCACCATCGCGGTCCGCCACATGCGCACGCGCTTCGACTTGAGGATGTCCCCGTATGTGTGGTCGCCGAAATAGAGGATGCGATCGCCTGCGCAGCCGATCCTCCGTTCCAGGTCCCGCACGCCCCCGCCAGCGACCGCCTTCAACCTCTCGCTCGCCCGGCGCACGCCCGGGAGCGCGGTCGGCATCGAAACCGTGCGGTTACGGAAGAAGCCCGGCTTGCCGGCGCGGACGACCACAAGATCGAAGAACTCGGTCCATCCGCGCTTCGATGGGATCATCCCCCCCAGCAGCCGGTCCATGATGAGCGATGTGTAGGAGGCCTCGGAGTTGGTGAGCAGGAAGAGGCGATAGCCGTGCTCCTTCATCCGGTGCAGCGTTGCCGGCAGCGAGGGATCACGGACAAGGAAGCGTCCTGGATCCTTGGCGATCTCGTTCTTGATGCTCCCGTCGGCGTGGGCCTGGTCAACCGCCCAGCGGACCTCGTCGTACAGAGTTCGGTAGCGATGGGCACGCCACCGCTTCCTGTCGGCGAGATCCACGAGCTGGGCGTACAGGTCGATCTCGGGCAGCGAGAACGGCGTGTCGATGGGCATGAAGCTGTCGCCCGAGAGACGGATCGGGCTTCTCTGGTAGAGCCGCTTGCGCTCCTCGTCCGGCAGCCGCGAGGTCCCGTGGTAGGCCTGGGCGACGTAGCGGTGCTGATCCATCTTGAGGATGTTCCCGCGCCGCTTGTCGACGATGAGACCCCTGATGACGAAAGAGGCGTCGTATCTCAGATCGGCAACATCGGATGGGTAGCCCGCCGCAAGCAGCTTGCGCTTCGCCTTCTCGAAGGCCAGTTCCTCGAAGGGCCTCTTGCGATAGAGCGCCAGAGTGTGGTCCATGTCGAACCCCACCGCCAGCACCGCCGACATCCTCAGGTCCCTGTTGACATAGATGCGACTCTCGGGGGGAATCCCGGCCGCCTTCTCGATCGTCCTCCAGCCCCTAGAGCTGATGGTCTTCTGGCCCCTGCGCGACGTCCTCATGCTCGTGCAGGATCTTAAGAGGGCGAACGGGATGTCTCAAGCGCGCAGGATTCTCCGGGGTGGGCGAGTTCGGGAAAGCGCATGAAAAGACCGCGTCCCCGGGGACGCGGTCGGAGGCGGGGACTTGGAGCCACGTCACTCGACGAGGTCGATACGGTACCTCGAGAAGTGCTGCAGGGGGGCAACCCTACCCATCCCCCCCGCGACGCTCGGGATCGTCACCCAGCTGTTCTGAGTCAGATCGAGCCACTGCACCGCGCAGCTCGCCGGAGATGCCCCGGTCGGAGCGCTGAGGTGAAGCTCAACCGGGACGAAGAAGGTCTGTCCGTGCGGCTCGAGCTCGACCGTACCGTCAGAGAACTGCGTCAGGCGGACGGTCGTTTTCGTCTGCAAGGCCCCCTTCGGAACAACAACCATCGCCCCTGAGACAGACACGGTCCCGCCGGCAGGACCGACCTCTCCCTTGGCATGCGCAATTGTTTCCACCTGAGCCGTCGCAAGCGCGGGTTCGGGCGCAAGCAGATCACTTGGCTCGGCCGAACAGCCAGCCATTGCCAGGAGAGCAAGACCGAGAGCACATAGGCTGAGTTCATGATGGCGCGTGGTCATGGCCGGATCCTCCTCAGAGTTCTGACGCTTGGGGGAGCGGCAGCTTCGATGCCAGGCTTGCCGTCAAGGTCAGAGAGAGTTCAAGATCCGTCTAACTGATTAGTAGTGCAGGAGCTAACGGATGGCAGAACTCCGGTCGAAGGGGGTGGGAGGCGCGCAGGACTGTGGACTCGTCTGCAATGCCCTCGATCGAATCGATCCAGCTTCCATCCCGGCAGGCAGGAGAGCGTTGTTTCTCAAGCAGTTGGCTCACGCGGCTGAAAGGAGCCACTCCGGAGGGTGAAAACCCATTGAACTGAGGCCTGCTTCAACCACGCTGGCCGGAGGGGCGCATCCAGCCGAGCTGGCACCGAAGCAGGCCTCCTTACTGATTGGCGACCCTCCCGCTGCCCTCACTGGCCCGAGAGGAACCGGCTGGCGGTTGGGCTGATCCCGCCATCACCGAGCTGTTCTACCAGCCCGCCCGGCCCATGGCCGCCACGACCACCGCCAACAGCTGCAGCAAGAGTGTGAAGAACATCCTGTCCACCTCCTTCCTGGGTCGAGGCTCTCGCCTCAGATTGGCGACCTCCAGTCGCCACCGTCCCATCAAGCAGGCGGCATGCCAGCGGCTCAGCCGAGACACATTCCCAATCGATCTTCTATCTTATATTCTATCAATGTGTTGCATTGACGTCGAATCACGAGCTTTCGACTGGCGGCGTTGTCCCCGGCATCGCACCAGTCAAGGAAGAACGACAGTAGACGCGGCTAATGGTCATAGGAGGCCGGAACTGCCTGCAATGATGATAGATCGCTCGCCTTACACCGGGAGTCGTCTATCGTTTACATGACCCTGCTGCTAGGGCAGGCTCACAACACATCCTCAGGCGGAAGGCCGCTTGAGTCTGTGGTGCCGGATCCGGTTGTGCAGGTGCTGTCTCGAGATGCCAAGAGTGCGCGAGGCGCTGCTCACATTCCACCCGCAGTTGTTGAGCGCGCCGAGGAGCAGGCGCCTTTCGACATCCTCCCGTCGCTCCCGGAGACCTCCGTCAGCGACCAGATACCCGGCCGAAGCTTCGGATGCCCCCTTCCCCCGCCCCGCGAGCTGCAGATCGCTGACATCCAGGGGCTCCCCTCTCCTCAAGAAGACGCAGGACCCCTCGATCAGATTCTTCAGCTCCCGCACATTGCCGGGCCACGATTGCTCTAGCAGGAATCGCATCGCCCCGGGCGTGAATCCGCCGTACGGGCGATCGAGGGCTGTCAGGGTCTTCCGAAGGAAGTGCTCGGCAAGGAGAGGGATGTCATCCCGTCTCTCCCGCAAGGGTGGAACCCGCAGCGTGACGACCATCAAGCGGTAGTAGAGGTCTTCGCGGAACTCTCCATCCCGGATGGCCTGCTCGAGATCTCGATTCGTCGCGGAGAGCACGCGCACGTCGACCTTGCGCTCATGCGTCTCCCCCACCCTTCGAATCTCCTGGCTCTCCAGAGCGCGCAGGAGTTTCACCTGCAGCTTCACCGGCATCTCTCCGATTTCATCGAGAAGAAGGGTGCCTCCACTTGCCGCTTCGAAGAGCCCCTGCTTGTCCTGCACCGCGCCCGTGAAGGATCCCCTCTTGTGACCGAACATCTCGCTCTCGAGGAGATCGGCCGGCACAGCCCCGCAGTGGATTCGGAGCAAAGGACCGGACCCCCGTGGACTGCCCGCGTGGATCGCGGTCGCGACCAGTTCCTTCCCCGTGCCCGTCTCGCCCAGGATGAGGACTGGAGAGAGAACCTCTTGGACAAGACCGATCCTTTGCCGCAGCTCCTCGATCGCGCGGCTCCTTCCAAGAATCTCCGAAGCCCCCCGGGAACCAGGGAGCGACTGCCGCAGGCCTCGGTTCTCGCGCTCGAGCCCGGCGCGCGCGTCGAGAATCTCGCGATGCAGGCGCGCATTCTCGAGCGCGACGGCGGCCTGCGCGGCGAAAGCCTCCAGGACATCGAGGTCCTCTTGGGCGGGAAGGGTCTCCGGCCTCCGGCTGTCGAGATAGAGAACGCCGATCGGACCGTGCGTGGTCCGGACGGGGACACAGACGATCACGGAGAGATTCAGGGCCTGAATGCTCTCTTGGGTGCGGAACTCCTCGCGCTGGAGCGCGTCCGTGACCCACAGGGATCGTCCATCCCGGAAGGAGGTCGTCGCCAGGGAACGGCTCACCTCGCTCTCGAACGCCGCGTCGAGATGACCCAGGGAAGCATCGAACCCCCGCTCGACCCTGAGGCGGCCGTGTGGATCCGGCCGCAGGAGGAACCCTCTGTCGACACGACAGAGCCCGACGACCTCCTGCAGAATCGCCCCGATGAGCGTTTCCAGGTCCAGGATGGACGACAGAGACCGGACACACAGGACCAGCCGCTCGTACATGTTCAACCTGCGGTTGAGCTTCTCTGTCTCCTCCAATGTCCGGGTCTCTCTCTCCGCGAGCAGGCTCCTCTCGACCGCGCTCAGCGACCTGCCGAGATTCTGGAGAAGATCACGCGCTGCAGCTTGATCCGGCGGCGAGGCGGCTTCCTTCTCGGATGATGGCTCGCGCTCGGCGGGTTCGGGTTCACGTCTCATCGCAGAAAGACCTCCAGATCGGAACTCCCATCGCACAGCGCGCTGAGAGTCTCTCGGTCTCCTTCACACCACGAAAGGAAAAGGCGTGGATCGGGCAACAGGATGTAGGATTCCTGAAGGCCCGTCCCGCCGATCGCATCCAGCAAGTCCTTCAGCGCTTCGCGGGCGTTACGAAGGGCCGCGATGGCCATCGCCGTCTCGCCTTCGGCCCGCGCGACCATCGCCATCGCGGCATGGCACTTCCAGGTCCATGGGCGCAGGCCGATCTCGGTGCCACGTATCCCTGCCTCGCCAAGACTCCTGAGCCCCGCGGAGCGATCGGCGGAGCCCTCGCTTCCCGTACGGGCAGCAGCGCGCGCGAAGCCAGCAATGACACCAAGGTCGCCGCCGCACGGAAGCACGCCTGTCGCCGCTGCCTCAGCGAGCAGTGCCCGCGCATCACCAAGGGCACCCCACGCGGACTCGGCGAGCGACCATTCGACCAGCGTCCGGGCGACCTCATCTCCCGCTCTGATCCTCCTCGCCAGCCCGATCGCTCTCTCCCAACTGGCCCGCGCAACGTCTCGGTCGCCGCTGAGCCTTGCGAGTCTCCCGAGATCACGACGAAGAATCGCCTCCACCAGTGGATCAGGCTGCACGCTCAGGCGCCTCTCCGCCAGTCTGGACACCTCGGAAGCCATCTCCAGCATGCCTACATCAGTGAGGATCGCCACTTCGAGCGCGATGGCGCTTGTGAGATCGTCCTCCGCTCTCTCGGCCGCCAGCCCCTCACGTGCTACTCGACAGCAGTCCAGTGCCTCCAGCACACGCCCTTGGAGTTGAAGCACTGCAGCCAGGTTGCGCATCGTGAAGGCCAGGTGCATCGGATCGCGCAGATCTCGGTACGCGGCAAGTGCACTCCGGTTTGACGCTTCGCAATCAGCAAGCTGGCCAGCCTCAAAGTGGACACCTGCGAGGTTTGTCTGAGCTGTCGCTACTTGAATAGCGTCGCCCCGATCGTGCGCGACCAGGTAAGCCGTCTGCAGGAGCTTGGCCGCGTCCTCGAATCTCCCCTGTCGGAACGCAACCCCCCCCAGCGTCGCCGCGGCCAGCTGCCTTTCCCGAGCGCCCTCCGCCTCCAGGCACGCTTCGCAGACGGCATGCACCTTCGCATAGGCGGCGCCTCCGCTTCCGCGCGCCGAGAGGACTTCAAGGAGAGCATTGGCGAGTCGCAAACGCTCCGCGGGCGTCGTTCCCTCATCCGCCTCGTCGAGGAGAGCGAGACCGACGCGCTCGGCTTCCTCGAGCTGACCCAATGCGTTGAGGGACTTGATCAGCACGACGCCCGCCCCCCGCCGTATCGTCGGTCTCTCCGAGGCCCCAAGAAGAGGGCGGACCAGGTCGATGGCCTCCTGGCGTCGCCCCCCCCGGAACTCCAGGTGAGCCTCCAGCAGGACTCGCCACTCGCCGTCGAGAGATGGCCCGTCGCTCCGAAGGAGGGCCATGCATCGCGCAGGCGCCCCATCCTCAAACGCCAGCCAGGCGAGCAGATCGAGCCACTCCGGAGCGCATGCGGCCCCCACAATCCGCCTGGATTCCCAGAGCAGCTCGAAGGCGAGAGCCAGATCCCCTTTCCCAAGGAGCTCCTCGACGCCCGGCCGCGCATGCTTTCTCACACCGTCCGCGTCCGCCGCCCCCACCGCATGACGCAACGCCACCACATCGCCGCCGACGGCGCGCTCCAGATGCCGTCTGTGCGCATCGCGAATCGCCTGATGGCCTGCGAACGCCGCGAGGCTCTCCTCGTCCCATGGCGGGATCGCCCGCCTCAGTCTCCCCTCCTCGTCCTTGAGGAGCCATCCCCCGCGGACGAGCGGATCATCCTTTTCGGCGAGGGGTGCCTCTTCCGCGACGACGGCGGCGAGCAGATCCGCGATGCGTTTGCGGTCGCGCTCCCCCAACTTCGATCCCTGCGCGGCGGCGAAGGTTCGCCTCATCCTGCCTGCGCGCCGGCGGGCCTCCTCACCTCCCAGACGCTCGCAGATTCGCGCGTGAAGCAGCGCCCGCGTCCAATCCTCCTCGCCCCCCTCCGCGATGAGCCCAAACGCTGCAAGCGCCGCCTGCGCCTGGCGGGGGCCCACGCGCCCGGTTTCGACGCGGGTCTCGTCCGGCCTCGCTTCTCCGATCCGGCATCGGAGAGTGGACGCTCCTCCTCCAGGAGCAGGACCGAGGTGGACTTCGAGCAGACCCTCCTCGACGCGGCACGCACCGCCAAGAACCTCGGCGCGCGCTCGGAGCCTCTGAAGCAGGCGGTGGCGACCGCTTCCCGGCGGCCCCTCGATCACCCATCTCTCTTCCCGCGCCCTGCCGACGACCTCGTCCCAGCGCTTCTCGATCTCGGGGTCAGGGACGTAGGGAAGAGCGCTCGGCGCTGGCACCCGCCTCCGCTCGAGATAGCGATCGAGAGAGCCTGTCATGCTGTGGAGCGACTCCCATGCGGCCGATGCGCTGACCGGCCTTCGGTCCGGATCCGGATCGAGCATCGCCTCGACGACACGATCGAGACCCTCCGGAATCCCCGGCACACGGTCGCGCAGTCTGAGCTGAGGCCGGGAAGTCTGTCTGCGCAGCTGCTCGGTCGCATCCCCGCGGCCCCATGGGCTCTCACCGGTCCAGACCTGGACAAGGAGGCTTCCGGCGCCATAGAGGTCGACTCGATGGTCCCACTCGGCACCCGCGAGGATTTCGGGAGCGATGAATCCCCAGGTGCCTCGCGGCGGGGTCCGATCGCCGATTGGACACGCCAGACCAAGATCAATGAGGCAGAATCCGCGCGCGCTTCGAAGGACCTGGCTCGGCTTCAGGTCGAGATGCGCGTGGCCGACGGCATGGAGGGTCGCGAGGGCGCCCAGCACCTGCCGCAGGGCCTCGAGGCTGTCGGGCTCCCATCCGGGGGGAATCGCGGGGCCCCCATCCAGAGGCCCAAGCTCTTCCATCAGGTAGCCCCGCGATCCGTCTTCGAGGTGTAGGAATCCCTCCACATGGACCCAGGCGGGGTGGTGCAGCCTCTCCAGCAGCAGAAACTCCTCGGCGACCGCCCGGCGCGCCTCTTCTCCGGCGCTCGGGAGGACGATCTTGAGGACTTTCCTCTTCTCATCCAGTTGGTCGAAGACGCGGAACAGAGCGCGTTCCTTGCCGGCGCGCACCTCGCTGATTGCCCGCAGCCTTTCAGGCAATCCCGGGATCGACAAGGCCTGCGAACTCATCTCGCTTCGCTCCCAATCGATCAGCGTGCTCGGGTCAGCTTGGTCTGCATAACACGGCCGTCCGCGAACCGGGCGCGAAGAAGGTAGACGCCCGCGGGGAGCATCCGTCCGGCGGCATCGCGTCCGTCCCAGGCCAGCGCGTCGTCACAAACCGCGCGGCTCCAGAGTCTCCGGCCCGCAAGATCGATGATCTCGCACGACCATCCCAGACGGAGCACCCCCCCCTGAGTGAAGAGCCGCACAGGTCCCGTCGATGGATTGGGAGCCACGACAAGCTGGAACCTGTCCGTCCCGCCTCCCTCGCTCACCAGGGCCGGGTTCCTCGTGTTGCGGAACAGGTACTCCCCGATGTTCGAGTCCCAGTTCGAGACCGCAAGGTCGAGATCGGTGGACGAGACGTAGGTCACGCGGACATCGGCGTATGTCGGCGGGGGCGCGTCCAGGATGAACCATGCGTCGTCGGGGTCGAGGTAGACATCCTCCGGGTCGATCTCCGAATCGCCCACGATCACCCGTATGAGCTCGCGCGCAGGTCTCGACGGCAGGTAGAAGAGGCGTCGGGCTCCGTCGCCGACAAAGTCGGCAGAGAGACCCCGCTGCAAGGCATCGTTGTCGACATCCTCCCACACCTCGTTCTCGATGACCGAATCGGTCGCCGACGTGTAGGACGGATTGGCCCCAAGAACGCCGGCGACATTCTCATAGATCCGCACCGGGTCCCACCAGGTCCCCGCCGCGAGATCCAGGTCGCCGTCCTCATCGATGTCGACGAAGGAGACGTGGGAGCCGTAGCCCGTCTGGTTCGAGACCCAACCGGGAACGGTGGAGAGGGTTCCGTTGCCGAGATTCAGGTAGAGTTTGAAACGGCCGCTACCCCCGAGCTGGCTGTTGTCCGCGATCGCCAGATCGATCCACCCGTCTCCGTTGAGATCCCCGGCCGCGGCCGTGTTCGCGTAAATGGAGGCGTCGGTCGATGACCATCCGGCCGTAGTCTGGATCGCCCCGGCCTGTGAGAAGTAGATCCGATTGGGACAGGAGGAGCCGGCGAAGGCCAGATCGAGCGCCCCATCGCCGTTGAAGTCGGCCCATGTCACGTCCAGGGAGTACTCGACCTCGGTCGACAGCCAAGCGGGAGCGGTCCCCAGGACGCCGCCGTCGTTCCGGAAGATCCGGCGCCGCTCGGGCGAGTTCTCGTAGTCCTCGCCGGCGGCGCAGGCGAGGTCCGGGTCGCCATCCATGTCCATGTCGCCGAAGGCGACGCTGAAACAGTAGAAGTCCTCGGCAGACTGCCAGATCGGAGTAGCGCTGAAGGTTCCATTCCCGTTGCCCCGGTAGAGCTTCACCTTTCCCGGCGTGCTGAAGCCGCTCGGTCCGATGTATACGGCCACGGCGCAGTCGACGAAGCCGTCGCCGTCGACATCGGCCAAGTCGAGATGGCCGTGGTAATCGATGTCGGTCGAACTCCAGGTGGGCGCGAGAGGGAAGTTCCCGTTCCCTTGGTTGAGATAGACCACCAACCGCTGGCGGGCCATGTCGTTGCCGTTGGCGACGACCAGGTCGACCCAGCCGTCACCATTCAAGTCGGAGACCCCGAGTCCGGTCCCGTACTGCCCGTTGGGCGTCGACTGCCAGTACGGAGATGTCTGGAGCGGGATGACGCCGCCCGCGGAACCGATGAACGCGATGAGAAGCAGGCAAGCAGCTGGGACGATCCGATGCATCCGCATGGTGAACTCCTGGTCACATCCTGTGGCCGCAGGGGACCCGACCCGGGTCCCGGTTGTCGAGCTTGCGTCAGCTATTCTAAACAGCGAGGGGGTCTATGTCAACGAATGGCTACACCCGGGCCAGCAGCCAGCCATGTTCCGGGAGAGGTGGCACAGGCGAAAGGGACCGGCCCCTGGGGAGCGCAGGCATGGAAGAGGCTTGGCGCTCCCAGCGAGGGGGCGCGGCTCAGTCGAAGAAGCGGTAGCGAAGGATGGCCCCGATCGCCGCGATCCCGTCCTTCAGCCGGATCTTCTTCCCTTCGGAATAGCCCCTGCTCCTGTAGCTCACAGGGACTTCCAGGAAGCGCGCTCCCCCCCGGGCCAGCTTCGCGGTCACCTCCGGCTCGAAGCCAAACCGGTCGGAACGAAGACGGAGCGACTGGAGTGTCTCGCGCTGGATGCACTTGTAGCAGGTCTCCATGTCCGTCAGGCGTAGGCCGTTCAGGAGATTCGAGAGGGTCGTCAGGAACCGGTTCGCCAGGTAGTGGAGAACCAGGCGCCTCTCCCCTCCCTGACGCAGGTACCGGGATCCGTAGACGACGTCCGCCACGCCGGCCTCGATCGGCGCGAGGAGCGCCGGAATCTGTTCCGGGTCATACTCCAGATCCGCGTCCTGGATGACTACGAGATCCCCGGTCGTGTGCGGTATCGCGGTCCGGATCGCCGCTCCCTTTCCACGGTTGGTCGCGTGACGGAAGAGGCGAACGCGGGGATCGCTGATCCCTGCGAGAATCTCGGGCGTTCCGTCGCGGGAGGCGTCATCGACGATCAACAGCTCCAAGTCCAGGGGCACCTCAAGGACCCGGCGCACGACCGTCTCCACCGTCGCCCGCTCGTTGTAGACGGGCATGATGATGCTCACCTTCACGCTCTCGCTCCGGCGCACGGCATCGCTCTCGACATGCGGATCAGCCTAGCAGCAGGCGCTCTCGCCGGCAAAGGCATCGAGGTAGAGCCTCTCGACCCGCTCCACCATCGTCCCGATCCCATGTTCCGCGGCGACCCGCCGCATCGACTCGATCTCCATCGACCGCAGCCGGTCGCGGTCGCGGGAGAGATCCATGATGGCCGAGGCCCACGACGCAGGCTCGCGGCGCAGCAGGAGCCCGGCCGGCGGCTCCCCTCCCAGAAGCTCGTCGAGCGCTGCGATCTGCGACCCCAGAACTACCACACCGGCCTGCATCGCCTCGAGGACGGCCAGCGGCTGCCCTTCCCACCGTGACGGGAAAAGCAGCAGATCCAGTTCATCCAGGAAGTCCTCTGCATGGTCGATCTCACCCATCCAGACGAGAGAGCCCGCTGGACAGCCATCGGCAAGTCCTTCGCGAAGCCGCTTCGCGAGGGGGCCGTCGCCTGCGATACGCAAGGTCCATCCGCCTGGCATGGCGCCCTTCAGGTGCCTCACGACATCGATGAGAAAGAGAGGATCCTTCTGTGGGGCGAGCCGCCCGAGGAACCCGAGGCGAAGCGTCCCCCCTCCTCTCTCGCTCGGAGGCCGCCGCCTCGGAGGGATGCCGTTCGAGATCCTCACGACGCGACTTGGGGGCAGACCGCCGCGGATCAGGACCTCGCGATCCGCCTCGCAGACGGCGATCGTCCGCTTCGCGAGCCGACAGAGGAACGCCTGCGCTCGCAGCCGCGCGCCCGCGAGCCCCTCGCTCCCCAGCCCATGCCGCGTCTCAACGACAAGAGCGATCCCGGCGATGCGGCCCGCCAGACACGGAAGACGTCCGCTATGCGCGTGGAGGATATCGATCTCACGCTCCTTCAGCAGCGATACCAGCCGGAAGACGTAGGTCGGATCCGGGCCCCGCGTCCGCCGCAGATGGACGACGGGAATCCCGGCGCGCTCGAAGGCAGCCTCCGCCGGCCCACTTCGGCTCACCGCGACCAGCGGCTCCCATCCTCTCATCTTGAGGCCTTGCGTCAGGGCCAGGACGTGGCGCTCCGTACCGGCGAGGGCCGCTCGATGCAGGACGTGCAGGACTCTTCGCGACGGCATCACGGGCTGATGGCGAAGGGATGAGGAACGAAGCAGAGGACGAAAACAGCAAGGGCCGCGAGTCCCAGAAGGATCCGCCGCCGGTCGAGCGGCGCGCTCCGCAGCTTCGTGGCGGGGTGCTTCACCCCGAGCACAAGCAACAGGGCGAACCAAACGAACCAGCCGGAGAAGACCAGCGCGCCTAGCAGACCCAGGCCTCCGAGGCAGACGAAGGAGAGCCAGATCGATCTCCTGCCCAGCAGGCCATAGGCCACATGGCCGCCATCCAGCATCCCGATCGGGATCAGGTTCAGTCCGGTCACGAACAGGCCCGTCCACCCCGCCAGGGCGACGGGATGCAGAAGGACAACGGCCGAGGAGTCCACGTCCCCAAGGACGATCCTCTGCAACAGCGAGAAGATGAGGGAGTCTCCGAGGACCAGGCCGGGGGTGGGCATGGGACCCTCGACGACGCGGGAGAGGGCAAGACCCAGGACGCTGACCGGCAGGGCGACAGCGAGCCCCGCCAGGGGGCCCGCGATGCCGATGTCGTAGAGGATCCTGCGCTCCCCCGTGCGCAGGCGCATGCGGATCACCGCTCCAAGCGTCCCGAGGAAGGAGATCTGCGGCGGAAGGGGGATGAAGTAGGGCAGCGTGGAGGGTACCGCGTAGCGCCTGCACATCAGGTAGTGCCCCATCTCATGCACCAGGAGAATGGCCACGACGCAAGCGCCGTAGAGAAACCCGTTCGCGAGGGTCGTCGTCAGCAGGGTCAGGGCGAAGAGGACGCCGGGCACGAGGAGTTCGCGTCGAGTGGGTCCCCGCGCCTCGACCGTGTCCCCCCGCGCCTCAGGAGCGTCGAGGCTCCAGTAGGGTATGCGGGCAAGCTGTTCCCGGACGTTCAACCGTCGATTCCTCCCGCCGCCAGAGCCTGGGAGTATAGCATCGACTTCGGTCGTCGGCCCCTCGTCCATGCCATTGCCTCTGGCCGTGGCTCCCTCCGACGACTATCATCCCCCTGACAAGGAACCCCTATGGACGCGGTCTCGATTCAGGGCATCTCCAAGAGTTTCCAGAGCCAGAAGGCTGTCGACCGGCTCAGCCTGGACGTTCCGGTCGGCTCGATCTTCGGTCTGCTCGGGCCGAACGGATCTGGCAAGACGACTACGATCCGCATGATCCTGAAGATCCTGCTCCCTGACGAGGGGACGATCCGCGTTCTCGGCTCTGATCTCGACGACGCCGGCAAGCGCAAGGTCGGCTACCTCCCCGAGGAGAGAGGCCTCTATCGGTCGATGCGCGTCCTCGATCACCTGGCCTTCCTCGGAGCGCTTCACGGACTGAGCCTGCGCGAGGCGCGCGCCAGGGGAAAACGCTGGCTCGAGCGCTTCGAGGTCGGAGACTGGGCGAACCGGAGGATCCAGGAACTGTCGAAGGGGATGCAGCAGAAAGTCCAGTTCATCGGGACGGTGCTTCACGAGCCCGAGCTCGTAATCCTCGACGAGCCCTTCTCGGGGCTCGATCCCGTGAATGTCCGCCTCCTCAAGGACGCGATGCTTGAGTTGAGGGACCGCGGCTGCACCGTGATCTTCTCGACGCACCAGATGGAGCAGGTGGAGAAGAGCTGCGACCGGATCTGCCTCATCCACAAGGGCCGCGCCGTGGTCCAGGGGCCCCTCGCCGAAGTGCGCGCGCTCCATGGCGACGACACGGTCCAGGTGGAGTACTCCGGGGATCTGCCCCGCGATCTCCTCGACTCGATGGAAGCGGAGTACCGGGACCACGGCCGGTACGTGGAGATTCACCTGAAGCGCCCCGACGATGCAGGAGCGCTGCTGCGCCGGCTGGTCGAGCGGGTCGAGATCCGACGATTCGAGGTGGCGGAAGCCTCTCTCGAGGAGATCTTCATCAGGCTGGTGGAGGGGGCGCGGTGAGACAGCTCTGGACGATCCTGAGGCGCGAGTACCTCGAGAGGGTCCGCCAGCGCTGGTTCATCATCGGCACAGTCCTCGGCCCCGTCTTCATGCTGGGAATCACGGTCGTCCCCGGTTATCTGGGGTCGCGCTCGACGGGCCGCTCGATCATCCTGGCCTGCATCGACCAGACGGGAGCCATGGAGCAGCGCCTGGAGACGGCGCTGTCGGATACGCTTCCCGATGGGTCCCGCCGGTACACGCTCGCCTGGGAACAGGCCCCCGCCGACACCGTCGCGGCGCGCATGCAGATCGACCGCCTGCGCGAACGGGTCCTCGAGGGCGAGTTCACGGGGATCCTCTGGCTCCCTCCCGACGCGCTCGATGGCGGCGATGCCCGTCTCTACGCGCAGGGCCTTGCCGACCCGGAGATCCTCGGGAGGATCCGCGAAGCGATCAACCGGACGGCGATGGTTCATCGCCTCGCTCAGAGGGGCGTCACCATCGATGACACCGAGGCGATTTCGAGGGACATCCGCTTCCGCAGTTTCAAGGTGACGAAGGACGGGATGCGCGAGGGCGGATTCGCCACCGACATCATCGCCGGGTTCGTGCTGGCCTTGATCCTCTACATGACGCTCTTGATCTACGGCGTCAGCATCCAGCGCTCGGTGCTCGAGGACAAGAACTCGCGGATCGTCGAGATCCTCCTGACCTCCGTGCGGCCGCTTCCGATCATGCTTGGCAAGATCCTGGGCGTCGGGAGCGTTGGCCTGACGCAGTATGCCATCTGGTCCCTGGTGGCTATCGCAGGAACCGCCTACATTCGAGCGACAAGCCCGGTGCTGGCGAACATGACCGCGATCCCTCCGCTCAGCCTCGTCTTCTTCGTCGTCTACTTCCTACTCGGCTACTTCCTCTACGCAGGCCTGTTCGCGGCCGTCGGCGCGATGGTCACGAACGACCAGGAAGCCCAGCAGCTCAACTGGCCGGTCTCGCTGCTGCTCGTCGTTCCCATGCTGCTGCTCCAGATGATCCTCCGAGACCCCGACAGCACGGCGAGCGTCGTGCTCTCCCTGGTGCCGTTCTTCAGCCCCGTCCTGATGCTGATGCGAATCAACCTTCACACGCCGCCCGCGTGGCAGCTCGCCCTATCCGTCGGGATCCTCCTGGTCTCGGTCCTCGCGGTGGCGGCGATCGCGGGGCGGATCTTCCGCATCGGCATCCTTGTTTATGGCAAGCGGCCCACGCTCCCCGAGATCCTGCGGTGGGTTCGCGAATCATGATGTCGGATCGGATGCTCGCTCGCCCGCCGCGGCGCGAGGCGCGCTGAGGGGAAAATGGCCATCGAGGGATTCGTCGTCGTCTATCGAGCGGCCGGGCTTGCCGAAGCGGAGATCGTCAAGGGGTACCTCGTGGCGCAGGGCATCCCGGTCGATCTCGCCTACGAGAGCGCGGGGCCGGCCATCGGAATCACGATGGATGGCCTGGGCGAGGTGCGCGTGGCGGTCCCTGCCGAGTGGGAAGAAGCGGCGCGCGGCGCAATCCGCCGCAGGCTCGCCGAGGCGGCCAGGCAGCGCGCGAGAGCCTCCATGAGGGTCGTTCCTCCCAGGGAGACGGAACCCCCCGCTCGGGAATCGGATTCCGAGACGCCGTGAGTCGGCCCAAACTCTCTCCGACGGACGCGAGCGCCGACCGAGCAAGACCACTGATCGCGCCTCCCTGGGCCGTCGCGGCCGCCGGCGTCGCGCTCGCAGGGCTGCTTCTCATCACGCTCCGCGACTTCTACAACGACGACGCATTCATTCCCCTGCGCTATGCGCGGAATCTGCTGGACGGCGCCGGCATCGTCTGGAATCCAGGCGAGCGAGTCGAAGGATACACGAGCCTCCTCTGGGTGCTTTGCTCGGCCGCCCTCGGTATTGCAGGGCTCGATCTGGTTTTGGCGAGCCGCCTGCTCGGCATGATCGGTCTCCTGCTTCTCCTCGTGCTCCTGGCCGTCCGAGAGGGGCCGGACGGATCCCGCACGGCCCTTCTTCTCGGAAGCATGGGACCGCTCGCGGCCTGGGCCATCGGAGGGCTCGAGACGCTTGGCTTCGCATGCCTGATCAGCGTCGCCCTCCTCTCCGCGGGGCGCCTCATCGAGTCGCTTGACCAGGCCAACCGGCTGCGCCCCGGAGCCTTTCCGCCGGGAACCCGAGGAGCAGCATTCCGCGTCGGCCTCGTCTTCGGTCTCGCCGAGCTGTGCCGGCCGGAGGCGACGCTCTTCGCGGCCGTCGCCATCGGCTGCCTGCTCGCGACAGGGATCCGTCGGGTCGGCCCGCGAGACGCGCTCCGGATGGTCTCGACCTGCGCGCTTGGCTTCGCGGTCCTCTTTGTCCCCCGCCTCCTGTGGCGCATCGCCTACTACCGCGACTTCGTTCCGAACACATTCCACGTGAAGGCGGGAGCGGGATTCACGGTGCTCCCCGACGGTCTGCTGTATCTCGCGGACTTCCTCCTGTACTACCCCGCTCTGCCGCTGCTGGCTCTCGCCGGCTGGCACGGTTGGCGGACGCGCCCCCTGGCCGCGTCCGAGCGCTTCGCGCTCCTGGCCTCCGCCGTCTACCTGCTCTACGTGGTTTGGATCGGCGGCGATCACATGCAGTGGTTCAGGTTCCTCGTGCCCATCCTCCCGATGCTCTTTCTCGTCTGCGCGCGGAGAATCGCCCCGTCCGCGCTCGATCGACGCAGGGAGGCCCTCTCGCTCCTCTTGATCCTGGTCTTCTGCTTCATGAACGTGGTGTCGACAGTCCACCTCGCCCGCGAGAGGCGCTGGGGGGAGATGGAAAGCCCCGCGAGAAACGGGCGGGCCGTGGGCCTCCAGATCCGCGACGCGTGGCCGCGGGGCTCGTTGGTCGCCCTGAACACGGCCGGGTCGACTCCCTACTACTCGGGGCTGCCCTGCATCGACATGCTGGGCCTCAACGACAAGCGGGTCGCCAGGCGGAAGATGCCGCCGCCGGATCCCGGTTTGCCCTGGGCAGGACTGCAGGGCCACCACAAGGGCGACGGGGCGTACGTCCTTTCCCGCTCGCCTCGATTCATCATCTTCGGAGGCTCCGAGGGGTACCCCGAGCCCTGGTTCTCGGGCGACTTCGAAATCTACAGCGACCTCCGGTTCAAGAGAGCCTACCGGCTGCGCGAGGTGATGATTCCCACCGGCGGCGCGGAGCCGCTGTTGTTCCGCTACTACGAGCGGATGGAGCCCTGAGGCAGCACCCGGATCAGCCTCCGCGTACTCCTCGCGCGCTCCGGCGGCTATACTGGACGGTTATCGTACGGGCCCGACGAGCAGGCGGCACGGGATCGCCGCCGGCCTTCGACCCGAGAAGGAGGCAGGATGGTCGAGAAGGAGAGGATCCTGGACGCCCTGCGGGAGGTCCGATTCCCGGGTTTGGAGCGAGACATCGTCTCGCTCGGATACGTGCGAGGGATCGCGAAGGACGGAGACCGATGGCGGGTCGCGCTGGAGATCGCGACCAACGATCCCGCAGCCGCCGGCGAGATCGAGGCGGATGTCAGAAGGCGGTTCGGCGCGCTCGGCGTCCCCTTTGAGCTCGATCTGTCGCTGCCGCATCGGCAGGCCGTCCAGCCGGGGCAACTCGCCCCCGGCGCAGTCGACCTGCTTGCCGGGGTTCCTCTGAAGATCGCCGTCGCGAGCGGCAAGGGCGGGGTCGGGAAGTCGACCGTGGCCGTGAACCTCGCCGTGGCCCTCGCCAGTCTGGGGAAGGCAGCCGGCTTGCTCGACTGCGACATCTACGGCCCGAGCGTGCCCCTCATGCTGGGGATGGAGAACGAGCGCCCCCTGATCGCGGACCAGAAGCTCCTGCCGCTGCAGCGCCACGGGGTTCGAAGCATGTCGATCGGGTATCTGGTCGATCGGGCCACACCGGTCATCTGGCGAGGCCCGATGGTCGGCAAGGCGCTCGAGCAACTGATGACCGATGTCGCGTGGGATGGGATCGACACCCTCGTTCTCGATCTCCCGCCGGGAACGGGGGACGCCCAGATCTCGATCGCGCAGCTCGTCGCCCTCTCGGGAGCGGTCATCGTCACGACTCCGCAGGATGTCGCTCTGATCGACGCCGGCAAGGGAGCCGCGATGTTCGAGAAGGTCCATGTCCGAGTCCTCGGATTGATCGAGAACATGAGCTACTTCGCCTGTCCCCATTGCGGCGAGCGCACCGAGATCTTCCGAGGAGGAGGCGGACGCCGCGAAGCGATGCGGCTGGGCATCCCCCTGCTGGGGGAGATCCCGATCGATCCGCGCATACCAGTGGGCGGCGACCTCGGCAGCCCAGTCGTCGCGGAAGCTCCGGACTCGGAGGCGGGGCGCGCCTTCTTAGCGGCCGCGCGGGCCTTGCTTGACGCTCTGGGCGCCGGGGCGACGGTCGGCCGGACGTGAGGAGGGTCCGGCTCGACGAGATCCGTCCCTGGATTCTCGACTTGAGCGAGCGAACTCCCCCGTTGCGATGGGAGGAGATCTTCGCGGTACCCGTGCGCGGCGTCGAGCTCGAGATCGGGTCCGGAAAAGGGAGATTCCTGCGGGAGCAGGCCGCCTCCCGCCCCGAGACCGGCTTCCTTGGCGTTGAGCGGGCGGGCAAGTGGTTCTCGCTGTGCGCGGAGCGCCTTGCCCGCGACGGCCGGAGGAATGTCATCCTCGCGCGCGCGGACGCCTTCGACCTCCTGTCGCGCTGGGTTCCGGAGGGATGCCTGCGCGCCATCCACGTCTACTTCCCCGATCCGTGGCCAAAGAAGCGCCACGCCAAGAGGCGTCTCCTCTGCCCCGCCCTCTTCGACCTCGCGGCGCGGGCGCTCGAGCGCGGGGGGATCCTTGCGATCGCGACCGATGTCGAGCCCTACTTCGCGGCGGCGCGGGAGTGGCTCGCGGGCCATCGCTGTTTCGAGGAGACCGGGGCCCCCGAGCTGGCGGCGGCTTCCGAGGCGACGAACTACGCCGTCAAGTATGCGAAGCAGGGGCGGACCCTCTGCTTCTGCGTCTTCAGCCGGACGGCCGATCCTCCTCCGCCCGCGCCTCTTCCCCCGATGGCGGCGCCGGGTTGCGGCGGTAGGTGCCCTTCTCTCTCGTCAGAAGCTTCGCCATGATCAGCTCCCGGCGGAGCGTGCAGAAGTCGCCGTGGAATCCGGAGAGGATCTCGTTCACCTCGGACTCCTTGTAGTCCCGACCCGCCTCGAATGATCGGGCCAGGATCCGCAGCACGATCTCCCGGCGGCTTCGCCGCGCCGGGATCTGCTTCAGCCGCCCCCCATCGAAGAATCGCCTCCGGATCTGCTCTTCCGCCCCCTCGGTTCTACCGGAGGGCCGGTTGGAGACGCTCTTCAGCCAGGCGCGCAGCTCCCCCTCCTCGATCCTCCAGTCCTTTCCGATCTTGTAGGCAGGTATCTCGCCCGCGAGCAGCTTCCTGACCAAGACCTGATGGTTGAGCTTCAGAAGGGTCGCCACTTCCGCTGCCGTATAGAAACGCATCTCCTGTTGAGGACTTTCAACCATGTAATACCTCCTATAAATAGTATAGAGGATTCTACCGGATTGTCAAGAATATTACAGGACTATAGCGCCACGCTCGCCCACCTGCCTCCAACCCCTTTCGGGCGGGGGCCAGCATGCTAGACTCCCCCGACAGGGGTGGAGGCCATGGACTCAAGGGTCAGCTGGCACGAGTACTTCATGGGGATCGCGCATGTCGTCGCGACCCGATCGACATGCGACCGGAAGAACGTGGGGGCGGTCATCGTGCGGGACCGCACGATCCTCTCGACCGGCTACAACGGCAGCATCCGGGGCATGCCCCATTGCGACGAGGCCGGCCACATGATCGAGAACGGGCACTGCGTCGCCACGATCCACGCCGAGACCAACGCCATCCTCCAGGCCGCGAAGAACGGCGTCCGCATCGACGGGGCCGAGATCTACACGACGGCGAGCCCCTGCTGGAGCTGCTTCAAGATGATCGCGAACGCCGGCATCAGGACGATCTACTTCGGGGAGTTCTACCGCGACGAGCGGATCTTCCGGCACGCCGAGCTTGCCGGGATCGCCCTCGTCGATCTCTCGGGCGGACGCCCCGAGCGGCGATCAGAGGAGACCGGCTAGGCTACAGGAAGGACCCGGCAGGGCCGAAGGGATAGGAAGGTCAACAGAGGGAGGGCGATGTGGACGAGCTGACACGGACGCTGCACGACCAGGGCGATGAGGAAGAGGAAGAGAATACGGACGAGGGGCCTCCCGCGCAGAAGGAAGAGGAGCCGAAGCTGCTCGAGCGACTCCTGAAGACCAGGACGATCCTGATCTCCGAGGAGATCACGGCGGACGTGGCCCGACGCGTCTATCAGAACCTCCTGCTCCTCGAGGCGGCGGATGGGGCCAAGCCGATCACCGTCATCATCAACAGCCCCGGCGGGGAAGCCGACTCGGGATTCGGCCTCTATGACATGCTCCACTTCGTGCGCCCTCCGGTCCGGACCCTCGTCGCCGGCCTTTGCGCCAGCGCGGCGATTCTCGTCTTCATCGCCGCCGAGTCGGGGTCGCGCCTCAGTCTTCCCCACTCCCGCTTTCTCCTGCACCAGCCGTCCTCGGCGAGCTTCGGCCAGGCATCCGATCTCGAGATCGCGGCCAACGAGATCATTCGACTGCGGGACAAGTACAACCATCTCATCAGCGACGCCACGGGCAAGTCCACCGAGACGGTTTCCCACGATGCGGATCGGGACTTCTGGATGGCGGCGCCTCAAGCCGTGGAGTATGGGCTGGTGAGCAGGATCATCACACGGCGGACCGACATGGACGGCGCCTGATACGCCCTATGGGGTCAAAGCGAGCCCCCGGAGCCTGGTTGCGGATCCGGGGGCCCTCGCTTACCTGGAGCTGATCGGGATCGAACCGACGACCTCATGACTGCCAGTCATGCGCTCTCCCAACTGAGCTACAGCCCCATCGCGCGCATGGTCACCGGCCAGTCACGAACCTAGCGACGCGAGGCGTCGACTGTCAATCGAAAAGCCCCTTGCAAACCGCCGCGTCCCGTCGTGTATCCTGTGCGGGCCACGAGCGAATGAGCCGGAGTGGTGAAACTGGCAGACACGCGGGACTCAAAATCCCGTGAGGGCAACCTCGTGTGGGTTCGACTCCCACCTCCGGCAAGTCCGACCCGCGACCGCCCTCGCGTTCGCCTCGCGTCGCAGCGTCCGCCCCGCTTCCCCCGCCCGCAGCTACATGATAGCGTGCGGCCTGTCGTTGACGAGGAGACCGGCTCGTACCGGCGGCCCGGGAGGAGAGATTGTCCCAACTTTGGCTTTGGCTGATCTTCGCCTCGGTGGCGGTACTGACTCTCGGGATCGACCTCGGGGTTCTCCACCGCAGGGCGCACGCCGTCCGGCCGAAAGAGGCCGCCATCTGGAGCGGCGTCTGGGTCACCCTCGCCCTCTCCCTCGGGCTCCTCGTCTTCCTCGTGGAGGGGCACGCCAAAGGGCTCGAGTTCCTCACCGGATATGTGATCGAGCTCTCCCTCTCGGTCGACAACATCTTCGTCTTCGTACTGATCTTCGCCTACTTCGGCGTCCCCGCCGACTACCAGCACAGAGTCCTGTTCTGGGGCATCGTCGGCGCCGTCGTGATGCGCGGCTTCTTCATCTTCTTCGGCATCATGCTGCTCCAGTACTTCTACTGGCTCGTCTACATCCTGGGAGCAGTCCTCATCTGGGGCGGGATCCAGCTCCTCCGGCAGAGCAAGATCGGCGTCGACCCGGAGAAGAACCGGCTGCTCAAGCTCTTCCGGCGGACCGTTCCAATGGTGCAGGACTACGATGGGCAGAAGTTCTTCTGCCGCCGCAGGGACCGCCTCCTCGCTACCCCGCTCATCGCCGTCCTCCTCGTTGTCGAGACGACAGACGTGGTCTTCGCTCTTGATTCGATTCCAGCGATCCTCGCTATCACTCGCGATCCCTTCATCGTCTTCGCCTCGAACATCTGCGCAATCCTCGGCCTGCGATCGTTCTACTTCCTCTTCGCCACCCTCGTCGATCGTCTGCACTATCTGCAGTACGGCCTGGCGGTCGTGCTCTGCTTCGTCGGGGTCAAGATGGTCCTCTCGCACTTCGTCAAGATCCCGATCGGAGTCTCCCTGGAGTTCGTCGCGGCGGCCATCGCCGTTTCTGTCATCGTCTCGCTCATGAGGCCCGGGAAGAGCCGGCGGGAAGCCGTCCAGGCCGAGGCCGCGGAATCGTGATGCGTCGGGGGAGCTGGACTGAAGGGGCGCGCCTTGCGCCATTCACCTCCTGGCGGATCGGCGGCCCTTGCCGCGCGCTCGCAGAGCCCGCGACGCCGGAGGAGCTGACCATCTCGCGCAGAGAAGCGGAGCGCCTCGGCTGGCCGGTCTTCCTGTTGGGAGGCGGGACGAACCTGCTGGTCGCCGATGAGGGGTATCCCGGTCTGGTCGTTCGCTACGCGGCCCGGGGAAGGAGCCTCGAGGTGATCGGGGATCGCGCCATCGTCCGCGCGGAGGCCCGTATGCCTCTGGCCGGCCTCGCCCGCGAAACCGCCCGGTCGGGATGGGCGGGGATGGAGTGGGCGGAGGGGATTCCCGGAACCCTGGCCGGCGCCGCCGTCGGCAATGCCGGCGCCTACGGGGGGCAGATGGCCGATGTCGTCGTGGGAGTGGAAGTCGTCCTGCCCGACGGCAAGCTGGAAACCTGGCCTCCCGGTAAGATGGAGTACGGCTACCGCCGCTCTGCCCTCAAGGGGCGCGATCCCGCGGGCCCTACCGTCGTGGCCGTTCAGATCGAGCTTGAGCGGGACGATCCGGAGCGCCTTGCGGCCGAGATCCGACGGATCGCCGGCGAAAGGAAGTCGAGGACGCCGGCCGGGGCTTCCTGCGGATCTGTCTTTCGCAACCCGCCCGGAACCTCGGCGGGCAGGCTGATCGACCAGGCGGGCTGCAAGGGACTGCGAAAGGGAGGCGCGTTCGTCAGCGATCTGCACGCGAACTACATCTTGAACGAGGGTGGAGCGCGAGCCCGCGACGTCCTCGATCTGATCGACGAAGTGCGCCGTCGCGTTCGCGGAGCCTTCGGGATCAGTCTGGAGCTGGAGATCCAGCTGGTCGGCTTCGGCGAGTCAGTCTGACGATCCCGAGGTCAGGGAGCCACGAAGAGCCGAAGCCAGGCCTCCTCGCGCGCGCGAAGCGCGGCGATGGCGCCGGCGCCCGGCTTCCCCTGCTGGAGGATGCAGAAGGCGTAGCGTTCCCCTCCGGCCCGATCGACGTAGCCGGCCATGCTGCTCACGCCGATGTCGCCGAGCGTCCCTGTCTTGGCGCGCAGCCCCGGGGCGCCGCCGTCTCGGAAGCGCTTCTCCATGGTCCCCTCGTCCCCGGGGCGGGCGAAGGAGGCATAGAGGTCCGGGAAGATCCTCTCTTCGCCGTGCGCCCAGGCGAGGAGGCGCACGATCTGCTCGGCGGAGATCCGGTTCGAGGGAGAGAGGCCGCAGCCATCCTTGAGGATCGGCAGGGGATCCAGACCGACCCTGCCGCGGAGCCACTCCTCGACCCTCGCCCTTCCCGCCGCCGCGGACCTGTCCGCGCCGAGATCCACCAGGAGAAGATCCGCCATGAAGTTGTTGCTCCAGAGATTCATGCTCCGAACGAGGAGCGAGAGCGGCAGGGACTCGAGCGTGGCGAGCGGGTAGGCCCCGGCCGGCGGAGCCCCGAGTCGTACTCCGGAGACCCCGATCCCCTGCTGCGCCAGGATGCCGCGCAGCATCCCGCCCGCGAGAAAACCCGGATTGCGGGTCGATCGGAAGATTCGCGCCGGGCCCGACCCATGGGCGATCGCGCCCTCGAGAGTCCACACTTCCCTCTCCCCATCGAAGCTCCGCCTCGCGACGACCGGCGCGGTCGCCTTCTCAAGAACCGTCTCGACGAGGCTGTTGCTCTCGATCCCTGGAAGGGGAAACGGCTCAATCCGGCACTCCGCCCTCTCTCCAACGCTCGCTCCCGGCAGGATGAGGAACGAGACGCTGTTGAAGTTCACTCCGAGAATCGAGACGGGGGCCGCATACGGGCTGTCCGAGGCTTCCGCGAGCCGCAGCGAATCGAGGTCAGCCACGATCGGAGCGGCAACGACGATGTCGCCCCGCACCTCCGTGAGGCCCGAGATCGCCGCTTCACGGCCCAGGAGCCAGAGACGCTCGGAGACGAGGAAGGGGTCTCCATCCCCGACCAGGTACAGATCCCCTTCGAGGATCCCGCCGCGCGCTTCCTGCTCCCGGAGGAGCGACGTGGAGAACCGATGCCCCGGGCCGAGCATGTCGAGGGCCGCCGCGCTCGTCACGACCTTCTGCACGCTCGCGGGGGGGAGCATCAGCTCCCCTCCGATCGCGACCCTCTCCCCCGCTCCGCAGACCGGCGCGAAGACCACGCCGACGGCGATCGTCTCGTCTTCGTTCGCGGCGCGCAGCGCATCCGCGAGGGCCGCGGGCGTCCCCGCCGATGATCGAGCGGCGATCAGCGCGATCGCGAAGAGAAGAGCGATGCGCGGGCCCTGCGCCGTTCGCCTTCCGCGACCGCGGGAGGGGCCGGAGATCAGATCCTCCGCGCGGCGGAGAAGAGCGGCCGAACCCTTGATCCCCCGAGCGTCCGAGAGCGAAGCGCGCCCGCTGGGCATCCTGTGTCAGTCCTCCAGCTCGAATCGCTGGAGGGGCGTCCGGCCCGCCAGCAGGTCGACCGACAGCTCCGCCAGAACCGATGGATTCTCGAGGCCGAAGCGAGCGAGGACGTCCGGATCGACTTCGCCGAGCATGCCGGCAACAGCGCCGTCGGGCATCAGCAGCCGCGCGCAGCGGCCCTTCAGAAACGGCGCCTCGGACGCGGCCTCCCAGGAGGGAGTCACGCCGAACTCCCGGGCGACCGCCTCGGCGTAGGCCCGCGCATCGGTGAATCCCACCTTGGGTCCGATGATCCCGAAACCCACCGACCGCCGCTCGCGCGCGCGCGTCTCCGACTGCTCGTCCAGATCGACGACGTCCCCCACTTCGAACACGCGCTGCGGCAGCGGCTGATGGCGGTTGTGCCGGAAGATCTGCAGGAGTCCGGGCAGCAGGCTCCTCCTCAAGCGGGTCTGCTCGGTCGAGATCGGATTGGCGATTCGCACCGCCCGGTCGTCCGGCGGCCTCCCCAGGTTGCGGTCGTGCTCCTCATCGCTGCTCAAGATCATCGTCAGGCTCTCGTGGAACCCGAGGCCGCAGAGAACTTCCCGGACGTGGGACGTCAGGGTCTCCAGGGCGCGGGGCTTGCCGACGGTCCTCGCGGGGAGAAGCTCCGGCGCGATCCGGTGGTATCCATAGGCGATCGCCAGGTCCTCGATCAGGTCGTTCTCGTGGAGGATGTCGTTGCGATAGGCCGGGATCGACACATCGATCACGCCTTCGTTCGACTCGCGCGCGTCGTGTCTCATCCGTTCCAGCAGCTCGACCGCCTGCCCGGCCTCGATCCTGATGCCGAGAAGCCGCGCGCTCTTCTCGACGGCCACGCGGCCCGGCTGCGGGGTCAGATCGGGCATCAGCAGGCTTCCCTCCATGCCGGCCCGCCCGCTCATGTCGCTCGCTCCCTCGATCGCGACGGCCCGAAGCCTCGCTCCGGAGAGATTCTCGAGCATGGAGGTCACGAGGATGTTGAGGGCCCGCTGCACGACGCGCTGGCCGAGCCCGGTCACGTCGATGAAGAGGTTCCTGCTGCCGAGGTGGACCTTCGTCTCCTCGCTGTTGATGATCGGCGGCATCGACAAGACCTTCCCCGTGCGATCGCGGAGGATCGGATACCGATCGAACGAGTCGAGGAGGTGGCGGAAGGCCCGCCCTTTGGGGTGGCGATCAAGGATCTCTCGCAAGGTCATCCCGACGCCATCGGCGACCCCCAGGGGGACGAAAGCGTATGCGGAAGGGTCCTCACTCGTATACTCGATCTCCGGGACCACAGTGTCGAAGTCGTAGACGCCGATCGAGGCGAGTTTCCGGTTGCGGCCGAGGGCCCAGTGCAGGTTCTCCTGCAGCTTCATCAAGACCTTGAGCGTTCCCTCGTCCAGCCTGACATTCTCGAGCACCGCGCACGCGATGTGAGGGCGATGACTCCCGGGCAGCCTGACAGAGGGATCGACACGAACCGTCGCCGCCTGCGGCCCGACCTCGTAGACGGGCGCTCCACGCTCCAGGTCGAGGTAGCCTCGAAGAGCCCGGGCGAGCCCTCCCGGGTCGAACATGTCGGGCCTCACGGCCAGCAGCTCCATCCGGACGACCTCGATCTCGGGGAGGTCCTCGAGGGTCGAGGGATCCTGCCGGTGATCCGCATCGCACCGATCGCAACGAGCGGGCGGGTCCTCGGTCGGAGTCCGTTCCTCGATCCACCCGCAGCGCGCGCAGCGGGTCCTCGGAAGGAGCGCGAATCCCTCCACGTCGCACCCGATCTCCTCCAAGACGCGCAGGAGTCTGTCGCGGGGGATCTCGGCGCCCAGGCGCTCGCGCAGCGCATCCAGCGGGATCGCGATCACAGGCATAGAGGAACCCCCTTGAGCCACTCCGTGTCGGGCAGGTAGAGATCCCGCATGTCACTGAGGTCGTAGCGCATCATCGCGATTCTCTCGAGCCCGAGGCCCCAGGCCAGGACAGGGCTCTTGCATCCCAGCGGCTCTGTCACCTCGGGCCTGAAGATCCCCGCTCCACCCATCTCGACCCAGTCCTTCCGTTTCTCGAACCAGATGTAGACCTCGACGCTCGGCTCCGTGTACGGGAAGAAGGCCGGGCGAAACTGGAACTGTCCAAAGCCCATCTTGCGGTAGAAGGCCGAGAGAGTGCCGAGGAGGGTCGCGAAGGACGCCTCCCTGTCCACGACGATGCCGTCGACCTGATAGAAGACCGGCAAGTGCTTGTAGTCGATCGTCTCGCGGCGAAAGACCCGCCCGACGCAGAAGACCCTCCGCGGCCCGATCGGATCGGCCGCCAGGGCTCGCGCGGTGGTCGCGGTCGTATGCGTGCGCAGGACCGCGCGCGCGGCCTTCTTCTCGTCCCATCGATACTGCCATCCGATCGAACCGGTCTCTCCCCCATCTTCGTGAGTCCGCCGGACGCGATCCACGAGCGTCCGGTCCTCCGGCAGCGGAACATTCCCGGGCCGATCGAGAAAGAAGGTGTCCTGCATCTCCCGCGCCGGATGATCCTGCGGCTGGAAGAGGGCATCAAAGTTCCAGAACGAGGACTCCACGATCGGTGAGACGATCTCCTGGAATCCCATCTCGAGGAAGACTCGCCGCGTCTCGTCGAGTACGCGCTGCAGCGGATGCCGCTTCCCGGGGAAGACGGGTTCGGTCGGCAGGTTCACGTCATAGGGACGGATCGTCGCCTCCCGCCACCGGCCCGAGGCGATCAGCTCGGGCGTGAGCTGGTTCACCTCCGATGCTCTTTCGATGCCCGCGGAGAGCAGCTTCCTCCCCTCGGCGGTCAGGTGAAGGCGCCGATGGGCCTTCTCGCGCACCTCGCACCATTGCGGGCGCCCCTTGAGGAGTTCGAGCGCCCCCGCGAGATCGACTCCGGCGCGTTCCAGATCCTCCGCGGTCGCCTTCTCTCTGCGGAGCAACTCATCCAGCAGCCGCTCATCGGCCGTCGCGGCCGGGTCGCGCGCGAGGCTCTGGAGGATGGGGCCATCCTTCTTTCCCCATCCCCGCGACTGGAACCAGCGGAGACAACCTCCGATCTCCTTCGGCTCCATTCCGGTCCTGCCCGGGGCATCGGAGATCGCTAGGGTTCCGCCGGCCTCGACCACGGCGGCGAGGAGTCGGCGTTCCGGGATTCCTCCCTGAATCCAGCGCCGCCCTTCGGGGCGAATCACCAGCTCGCGATAGGCCTCCTCGGCAATTCTCAGGAGCCCGATCTCGGCAAGCTGCACGGCCGCGGCGGCCACGCGCGCTTGATCGAGAGCGAGATCCTCGCCCAGCTCCGCCACCCTCTTGCCGTCGCCAGCCTCCCCAAGGTGCGCGAGGAGCCGAATCTGATCGTCAGGCAGGCGCATTCCATCGTCCTCTCATCATGACGGCCTCGCCGTCGTTTCCCCTTCTCTCGCGGCCCGAGCGAGGCGGTGGCTGCCCACGATTGCCGCCGTCTCCGCCCGCAGTCGGGTCGGCCCGAGGGACCAGCGGATCGTACCGCAGGCTTCGAGCGCGCGCCTCTCGCCCTCGCTCAGCCCCCCTTCGGGCCCCACGAGCAACCGGACGCGCAACGCCCCGCGCAAGTCGGGCAGCGCCTCCGACCCGGCGGGATCGGCCAGCAGGGCCACGGTGCGCGCCCCGTCGGGCCGGGACGCTCCCTCACGCCGCGCCGGCGCTCCTCCGCGCTCCGGGGGACCGCTCGCGCCCGAGCCGGAGAGCGCGAAAGTGACAGGATCCTCGGGATGGACGATCTCGGGCAACCAGGATCGCTCCGACTGCTTCGCGGCCTCGCGCGCGATCCTCTCCCAGCGGGCGCGCGGAATCGCGGCCGACTCCTTCACGGCGCGCTCCCAGAGAAGAGGCGTGAGCGAATCGACGCCGACCTCGACCGCCTTCTCGAGAAGCCACTCGACGCGCGCCCGCTGCCGCAGCATCGGGAATCCGAGATCGAGTCGCGGCGCGGGGGGTTCGTCCCGCATCCTCTCGATCACGGTTCCCACCAGGCGCCCCTGCTCCTTCCCCAGAACCACCCGGTATCGTCCCCCTCGCCCGTCCACCACCCTGCACGCATCGCCCGGCTTCAACCGGATCACCCTGAGGATGTGGCGGCTCTCCTCCTCGGGAAAGAGGACGCGGCCATCGACGTCAATGCACTCGGCCGGCACAAGGAAGGGATGGGGATCGCGGCCCATGCTCAGCCTGCGAAGGCATCCCGGATTCGATCGAAGAACCCTTTCTCGGCCTTCGCCGGACGGTTCCCCTCCAGGCGGCGGAGCTCCTCATATAGTTCCCGCTCGCGCGCTCCGAGCTTCTCGGGAACGCGGATCTCGACGCGGATCAGCTGGTCGCCGTGCTCCCGCGACCGCACGGAGCGGATCCCCTTGCCCCGCAGCCGCAGAACCTTCCCCGCCTGGAGTCCGGGCGGGATCTCGACCATCGCCCTTCCCCCCAGCGTCGGGACCTCGATCCGCGCGCCGAGGGCCGCCATCGCCGGCGTGATCGTGATCCGAGTCAGAACGTCGTCGCCATGACGCTCGAAGATCTCGTGGGGCTTCTCCTCGAAGATCACGATGATGTCGCCAGGAGGGGAGCCCCGGAAACCGGCGTGGCCCCGTCCCCTGAGGCTCATGTAGTTCCCCTCCATCACCCCGGGAGGGATCTTGACGATCACCGTCTCCTGGCCCGCGCCGACTCCGTCTCCCCGGCACTCACGGCAGGGGTTCTCGATGATCCTCCCTTCCCCGCGGCATCTCGGACAGGCAGTGACATTCACGATCTGCCCGAAGAAGGACCTCTGGACCTGCCGCACCTGTCCCTGCCCCGCGCATTGCACGCAGGTCGTGACGCCGCTGCCGGGCTCGCCACCCGTCCCCTTGCAGTGCGGGCAGGGCACACCCTTCTTGACCCGCACCTTCTTCTCCGTCCCTTCGGCGATCTCTTCCAGACCGAGCTTCAGTCTGATCTGGATGTCTCCCCCCCGCGTCTCCCGCGCCCTCCCGCCCATCTCCTCGTCGCCGAAGAAGGAGCCGAGGCCTCCGAACTCCCGCATGAAGGCGCGAAGAGCGTCCGAGAGATCGAAACCGAAGCCTCCCCCAGCTCCGGCGCCGCCGGCCCCGTAGGAGGGATCGACGCCGGCGTGACCGAAGCGGTCGTACTGCGCCCGCTTCGTCTCGTCCGAAAGGACCTCGTAGGCCTCCGTCACTTCCTTGAAGGACTCTTCCGCCTCCTTGCTGCCGGGATTGCGGTCGGGATGGTGCTTGAGGGCGAGCTTGCGATAGGCCTTCTTGATCTCATCCGGGCCGGCGCTCTTCTCGACGCCCAAGACCTCGTAGAAATCTCGCTTCGCCAACTCGACAACCCCTCCACGCGCCTTCCCGCCGCGGATCGAGCCGGGACTTGACGCTGATTCCCAACCGTAGGACCCGCATCACCGGGGGTCAAGTCGCGTGCCACAGGCCTGATGGACGCCCGCTCTCCGGCTCGCAACTCGGGGGAGAGTCTACGCGTCGGCCGCCTGTCATTGGAAGCCGTGCCGAGCCCGCGCCGGGATCCGGATTGACCTTCCGCGAAGCGATGGGCTAGCGTGAGGCCTCCCGGCACGAGCGGGTCAGGTCAGCGGATATTCGCGGTCAGGTCGTCCAAGGAGGGCCAGATGATCGAGCGACTCGGGCGCGAGCCGAGGCTGTCGGGCCGACGCAGGAGAGGCATCGTCTGGACGGGGCTCATCGGCAGCCTGTCGCTCCTCGTTCTGCTCGGCGCCCTCGGCATCGCCGGCTGCGGAGATGACAAGAGCGGCAAACCGGACGATCAGCCGACTGGACCACGGCATCCGCAGGACCTGTTGCCGCCGACCGGAGGCAGCATCACGCGCACCGGCGATCTCCTTCTCGCCGACACCGCCCAGGAGCTTCAGGCCGCGATCAACGGCGGCTACACCCTGTACGTGAGCTACTCCTTCCAGGAGTTCGCCGGCCAGGAGTACACGGCCCAGGTCGGGGCGGAGCAACGCGTCAGGATCTGGATCTTCCGGATGGACACGACGGGGAACGCGCAGGGGCTGCACAACGACGAGAACAACCAGATGGGAACGCCAACCGACGAGTACGGCGAGGAGGCGCGGATCGACGTCAGCACCGCGACCACCATCCGCTTCTGGCGCGGCGTCTACTGGGTGTTTCTCACGATCGACAGCGCCAACGCCGACGCGCAGACCTTCCTCGGCCTGCTCGCGACCGACATCGACACCGAGATCCAATCCGGAAAGTAGAGAGCAGGGCTGCGCCTCCCGGAGACGAGCGGATGAGAGCCCCACGGGCAGTACCTTTCCCGCTCGCCCGGCCGCGGCCGCTTTCTTCCCTGCGCCGGTCCGCATCGAGGTCGACCTCCTGGGCGCGGGCGCGCATCCCCACCGTCCTCCTTCCCCTGCTCCTCCTTGGTCGCCTCGATTCGGCCGAGGGTGAGCCCTTCTCGGCGACCGAGGCGGGCGACCTGAACGAGCGCGTCATCTGGACGAACGACCGGCTCACGATCCTCACCCCTGCCGCGCTCGTCCGCTTCGAGCCTGTCTCCGAGGCCTGGACGCTCATCGAACCCTCCGATGGCCTTCCCGACCCGCCGTTGCGCGGCTTCAGCCAGTTCGAGGATCAGTTCTGGATCGCCGGCGAGGGCGCCGCCCTCACGAGTCCTCGCTTTGACGCCTGGCAGACCTTCAAGAGGGGCGACAGCCCGCCGTGTGCGGGCCTCATCGACATCGAGGCCGACGACGAGTACGCCTTCGCGGGAGGCGAACTCGGCGCAGCCCGCTTCGATCAGTACATCCGCGAGTGGGAAGTGCTGGCCGGCCCGGACGGGCGGCCCCTCGGTCCCGTGCGGGACCTCGTCGCGGATGACGAGCGGGTCTGGTTCGCGCTCGAAGGCGGCGTCGCCGAGTATCGCAAGGACACGCAGAGCGTCCGCGTCGACTCGATCCTGGGAGAGTTCCGCTCTCCCGCGGTCCTCGCCATGCGACAGACCACCCGTCATCTCTGGGCCCTGACGCGCGCGGGCCTCGCGCGCTACGACAAGGAGTTGAGGAGCTGGAGCAGCTACGCCGCCGGGCGCGATCTTCCTGACGCCCGAGTCCACGAGTGGATTCTCCAAGGCGATGACGTCTGGCTCGGGACCGACGAGGGGCTCTGGCAGTTCCAGAACGCCACCGGCATATGGCGCCGCCATCCGGCAATGGAAGGGATGCCCGGAGAGAAGGTCGTCGCCTTCGCCCTCGAGCCGGATCGGATCTGGACGGTGACGGATGAGGCCATCGCCCTCTATGAGAACGCGGCGGCGCGATGGATCGACTTCACCCCCGTCGTCCCGCTCCCGCGTGAGGAGATCGCCGACATCGCCTTCAGCGGGGGAACCCTCGTTCTGGCGGGACGCCGGGCGGTCGCTTGCGGCCTCCCGCGCGGGCAGACCAATCCCAGCCTCTATCTCTACGCCGTCCGATCTCTCCCCGAAGGCGACGCGACCCCACCAACGCCAGAGAGGAGATGGGGCCTGGGTCTCGATGAGCGCGGCGCGACCCTCGAGATGCCAGGGGCGGCGTCCATGCAGCTCGGCGGAGGCGCGACGATCTTCATCGAGGATGACGACTACGCTCCCGCGGGCGCGAAGGGGATCGAGAGGCTGACCACAGAGGAACGCCTGGACCTCTCCCTGAGCGGACGCTTCGGGCGGGAGCGGACGCTCACCGGCCGCTATGACACGACCGATCCCGAGAATCCCGCCTATCAGCTCACCTACAGAGGCTCGCGCGACGACAACCTCCGAACCGCGAGCGTCGGCGAGATCGAGCAGGAGATTTACAACTCGCGCTTGACGCCCGGCACGGGTCTGCGGGGCGGATCTCTGAGGCTCGAGGCGGGACCCCGCTCGACCGAGAGGAAGCGCCGCTTGGTGACCGCCGACGCCTGGGCCGGCGAGCGAAGAACCCGGCCGGGACGCGATGTCTTCTACGGAGGCAACCGCTCCGTGACCTCCCGATTGCGGGATGTCGACTACCTGCGCCGGCGGGTCTATGCCCTGCCCGACTTGTGGACGGATCGCGATCTTGCAGGCGCTCGGCTCTACAAGGACGACAACGATCCAGAGACCGATGGGGTCAACACGGAGGTTCGGGAGCTTGCCGGGATCCCCGGGGCCTGGGATCTCATGGAGCCGATCCGGGACTACTCCTACGAGAGCGACCATCGGAGGCTTCTGCTGGCCGTCTCCCTTGGAGACGACGACCGGCTGGTCCTGGTCCGGACAGCGCCGGATCCCCCCACGCCGGCCGATCGACTCGAGTCCACGGTCGCCTTCGAGCCCCGCGTCTCGGAGATGGACCTGACCGGCCGTTCGCTGAGGAATGTCTACTCGATCGGGGTGGAGATCATCCCGGGATCTCTCTCCGCCGCCATCCTCGACTCGACAGGCTCCGATACCGACTCCGAGGGAACTCCCCATCTTCGGCTCTTCGGGCTGGACAGCGAAGGCGACGGCGAGGTCGACCGCGACCGGCTGAGCCTTCTCTCCGGCCTCCTCGCCTTTCCGGACTCGCTCCCCTTCCCCGCGGAGGTCTATGCAGACCCCCCGCGGTCGGCCTACACCCTGAGCCTCGCGTACGAGACGCGCCTAAGCGCGTTCCGGCTGACTCACTCCAACGTGGTCCCTGGCTCGGAGCGGATCACCCTCGATCGAGAGCCTCTGAGGGCTGATGTCGACTACAGCATCATCCCCTCCTCCGGCCTCTTCGTCTTCTTCGAAGGGATCGTCCTCGAGGACGATTCCGTGATCGAGGTCGAGTACGACTACGAGGTCGCGGAGGAGTCGGCCGATCTCGAAACCGAGACTGTCGTGTCCGGGCAGGTCGGCCTCGCCCCCGGGGATCTCGCCTTCGCGGGGCTGAGCGCGACGCGCTGGACCGACGAGAAAGGCGCCGTGACCGCGATCACGGGGATCAACAGCCGCATCGAAACGAAGGGGGACGACTCCTTCCTGCGGCTCTCTCCGGAAGCGGCCTGGTCGCGGGCGATCGCGCGGGCGGATGATGGGACCGGCGCCGGCGGGTCGCCGGCCGGGCGCGATGGATGGGCGGCCGGCGCGAGCCTCCAAGCCAGGCGCGGTTCGATCGAGATCACGGGGAGTCACCGGCGTCTTGGAGAGCGATTCACATCGTTCGAGGACCGCCGCACACTCCTCGGCAGGCTTCGGGACGAGTCGGAGGCGGCTGCCCGATGGAGCCCGAGCGCCCGCCTGCAGACCGAGGTCAACTGGGCGCGCGCGCGCTCGGATTCCGCCGAGGGGGCGGGACTCGAGTTGGGGGGTCGCGAGTCCTCTTTCACCGGCAAGGTCAGACTCCTCCGAAGCGGCCTGCCCAACCTGGAGATCCGGCGCGGCCGCGTCAGGCTGGACACGCCCCGCGGCGAGCAAGAGAAGTGGATCACGCGCGCGGAGGTGGAGATCAGCCCGGAGCAGGCGGGCGTCCGTCCCCGCTTCCTCCGCCGTGTCTGGCTCCGGTCCTTCTTCCAGCGCAGCGAACGACGAGGCGAGATCCTGAGTCCCGGGAGCCAGGCCGCTTCCCGCGACTCCCTGCCGAGGGATGAGATCGCCGACACGTTCTTCGCGCGCCTCAACGGATCGACCGGGAATCCCGTCTCGTGGAACGTCGCCTTCGAAGCGCGGCGATCCTCCCTTCCCCGGCCAGGAATGGACACGACGCAGGACCAGCGCCAGAGCCTCGACGCCACCCTACAGTCGCAGGCGCACCCGAGCCTGGATCTCCTCCTTCGGATGGAGTCCGAGCGGGAGTTGTTCGCCGACAGCGGCGGCGAGGATCTCGGCCACCAGACCCGCAGGACGTTCTCCGGAAGCGGGCTGATCTACCCCGGAAGGATCAGCCGGCGCCTCACCCCCCTCTCCTTCCGAGTGGAGGTGGGAGGAGATGAGACAGGCCGAGGGGAGGCCGGCGATCGACGACCCGGCGCCGAGTTCCTCTGGGGCGCCTCATGGAAGCCCCGGCGTCTCCTTGTGGAGCGCCGAGCGACGATGGAGAGTCGACTGCAGGTCTTCTCCTGGTTGCGCTGGATCGAGCGCCTGGAACACCGTTCGGAGTCGGAGGAGCGCGAACCCCTCAGATCCGCCGGCGTCACCCGTTTGATCGAGACGAGGATGGAAGCGAAGCCCAGCGCCGGTCTTCTCACCCTCCGGGCGATCCTCGAGCGGAGCGAGCGCGGCGAGCAGGAGGAGAGCCGCCGCTTCGTCGGCCAATGGGACCAAGGGTGGGGCCGCGGGTTTCTCACCTATCTCGCGCTCGAAGGCCGGCATGAGAAGATGAACGAGAGAAACCTGCGCGCGCAGATCCGCGACTGGACGCCGGAAGCCCGCCTCTCCTGGCGGCGTTCGCGGTGGCAGACCGACGCCTCGATCGGGGTCTCCCTCAACTGGAACAGATCCGAGGATGCCTCCCTTGGGGCGGCCTCAAAGGCTGAGACGAAGAGGCGGGCCGGCCTCACGACATCGCTGAGCGTGCAACCGGTCAAGATCCTCACGCTGAAGCTGAGGCACCTCTATTCGTTCACCAAGATGCCCGCAGCCGAAGCGGGGAGCTTCGCCCGCGATGAGGATCATGACTTCCGAGTCACGGTTCTCCTGCGCTCCTAGGGCGGCATGACCGCATCCGGGAGGCCTAGTTCGTCATCGCCTCAAGGTAGTCGACGAGAGTGCGCGCGCGGGCAGACTCCAGCTGCGCGGGGCTGATCGTCCCGGTCTCGAGAAACCGGGTCCACGCGATCGATGTGGCCCGCACAGCCTCCCCCGCCGCCTCGAAGCCGGCCAACGGCGCGGCGACAGTCCAGAAGAAGTCGGTCCCCCAGAAACAGAGCCCCGGCCGGGAGATCTCGGCCTCCTGCCCGAAGGGGCACCCCGCGGGCGCCGCCACGCGGGCCACGCCGCCCATCTCCTCGTCGGCGAGGGTCGTCTTGGCCATGATGACGCACCGCCACGGCTTCAGAGGGATCTCGTCGTGGAGAAGAGAGGGGTCGAAGGGGATCCATGATCCGTCTTCGAAGTATTCCACCACGCGGTGCATCTCCAGGCGCTGCGAGTTGATCGGCACCACGGCCAGGGATCGACAGGGCGCGCCCCTCTCTCGCATGAGGGCGCAGGCCAGGTTCGCGTTCGCCGTGCATATCGTCTTCTCCCCGCTCCTCAGGACGGCGAGCGCATCCAGGGTTCGCGGCGCCTCCCTCCGCGCCATCCCCTGGATGAAGCGCTGGATGCTCGCGGCATAGTCCCGCAACGCTCCGTCGCGCGGGTAGAGGCGCTCCGCCAGCTCCTCGACCTCTCCTGCGTCGGACTGCGCGCACGCCGTCGAGGCGAGATACTCCTCCGGCCGCGTTCCGTTCTCGCTCGGCTCGCGATCGACGATCAGGATGACGCCCGACCAGTCGATCGCGATCTCGCGCTCCCGAACGCCGTTCAACCCGACGTTCACGAAGACGTTGCCGTCGCTCCGCTGCTGGAGGAGGGAGGCGACCAGCGCCTCCGGGGGCGTGACCGACAGGGAATAGCAGACAGGGATCTGGCGGCCGGTCATCTGCGGAACGGGAATCAAGACATCGTAGCGACCCGAGGCGTGGGCCTTCAGGCGGACACCGCCCAGGACCCCCGCGAGGCCGGGCCCCTGCTGGGCCCTTGGGGGGATCGCGGAGGCGGCTGCCTCGATCGACGCGCGTATCGCCGAGGCCTCCGCCGTCTCCACCGTAGCCAGGGCCACGCCGGACGAGACATCCCACGCCGGCTTCCCACGACCGCAACCCGCCAGCAGGATGAACAGCCCTGCCGCGCATGCGGGCAGGGCGCCCGCCCGGAACAGAGGAGATCGCCCGCGCCGTCTTGCCGGTCCCCCGGCGATCGATCTCATCGGGGAGCGACCTCGCGACCCGTCTCGCGAGCTGCCGCCGGCCCCTGTCACCATCGCCTCACTCGTTCGCGCCTTCCCCCGCTATGCGGGACCAGCGTGGCCGCCTGCGCTCCAGGAAGGCGTTCACTCCTTCCCGCGCCTCGTCGCTCTCGCGCATCCGGGCGATCCAGTCGGCCGTCCTCTCGTGGATGTCCGGAGGAAACGGGTGCAGAGCCTGAAGGAGCTGCTTGGCCTCTCTCTGGGCCGTCGGCGCACCGGAGAGCAACTCGGAGATCAGCCGCTCCGCCATCGCGTCCAGTCCCTCCGGATCAGCGACCGAGGCGATCAATCCAACCCGCAGGGCCTCCTCCGCCGTGAAGCGTTCGCCCGTCAGAAAGTAGCGCTGCGCGTCCGCCGGCCTCAGCTTCTTCAGAACGAAGGGAGAGATCACTACAGGGATGATCCCCAGCCGCACCTCGGTGAACCCGAAGAAGGCGTCGCGCGCCGCGACCGCGATATCCGCGACCGCGACCAGCCCCATACCCCCGCCCAGGGCCCCTCCGCGGATTCGGGCGACGATCGGGGCGGGACAACTCGCGACCGACACAAACATCGCGGCGAGCCTGCGCGCATCGTCCAGGTTCTCTCTTCGCGTGAACTGCGCCGCCCTGCGCATCCACTCGAGGTCGGCGCCCGCGCAGAAGAACTCCCCTTCCCCCTCGAGACTCACGACGCGTGTCCGAGGTGCGGCTGCGACGGAAACGAAGGCCTCCGTCAGCTCGGCGATCATCCGCTCGTCGAAGGCGTTCCTGCGCTCCGGCCGGTTGAGCCTGATGCGCAGGATCGGAGGCTCCTCGCGAATCTCGATCGTCGCCGCCATAGTCCCCTCCTCGAGCGAACTCGCCCAATCCTATGCATGCCTGCGGCGCAGCCGCGAGGTCTCACTGCCGGAATCGACTCAGCTCCCGCGCTGCGTGAAGACCGCGCGGACCGTCATGAGGAGAATCCTCAGATCGAGCCAGAGCGACCAGTTCTCCATGTAGTAGAGATCGTAGCGGGTCCGCTCCTCGATCGGGACGTTGCCCCTCAGGCCGTTCACCTGCGCCCAGCCCGTCAGCCCCGACTTCACCCTGTGGCGGCCGTAGTAGTCGGGCACCTCCGCCTGAAAGCGCGAGACGAAGTGCGGACGCTCAGGGCGAGGCCCGACGAGGCTCATGTCCCCGCGGAAGACGTTCCAGAGCTGTGGCAGCTCATCGAGGCTCCAGGTCCGAATGAACCTGCCCACGCGCGTCCGCCGCGGATCCTCGTCCTCGGCCCAGACCGGCCCGCTCTCGGTCTCGGCCCCCATCCTCATCGAACGGAACTTGAGGATGTGAAAGACACGCCGATCCCTCCCCATCCGCTCCTGCCGGTAGAGGACGGGACCCGGAGAATCGATCCGGATGGCGAGCGAGCATGCGAGGAGCAAGGGCCAGAGCAACAGCAGGAGCGTCCCGGAGAGAGCGATGTCCATCGTCCTCTTGAGCACTCCCCCCCATCCGGCCAAGGGGATCTTCCTGCCTCGCACGACGGGGAGTCCCGCGATCTCCTCGACCTGGATCCCGCCCCTGAACGGAAAGCCGATGGAGGGAACGATGTCGAAGTCGAGATCCTCCTCCCGGCATAGCCCCGCGATGCGCTCGAGAAGCTCCTCGCGGGATGGAGGCAGCGCGATCAGGATCCGATCGAGTCGGGCTCTTCGCGCAACCTCTCCCACCTGGCCGCAGGGGCCTAGATCGGCAACCCCTTCCGGCGCAGCAGGATCGGACGATTCCCTGAAGATTCCGATGAACTCGTGCGGGATCACGCCGGCGCGGGGCAGCGCGCGAGCGAGCGCGAGCCCCTCCGCCGAGGAACCCACGAGGGCGAATCGGATCGGCGGGACGGCGCCGGCTCCGACGAGCGCCCGAAGGAAAAGCCTCCGCAGTCCCCGCAGCAGGAAGAGGGTGATGAGCCAGATCAACGGAGCGGCGATCCGCGAGAAGCTCGCCTCCCGGTAGAAGAAGGCGACGGCCGCGCTCATCAACATGCCCAGCCCCGAAGCGCGCGCCAGGACCGGCGTCCTGAGCCCCCTCCGCGTTCCCTCGGCGCGATAGAGCCCCAGAGCGTGGAAGAGGACGATCCAGAGAACGGCGGCGGCGAGACCCGCGATCAGATAGAGGCGCAGCGGAGGGATGTCGGGTTTCGGGGGAAGGATCTGCGTCACCGGCCCGGAGAATCGGATCGTGTGCCCGAGGACGAAGCCCCCGACAACCGAGAGGAAGTCGGCCACATGCCAGATCGCCTGGATCCGGACGACCCGCTTGCGGCGATCGACCTGACCCATGGCCCTCAGGACCGTCCTGCCGCGCCGACGCCCTCGTCCGCCAGCCAGGCGTCGACTTCCGCCTCGAACCTCTCGCGACCGAACCGGAGCGCGTGAGTCCGGATCGCCTCTGCGTTCCATCGGATCGTCGCGGCGCGCGCGAGCGCGCCCCGCAGCGCCTCCGGACTCGGCTCGTCGAAGAAGAGACCGGTCACGCCATCCACGACCGTCTCGAGCGCGCCGCCTCGGCGCAGAGCGATGACCGGCTTTCCGCAGGCCATCGCCTCGACCGGCACGATCCCGAAGTCCTCCTCGCCGGGGAAGATGAGGCGGCGGCACTCCTGCACCAGCCGGACCGTAGCATCGGGGTCGAGCCAGCCGAGGAACCGCACATTCTCGGGCGCCATGCGGATCAGGCGTTCCCGCTCGATGCCGCTGCCGGCGATGACAAGCTCCGTTTCGAGTCCGCGGTAGGCCTCGAGCGCCACGTCGATCCGCTTGTAGGGAACCAGCGCCGAGAGGATCAGATCGTAGCTCCCCCCCCCGCCCCCGGAGGGCGGCCGGAAGCGGCCTGTGTCGACCCAGGGATGGATCACGCGAGCCTCCCGGGCATACCAGCGTCGGATCCGGGCGGCCACATGCGCGCTGTTGGCGGCAAAGGAATCGACCCTCGTGCAGCTCGATACATCCCAGGTGCGCAGCCAGGTCGCCACGATCGGCATCAGCCACGAGGCCGGAGCCCCGAGTCTCCCTTCCCCGAAGTACTCCTCGTACGCCGGCCACACGTAGCGCATCGGCGTGTGGCAGTAGCAGAGGTGCTTCGTCCCAGGATGGACCCGCGCCCCTTTCGCGACGCAATGGCTTGTCGAGAGGACAAGATCGCATCCGCGCAGGTCGAAGCGCTCGATAGCCGAGGGGAGCAGCGGCAGGTAGCGCTGATAGGAGCGCGCCCCGCCCGGCAGCCTCTGGACGAAGGATGTGTGGATCGGGTGCTTCTCGATCGAGGGGCTCACGGAGCCGGGCCTGTGCACGATCGTGTAGACGGGGGCTTCGGGAAAGCGCTCGCAGAGGGCCTCGAGGACCTTCTCCCCACCCCTCATGCCTGTCAGCCAGTCATGCACCAGCGCGACGCGCACGATTCCCTCGATGCCGTATCCGAAGGACTAGGCCGCCTCGAGCAGAGCCGCGATCACGCGGTTCGACACGAAGAGGCCTCTTTGCCCCAGCCTCAGCCGCTCCCCATCATCCTCCACGAGTCCGGCCTCCGTAAAGGCGCCGATCTTCCCCTTGAGCGCCCCCGCCCACGCATGACCGAACTCGCGCGCCAGATCCCTCCACGCGAGCCCGTCTCGCAATCTGAGGCCGAGCAGGAGCCTCTCATCTGCCCGACGCTTCGCGTCGACGGCCTCCTCCTCCCGCGGGGGCAGCCGCCCCGCCTCGAGCGACAGGAGGTAGGTCCCCAGATCGGCGCTGTTGGCAGCGCGCACTCCGTTCAGGTGCCCGTGCGCGGCCGGGCCGAGACCCAGGTAGTCTCCGCCCGACCAGACGCCCTCGTTGTGACGGCACCTGAATCCCGGGCGCGCCCAGTTGGAAATCTCGTAGTGCTCGTATCCCGCTTCCTCGAGCACGAGACAGGCCGCGTCGTACTGGCGGCGCTGAGCGGCGTCCGAAGGCAGCCTCAGCGCTCCCTCCTTCACTGGCCGCTCCATGGCGACTCCGGGCTCGAGCGTGAGCAGATAGCAGGAGAGATGCTCCGGGCCGAGAGAGACTGCGGTCTCGAGGCTCCGGCGGAAGCCGCGCCCGCCGTCCGATCCCGGGAGGCCATAGATCAGATCGATGCTCAGATTGCGAAAACCGGCGCGCCTGGCATCGGCGATCGCCGCCTTCGCGCGCCCGGCGTCGTGCAGCCGCCCCAGGAGGGCAAGCTCGGCGTCGCCGAACGACTGGATGCCCAGGCTCAGCCTGTTGAACCCGCTCTCCAGAGCCGTTTCGAGAAAGGGGGCGGTCGCCGAGTCGGGGTTTGCCTCAAGGGTCCACTCGGCATTCGCCGCGATCGGCGCGCGCTCCCTGATCCCCCGCGCCAGGGCGGTCAGCCGCCTGGGACCCAGCGCCGACGGCGTCCCTCCCCCGAGGAACACGCTGTCGAACGCGCCGCCCGTCCATGACGGCAGGCGCATCTCCGCCTCCCGGACGATCGCGCGGACGGCCCGGTCCTTGGTCGCGTCGCCCGCGACCTCCGCGTAGAAATCGCAATACGGGCACCGCCGGGCGCAGAACGGAACGTGGATGTAGAGACCGGGCCCCATCGCCTCACCGGATCAGCCGGAAGAAACGCTTCAGGCGCGGCACCTTCTTGTGGCCGTCCCAGGAGAAGTAGATGACCTCCGCCTTCCCCCGCACCAACCTCATGTCGAGGAAGTGCCAGAAACGGCTGTCCTGGCTGTTGTCCCGGTTGTCCCCCATCATGAAGAGGCTCCCCTTCGGCACGCGCACGGGGCCGTAGGTGTCACGCCGCGGGTCGATCCGGCGATCGACATGCTTGACGTACCCCTCATCCTTCCGAACGCCGTCAACATAGAGGACCTTGTCGCGGTACTCGATCGTCTGCCCTTCCACCGCCACGCACCGCTTGATGTAGTCCTCCTTCGGATTCTGCGGGTTCTGGAAGACGATGACGTCGCCGGGCCGCGGCTTCCTGAATCCCGGCAGCCGCTTGTGCGTGAAGGGGATGTTGGGACCGTAGGTGAGCTTGCTGATGAAGAGGAAGTCGTGGATGAGCAGCGTATCCTCCATCGAGGGGGAAGGGATCCGGAAGGCCTGGAACGCGAAGCTGCGGATGATCAGGAAGAGGACGACCGCCCACACGGCCGAGTTCAGCCACTCGCGGACCTGGCGCTTCCACCAGCTCTCCTTCGCCATCGGCGACTGACGCGAGGCCATCGCCTACTCCGTCGTCTTCAGGAGAGCCAGGAACGCCTCCTGAGGAATCTGGACCGAACCGATCTGCTTCATCTTCCGCTTTCCCTCTCGTTGCTTCTCCAACAACTTCCGCTTCCTCGTGATGTCTCCGCCGTAGCACTTGGCGAGGACGTCCTTGCGCAACGGCGAGATCGTCGATCGCGCAATCACCCGGGAGCCGATCGACGCCTGCACCGCGATCCGGAAGAGCTGTTTCGGGATCAGCTCGCGCAGCCGGTCGACCAGCTCGCGGCCCCACTCGTAGGCCTTCGACTCGTGCACGATGATCGATAGGGCGTCGACCCTGTCGCCGTTCAGCAGGATGTCCAGCCTGACCAGCTTCGACTCCCCGTAGTCGTAGAACTCGTAGTCGAGCGTCGCGTACCCCCTGCTGCACGACTTCAGGCGGTCATAGAAGTCGTAGATCAGCTCCCCGAGCGGAACCAGGTAGGTGAGCCTGGCGCGGGTGGGGTCGAGATAGTGGATCTCCTGGAAGTCCCCTCTCTTCTCCTGCGCGAGCTTCATGACGTTGCCGACATACTCGGTCGGAGTGATGACCGTCGCAAGAACGAATGGCTCGCTCATTCTCTCGATCTCGGTCGGCTCGGGGAGCTGCGAGGGGCTGTCCACTTCCACATCGGTTCCGTCCGGGCGATGCGCGACATAGGGGACCGTCGGCGCCGTGGCGATCAGATCCAGGTCGTACTCCCGCCTGAGCCTCTCCACGACGATCTCCAGGTGGAGGGGACCGAGGAACCCGGCCCGGAATCCGAAGCCAAGGGCCAGGGAGGTCTCCGGCTCGTACGTGAGCGCCGCGTCGTTCAATCGCAGCTTCGCCAGGGCCTCCTTCAGCTTCAGATAGTCGTCGTTGTCGATGGGGAAGAGACCCGAGTAGACCATCGGCTTCATCGGCTTGTAGCCCGGGAGGGGTTCGACATCCGAGCCGGCGTGCGCCACCGTGTCGCCGACCTTCGCCTCTGAGACGTTCTTTATGCCGGCCACGATGTACCCGACATCCCCCGCCTCGAGCTTCTCCTCGACGACCATCCTGAGCTGGAAGATCCCGACCTCGAGGACCTCATACTCCTTGCCTGTGGAGAGGATCCGGACGGTCTCGCCGGGCCGGACCGTTCCGTCCACGACCCTCACGTAGGCGAGCACTCCGCGGTAGCTGTCGAAGGCCGAGTCGAAGATGAGCGCCCGCAGAGGCGCCTCGGGCTTCCCCTTCGGGGATGGAATCTCGCGTATGACCGCTTCGAGGATCTCCTTGACGCCGATCCCCTCCCGGGCGCTGGTGAGGAGGACCTCCTCCTCCTTGTGCCCCAGGAGGTTCTGGATCTGCAAGCGGACTTCATCCACGCGGGCGCTCGGCAGATCGATCTTGTTGAGGACGGTCAGGACCGTCAGATCATGGTCGAGGGCCATGTAGAGGTTCGAGAGGGTCTGCGCCTCGATCCCCTGCGATGCGTCGACTAGCAGGAGCGCCCCCTCGCAGGCGGCCAGACTCCTCGAGACCTCATAGGAGAAGTCGACGTGCCCGGGCGTGTCGATGAGGTTCATCCGGTAGGTCCCGCCGTCCTCCGCCTCGTAGCGCATCGTGATCGCGTGGGCTTTGATCGTGATTCCACGCTCGCGCTCCAGGTCCATGTCGTCCAGGACCTGCTCGCGCATCTCCTTCTTGGAAAGCGTCTTCGTGATCTCGAGGAGTCGATCGGCCAGCGTCGATTTCCCGTGGTCGATGTGGGCGATGATGCAGAAGTTGCGCACGCGCGCGCGCTCGATCGTCAAGGGAGGACCTCGTAGCGCAGAAGGAAGGCGGAGTCTTCCTCGCGGAACTCGGCGTCGAATCGATCGAGATGCGCGTCCACATAGGCGTCCCCGACGCTCAGCAGGATCGTGAAGGCGCACCACCAGAGGTAGTCCTTCTTGGTCGCCTTGTGGATCGAGGCGGTCCAGGGATCGCCCCGCTCGAGGGCACGATCGGCCAGGCGGTCCTCGTTCCAGATGCCGTAGAGGAAGGCCGCCTCCACCCCGCCCAGCACCGCGGCCTTGAAGTACTGCCCGTTGTGGAGCTGTCCCCACCCCGGAAAGGCTGCCGAGCGCATCATGACCCAGAGCGGCGCGTCGATTCCCCTGCCCCTGCCTACGCTCGACGAGTCGGCCGCGTCCGCGGCGCGGGCGGCGTCCGTCAGGAGGGGTGCCAGGAGAGACCCCAGGATCAGAACCGCGAGCGCGGCCGCCGGGCAGGGAGTGCGCGCTTTGAACTGGCGGGAACGTGTGGGAATCGAACCCACCTCGGACACTGTAATGCCCGACAGAGGATTTGAAGTCCTTGGGACCCACCAGGACCCATTCGTTCCCGCTCCAAACACGCCATGCACCCGGTGAGGATAGGTATCTGGCGCCCGCCCGGTCAACGATACGATCGCCGGCCCGCCGCCGGATCCGCTCAAGCGCCCTCGCGATCGGGCCCCGCTGCGGCGATCATGTCGATCTCGATTCGGGCCCCCTTCGGAAGGCTAGCGACTCCCACCGTGCTGCGGGCGGGAAACGGCGAGCCGACGCGCCTGGCATACTCCGCGTTGACGATCTCGAAGTCCCGCAGATCGGTCAGGTAGAGCGTCGTCCTGACCACCCGATCGAGTCCCGAGCCGGCCGCTTTCAGGATCGCCTCCAGGTTGTCGAGGACCCTGGCCGCCTCGGCCTCGATTCCGCCGGACACGAGCTGCCCGGTCGCCGGGTCGAGCCCGATCTGGCCCGCTGAGAAGACCAGACGCGACCCGCGGACGACGATGCCCTGGCTGTAGGGACCCAACGCCGCCGGCGCCCCGCTCGTCTGGACGGCCTCCCGATCGCTCATCATCCCCTCACTCCACGGTGACGCTCTTCGCGAGGTTGCGCGGTTGATCCACATCGCACCCGCGGAGCACCGCCATGTGATAGGCCAGCAACTGCAGGGGGATCACGGACAGCAGGGGGGTCAACGGCTCGAGCGTCTGGGGAACGTAGATCACGTGGTCGGCCAGCCGCTCCAGCTCCCTATCCCCCTCGGTCGCGATCGCTATGATCCGTCCCTTGCGGGTGCGAACCTCCTCCATGTTGATCAGGATCTTCTCGTACACCGAGTCGCGCGTGCAGATGAACACGACCGGCATGTTCTCGTCGATCAGGGCGATCGGCCCGTGCTTCATCTCGGCCGCAGGGTATCCCTCGGCGTGGATGTAGGAGATCTCCTTCAGCTTGAGGGCCCCTTCGAGCGCGACCGGGAAGTTGTAGCCCCGCCCCAGATAGAGGAAGTTGTTGTGCTTCGCGTAGACCGAAGCGATCTCGCGTATCTTGTCGCTTCCCTCGAGACACCGATCCACGAGAGCGGGGATGTCCAGCAGAGTCTGGGTGAGCGGGCGGGCGGCCGGGAGAGGCTGCCCCCGCAGATGCGCCAGGTGCAGGGTCAGGACCATGAGGACCGCGACCTGGGTTGTGAACGCCTTGGTCGACGCGACGCCGATCTCGGGTCCCGCGTGGGTGTAGATCCCGCCGTCGGCCTCGCGCGCGATCGTTGAGCCGACGACGTTGCAGATGCCCAGCACGCGCCCCCCCCGCCTCTTCGCCTCCCGGAGGGCGGCCAGCGTATCGGCGGTCTCGCCGCTCTGGCTGATCACCACGACGAGCGTGGAGGGATCGATCACGGGGTGGCGGTAGCGAAACTCCGAGGCGTACTCGACCTCTGCGGGGATCCGGCAGAACTCCTCGATCATGTACTCGCCGATCATCGCTGCGTGCCAGGAGGTCCCGCAGGCGGACAGGATGATCCGGTCCATGCGCCGGATCTCGTCTGGCGTGAGATTCAAGCCGCCCAGGTGCGTCTCCGCGCTGTCCGGCTTCAAGCGGCCGCGCATCGCGTCCATGAGGGAGCGCGGTTGCTCGAAGATCTCCTTGAGCATGAAGTGGGGGTAGCCAGCCTTCTCGATCTGAGAAAGCTCCCAGGTGATCTCCTCGACCGCCTTCTCCACGGCTACCTCGTCCAGGGTCTCAGTCCGGTATCCGTCCCGGGTGAGCACGGCCATCTCCTCGTCGTCGAGGTAGATCACCTGCTTGGTGTAGGGCAGGATCGCCGAGACATCGGAAGCGATGAAGTACTCGTTCGAGCCCACGCCGACGAGGAGCGGACTGCCCCGCCTCGCCCCGATGATCTTGCCCGGATCGAGGTCGGTCACGACGGCGATGCCGAATGTCCCCTCGACGAGCTTCAGGGCGGTGGCCACCGCCTCCTCGAGCTTGCCCCGCCAGCTCTCCTCGACCAGGTGGGCCAGAACCTCGGTGTCGGTTTCCGTCTCGAAGGTGTGACCGCTTCTCGTCAACCGCTCCCGCAGGGCGGCGAAGTTCTCGATGATCCCGTTGTGGACGACGGCGAAGTGGCCCTTGCAGTCCTGATGCGGATGGGCGTTTCTCTTGCTCGGGATCCCGTGCGTCGCCCACCGCGTGTGCGCGATGCCGACGGTCCCCACGATCGGGCTCTCGACCGCGAGCTGCTCGAGGATGGCGATCTTGCCCACATCCTTGCGGACCTGGAGCCCGCTGCCGTCGAGGATCGCGATCCCGGCCGAGTCATATCCCCTGTACTCGAGGCGCTTGAGGCCCTCGATGAGGATCTCCTGACATGGACGCGGCCCCACGTATCCAACGATGCCGCACATCGCTACCCCCGTCCGCCGTCCCGGCACAGGCCGAGGATCCGCTCGAGGAGTCCTCTCGCCTCAGGCTCGGACGACGCTTCCACCACGAGTCGCAGAATCGGTTCCGTCGCCGAGCTGCGCAGGTGGACGAACCCGTCCGGCCTCGACCACCGCAGCCCATCGATCGAGCTCTCAACGCCCCCGAGGAGCGTTTCGATGAAAGCCTTGTAGGCCGTCAGCGGGACTCCCCTCGCGACGGCCAGTTTCGCCTTCAGAACGTAGCGCGGAGGGAGCGTGGACGCCAGGGCCATGAGCCCTCCCTTGCATGTGGCGTGCGCCTCCAGAAGCCATGCGGCGGCCACGGCGGCGTCCCTCCCCAGGTGCACCTCGGGGTCGATCACGCCCCCGTTCCCCTCGCCGCCGAGCACGGCGCGCGTCTCGCGCATCCTGGCCACCACATGCGCTTCGCCGACTGGCGTCCGCTCCACCCTGCATCCGTGCGCCTCCGCGACGGCCTCGAGACGCGTCGAGGTGCTCAGGTTGGTGACGACGGTCCCCTTCCTCCAGGCGAGCAAGTGGGCGGCCACAAGAGGAAGCGTCCACTCCTCCCCCACGACCCCTCCCTGCGGCAAGGCGATGGCGCATCTGTCGGCATCCGGATCGACCGCGAGGGCGATCGCGGCGCCCCTGCTCGCGGCCTCTGAGGAGAGCGCCTCCAGGGCGGGGCCGGTGGGCTCCGGCTCGCGGGGGAACCTCCCGTGCGGCTCCTCGTGGAGGACGTCGACGACGGCGCCGAGCCCCCGAAGCAGCTCGGGAAGCAGAACTCCGCCCGCGCCGTGCACGCAGTCGAGCAGCACGCGCGGCCTGCGCTCCCTGATGCGGGCTCCATCGACCCTCGACTCGATCGCCCCCCGGTGGAGCGCTAGGGCCTCGGCCGACCTGTCGATCCGCTGAGCGCGCCCCTCGCCTCGCGCGAAGGAGGCGCCCTCGGGGGCCACGCGCGCGCGCAACTCCTCGAAGGCGCCGCTTGGGAGAAACGTCCCGTCAGGCCCGACGAACTTCATCGCGTTCCACTCTGCCGGATTGTGGCTGGCAGTCAGAATCAACCCTCCGGCGGCTCCCCATCGCTCGACGGCGAGCTGAACGGTCGGCGTCGGCACGATCCCCAGATCCCAGATCTGCCGGCCGAGCGACGCGAGGAGATCGGCGGCGACGGACGCGAAGCCTTCACCGCTGGGGCGCGAATCGCGCCCGAGGACGATCGGGCCCGGGGGAAGCTGCCCGCTCAAGGCGGCCGTCCAGCGCGCGATCAGATCGGGGGTCAGGTCCGAGCCCACGAGCCCCCGCACACCCGAGATGCTCACCATCAACGGACTCATGCCGTCCCGCCCTCGCCTCCCCAAGACAACGCCCGTCCCCGCGGCGGCGGAGAGGGCGTGCATTTCCAGACCCGATGAAGAGTGGAGCTGGTGAGCGGAATCGAACCGCTGACCTGCGCATTACGAATGCGCTGCTCTACCTGCTGAGCTACACCAGCACCCATTGTCGCCCCGGCGCGCCGTCGGGCCCGCGTCCGGACGGGCAAGCCGATCACCGACAGGAAGACAGTGGTGCGGCCTCGCAGAGTCGAACTGCGGACTTCCAGATTTTCAGTCTAGCGCTCTACCAGCTGAGCTAAGGCCGCACCCAAGCCATTGATGATCCCGGAGAGCGCCCCGGAGGGTCAAGCCGTTTTTGTCGCCGCACGCGCCGAAACCGCGCGGACCGACGCGATCGCGCCCGAGACGCTCGCTCGGAGCGCCCACTCTCATCATGGCGCCGATCAGGACGATCTCGCGGGTTCAAGAGCCGGCTCGCCGGCGCGGGCCAGGAGCGCTTCCGCGACCGCCCCCTTCAGCTCGGAGAGATCCGAGGACTTGACGACGTAGCGGTCCGCCGACCAGCTCGCGAAGTCGGCCTTGAAGGAGGCGTAGGCGGAGTTGAGGACGATGGCGACATCCCCCCTTCTCCCCAGGATGCGTCGCAGCGTCTCGAGGCCGTCGATCCCCCTCAGCCGGAGGTCGAGGACGACGGCGTCGATCTTCTCCCGTGCCACAATCTCGAGCGCATCTTCCCCCGCCGGGACCGAGAGAACACGATAGCCCTCGTCGGCGAACTCCTCCTCGTAGAGGAGTCGAAGATTCGGATCATCTTCGACGATCAGGATGGTGGTCATGCGCGGCCTCCCTGCGCGGGGGAATCGGTCAGGCGGCACGCCGCCGATCGCCCCCGGTTCTTCGCTCGCGGTTCTTCCTCCGATCGGGGTTCAGCCTGATTGGCAGGCTCACGGTGAAGATCGCGCTCCATTCGTCGCTCGAGCGCACCCGCACCTCGCCCCCGTGCTCCTTCACGATCTGGTCCGCCACGGCCAACCCCAGCCCGCATCCTCCGGCGCGGCCGGCCGCAAACGGAACGAAGAGGGACTCGAGCATCTCACCGGGGATCCGATCGCCATCGTTGGCGATCTCAACCTGAGCCCATCCCTCGATGCTCCGCGTCGCGACGCGCACCCGATTCCCCTCCCGAGTGGACGCGGCCGCGTTCTTGAGGATGTTGAGGATGACCTGCTTCACCCGGTCCGGATCCAGCAGCATCGGTTTCCCGTTCCGCTCGTAGCTCTCGATCAGCCGCACTCCCTTCTCCCGCAGCTCGTCGACGACGAGCCCGACGGCCTCGCGGGCAACCGACGCGAGATCCACGTTCACGAGGCGCGGCGCGGTCCGTTGGGCAAAGAGGAGCTGCTCGGAAAGGAGGGATTCCAGACGCCTGATCTCCCGAACGATGATCGAGGCGTAGGACCGGTTCGGATCGTCGGGCGAGAGGCCCTTCTCGATCCGGCGCGCAAACCCCCCGATCCCGGAGAGGGGATTGCGGATCTCGTGGGCGACCTTGGCGCTCATCTCGCCGAGAGCGGCAAGACGCTCGCTCTGCAGAAGCATCCTCTCCATCTCGCGGACCCTGCGGTCGCCCTCCCGCGTCCGGTCCGAGAGCTCGGCCTGCTGGATCACGACGCCCGCCAATCCGGCCAGGGCGGCGATCAAGAGGTCATCCGGCGACGCGGCGCCGGCGTCGGCTTCCGTCTCTTCCCTGGCGGGCGCCCGGACAAAGATCAAGACGCCCAGCACCCGCTCGGTGGCCAGGAGCGGCAGACCCACCATCTGCTCCGGGCCATCGGCCGTGGCCTCGAGCGGGACGCGAAGATGGCGCCGCTCGCGCGCGACCTGCTTGGCCAGATCGGCGGCGAAAGGAAGCGGGTCGGGCCGCGCGCCGCGCGAGGCGAAGCTGGCGGCGATCCGGGTTCGGTCGGTTGCCTCCTCGTGGATCCAGACGCTGGCCCACGAGGCGGCGGCCCCATCGACCAGGCACCTGAGGATGCCCCGCAATCCCTCGTTCCTCACTCTGAAGCAAGGGAGCCCCGCCGAGAGATCCGCCAGCATGCTCAGCAAGGCCCGCGAGCGACCGAGCGTCTCGCGCTCATCCCTCATGCCGATCTCCCTTCCCGCCCAGATCTCGGAGGGAGCCAGATTTCCCTCTCACGCCGGGCGGGCGGTTGTCTATACTCCGGGTTGCCGTTCGACGCGGGCATGGCTCCCGCCGGGGAGCGGCCGGGCTGGGCGTGGGAGCCGACGGGACTCCGCCCGGCCCTCTAACGAGGCATCGCGCCCGTCCGCAGGCCGGGCGAGAGGACAGAAGGCGATGGGTTGGCTCAAGAAGGGTTTCGTCAGTCCGCAAACGGGGAGGAGTCCGATGGAGAAGCCGCAGGCTCAGAACCAGGTCCAGATTCCGATCGACATGAGCGATGTCGAAGGGACCTATGCGAACCTTGCGAACGTGCACTACACGCCCTCCGAGTTCATCCTGGACTTCGCGCGCTATCTTCCTGGCTCCCCCAAGGGGAAGGTCTATGCCCGGATCGTGATGACGCCCCAGAACGCTCGTGCCCTTCTGCGCCTCTTGGAGGCCCGCATAGGGGCCTACGAGACGCAGTTCGGCAAGATCCCCGGGCAGGGCGAGCCTGCCCACACTCGAGATATCGGCTTCAAGCCGGAGACTCCTTAGGGGGTTTCCCGGCTGAGGTGGGGCAGATGACGGGAGGTATTTCGATGTCCGGCTTGACGGTTTCGCAGCGCGGCCGTTCCGTTCCCCCTTCACCCATCCGCAAGCTCGTTCCGCTGGCCGATGAGTCCCGCAGGCGCGGGATCCACGTCCACGGACTCAACATCGGCCAGCCCGACATCCCTACGCCCGAGGCGATGTGGGAGGCCCTGCGCAAGGGGCTCCCGCGCACCCTCGCCTACTCCCCCTCCGCCGGGAACTCCGAGCTCCGCGAAGCCTTCTCGCACTACTACGCGACGCACGGCATCCGTCTGGCCCCCGCGGAGATCATCGTCACCGCGGGAGGCAGCGAGGCGATCCTCTTCGCCTTGGGAGCAGTGGCCGACGCGGGCGACGACGTGATCATCCCCGAGCCGCTCTATGCGAACTACATCGGATTCAGCCGTTTCCTGGGAATCGATGTGCGCCCCCTGACCTGCGACCCTGAGAACGGCTACCATCTCCCTCCGACGTCGGCGTGGGAGGCTCTCCTGACGCCCAGGACGCGAGCGATCCTTCTCTGCAATCCCGGCAATCCGACAGGGACGGTCTATGAGGACGCCGAGATCGAGGAGACGGTCTCCTTCGCCCGCAAGCACGACCTCTTCCTGATCGTGGACGAGGTCTACCGGGAGTTCTGCTACGACGGGCTCAAGCACCGCTCGCTCCTGACGCTCGAAGGGCTCGACGACCGCGTGATCCTCGTCGATTCGATCTCCAAGCGCTTCAGCGCCTGCGGCGTCCGGATCGGATGCCTGGCGACGCGCAACACGGAAGTGTTCGGCACCGCGCTCAAGTTCTCGCAGGCCCGTCTCTCCCCGCCCGGCCTCGGTCAGATCGCCGCGGTCCCCGCCCTCTCTCTTCCCCCCGCCTACTACGAGGGTTTCGTGCGGGAGTTCGAGGCCCGGCGCAACATCGTCGTCGAGATGCTAAAGGGCGCCCCCGGAGTCGTCTGCCGTCCTCCCAAGGGCGCCTTCTACGTGATGGCCCGCCTCCCCGTCGATGACGCGGACACCTTCGTTCGCTGGATGCTGACCGATTTCCAGAAGAACGGAGAGACGACTATGGTCGCGCCGGGAGACGGATTCTATGCGACGCCGGGCAAGGGGAAGCAAGAGGTCCGCCTCGCCTATGTCTTCGAGGAGGATGTTCTCCGCAGAGCGGTCGGTGTCTTCCTGGAAGGGCTGCAATCCTATCCGGGGCGGAACCGCTAGCTCCAACCGGCGCGCGGCTGGGCTAGCGGAGGCGGGCTGCGCCGGCTGCCGGCGCTCCGCCCGACGGACTCCGATCGAGCAGCCTGAGGAAGGCTCTTCCTGCCCGGGATCCCGCTCCGCCCGGCGGCAGCAAGAGACCCGAGAGCCGATCGAGAGACCAGCCGCGAACGGTGACGATGGCGAGCCTGTCCCGGCGCAAGTCCTCGGCGAGGGCTATCTCCGGGAGAACCGCCACGCCGAGCCCGCCGCGCGCCATCGTCCGCATGACCTCGGGGCTCGAGACCTCCATCGCGACGCGGGGCCGCAATCCCCTGGAGACGAAGTAGCCTTCGATCAGGTCGCGGGTCACGGAGCCACGCTTGTGGGCGAGCAGGGGCGCCTCTGAGATCTCTCGGAGCGAGACGCTCCTCCTCCCCGCGAGGGGATGAGTCGGGGAGGCGACGAAGCAGAGCCGGTCGCGGAAGAGCGGCCGGACCGGCCCGGGAGGGTCGGGAATCGGCAGGGTCGCCAGAGCGAACTCGATCTCCCGCGCCCGGACCCCCTCCGCAAGGGCGAGACTCCCCTCGCTCACCAGCTCCAGACCGACCCCGGGATGCCTCTTTCTGAAGACCCGCAGCAGGGGCGGCAAGCGGTGCTCCAGGATCACATCCGTGGAGCCGAAGCGGAGGGTTCCCTCAAGGGGGCCCCGCCGCAAGTCCCCCTCGATCGATCGCAGCTCGTCGAGGACCTTCCTGGCTCGCTCGAGGACCGTCCTACCCTCCGCCGTGAGCGCCACTCCGCGCGCGCGCCGCGCGAGAAGCTGCACGCCGAGCTGCCGCTCCAGGCGCGACACTCGGATCGAGACGGCGGGCTGGCTGACGCCGAGCGCCCGCGCGGCGGCGGTCAAGCTCCCCGATCGGGCCGCGGCGTCAAGGCAGCGCAAAGCGAAGAGATCGATTCCCTTCATCGCTATCCATACGATTCCTTTATGGCGACTCTAATGACTATGCCATGGAACAATGCCTGACGGAAGCGCCAACATCCTCCAGACGAGTCCGGCGGGCCATCCCGGTCCGAGGCTCGCGGCGAAAGGAGTCGAACAATGAGCGTCACCATCCAGCCTGCGGACGGAAGACTCGGGGTCCTCACCCCCGGCTTGGGGGCCGTCACCACCACATTCATCACCGGAGTGGAGTCCCTGCGCAAGGGGGCCGGGATCCCTTATGGGAGCCTCACCCAGATGGGGACGATCCGCCTCGGCAAGCGGACGGAGGGGCGCTCCCCCTCGATCAAGGACTTCGTTCCCTTGGCCCCCCTGGAGGGCATCGCCTTCGGCGCGTGGGACCCGATTCCGGATGACGCCTACCGTTCGGCCAAGGTGGCCGGCGTTCTCCGCGACGAGCACCTGGACCCCGTCCGATCGGAGCTCGAGGCGATCCGGCCGATGCCCGCGGTCTTCGACAACCGCTTTGTGAAGAAGCTCCAGGGGACGAACGTGAAGAAGGGCAAAAGCCTCATGGAGATGGCGGAGGCCCTCCGGGAGGATATCCGGAGGTTCAAGTCGGAGAATCGCTGCGACCGCTTGGTGATGATCTGGTGCGCTTCGACCGAGATCTTCCTGAAGCCCTCGGCGGTCCACCAGACGTTGCAGGCCTTCGAGGATGGGCTCCGCCGGAACGATCCGGAGATCGCTCCCAGCATGGTGTACGCCTACGCCGCCCTCAAGGAGAAGGTCCCCTTCGCCAACGGCGCCCCCAACCTGACGGCCGACATCCCGGCGCTTGGCGAGCTGGCCCGCGAGCAGCATGTCCCGATCGCCGGCAAGGACTTCAAGACCGGCCAGACCCTGATGAAGACGATCCTCGCGCCAGGATTCAAGGCGAGGCTCATCGGGGTCTCCGGCTGGTTCTCCACGAATATCCTCGGCAACCGCGACGGCGAGGTCCTTGACGATCCCGAGTCGTTCAAGACGAAGGAGGAGAGCAAGCTCTCGGTGCTCGATTCGATCCTCCAGCCTCATCTCTACCCCGAGCTCTACTCCTCCCTCTACCACAAGGTCAGGATCAACTACTACCCGCCCCGCGGAGACAACAAGGAAAGCTGGGACAACATCGACATCTACGGATGGATGGGCTACCCGATGCAGATCAAGGTGAACTTCCTCTGCAGGGACTCGATCCTCGCCGCGCCCATCGTGCTCGACCTCGCCCTCTTCATGGACCTCGCGCAGCGGGCCGGCATGCGCGGGATCCAGGAGTGGCTCTCGTTCTACTTCAAGAGCCCGATGCATGCCGAGGGACTCTATCCCGAGCACGACCTCTTCATCCAGCTCATGAAGCTCAAGAACACGCTGCGCTGGATGAAGGGCGAGGAGCTGATCACGCACCTGGGGATCGAGTACTACGACTAGTCAGATACAGCCAGCCGCAGGCCCCTTCAGGCGACTGCTCTTGCGGAGTTTCCGCCTAGGCAGAAACTCCGCGGTCGCCTTGGCGTCGCCCTTCTGGGCCTCCGGCTGGCGTCCTCATCCGGCCGACACAGGATTCTCGAGAACTCCTATGCCGTCGATCTCGACTCGGACGACATCGCCGGGCTTCATGAAGACGGGCGGGTCGCGAAAGACCCCCACGCCGGCCGGCGTCCCGGTGGCGATGATGTCTCCGGGAAGAAGCGTCATCTGGTGGCTGATGTAGGAGACGAGGTCTCGCGGGGGAAAGATGAGCTGCGAGGTCGAGCTCTCTTGCATCTTGCGCCCGTTCCAGAAACAACGAATGCCCCGATCGCACGGATCGAAACCCTCCGCGGCGACAATCCACGGCCCGCAGGGGCCGAAGCTGTCGAAGCTCTTGCCGCGGAAGAACTGCTTGTCGCCGAACTGGGCCTCGCGTCCGGAGACATCGTTCATGATCGTATAGCCGAGGATGACGGCGTCGGTTTCATCGGCCCGGACCCGCCACGCCCGCGCTCCGATGACGATCGCCAGCTCCGCCTCGGCGTCGACCCTTCCCTCCTGGGGCGGCACCCGGATCGGATCGCCGCTTCCGATGAGGCAACTGGGCGCCTTGGAGAAGAGGAGGGGGGAATCGGGAGGCTTCTTCCCCTGCTCCAGGGCATGGTCTCTGTAGTTCAGGCCGACCGCGATGATCTTCGATGGGTTCGGGATGACCGGACCCAGACGCTGGCCCGCAAGGGGGGACCAGGCCTCCGGGGGCGACTCGAGCGCAAGGGCGCGCTCCTCTCCGAGAAGACCATCCTCGAGGATCTCTCGCCAGCTCTCCCCCTGGCATGAGAGACAGAGCGCTGCGTCATCGGAGACCCAGGCCGGCCTCTCCATTCCGATCGGTCCGACGCTTGCCATTCGCATCCTGGACCCTCCTCTCGCCCCGCTAAGGCCGCGGGCGCGTCTTCCACCGGCGATGCATCCAGAACCATTGCTCGGGGTAGCGGCGGATGAACGCCTCGAGATTCCTTGTGAGGATCTCCGTGTGGCAGCGGATATCCTCCCCCTCGTCCTCCCCGCGCGGCACGAGAAGGGGCGGCAGGAACTCCGCCCTCAGGCGGCCGTCCGGGAGACGGACGGCGAATCCCTGCAGGATCGGCACGCCGAATCGCCTCGCCAGCCGCACCGGCCCCACCGCGGTCGAGGCGGGGCGCCCCATCAACTCGACGAAGACCCCGTCGCGCCCGGCGTCCTGATCGCCGACGATGACGACCAGGTTCCCTTCCCTCATCGCAAGGATGAGATCCTTCAGTCCCTTCTCCGCCGGCAGGGTGCCCACGCCCAGGCGAGCGCGGATCGAGTCGATATACGCGCCCGCCAGCTTGTTGTGGTGCTCCCCGACGATCGCCTTGGTCCGGTGCCCCAGGGCCGCCGGGAGCGAACCCAGCCATTCCCAGTTCCCGAAGTGGGCGGTCAGAAGGATCGCTCCCCGGCCGGCCGATGCCACCGCTTCCAGATGCTCCCGATGCGCGACATCCCCCATCGCGAGCCTCGCCTCGCGGGGGAGCCGATTCATCCGGGCCAGATCGACCGAGGTCTGAGCGAAGCTCCTGTAGGCGCCCCTCGCGATCCGCCGCCGATCGGCATCCGTCCTCTCGGGAAAGGCAGCCTCGAGATTCCCGAGCGTCACGGACCGGCGAATGCGAACGACATCGAATGCGAGATCCCCGAGTCCGCGGGCCAGTGCGCGCCCGGAACGTGCCGAGAGCCTCGATACGACGCCCACGAAGGCGCGCAGAAGGGCATGCTCGATCCGGTCGCTAAGCCCCACTAGGCGCCCCTTCCCGCCTTCGCGTAGGACATGCCGTGCAGCCGGCGCACTCGGCCCGAAAGCTCCAGCCTGCCGAGTGAAGGCAGGATCTCCTGCGCGGAGCAAGCCAGGCGGCCGCACAGGCTGTCGAGCGAGCGGGGACCCGAGGCGAGCGCCCCCAGGATGCGAGCATCGAGCCCTTCGGCCGCAGTCTCAGCGTCGCATCCACCATCGTCTGCAGACAGCCCGCCCGGGGCAGGCACGCCAAAGCGCTCGATGATATCGGCGGCGGACGTGACGAGAATCGCCCCGCTTCGCAGGAGCGCGTTCGGCAGGATCGATCCCTCCCCCACCGGATCGCGGGGAACAGCCCCCACGTCCCGCCCTATGGCGAGGGCATGATCGACCGTCGAGCGCGCGCCGCTGCGCCCGCGACCCTCGACCACGACGATCATCCCTCCCAGCGCGGCCAGGATCCGATTGCGGCGGGGAAAGTGGAGGGGCCGCGGCTCGACCCCCAAGGGAAACTCGCTCACGAGCGCCCCCGAGAGAGCGATCGCCTCGCCGAGCCTGGCGTGGCTGGGCGGCGTGGGGCGGTCGATGCCCCCGGCGAGGACCGCGATCGTGCGGCCGCCGGCCTCGAGCGCGCCGCGGTGAGCGGCGCCGTCGATTCCGAGGGCGAGCCCGCTCACGATGGTCATTCCCGCCATGGCCAGATCCCGCGCGAGCGACCGGGCGAGCGACAGACCCGCGTCGCTCGCGTATCTCGCTCCCACGATCGCCAGCGACGGCGCGGCGGGATCGTGCAGCCTTCCCCGCACGTAGAGGACGGCCGGCGGGTCCGCGAGCTCGGTCCAGAGCCGTCGGAGCCAGGGGTGGTCCTCGGGGGTGAGGATCTCGACCCCCCGCCGCGTCGCTTCCTCCTCGATCGCCGCGGCCTCCTCGATGCCGGGCCGCGCGGCGGTCATCTGCCGGAGATCGGAAGGACGAAGGGCGAGATCGCCCGGGATCCGGTCGGGGCGGACTGGCAGCTCGGGAGGCGATCCAGGGCAGGATCGCGCCACGGAGGCGAGCGCGAGCGGCCTGAGATCGTGACGCAGCGACCAGGCGATCCACCGGAGCCGCCTGAGGCGCGGCTCAGTCATCGGTCTCCTCCGCCGCCGGGTCCTCCGAACGAAGGACGAGCCATTGGCGCGGCCACGGGGAATCCCCAAGAGCCTCCCCCCGGTCGATCCGCTCCGCGAAGCTCCGCGTCCCGCTTGGATCCGACTGCGATTCCGGCGCGGCCTCCGGGACGCGCGGCTCCTCGCAGCGATCGAGAAACTCCCGCAGGGCGCGGAGGAGGTTCTGGATGCCGCGGCCGGAGTGGGCCGAGAAGGCCAGAGCCTCTTGCCCGGCCACGCGGGGCGGCGACCATGAATCTCCGCGCAAGTCGGCGCGACTGAATGCTACGAGCCATGGACGCCGGCATAGAGCGCCGCTCCAGCTCTCGATCTCCCTGCGAAGGATCTGAAGATCCTTCTCTGGGTCCTCCGAGATGCTGTCGAGCAGGAAGAGCAGGACGCGGGTGCGCTCGATGTGCTTCAGGAAGCGGGCTCCCAGTCCGCGTCCCTTGTGAGCCCCCTCCACGAGACCCGGGATGTCGGCCATCACGAAGGCGTAGAACTCTCCGCCGGGGACGATTCCCAGATTCGGCTCCAGGGTCGTGAAAGCGTAGTCGCCGATCTTGGGCCGGGCGTTCGAGACGCGCGAGAGCAACGTCGACTTCCCCACGTTGGGCAGACCGACGATCCCCACGTCGGCGAGCAGGCGCAGCTCAAGCAGGAGGTCCCTCGCCTCCCCTTCCCCCCCGGGGGTGGCGAATCGCGGCGAACGCCTTGTCGAGGACTTGAAGTGGACGTTCCCCTTGCCGCCCTTCCCGCCTCGGGCGACGAGGAAGGAGTCGCCGGCGACGACCAGATCCGCGACGAGCGCTCCGGTCTCCGCGTCGCGGACCACCGTGCCGGCGGGAAGGCGGATCAGGTAATCGCCGCCGCGCCTTCCCGAGCACTGCTTGCCCGAGCCGTTCATCCCTCTGCCGGCCTCATGAAGAGGCCGGTGTCGCAGATGCAACAGGGTTCGCATGTCGGGATCGACGATCAGCACGACATCGCCGCCGTCCCCGCCGTCTCCGCCGTCAGGGCCTCCGCGCGGAACGAACTTCTCCCGGCGGAAGCTCACGCATCCGTCGCCCCCGCCGCCCGCGACGACGCGGATCCTGGCCTCATCGACAAACATCGATCGGGATTCCGCGGGGAGGACGTCGCCTACGGACTGGGTTTCGCGTTCTTTGCGGACGCGTCGGGCTTCTTGGCATCGCCGGACTTCTCCGTTGCGGGCTTCGCCCCGGCATCCCCGCCGCCCCTCTCCGCCTTGGTCTTCGCGCGGTATTCGGGACTCCGGTAATCGGTGGCGTAGAAGCCGCTTCCCTTGAAGAGGAGGCCGGCTCCGGCGCCGATCCGCCGCCGGACCGCTCCCCTGCACCTGGGACATCTCTTGCGCACGGGATCGGTCATCTTCTGGAACAGCTCGAACTCGTGTCCGCACTTGTCGCAGACATACTCATATGTGGGCATCGACTACCTCTCGAAAGGACCTTCCTCAGGAGCCGCGGACTGGACCGAGCTTCTCCAGCGCGCCGCGAAGCAGCCCGAGACCCGTCTCCAGCGTCTCCTCCGAGGCAGCGAAGGAGATCCTCAGGTACTCCGGCGCATGGAACGCCCCGCCGGGCACGGTCGCGACGCCTGTCTCGTCAAGCAACCATGAGACCAACTCGGCATCGGAGTTGAGTCCCCCGCCTCCCTTTCGCGCGCCGAGGAAGGAGGAGACGCGCGGAAACAGGTAGAAGGCTCCCTCGGGCTCGAAGAGATCGAGGCCGGCCGTGCCGCGGAGGATCCGCATGACCAGATCGCGACGCCGCTCGAAGACGGCGCGCATCGCTTCCGCGTGCCGGCCGGCCGCCTGAAGCGCGTAGCGGCTCGCCTCTTGCGAGATCGAGCATGGGTTCCCGCACTGATGGCTCTGGATCGCGGAGGCGGCCGTGATCCAGTCTGCCGGTCCCGCCGCGTAGCCGATCCTCCAGCCCGTCATGGAGAAGGCCTTCGAGACGCCGTTGACGATGGCGATCCTCGCTCGCAGGGCGGGCTCGACCGTCGCCAGGCTGACGTGGCGGCGCCCATCGAAGAGAATCCGCTCGTAGATCTCGTCCGTGATGATCCAGAGCCCCGCCTCGAGGGCGGCGGAGGCGACCGCGCGCAGATCCTCCTCTGTATAGACTGCTCCCGTCGGATTGCACGGGCTGTTGAGCAGCAGCCCCACCGTCCGGGGCCCGACGGCGGAGCGGAGCATCTCTCCTGTCAGGCGGAACCCGTCCTCGAGCCCAGTCGCTACGAAGCGCGGCTCGGCCCCGAGGAGATGTATCATCGAGGGGTAGCTCACCCATGTGGGCACCGGAACGATGACCTCATCGCCCGGGCTCAGCGCCGCGGCCAGGAGGTTGTGGATCGAGTGCTTCGCCCCGCTCGAGATCAGGATCTCCCGCGCCGGGTCGTAGGAGAGATGGTTCTCGTCCCGCAGCTTGGCGGCGACCGCCTCCCGCAGCTCGATCGTGCCCATCGGCGAGGTGTAGCGCGTCTTCCCCTCCCGGATGGCGGCGATCCCCGCCTCGCAGACCTCTCCCGGCGTGGGGAAGTCGGGCTGACCGACCCCGAAGTTGAAAACCCGGCGCCCTTGCCTCGTCAACTGGCGCACTTTCTCGTCCACAGCCCCCGTCTCCGAGAGCCCCACCCTCGATGCGAAAGTCCCGATCCTCACCGACTCCTCCTCCCGCTACCGCGGGGCTTCGCTCCATCTCCTTGGCGCATACGGGCGCTGAGCATCCTGGCCACGGACGGCGCGACCAGCTTCGAGAGGTCCCCGCCGTGCCTGGCAATCTCCTTCACCAGCGTCGAGTTGATATAGGAAAACTCCTCCGTCGGCATGACGAAGAGCGTGTCGATCTCGGGCCAAAGCTTCTGGTTCATGGTCGCCATCTGGAACTCGTATTCGAAGTCGGAGAAGAAGCGCAGACCCCGGATGAGGCTTCGCACGCCCCGAGCGCGGGCGAATTCCACGAGGAGCCCTTCGAAAGGCTCGATCTCGATCCGCCGTCTCAACGACCTCGGAATAGAGCAGGTGACCATCTCGATCCGCTCCTCCAGCGTGAAGACCGGCTGCTTCCGCTGCCTGTCCGAAGCGGCCACGGCGATGAGGACACGATCGAAGATGTGCAGGGTCCGCATGAGAATATCGATGTGACCGAGAGTCACCGGATCGAAGGTCCCCGGAAAGATCGCTGTGCGCTGCTTCACTTGCCCTCCCATGCGAAGAAGACCAGGTTGGTCTCGCCGACCGCGTGCGTCCTGTAACGGTGGAGCCGGCCGACGGTCTCGGCCGGTTGAACAGCATGCTTCGACGTTTCCACAACGAGCACTCCATCGGCGGCAAGCAGCGCGCCGGGACCCGAGCGGAACGCCCGCGCGATCCAGTCGCGGTCCGCCTCCGCGTACGGCGGATCGGCGAACGCGTAGCGGAACGATCTGCCCTCTTCCTCGAGAACCTTGACCCCCGACCCGACCGAGGCCGCGAGGACCCGGCTCCTCGCCGACAGGCCGAGATCCTCGATGTTGCCCCTGAGGAGGCGAAGGGCGCCCGGATCGCGCTCGATGAAGCATGCCTCGGCCGCCCCGCGGCTGAGCGCCTCGATTCCGACGGCCCCGACTCCGGCGAAGAGATCGAGGACCGCCGCTCCCTCGATCGCCTCCGCCAAGATGTCGAAGAGGACTTGGCGCACGTGCCCTTGCGTCGGCCTGAGGGTCTTGCCCGGCGGCGTCCTGAGCGTGCGCCCCTTCAGCTCTCCGGCAATGACCCGCATCATGCCCTGCTGCCCCGGAGCAATGCGATGGCCGATGAAAGCTCATCGCAGATCGCGTCGATTCCCTTGCCGTCCGTGTCGACGACCAGCTCGGCTCCCCTATAGAGATCCTCACGCGAAGACAGGAGGGAAGGCAGTACGAGCCTCGCCGCGGCGCCCTCCCCCAGGGGCCGCGCCGGCGCCCCCGGGGCTCCGATGCGCCTCATGATCTCCGGGAGGGACGTCTTCAGCCAGACGGCGACGCAGCGATCCTCGAGGGCGGCTCTGTTGCGAGGATCGATGAGGGTCCCCCCCCCGCAAGCGATGATCAACCCCTCGCCGGCGCAGAGATCGCGGAAGATCCTCCCCTCCACCTCTCGGAAGTAGGGTTCGCCCCGGGCCGCGAAGATATCGCTGATCGGGAGCCCCTCCGAGCGCTCCACGAGGAGGTCGACATCATGGAAGGGAAGCCCAGTTCTGCTGCTCAACGCCTGCCCGACGGTCGTCTTGCCGGCCGCCATGAATCCGATCAGAGCCAGATTCGGGGCGGGAATCATGGCTTCTGCCCGCCCTCGGCCGGCTGGCCCGCATCGGGGGGCGCGGCCCCCGTCTGCGGCCTCTCCCCAGCGCCCGTCGCCGGCTCCGGCCCATCGGCCGGTTCGCTGATCTCGACCGAGGCGAGCGGGCGCTTCTGGCCTTCTTCGGCCCTGTGCCTCTCGTAGAAGTCGTCCGGCTTCACGACCTCGGTCGATCTGCGGACTGAGTCCTCGACCCCGCGCAGCGTACGCTGCAGATCGCCAAGGCCCTTTCCAAGCGTCCGCGCGATGTCAGGGATGTGGCGCGGACCGAACAGGACAAAGACGAGGAGCAGGATGAGGAGCAGCTCTTGAGTCCCGACGTTGAACACCGATCGACCTTCTCCCTTGTGCCACTGAGACCTTCACCATGCTACCAGAAGCGCCGGCGCCCGCAAGAAGGCGGGGGGCCCTGTCGGACCCCCCGCCTGAGGTTTCAGCTACCGTGGAAAGGCTAGAAGTTGAATTTCACCCCGACCATGTGGTTGTCGTCGAAGAAGTCGTTCACGAGGCGCAGGGCGTAGTCGAAGTTGAGCTTGCTCTGGCCGCCCAGCGGGAGGGCCACTCCGAGGCCGAACGCCGGGCCGTAGAGGTAGTCGTCGTTGCCGCTCAGGGTCCCGCCTCCGCGCACGAAGAACTGGTCGTGATAGGCGAACTCCGCCCCCAGATTGACCTCGTCGTCGTTGAAGTTGTTCGACTGGAAGCTACCGTACCCCGCGACCATCCCGATGTCTGTGAGCGGGTACTCGTAGCGCCCGCCGAACTCGATGTAGCTCGGCAGCTCGAACGGCGCGGAGAGCGACGAGAGCGAGCGGTCGCCCGCCTGGGGGTTGTCCGAGGTCCGGTGGAAGCTCTCGAAGTCGGCGCCCGAGAACCTCATCGTGGGGCCGATGTTCTTCAGCGCCAGTCCGAACGAGACCCCCTTGGGGCCCGGCCGGTACTGGATCCCGATGTCGAACGCGACCCCCGACGCGTGGGCTTGAAGAACCGACTCCGAAATGAGCTTGCCGGTGAGGCCGATCGTGACCTGATCGGTCATGTAGCGCCCGTAGGAGAGACCGAGGATCGAGAAGTTCGGCGAGAAGACCCTCCCGGTCCCTTCCGGCGCCAGTTCGGTCGTTTCGATGATGTCGCCGATCGAGAGGACGTCGGCCGTCACCGCGATCGTCCCGAAGCTGGTCTGCGCGGCGACGCCGACGTAGTTCTTCTTCATGTCGGCGATGTAGGTGAGGTTCGAGAAGAGAGCCTCGACCCCCCGCACGCCGGAGATGGCGGCGGGATTCCAGTAGAGCATCTCGAGTCCGCCCCAGTCGGCGACGGCGCCGTCGCCGATCGCGAGTCCTCTGGGGCTGTTCGGGATCAGTAGCTCGGAGGCACCCGCCGTCCCGATCCGGTCGGAGTTGCCCGCGAAGGCCGCCGCCACGAGAGCCGTGGAGAGCAGGACCGCCGCAGCCAGGACAAACTGAACCTTCATCGCGTATCCTCCTTTCCCTGGTTCTAGAAGCGATTCAGCCGTTCTTTTTCGACGAAGACGGCAAGCTTGCCGACATGAGCGCCGACTCCCTTGGCGTCCACATGGAAGATGTAGATCCCGCTGGCAACCGGTATCGCCTGCTCGTTCTGGAGGTCCCACTCGAGGATCGAGCTGACCTGGTCCTCCGCTCCCTCCTTCTCGAGCGTCCGAATCAGCTCGCCGGCCAGATTGAAGAGGCGAATCGTCGTCGGCACGTTGGGCAGATTGATGAACCGCACCACCCGATTGAACTGATCCAGCTCGTAGGCGCTCTGGTTGAGATAGGGATTGGGGACAGCCCGGATGCGGCTGAGATCGTACCCAACGACATCCCCCGCCCTGTCGCCGGCTGCGTAGGTCCTGAAGCGGAACTTGTCCGCCGGGGTGTTCGGCTTCGTCGTCGAGAACTTGATGACGGTGCCGTCCGGCGGCATCTGGAGAGGATCGGCATCCGACCAGACGACGAGCCTCGCGAAGAGCTCGACTCCGGTTGGATTCTGGCCCCACTCTCCATCGCTCACCTCGGCCACGACCTGCTCCCAAGTGAATCCCTCGCCCAGCGTGTTGGCGTAGATCCAGTCCGTGGCGCGCTCTCCGTAGTGTCCGTCGACATTGTCCTCGGGGAAGTCAAACTCGTTGGGGGAGGCGCCTCCTTCGACAATCAGAGGCACCAAGCGCACTTCCTCCTGCGTCAGGGGATCTACCCAGTAGAGGCCGAAGGGAAGCGGGCGCCATCTCGCGTCGTCCAGCCACCACCAGCCCCAGTTGTTCACGAAGTCATAGTCCCACTTCATGATGATGTCGTTGGCCGTGTGGTTCGCGTTCAGGGTTCCGTCTCGCATCAGACGGCCCTCGCCGCCGTCGCCGCCGCCGCAGGAGAGCCCCCAGTCGGCCGTGGAGTTGTAGCTCCACCAGAGGTCGTTGCCAGGTCCGCCCCAAGCATCGGGCTCAACCGGCGTTCCCCCGCCGAGGCCGTCCCCGTGGATGATCTCATCCATCATCGGACGCGACGGCTCGCGCTGGTTCCGCTTGAACCCGGGCGCGGGTCCGAGGACGCGGACCATCATCCCGTTCACGATCGGGTAGCCGTACTCCTCGGGATCGGGGGACTGGAACTCCTGTCTTGCCAAGAGCGTGTCCTCTGATCCGCTCCTTACGAGATCCCAGACCACCTTCGTGACCTCGTGCTCGTCCTCGATCTCGACGACCTCGCGGAAGGTCACATCGTACTCGGCGTTCTCCACCAGCGAAGGGTCGATGAAGACGACCTCGACCGAGCCGTCGCTCGTCCCGCTCATGCGGACGATCTCACTGCTCGGCAATCGCAGCAGGCCCGATGAGGCCTTCGGCGTCACCGTGACTCCCTGGGGAGAGTTCTCGAGCGTCGGCGAGATCCATCCCAGCTGATTCTCCCCGACGAAGAAGGGCTCGATGTTCCTCACGTCATATGAGTACGACGTCACGGCGAAGAAGTAGTCCAGGTAGTTAACCAACTGCCCGCCCTTGATCGCGTCCTGCGCGATGGTGATCTTGTGGGTCAGGCCGCTGTCCGAGCCTCGCTGGACAATGACCCTCTGGGTGCCTCCCGCCCCGATGTCGAAGACATCGCCATAGATCAGGGCAACCGCGTCGGCCACGTCCCAGGTGTAGATCTTGTGCCACGGGCCCGCTACCGATTCCCCTTGATAGAGGTTGTAGCCCTGGTGGTGGTACTCCTGGTCCAGCTCCTCGCTCAGATCCACATGTCCGAGCGCGTCCGTCGACCAGATGAGATCGACCGATCGATCCCCCGGCAGATAGTACATCTGCGGCCTCGGCGGGGAGGACGGAAGCTGGAAGTTGATGTCGAAGACCGCCTGCGCCTGCTCGTCGTAGAGCTTGAGAAGCTCGAGGCTCTCCAGCCTATCGGCCCCCTGCGCGATGATCAGCCCGGCGACGACCTCCTGGCTGTCGCCCGGGGCCATCGAGAAGGGGCCGGAAGAGAGCATCAGCCGGCGATCCGCCGCGTTGGTGTCGAGCCACCCGGTCCCGGCGACGGGATCGCCGGCGACCATGTAGCGCGTCGGCAGATTCGTCGTCGGATCGATCTGTTGGCCTCCGAGCGGATCGAGCCCCAGCATGTAGTTGTAGGACTGAGAGGCGGAACGGGGATCCGTTCCATTGATGTACTTGTTGAAGGACGTCATCGGCAGGTTCCTGTAATCGGGAACCGCCCGGCCGCTCACGTAGGCGGTGTCGCCGGGGCTGGGCACGATGGGTCCTTGGAAAAAGTCGAAGCCGACCGCCGGAGGGGCGCTCTCGTAGATCTCGTCGTCGTTGGTGTCGTTGTAGCAGTAGCCCAGGGAGAGAAGCGTGTCGCAACCGACCAGATCGTCGTCGGCCCCTCCCAGGTCCGGGTCGGACCAGAGCGAGATGAAGCAGTCCTCGAGCGTCTCGTTCCCCCGGTTGATGATCTTGAACTTCACGAAGACCATGTTCCCCAGAGGGGCGGGGCGATCGAAGGCAAAGGTGGTCTGCTGGATTTCGATGTTCTGCGGCGCCGTCGCGCCGGCGTTGTTCGTATGGCCGGAGGGATCGGCATCGTTGTAGACCGCCCAGAGCGTCTGATCGCCCACGAAGAGGGGCCTGCCCTCTGCGTCCACGGGGGCGCCATCGGCGATCGGCCAGTTCAGGTAGTCCTCCGATTGCGTGTCCCCCTTGACAATCTTGTAGACCCGAAGACGGGCGTCCGCCGGATTGTCGTAGGTGATCGTGCTGCCCTCGTTGTAGATCCGTCCGGGCTGGTACTCGAGGTCGTACTCCGCGACCGTGACCCTCACTTCCCCTTCGGCCTTCGACCCGAACCAGAGGCCGCATGCATAGACGGCGGCCTTGTTGGTTCCGCGCGGGAAGAAGGTTCCCGAGGGGCCTCCCTGCGATTCGAGATCTCTCCCGAACCCGCCGCTGTTCGTCACGAACATGTCGATGTTGTTGACATCGATACGGGTGTCGTTGTCGACGACGAGGGGAACCAGCAAGCCGGCGACTCCCCCACCCACGACGGCGGCGGCCGGAAGCGGCCCGGCAAGCAATCCAGCCAGGATCAGCCAGGCCAGAATCCACCGGTATGGCCGAATCATAGATCCTCCTTGTTCAAGCGCCTGCCTCGAAGAGGCGACATCCATCTGGCGCTTCATCTAGAAACTCGTCCTGAGTCCGAATCGGACCATACGCGGGCTGTCGTAGTTGTTCGGGTTTCTCTGGGCCAGGCCGTAGAGACCGCGCTCCTCATCCGTGGAATAGGAAAGCGCTCCCGTCGGCGTTGTCAGCCAGCCGGTCTCAGCGGGATCCCCAGACGAGCTGTAGACGGCGACCGGGTTGACCCTGTTGAGGACATTCAGGACCCAGAGGTAGGCGTTGATCTCGTACCTTCCGAAGGCGAAGCCGCGATCGAGCTTCATGTCGACGCGATTGCGCCAGGGGCCGTAGAGCGAGTTGATCGAGCCCGAGGGCTGGATCGTGACCGCCGCCAGCGTAACCTCGTCATAGGCCTTGGTGGGCGTGTACGGATTGCCGCTGCTGATGTTGATCAGCACGTTGACTCCCATCTTCTCGAAGGGGCGAAGGCCGCCGATCACCGGCCCCTGTCCCTTCTCGAAACGATAGTCGACGTTCGCCGAGATCTTGTGGCGTTGATCGAAGTCGAGGGGCGCGGTCTGCTTCGGCGCGATCCCTCCCGTCCAGGCGATATTGCGCTGGGAGTTGGCCACGGATCCCGTCCCGTTCGCGAAGGAGTAGGTGTAGTTGAGCTGCGCGGCGAGATTCGAGGTCCGGCGCAGGTCGAAAGCGAAGTCGACTCCCTTGATCGTGCCGTAGTCGGTGTTGCGGAACGAGGAGTAGGAGTTCGGAGATGAGCGGATCGACTGGACCTGGACGAGGTCCTGGACGTTCTTGTAGAAGGCGGTCAGGTCGATGCGCGCGCGCTCCGAGACCTGCTGGGTGAACCCGACCTCATAAGCCGTCGTCGTCTCGGGGGTCAGGTTCGGATTCCCGAAGGGGTAGTAGTACCCTCCCTCCCTCACCTTGTACTCGCCATAGACGAAGCCGGTGTAGAGGTCCTCCAGGTTCGGCTGCTGGAAAAAGATCCCGTAGTTGGCGTGGAACTGCGTCCTCTCGCTCACGGGGAAACCGACTCCCAGGCGAGGACTCAGCTTATGCCTGACCTTGCTGTCCTCGAGGTCCTCGGGATCCAGAACGGCCCGGTCCTCGCCGAGGGGCAGCTCCTCGTTCGCGAAGATCTTGGTGTCGACATCCAGGTAGTCGTAGCGCAGACCGGCATTCAGGATGAACTGGTCCTTCTCGTACTTGTTCTGCACATAGAAGGAAGCGTCCTTGGGATGCTTCGCTCCGTCCAGTCCCCTATCGAGAGGCTTCTCGGGATCGTCGAGCGCATATCCGAAGCGATCGACGTCCACGAGTCCCTGCGGCGTTCGCATGCGGTAGGGGAAGAGATGCCGGTAGCGCCGCAGGGTGTGATCGCGGTACTCGGCTCCCACCTTCGCCTGGTTTGTCGGCGTCCACTGGACCGTCATGTCGCCCTTGAATCCAAAGTAGGACGACTCCCGATGAAGATAGTCGTCCCAGACCGAGGCGGTGCTGTCGCTGTAGACGTAGGTCGTGTCGCTCCCCACGATCCGCTGGAGGTCCTCAGTCGGCCCGTACCAGAAGAGGGGCGTCCCGGGATCGTAGGTCGGATTCCCGTCAGGACGGCTGTAGGCGTCAAGGTCCTTGAAGTAGCGGCCGTCCCCGCGGAACCGCTCCGTGTAGAACCAGTTCGCTCCGAAGGAGTAGAATGTCCGCGGGTTGATCGTGTGCGTGAAGGTTCCGAAGAGGCTCTTGTTGGTGTCCTGATAGCGCGGTGTGTGCGGCAGGTTGAACAGGTAGGAGTGCCGGTACTCCTGCCAGTCGTCCCTCGAGTTGAGCGTGCCGACGCGGATCTTGTATGGAGCGCCGAGCTGCCAGGTGCCTTTCGCCTGCCATGTGTAGCCGGACAGATCGTTGTTGGGAAGCCTCCCGTCCTTGTATAGCGCCTTCTGTTCGCCGGTGAAGCCGAGCTTCTCGATCGGCTTCGGAGCGCGGTCGCGCTGCCAGCGGCTCTCGCCGCTCAGGAAGAAGGTCAGCTGATCCGTGCCCGGGATCACCGGACCTCCAAGAGAGGCGTCATAGATGTTCCAGTCGTAGCTCTTGGCGCCTAGCCATTCGCCGATCCTGTTGTCGGTGACGACCTCGACGCTGCCGAAGTATTCCGGCTCTCCCTCCCGCGTGATGACGTTGACCGCGCCGGACATGATCTTCCCGTACTCGGCATTGAAACCGCCCGTCATGACCACGATCTGGTCGATGGCGTTCTGGTTCACGGAGGTGGTCGAAAGCCCGGTCAAGGGGTCCTGCTGCGAGAACCCGTCCACGTAGTAGGCGACCTCCTCCGCCCTGCCCCCCCGCACGTAGAGACGAGGCGCGTTGCTCGCCTCGGCCCCCACGGGGGTCAGGCTCTGCGCGACGATGCCGGCCTGCTGGCTTGCGACGTTCTGGTATCCCCTCGCGGGGAGATTCTCGACCTCCTCGCGACCCAGGAACCGCGTCGTGCCCGTGAGGTCCTTCTGGATGAGCGGCTTCTCGGCGCGGATCTCGACGGTCTGGACCACGCCCAGCACCGTCTGTTCCAAGGCGAAGTCCGCCTCCGTCGTGAAGTCGGGTGCGACCCGCACGTCACCCAGGACCACTGGCTTGTAGCCGACTAGGGTCGCCTGCAGCTGGTAGGTTCCGGCCGGAACGTTGAGGACGAAGTAGCGCCCCGCGGCGTCGGCCGTCGCCCCCATCGTTGTTCCGACGATCGTGATGTTCGCACCGGCGAGCGGTTGGCCGCTCTCCCTGCCGGTGACGACCCCTGAGATCTTCCCCACCGTTCCCGCCCACGCTGTCGAGACCAGGATCGGCCCCAGCAGCAGCAGGAAGGCAAGTCGGTGGAGACGGTTCTGCAGGAACATACGCCCCCCTTCCGCTCACAATGAGCAGGCTGTGGACTCCTTGTCCGATCGGACCATCCGGCCCGCGACTCCTCCCAATCCAAGCACCTCCGCGACGAGAAGTTATTCGCTTGGAACCCAAGAGCTTAGGGCGGCAGCAAAGTAGTCCCGCCGCAGACCGGTGTCAAGCTCTTTTCCCCTGCCGGTCTGGGCCCCCGCGGCACTGCGCGAAAGGAGTCGTGCGAAACGCACCCCCGGGAGCCTCCCGACCCTCTATCGGCGGGGCAAACCTCAAGCTTTCGCACTAGTTAGCCGATGAACAGGCATGGAATGGAAGATGCTCGCCGCAAGGGAGTTCCGGCCTCCGCCGGCCGGAGATGCGCTCTCATGGCAAGGGGGTGAGCGGCAGGTGAGATCGAAGAGCAGGCGCCAACCTATAGCTATCCAAGGGTTTACGCTGGTCGAACTCATGATCGCCTTGGTGATCCTCGCCGTGGGAATTCTCGGAGTCGGACAGATCTTCGCCGTCTCGGGAAGGAACGCGGCCATGGGGCGGGCGGAGACGACGGCAGTCAGCCTAGCCCGGGAAATCCAGGAGAAGATCATGAGCGAGTCGGTGGATCAGGTTCCCATGGTGTTCGATGGGGTCGACACCACGGAGCCCTCGACCGTCACCCTTCCCTGTGAGGAGTGGGCGGCTCACATCAGCGAGCAGCTCGGCCCGGGAGCGAGCGGTCGGCTCGACGTGTTCGATTCCGACTCGGATGAAGAGATCCTACCGGGGATGTTCTCCGTTCTCGTCCGGATCTCGTGGCCGTCCCGCGGCGACACGCTGACGCTTCCCCTCCGGTTCGCGATCACGGACATCGGCCACTGATCCGAAGGATGGAGCCGTCCATGAAACCCCACGATCCCATCTTTCTCGGCCCGCGCGCCGGGAACACCCTGCTGCTCGCTCTCCTCATCCTCGCGGCGCTTGCCATTCTCGGGGGCTCGATTGCCGTCGTCACGATGGGCGACCGGAATCTCTCGCGCTACGAGCGTCACAGCGTCGAGGCGCTGGCCGCCGCCGAGACCGGCGTGGCCTTCGCCAAGCGGAGCATCAAGGACCTCGTCGCGCCCATGGCCGACGAGGACTCCGACGGGCACCCGGACTTCCGCCTCTCGGACACGCTTTCCTGGGACGGAAGCTACCACGTCATCGCCGAGGCGAGCGACATCAAGGGCGTCGGCATCACCGCCTATCAGGCGAACGGCTTCACGATCGTCTCGGAGGGGGAGTTCCGCGGCGCCAAGCGTCGCGTCAAGGTGGAGATCGTCCACGACAGCTTCCTCAAGTACGCCCGCTTCACGGCGCTAGGTGACCTGACATACGCCTGTGACGCGAACATCACCGGGGAGGTCTACGTCTATGGAGATCTGAACGTCCCCTGCGGTTGCGCCTCGGGCCGTCATGATCGATTCCTCGAACTCGTCTCGGTGGTGGGCGACATCCCCAACGCGGGTTGCGCCGACTTCTTCCGCGGCTACGTGACCGACGCGGAGCCCATCGACCTGCAGAACTCCTTCGACTGGGGCGACGTCCGCGACAAGGCCCGCGGCCTGGGCGCCGACAACGCCTGCGAGAAGAAGGGCAACATCGGCGTCTACATCTCGCTTCCAGGGACCGATCCCCTGGGCCTCGCATCGCAGGCATCCCCCAACCAGAACGTTCTCGTCTTCGAACGCTTCGACTTCCAGGATCTGACAACGGCGCCGCCGGACACGGTCGTCCGCTACAACGGCTCGCTCGTCATCAATCCGCAGACGGGGCAAGCGCTCCGTTTCTCGGACTTCAACGGGATGATCTTCTTCGAGGGGGACGCGTCGATCCGCGGCACGCTCGACGGGGTCAGCGCGCGGAGCATGACCGTGTACGCAACCGACGACATCTGGATCCGCCACAACCTGATCACGGGCCACTCGGGATACGATCCGACGACCCGTCTCCCCAACAGCACAGGCGACCCGGTCAATCTGGGGCTCGTCGCCGAGGACTACCTCTACCTGCACGCCAACACGCCGCGCGTGCTCCGCGTGGACGCGATGCTTCTCTCCCGGACCTCCACGTGGGCGGGCCAGGGAAGCGAGGCCGATCATCCCACCGCCGGGCCCGGGCCTCTCGATCTCGATCTGGATGGGATCTTCGGCGAGAGCCCCCGCAACAATGACCCGGTCGCGGGCGAGGGGTGGGACGAGACAGTCATCAATTCCAACACGTGGGTCCTGAACATCAGCGGGGGGATCATCACCAACGTCGGCGGAAACGCGGCCCCCTGGAACAACTCCGGCGTCCTGGCCAACGCGAGCGGCCCCACCCGTCGCTACAACTACGACCTGGACCTGACAAGCTATCCGCCCCCTTGCTATCCCGTGCCACTGAATCTCTACAGGGACGTCTCCTGGACCGAGATCACTGACGTCCGCCCCGAGCTGGCCAGCCACTTGCCCGACTGAGCGGAGGATCGGACGCGATGACTCGCCCCGCAAAGAACCTCGGCTTCACTCTCGTGGAGACGATGGTGATCGTGGTGGTCCTGGGATTGCTCCTGGCCGCCTCGATCCCCGACTTCGCCGACTCGAACCGGCGCCGGCGCGTCGAGGCCGCGACCGATCAGATCGCGACGGCGCTCCAGATCGCGCGACAGCGCGCGATCGCGACCCGCGTCCCCCACCGCGTCGTCCTCGATCCGGAGAACCGCGCCTACTGGACCGAGCGGTCGCAGAGCGACTCCACGTGGGTCATGGATCCCGACGAGATCCGGACTTTGCCGACCGCAGTCAACTGGTCCTCGAGCGCCGGGGGCGATCCCGAGAACCTGGATATCGAGTTCGAGAGCAGGGGAACGGTCCTTGCCGAAGACGCGCCATTCACAGCCGTCTTCAGCAACGCCCATGCCGACACGTTCGCCATCTCCCTCGTCCGAACCGGCCGACTGACCATATGCGGCGCCCCTTGAGCGAGGAGGAGCCATGAACGGCAAGAGAACCCATCCGCATGCGGGCTTCACCCTCGTCGAGACCCTGGTCGTCCTCGTCATCTCGGGGATCATCGTCTCGGCTCTGTACCAGGCGTTCTACGCAGGGCGCAGGAGCCACGACGTGCAGAAATACCTCGTCGAAATGCAACAGAACGCGCGCGTGGCGGTCGCCTCGCTTGCCGACGACTTCCGGCACGTCAGCTACGGGAAGGACCCGACGCAGCCCTCTATCCGATACGCGGGGCCCGACTCGATCGTCTACATCGCCGACATCATGACCGAGTTCCCGGGGGCCGAAGTGATCTCCTATTCGCTGCATCCCGATGGGGATCCCGACACGCCCAATCCCGATGACACGGTCCTCATGAAGACGGTGGCCGACAGCGGGGGGACCGTCCTCTATGCAGAGCCGCAGTCCTATGGAATAGCGCAGGGAGGAGTCTCATTCCGCTACTTCAACGGCGCCGGCACGGAGCTGTCCAACCCGGTGCCGCAACCGGAGATGATCGGCGAAATGCAGGTCGAGGTCACAGCGACGCAGGCCCGGAGATGGAAGCAGCAACCTTACGAGACGATGACCCTCTCGTCCACAATCTACCCGCGCAACCTGCCGCTGTCTCCCGCGCGGAGCAGGCCGAGCACGCCTGCCTGCGGCGACCCGACCTTCCCGAACTGCAGCTCGGCGACCCTCACATGGCAGACACCGACAACGAACACCGACGGCACGACCTTGGCATTCGGAGACATCAGCCACTTCAACTTCTACTACGGACTCGATCCGGACGACATGTCACTCAACGCCCGCCTTGCCCGAACCTTCAATGGCTGGACCGTTCCGGATCTCACTTGCGAGACTCACTGGATCGCCGTGACGTGCGTCAGTCGAAGCGGCGTCGAGAGCTTCCCCTGCCGCCGCGAGGTCGTGATCGGAGGCGGATCTCTCCCCGCGGCCCCCGCCGCGCTCACCTCCACCGACACCGGCAACATCACCCTCCAATGGCCTGCAGTCACGCAGTTCGAAGACCACGAGCCGATCACGGTGCCGGTCGAGTACCCTGTCTACAGATCGACGACCGAAGGATTCGAGCCGGACGAGGCCTTGAGAATCGGGACCGCTAGTGGGGGGAGCACGACCTACGTCGACGCCTTGCCCAACGACTGCGCGACCTACTACTACCGCGTGACCGCCTCCGTCTGCTGCGCCGAGGGAAATCCGTCCCCAGAACACTCCGTGCTTCGCCCATCGCCGCCGCAATGCCCGGCCAATCTCGCGGCCGAGACGGGGGTCCAATCCGGCGATCTCCAGGTCTGGTGGAGTCACCCGACCCTGCGGGAGAACCTCACTCCGCTTCCGGCCGAGGAGATCGGAGCCACCAAGATCTACTGCGACACGATCCCCGGCAGCACCGCTCAGTACTTCGTTCTGGAGGGGAACGACGACGAAGCGACCTTGACCGGCCTTGTCCCGTGCAAGACCTACTACCTCCATGCCCGCACGATCGACACGTGTGGGCATGCGAGCGGCAGTTCCTGTCTCGGAAACGAGGTCTCGGTTCAGCTCGCCGAACCCTGCGATCCGTCCGTCCCGGCATCCCCCGCCTCCCTCTCCCTCACGCCGCTCGACAACCGGGTCGACCTCGTCTGGACCGCCAACCAGACCGACTGCGACTTCTCCGGATACCGGATTCATTACGGAACCTCGAGCGGCGTCTACACGGGCACCGATGCGTCGGAGGGAATCTCCCCGATCACGGTCCCCCACGAGCAGGTGACCGAGGGTGGAACCTGCGCCATGAGCCTCACAGGCCTCGAGGGATGCACGACCTACTATGTTGCCGTCACGGGGATCGACCGTTGCGACCCTGCTCACGAGAGCGAGCCCTCTCCCGAGGCCTACGGAATGACGACCTGCTCCCCGTGCATGATTCAGGCGAGCTGTCCGGCATGGGTCTCCACGGCGGCGGCCCTCTACAAGGACGCCCGCCTCGAGATCTACACCCAGGGCGAGTCGAGCGAGACGCTCGCGAAGCTCGTCCCGTCCTGGAACGGCGGGGCCTTGATCACCGAGGTCCTCTATGGCCGCCCGCTCGCCACGATCTGGAAGGCCGACGGGACGGCGGGCGAGGACGGCCCGGTGGGGCCCCGTCCGTCGGGCGCCACGCTGAACCTGACCGACGTGACGGTGCCGTCGTGGACTTCGGAGGCGGACGGCGGGCCGCTCGAGCTGCTCTTCGACAGGGATGTCAGGGACGTGGGACTCGATCTCGTCTTCAAGAACCCGAGCGGCGGATATTGCACAGACGGGGCCGTGAACCGGGCCGTCGCGATCTTCGACGACTTCGATGACGGGAACATAACGGGCTGGACCGTCCGCAGCGGGACCTGGAACTCGAACAACGGCCAGCTCTACCAAGCGAGCACATCCAACAACAGGCTATTGATAGGCGCCGATGCCCTGACGGACCTCACCTACGAGGCGAAGATCTGCCCGATCTCGGGAACGACGGCCTACATCGTCTTCAGATACACGGACGACAACAACTTCTACCTGCTCGGCCTCCGCACCGATACCGACATCGTTCGCCTGGCCAGAGTCAAGAGCGGAACCTTCACCCAGACCGCCTCCTACAGCACACCGCTCGCCAACGGGGAATGGCACAGCCTGAAGGTCGTCCTCTCCGGCAAACGCGCGATCTGCTTCTTCGATTGCGCCCAGGTCATCGATTACACGGACAGCAACATGAACGCCAGCGGCAAGATCGGATTCAGGACGTCTTCCACGTCGTCCCGCTGGGACGACGTCCGGTGCCAGAGCAGCGCCGTTCTGCCATGAGGCGGCTGCTCCTGCCGCTCGCGCTCGTCATCGCCTGCGGCTCCCCCGCGGCGGCAGGCGGCATGGAGGCCGCGCGGATCCTGCGCATCGCCTGCACCGCCGAGACGCGCGGCAATCTCATGCCCTGCCCTTGTCCGGAGAGGCCTCTGGGCGGATTGGCGCGCAGGATCGGCCTCCTCGATTCGCTTCGAGCGGCCTCGTCCGAACCGCTCCTCATCGTCGATGCCGGGCGCTTTCTTCCGTCGCGCGCGGAGCATCACCTTCTGCCTGAACAGACGCTGATCGACCTGCGCCAGTTGCTCCGGGACGGGGCGGTGGCGGCGGGCTACGACGCCATAGCGATCGACCCCCCATCGGACGCTTCCCCCGGCCTTGACGCCCGATGGCTGGCGCCCAACCGAGCCCGCATCGTTCAAGCCGGGAACCTGAGGATCGCGGTCGCCGCCGCCCATGAGGGCATCGATCCCGCTCCCTGTCGCAAGTCGATTCGCGACCTCGGAAAGGCCGACGCCGTCCTCCTGCTCTGCGCCGGCGATCTCAGCTTCGCGCGCGCCGCCGCCAGGGTTGCGGGCGCCGACATCGCCATCGTGGCCAGGGGGGCCAGGTTCGAAGCGCCCCTGGTCCATGACGGCGTCCTCTTCCTCGGACCGGGACGGTCGGGCAAGTCGATCGCGCTGGCGGAATGCAGGATCGTCTCTCCCGGCAGGGTCGAGCCCCTTGGCGTCCGCCTTCGCGCGATGGACGCGAGCGTGAGGCCGAATCGCGCATGGCAGGACAGGGTGGAGGAGGCGATCCTGCGGTTCGAGAGCGAGCACCCCATGGCGTTGGAGGCCACGGAGTAGGACTCGGGGCCTACCCAATTCGCCGCTATCATCGCCATTCCCTCCAAGTGTAAGCATTCACAATCAATTGCGGCATTGACAATCCCTTCCTCGTTGTCTATCCCTACTAGTCGCACGGGCGCTGTGCCTCAGCGACTCTCATCCGGTGTTGGAGGCGGGCATCCCTTCAGCCAATCCGCGGCGATGCCGAAGGTTAGAGGGAACAGCCCGACAGAACCGAGGGGGTGACGGGACATGAGGCCTCTCCTGCGATCGTCTCATGCGGAGTCGGCCGTGAGCGTCATGCGGCCGTCTGGAGCGACCAGACGCTCGGCCATCCGCGGCGCATCCCTCCTGGAGGTCATGATCGCCACGGTCGTCGTCAGCGTCGTGGTCCTGGGGACGGTCGAGTTCTTCGCGAAGGGACACCTCTGGTTCAGGCGCGAGGAGCAGAAGCGCGTGGCCACGCTGCTCGCGCAGGATTCCCTTGAGAGGACCATCGCCCTGGACTACGGACTGGTGGCGAACTGGGCCGAGAATCGAAGCGTCTCGTCCACGTCCTACGCGATCGCCGTGACGGTGCAGAACAACGCGCCCGAGTCCAACATGAAGACCGTCCGGTCAGTCGTGACCTGGAACGTGAAGCCGTCGGTCCAGAGGAGCGTCTCTCTGGCGACGCTCGTCTATAACAACTGAACCGCGGGAGGCGCGAGCATGCGACCCGCCATCGGAAGAGCCCTTGGTTCCCGCGGCGGCTACGCCCTAGCCGTGGTCGTGATCATCATGTTCGCCCTCGGCGTCATCGCGGCGTCGTTCATCGCGCTCGCCGGCTACGAAACCAGAGCCTCCCACACCGACCTTGCGAAGCAGCGCGCCTTCTGGCTGGCGGAGGCCGGCAAGGAGCGAGCCCTCAGGTGGATGGCGAGCCTGACGCGCCCCCCCGAGACCGACGTCCGGATCTACACGGCTGCGGCAGGGCCCGATGGCGGCAGCTACACCGTGGATTGCCTGGTCGACAGCGCGGGGATCTACCAGGTCGAGAAGTGGTTCGTCCTCGATTGCGTCGGCCGATCGGAGGGCGTGGAGAGACGGATCAGGCAGCGCATCCGAATGACATCCTTCGCGCAGTACGCCTACTTCACCGATGATGAGCGGACTCCAGGAGGGCAGTACATCTGGTTCATCTCGGCCGATCAGATCCACGGGCTCGTCCACTCGAACGGCACCTTCAGGATCGCCGGGAGCCCCCGTTTCTTCGACGAGGTGACCTCCGCCGCGAATCGGATGATCGGTTACCAGAACTACTCGGTCTACGACCCGAGCGGTTGGCCCGTTGGCGGCAACGCCCCCGTATTCGACGAGAGCTTCCGGCTCAACGTGCCGAGCATACCGCTGCCGACGCAGACCCTCGATCTCAAGGCGGAGGCCCAGAGCGGGGGGCTCTTCCTCGCCCCGGCCTCCACGATCGAGCTCGGGAAGCTGGCCGACGGGACGGTCACGCCCGGCTGGCTCCGCTATCGCAACACTCCCCCCCCGAACGGCCCTTGGACCGGCGTCCGGATCTCCTCCCTCGGGAAGAAAGTCGTCTACGTCAACAATCCTCTCGAGGTCTCGGGCCGCCTGGACGGAGAGGTGACCATCGGCTGCCTCCGCGACATCACCATCGTCGACGACATCACCTATTGGGGCAGCAGCGCCGCGGGGACGCCGCCTCCGGGTTGCGACGACCTGCTGGGCCTCGTGGCCGAGCGGAACATCATCTTCGACAACTCGAGCGCGACTGTGGACCTCAAGATCAACGCGGTCTTGATGGCGCTCAACACGTCGATAACGGCGGAGGACTATGGCACGCGTCCCCCTTGCGGAAATCTCACCATCTGGGGAGGCCTGATCCAGAAGTACCGCGGCCCGGTAGGCACATTCCGCAACGGCGTGCTCCAGACCGGCTACGCGAAGGATTACCACTACGACACGCGCGTCACCGCGCGCACGCCGCCGGCATTCCCTCTGACAGGCGTCTACCAAGAGGCATCATGGATGGAGACCTGGGATGCGAGCTATCCATTCTGACCCCGCGAGCAGGACCATCAGCACGCCGCGCTTGAAGGGCGCGCCCGCGGAGAGGCGTCCCTGCTCCGCCGCCTTCACGCTCGTCGAGCTGATGATCGGCATTTTCCTCGCCCTCGTCGTGGCCCTGGCGGCCGGGGCGGTCTACCTGGGAGTGGCGCAGAGCTTCAAGACCGGCTCCAAGAAGCTCCGCTCGCAGCAGGATGCGAGCCTTCTCTCCACATCGATCAGCCGGCAGATCCGCGTCGGCTCCGCCTATCAGATCTACAACGTCCCCAACCGCACCGTCCCGGCAGACTCGGGCGACGGCCTGGCGGTCCTCGACGGGACCGGCGCGGTCCTCTCGCGCATGGAGTGGAGCCCCTCGCTGAACACGATGGTCGACGCCGCGGGAAACCGCATCACAGCTCTCACCCTGCAGAACATGCGCTTCGCGCGCGATCCTGCGGTCGCTCAGACGGTCCGCTTCCGATTTGCGGCCGACGACCAGATCGGCGGCCGCGTCGAGGTCCGAAGCACCGCCCACCTTCGCAACTGACCAGATCCCGAAGCCGTCCGCGGGCCGGCTCATCGGCACGAAGAACGCCTCCCGCACACCCCCGCTGGCAGGCGACAGTGCCGGTTTTGGCGCGGCCGCTCGGAGGCCGGCAGGGTTGGCCGCTCGATCCTCCGTCCTGGCCAAACCGCCTCAAGGGGCGAGGATCACCGGCACGTCGAAAGTGCCTTCCATCACGTCGACATCGACCCTCTGGCCGGGACTCACCATGGAGAACGCGTGGAAGGAGAAGGTCCCCTCCATCCGACTCGCGCTGACTTGACTGATAGTCACGCTCCCGGTCTCGGAGTAGTGAATGCGACTGTTCTTGATGATAGACCCCACCCCATCGACGGGCGGGAAGGTGAGATCGAAGGTTCCCGTCGCCGGGTCGTGGTAGACCTGGATGTCGATCATGTACTGGTCTGATCCCAGTGTCACATCGCCCTGGATGTGCATCGAACCGGGCAAGCCCTCTTGCGGTTCGACCTTGAGGCCATAGGCGTCCGCACAGGTGAAGTCCAACTGGAAATCTCCTGTGATAGCGGCGGTGATCGTCCCGTCATGTTCCTGGTTCTGGTCGCCGGGCCCTGTCGTGCTCTTCTTGTCGTCGTCGCCGCAGCTCACCAGCGTGGTCAGACACAGCACGGCCAGCAGGCCTATCCAACGTCTCATACTCCCTCCCTCGAGTAGTTATGCGCGGGTGAAGGCTCCCCAGGCACGGCCGGCAGGCACGGACGGCCCCCGATCCAGGGGAGCGCTCACACCCACGGGCAATCGCAAACTCCGACAGAATCCTAGACGAGGCGGAATCGGGAGGCAATTGTTCTGCCGTGGCCGCTCGGGCAAGAGATCGGGCGATTCGGCTATCACCACAACCACGACCGTATCGGCGAGGCGTTCTGGAACCCCGCCCCGGCCGACGTGCACCCCGGCCGGGCGAGGGACATTCTGAGAAGCCGCGTCGAGGTCCGAAGCGCGGCCCGCCTTCGCAACTGACCAGATCCCGAAACCCGTCCGCGGGCCTGCTCGCGTGCTCGAAGGAAACCGGCCGCACACCCCCCCGCCGGGCAGGCGACAATGCTGGTTTTGGCGCGACCGCTCGGAGGCGAGCTAGGGCTGGTTGCTCGCGAGCCTCTCGACGATCCTCGGCGTCACGAAGATCATGAGCTCTCTACGGTCATTGCGCACATCGCTCGACTTGAAGAGGTTGCCGAGGAGCGGAATCGATCGCAGGATCGGGATCCCTTCCTCGAATCTGGTCTCGGCCGTGCGGATCAGTCCGCCGATCACGGCCGTCTCGCCGTCCCCGACCATGACCCGGGCGTCCGCCTCCGTCGTCGTGAAGACGATCCCGCCCTGGACGGTCGCCTGCGAGGAGAGGTCGCTGACCTCCGGATGGAGGTCCATCGTCACCCGCCTGTCAGCGTTGATGTAGGGCGTCACCTCGAGGGTGATCCCCACCTTCTTGAGCTCCGTGATCGGGTTGCCCGCCTGATCGAGGACGATGAGCGGGACTTCCTTGCCGACGAGAATCCGCGCCTTGCGGTTGTTGACCGTCGTGATGCGCGGCAGAGAGATGATATTGGCCTTGTTCTCCCGCTCCAGCGCCTGGATCGTCCCATCGATGTCCCCGAAACGCCTCACGACGCCGAAGTCCAGCTCGGCCGCCGCGGACACCAGCGGCGACTCGTGGCTGATCGACCCGGAGAGCCGCTCCTTCGAAGAATGGAGATTCTGGACGTTCCATGTGATCCCGAGCTGCCTCGCGGCCGAGGCGTCGACGTCGACCAGGCGGGCGACGATCTCGACCTGACGGGTCTCGCTGTCCAGGTCCTCGACCAACTGCCGGATCTGGGCCACCCTCTCGGCGATGTCGGTCACCAGGATCGAGTTCGTCCGGGGATCGACTTCCGCGCTTCCCCTCTTGCTCAACGCGAACTGGACGCAGCTCTTGAGCTCCTCCGCCGTGGCGTAGTCGACCTGGAAGATGGCCGTCTCAAGGGGCAGAACCTCCTCGCGCTTGCGCGCGGCGGCCTCCACTTCCAGATCCTCCTCGGCGATAGTCTTGCGCGAGGCGACGCGCAGGATGTCGCCCTGGGATACGGCGGTCAGGCCTGCCGAGCGGCAGACGACATCGAGGGCCCGTCGCCACGGGACCTGCGAGAGCCTCACGTTGACCGCTCCCGAGACGTTGTTGTCCGGAATGATGTTGACCTTGCCGAAGGCGGCGATGGAGCGAAGGACCGTCCGTATGTCGGCCCCCTGGATGTCCAGATCCATCGGCTCTCCGCCTCCGGGCGGATCGATGAGCGAAGGCGCGGCGAGCGCGGCGTCCACGATCTCGGCGCGAGGATCCCACCGCCCCATGGAGGGAGCCTCATCGTGAACCGAGTTGGGGCTCTCGTGGGAACGCATCGCTTCCCGCTCGGCCATCACCTTCATGATCAACGCCCTGTCGGCCGGGAAGTGCCGCTGCGGCCCATCGGCCGACCCGGCCGTCGCCCAGAGGGCCACGCCCAGCGTCACGACCGTGACGAGCAGACTAACGGTTGCGGGACCGCGGATTCTCATTCCATCCCCCTCCCTGCTCAAGCGGCAGCGACTTGGTTCGCGAGGCGCCGTACTCCGTCACATGGACCACGACCCGGTCAGGCCGGATCACAGCTACGCTTCCATCCCCCAATCGGTCGCCCTCCCGGAGGATCAGGCTGCGGCCGTCCTCCGTCTCGAGCAGGGCGAAGCGGTCCTTTTCGGCCCAGAGGATCCCGACCACCCTCAACTCCTCGCTCATCGGCCTCGGGCTGGGATTCTCGTCTATGTACTCGTCCGAGATCAGGCTGACGAAGATGTCCCGCCGCCCCATCCCTTCGTAGTAGTAGGGGTCGGGCGCCATCAGCAGGTCGTCCAGCTCGTCTGCCGGCGGCTCTGCGGCCGGGGGAGTCGCGTCCGCTGCGACCGCGAGGCCGCTCATCCCGATCAGGGCGGCCGAGATCAGCCCCAGAGCCCGAGCGACGGATCTCTCACTCATCGCTCCCCTCCCCTCGCTGCTTCGCCTTGAGCTTGCGCCCCGCTTCCTTCGCCTGCTCCATCTTCTTGTTGATGCTCCCTTTTCCCTTCGCCTTCTTGTCCCCCTTCGCCTCTCGGTCCTCATCCCCCGGCGGAACCCCTGTCCCGCCCAGGGTGTAGGTCCTCGCAACGAAGGAGGCGGCGGCCGGCTTCTCGAGGGGAGAGTCCTTCGCGCTCTCGATCGAGAGGTCGCTGACCGTCACGATCCGCTCCATGTTCGCGATCTCTCCGAGGAACGTCCCGATCTCGTGGTAGCCCCCCTCGACCTTGATCTCGATCGGATGCTCCGTGTGAAACTGCGCCGGCTGAGGCGGCGAGGGCCTGAAGAGGACGAAGCCGACCCCGGCCTGATCGCCGATCGTCGTGATCGCCCGCAGGAGGGAGGCCATCTCCTGCTGGTCCGGCAGGAGCTGCTGGGCGGTCGCCCATTTGCGGTGAAGAAGATCGAACTCCTTCTCCATGTACGGAAGCGAGTTGATCGTCTGCCGCGCCTTCGTCAAGTCCTGCGTCAACCCCTCGTAGCGCCCCGAGAGCTCCTTGAGCTCCGACGCCCCCGCCTTGTACGTGAACGGAACCAGCGTCGTCATGAAATAGACGTACAGGAGGGCCGCCCCCAGGGCCGATCCCAGGATGATCTTGCGGCTCTTCGGATCGTTCAGCTGCAGTGCCATGCCGTCTCTCTCCCCTCGTCGCGACGAAGCGCCCGCCGCTAGGGCTTGACGCTGCTGGTGAGAACGAAGCGGACGACCTTCCCGTCTCCGACCTTCGCCCGCTCGCTGACCGAGAGCGCGACGTCCTGGAAGATGTCCCTCTCCTCGAGCCGCATCATCAGCTCGGCCACGAGCGTGTTGGAGAACGTCATCCCCTCCAGCTCGATCGCGCCGGGAGCCTTCTGCTCCACCCGCGTGAACCACAAGTACTCGGGCGTCTCGGCCGCGATCTCATCCATCATCTGGACCGGCAGGTAGCGGTCGCGACCGAGGTCCTGGATGGTCACAAGCCGCTGGTTCAGGTCCTGGCGTTCCTTCATCAGGACCTGAATCCTCTCGATCTGCGGTTTGAGACGCCGCGCCTCGGCCTCGGCGAGCCCGATATCCTCCTTGAGGGTCGCGATCTTGTAGCGCTGCATCACGCCGATTCCGACGATCGGCGCCAGGACGGCGATCGACAGCGCGAGTGTGAGCCAGAATCCCCGTCTGGGGACCTTCAGGAGGGCTGGGCGGTCGTGCCGCTCGCGCTCCTCTTCGAGCAGAAGATTGACGCGAATCACTTCTCGTGTGCCTTTCTCAGGGCGAGCCCGATCGCCACCGTGAGCTGTGGACCAACAACCTTGGGGTCGTCGCCACCGAAGACATCCGGGGTGTAGCTGATCCTTCGCAGCGGGTCGACCAGTTCGACCGAGACCCGCTGCCTCTCCGCAAGGACATGGGCCAGGCCCCGAATCCGCGCTCCTCCGCCGCAGACGAAGATCCTGTCCACCCGGTCCGCCTCTCCGTTGGACTTCAGATAGGCCAGGCTCCGCTCGATGCCGAGGCCGATCTCGTCGCCGAACGATCTCACGGCCGCCGCGATGTCTACCGACCCGGCGTCCTCGCCCTCCTTGCACGCGGCGACGGCCTCGTCCCTGTTGATCTGGTATCGCTTCTGGAGCCCTTCGATGAAGCTCTGGCCTCCGATGGAAAGATCCTGCGTGTAGAGCGGGATTCCGTCGCGGACAATGTTCACATTGGTCAGCTCGGCGCCGACGTTGACGAACGCGATGGTCTCCTCGCGGGCGAACTCGTAGTTTGATTCGGCTGCGTTCTGAACGGCGAAGGAGTTGACGTCGATGAGGGAGGGGTCGAGTCCGGCCTCGCGGATCAGGTCGGCGTGGGTCGTGACAAGCTCCTTCTTCGCGGCGACCAGGAGGACCTGCATCTTCGTCGGCCCCGCATCGACCCCCAGGATCTCGAAGTCCAACGAGACGTCGCTGATGTCATAGGGGACGTGCTGCTCGGCCTCCCAGTGGATGGCTTCCCTGGCGTCCTTGGGGTCGAGCCGATCCATGGTGATCCGCTTGACAATCACGCCGCGGCCGGCGATCCCGGTTGCGACCTGTCTCTGCTTGATCCCGCATCGCTCGAGGAGATTCTGAACTGCCTCGACCACCATCTGGCGGTCCATGATCTCCCCTTCCACAATCGCCTCGGGGAGCAGCTCGACCACTCCGTACTTCAGGAGCCTGGCGCCGTCCTTCCCGGTTTCGAGCTCCGCCACCTTGATCGCGCTGGACCCGATGTCGAGACCTACCGCCGACTTCCCCCTTCGGAACACGCGTGACCTCCCGTCCGGGGGCACGCGGACCGGGTGGCGCCCCCGAGGACCCTCTGTCCCCGTTATCGGCCCATGGGGCGCTAAGATTTACCGGGATCAGAAGCCCCGGCGCTGGAACAGGTCCAGATACCAGGTCCAGATGCGGGGGCCGAGGAGAAGCACCGCCGCGGCGGCGGGCGCCAGAAACGTCCCGAAAGGCAGGGCGGTCTGGCCTGTCGCGCGGCGTCTGGCCAGGAGGGCGAGCCCGAGGATCGAGCCGACCAGGGAGCTTAGAAGAATGGTGAGGAAAACTCCCCGCCAGCCCATGAAGGCCCCCAGCATCGCGGCTAACTTGACATCCCCCATCCCCATCCCCGCGATTCCGCGGATCGCGCGATAGGCCACGGCGACGAGGAGGAGGGCCCCCCCGCCCACAACCGCCCCCACGATGCCGTCCAGGCGCGAAACGCCCAGGACCGGGCAGACGAGGATGCCCAGGACGATCCCGGGGAGACTGATCTCATCCGGGATGATCCTGTGGTCGAGATCGATCCAGGTGATCGCGATCATCGATAGGAGGAAAAGCGACCGGACCGCGAGGCCGAGGAGATCGCTCGACGCGAGGGCGGCAAGAAGGAGCGAGAGGCCTCCCAGCGCCTCGATGGCCGGGTACCGGATGCCGATCGGCGCCGAGCAGCGCCGGCAACGCCCCCTCAGAAGCAGATAGCTCAGGATCGGTATGTTGTCGTGGATGGCGATCGGCGCCTGGCATCGCGGGCATCGCGAGCCCGGGCGCGCGACCGACAGGCCCAGCGGGAGCCTGTGGATCACCACGTTCAGGAAGCTCCCGAGACAGAGGCCCAGGAGGCCCAGGAAGATCCAGATTCCCGGGACCTCCCGAAACCCGAAGTCGACGGTCATCTTCCCTAGTGCAGAGTCCCGGTGATGAACGTCGTCTTGTTTCCGTTCTGGCTCTTGACCGTCACCGTCACGGTCACGTCCGACGCCACGTCCACCTCTGGCTCCGGATCGGACAGGACCGCCTGGAACGTCGTGTAGTCGTCGCTCTGCGTGTCGGTGAGAACGAACTCCGTGACTCCCCCGAGGCCGCCGGCCGTCGTCGTGACGGTGATGCTCGTGCCCTCAGTGAGAGGATTGAAGTTCGCGTCCCTCACCCGATAGGTGATCGTCACCGACCCGCCGTTCGGGATGCTGAATCCCTCATCGGGCTCCGTGATCTCCACGATCGTGTGGCCGCTCCACATCACGTAGTTGCAGGTCTGGATCAGATCGCCCGACTTGCCGACGGTCTGCGCGCAGATTCGCACCAGGCCGTCTCCGCCCGGGATGGCGGGGAATGGAGCCGCCGTCTCCTCCAAGACACGCGCGTCCCCGAGGGAGCTCGTGAACCCGCTGCCCTGAACGATGCCGTAGTCCGCGAAGAACCAGGCTGCCGTGGAGTCGGGGACCGGATTGCCCCACTGGTCGCCGATCTTGGCCGTGACCCCATTGATCAGACCCGCATAGACCAGGCCCGCGATGTTGACGTTTTCAAAGAAGACAGAGAAGTGCTCCGGATCCGGCAGGTCCCCATGGATCGCCACGCGCACCGGGCGGGAAAGCAGACCGCCGGATGTCGCCTGGACCTCCACGGTTCCGGAGACGATCCCCGCGTTCACGGTCGCCGTCACGATGCCCCTGTCGTTTGTCGTCGCCGTGAGAGGCCAAACGGTGGCGTCTGTGCCGCCTCCGAGTGGACGGATCGCGAAGCTCAAAGTGGCCCTGTGATCGGCGTCGACCGGAATTCCCCGCGCGTCTTGGACCTCGAAGCGGATCGTCGCCGTCTCGTGGTCGGAGGAGCCGCGCACGCCGATCCGCGGATGTTCGACCTCCACGGCCTCGACGTGAGACGCCCCCTCAGAGACGAATCGGATGTCGATCGTCTTCTGGACGGTGCCCGCCTGCGCGGTGACACGGCCGGTGCCGGTCCTGTAGGGGATCGCTCGCAAGCGGAGTCCCGCCAGACCCGCGGCGTCGGTCGGCGTCACGTCCTCGATCACCCCGAGGCTCGTCTCGAAGTTGACGACCGTCCCCGGGGCGACGGGCGCGCCGAAGCGATCACGGACGGCGGCGGTGATCCTCGCCATGGCCACGCCGTCGGCGAGGATCGAGGAAGCGTCGGCGGTGAGCTCGATCTCGCCGACGCCCAGATGGGTCAAGAGGATCGGAAGCGTCGCCTGCGCCACTCCGGACTCGGCCTTGAGGAGAACCGATCCGGCTGAGGTCCCGGCGAAATAGAGTGCCGTCGCAACGCCCCGCTCGGTCAGCGCCGCCGGCGGGATGACTCTCCCCGACCCCTCCTCGACCGAGAAGATCACCAACGTCCCGTCGGGGACAGGGAATCCGTCGCCGTCGAGCGCTGTGGCTGCCAGTTCTGTCTCGCTCGATCCATCGGCGGGCAGGGATGTCTTCTCGGCCGCGAGGATGATGCTCTCGGTGCTCGGCGGCTCCAAGAAGGCGACGGTCGCGGCTTCCTCGAGGACGGAGCCGAATCGGGCGGTGACCGTGGCATTCTGAGCGGCCGTGGAGGAGACGAGTGTCGCGACGGCCGCCCCTGTCGGGTCGGTTGTGACGGGCGAGGTGATCGTGCCGCCCGTGGTCGAGAAATCGATCCGGGCGCCGGCGACAGGCGTTCCCAGTTCCGTGACGGTCAGACGGGCGAGGAGGCTGGTCGATGAGATGCCGTCTGCGATGAGGGCGGCGCTGGCCGCGCTCAGCGACAGAGTCAACTGCTGAAAGGGAACTCGAACCTGAGCGGTCAGGTCGGCCCCGTAGTAGGCCGTGACTGTCGCCTCCGTGTCCCCGGGCTGCGCGGTCAATGTGGCCCAGGCGTTTCCCGCGGCATCTGTGTTGATCTTTCCGGTCACTCTCCCGGCCGTGGTGCCGAAGCGCACCTCCTCCCCCTCGAGGGGGACCCTGCGCGTGGTCTCCATCAGCGTGGCGATCAGGTGCGAGTCTGTTATCCCATCCGCCGGGATGGCCGAGGGCTCCGCCCCCAGGGCGATGCTCACGCCGCGCATCAGGATCGAGACCTCGTCCCGGAGATTCCCCGCGGGGAGAGCGATCGACTGGCCGCCAGGAGCGAATCGTTCGCTGGCGGCGCGCGCCATGAGGTCGGCGCTCAACGGCGCCCTCGTGATCAGAAGGAGGGTCCGCTCATGCAGAGGAGCGCCCGTCTTGCCGGCAGGGACCTCGGCGCGCACGGAGGCGACGATGTCGGTCCGCGAGGCCGCCGCCGTCAGGACGGCGATCGCGACGCCTTTGTCGTTCGTCGTCGCGTAGCTCTGGATCCTCCCATGCGTCGTGGAGAACGAGACGCCCACGTTCCCGATGCCGCGTCCCTTCTCGTCAACGATGGTCGCGCGCACGGCAAGAGTATCCATTCCGTTGGCGAGCACCGGTCGAAACGAGCTGGCCAGGGCCAGATCGTCCGGTTTCGGGGTATCGGTCGTCCCGTTGCCGCCCGCGCCAGTGACATCCTCAGATTTCTCGCAAGCCACCGTCAGCGCCATAAGCAGAACGGCAACGCTCAGCAGTAGAATAGTCCGTCTCATTGTCCACTCCTTCGCCGGACGAAGGCGGCGATCACGCCGGCCTCCTTGCCCTACCCGCGGATGAAGATCCAGTACCCCAAGGCCAGCAAGAGAACGACCACCAGAATGATCGTCAGGCTGCCCCCATAGAGGGCGACCACCGGGCTCATGAGGCCGAGGACCCCGGACCAAATCGAGTGAATGCCGCCGGCCACGTTCCCGCCGACCCCGCCTACGGTCGTCGGCGGCTGGGCGACGAATCGGCCGCTCGCGTCCCAGCGGATGCCGAAGGCGCGTCCCAGTAGGTAGATCACCAGTGCGATGATGCCGAGGCGGACGATGAAGCTCAGGAGGCCCAGTCCCGGGACGCGTCTATGGATCTTGTGCCGGGGCAGCCCGCTGGGCACCGCGTGGGTCCCCCGGAGGCCTGCGGCGGCCTCCCGGCGGCGCACGGTCCCCTTGAGTTTGTTCAGGTAGATGAAGTGCTGGTGCCAGACCCGCTCGAAGTCCTCGGCCTCGCGGGCGCTCGGCGCGGAATCGCTCCTGAGCGTCCGATAGCGGTTGAGCAGGTCTGTCATCATCGTCACCTGCCGCTGCGACTCCTGGGCGATCGGCCCGGGGCCCGCCTCGCCGAGGATGTGCGGCAGCTGGCTCGCGATGCCGGCCTTCACCTTCAGGAAGCGATCTTCCCGCTCGGCGCTGACTTCGGCGGAACCCAGCGACTTCGTCACGATCTCACGAAACTCTATCCAGCTGCGGATCAGATTCCGCAGCCTCCACCAATGGCGGCAAGATTCCAGCATTTGCGCATCCTCCCTTCTTGCCAACCTACCGCGACTTGATGAGAAGCCGCGCCTTCTCGGGATCCTGGAGCCGCGCCACGACGTCGGCGGTCCGCACGATTCCCGCGCCATGCAGCTCCAGGAGGGAGTCGTCGAGCAAGACCATTCCCTCGGCGAAGCTGCTAGAGATGACATTACTGACCTGATGGATCTTCCCCTCCCGGATCAGGTTCGAGATCGAGCTGTTGACGAACATGATCTCCCGCGCGGCGATCCGTCTCTGGATGTCGGTCCTTCGCAAGAGGACCTGGGAGATCACCGCTTTGAGCGATAGAGCCAGCCGCGCGCGGATCTCGGCCTGGTCGTGGATCGGGAAGACGTCCACGATCCGGTTCACCGTCTTCGAGGCGGACGGCGTCGAGAGGGTGCTGATGACAAGGTTTCCCGTCTCGGCCGCCGTGAGGGCCACCTCCATCGTGTCGCGGTCGCGCATCTCCCCGACGAAGATGACGTGGGGCATCTGCCGCAGAGCGCTGCGCAAACCGATGACGTAGTTCTTCGTGTCGGCTCCGATCTCTCGCTGGTCGATCACGCAGACCTTGGAATTCAATAGGAACTCGATCGGATCCTCGATCGTCACGATGTGTTTCGGGACCTCCCCCTCGGTGTTCATGTATTCGAGGAGGCTCGCGATCGTGGTCGACTTCCCGGCGCCGGTCGGACCCGTCACGAGAACCAGTCCGTTCGGAATCGAGAGCAACTGCATAAGGAGCCGATCGGGGATCCCAACCTCGCTGTAGCGCGGCACCTCGAGAGGAACGAGGCGCAGGACAGCCGCGATCGTCCCCTTCTGCCGGTAGACGCTGACGCGGAATCGCGACACGTCTTTCAGGTGAAAAGAGAGGTCCAGCTCCCACTCCTGCTCGAAGACCTTGCGCTGGGCATCCTTCAGGAGCTGGTAGGCCAGACTCTCGCTCTCCTTCCCGCTGAGCGGATTGGGAGGGGTGTGCGGCTCGAGCGCCCCCTCGACGTGGTACGTGACCGGGGCGCCGGCGGAGATGAGGATGTCGGAGGCCCTGCGGCGCACACCCTCGTGCAGGATTTCCGCGATGTCCATCTCTACTGTCCCCCAGCCTCTCCGGCCTCGGGCGTCGGCAGGGAAGCTCCAGCATCACCGACGATCCTGGGGACGATTTCGATCACGAGATCGAGCTTCGCGACATCGTCGCGGACGTGGCTGAAGAGGTATCCGATGATCGGGATCCTGCCCAACAGCGGGACTTTCTTCACCGTCCGCCGGCGCTCGTCGGACAAGAGCCCTCCGATGTAGATCTTCTCTCCGTCCCGCACTCGCACCAGCGTCCGGGCGCGCCGCGTGGATGTCTGCGGGAGGTCGTTATCGGGGCCGACAAAGCGGGTGATCCGCGACAGCTCCGGCTCGACGACGGCCGTGATATACTCCCCTTCACCGATTCGCGGCGTGATGGCGAGCTTCACTCCCACGTCGATCTTCTCGAGCTGGACCGTCTGCATGACCCCACCGGCGGCCCCGGCCGAACTCAGGGATGTGATGACGACGGGAACGGTCTCCCCGGCGAAGATCTCCGCAGGCTTGCCATCGAGGGTCACGACCTTCGAGTTGGCGAGCAGATTCGCGTTGCCGTCTGTCAGGAGGGCGTCCAGAACCACCTCGAAGGTCGCCATCTGCCGATGGTAATCGGCAGTCTCGTCCGCCTTGACGAAGTTGATCTTCTCCGGAAGCTGCCCCGGCGCGCTTGTCCCGTGGACTCCCTCTGTCACGACCGTGTTCCACTTCGTGATCTTCTCCCAGTCGATTCCGGCCTCGAGAAGCGCGGTCGTGTTGACCTCGATCATCCTCGCCTCGAGGAGGATCTGGGCAGGCTTGCGATCGAGCTGAGTGATGATCTCCTCAGCCTGTTCGATCGTCGATTGCGTCGCGTGGATGACCAGTCGGTTTCCGGCGGCGTTGGCGCTGATCCCCTTGCAGAGAACCTCGAGCATCGCGCGAAGCTCGCCGGCGTTGGCGTGCTGAAGCTCGAATACTCTGGTCACGAGCCCCGTCTCGGTCATGAGGGTCGCGTTGTCCGCGACGAGGATCGATTTTCCCACGCGCTCATACCCGAGTCCCGCCGAGCGGACCACCAGGTTCAGCGCCTCGTCGAATCTCGTATTGCGCAGGTGGATCGAGATGCGACGGTTCTGGACCTCGGGGCTCGTGACGATGTTGAGCCCTCCTCGGTCGGCGAGGATCTGCAGCACCCCGTTGACCGCGATGTCGTCGGCATCGAGCGTGATGAGCGCGCTCGGATTCCCCGCTTGCGCGCGCACCCCCGAAGGCAGTGTCAGGGAAAGGCTGATCAGCAAGGCACACAGCGCAACCCATCCAGCTCTCACGGTGATCGGAACCATCATTGCCTCCTAGGACGAGGGCAGAACAACGGTCTCGGCGCCTCGGCTGATCTTGACCGAGGTCGGCCTGATATCGTCCACTACCCAGCCGCGGAACTCCTCCCCCTCGCGCAGCCATCCGGAGGTTTCCCCCCCGACTCTGATCTGCACGGCGGGATTGATGTTGTCGAAGAGAAGCGCCCCGATGCTCGGAGCGTCGCCGTCGTCAGGCTTCCTGGCCCGATCCCGCGCCACCTCGCCCCTCGGGGCTGTCGGCGGCCGAAACGGGTCCCGGTCCCCCAGTCTGGCCGCCGCCAACAGGCTGTCTCGCTGAGCCCACCCAGCCGGCGTCTTGGAGACGCCTGCTGCGACCGGAAGGCTCTTCTGGTGCGATCCCCTCCCCGCATCCAGAACGGCGGTCACGGCACTCCCGCCTCTGAAGGCGAGGAAGGCGACTCCGCTCAGGAGCAGGGCGATCCCCACCCAGAAGCTCCTCCCGCTTGGCGTAGCCGCTGTCATTGCCCCCCCCCTTGGAGTGGATCGTAGATCGAGAGTTTCAATCTCCCTTCCAGGGAAGTCCCTTCGTAGGGCTGCATCACTGTGAAGCCGTCGATCGTTGTCAATCGGGGGCCCTGCTCCAGCGTCCGGATCAGATCGAAGATCCGTCCGAAACCGCCGCGCACCACAAGGGTGAAGACCGTCCTGCGGGCCCGACCCTGAGCCACGCTCGCCTCCGTCGACAACTCGACGGTGGTCAATCCGGCGCGGGCAACAACGTCGTTGAGGAAGGCCACGGGATCGACCGACGAATCGAAGACGAATCCTCTCTCCGGGTCGCGGATTCCGAGGCGTTGAGCGGCGGCCGCGAGGTCGAGATCATGCTGCTGGATTCCGGCGAGATTGACCAACATGGAGGCTCTCTGGGCACGCAGGCGGCCGATCTCCCGCTGCCGCGGCTGGTTCACCCCTAGATCGAGCGCCAGCCCCAGAAGGAGGAGCATCGCCGCGGCCAGAAAGACCCGCCCCTGCGATGTGAGATTCCTACTGGCCATCGCCCCCCCCGCGCGTCTCGCAGACGATCTGAAAGCGACTTTCGCCCGCATCGGAGGCATCCATTGCGCCGAGCCTGACTTCGGGAAGATCGGCAGCGATGCTCGGATCGCGGCGCATGGCCTCCATGAAGCGCGAGACCGGCGCGGCCTGGTCGCCGCCGGAGCGGATCACCCCTCCGAGCACGAGACGCGGCGGCCTCCCTTTCTCGGACACCTGCCCCACCAGGCTCTCGAGGCGAAGCTGCCGATCGATGCATGAGGAGACAGCCGTGAGCTTCGGAGACCAGTCGATCCTGCCGCGGCGGATCTCGAGGAGCGCCCGGGCCGTCTCGGCTTCGGGCGTCGCCACCGACAGATCCTGCGTTCGCAGGGAGACCCGGCTGATCTCGCCCCTCAGAGCGTCCACCTGCTGGCCCAGGAGGACGGAGCTCAGGACCAGCACGCCCACGATCACGACCTCGATCCCGATCAGAACCGTGACGGCCGCTGTCCAGTAGGTCCGGCGCCTGGCGAGGCGTCGCCTGAGGTGATAGTCGCGATAGAAGTTCAGCCTGTACGTCATGGCGCCACATCCCACCAGCGCGCGAGGCCAACCGCGGTGGAGAACCTGGGTCCGCTCGATGCCGCTTCCTCGATCCCCGATGCGGCATCGGCCAGGTCGCCGAGGGGGTCGAGCAGATCGACGGTGAGACGCAACCCGCCTGCGAGCCGTTCCACGATCCCTTCGCGCAGCGATCCTCCGCCGCAGACATGGATCGCATCCACGTCCGCCCTGTGGCGCCCCCGGTAGAAAGTCAGCGTCTCGCGGATCCCCTCGATCAGGGCCTCCGCATAGCCGTTCGTCTTTGTCGGATCATCCGTGCGGGGCGCTGACGGGCCAACGGGCCGGCTGAGCAGAGATCCCGGCTGCCCCTTGAGGACCAAGGCCGCGTGCCTTCCCCCGAGATCGAGGAGACCATGGACGACGTCCGGCGCGGCCTGCTTCATCGGCTCGGCGGAGAGGCTGTTGAGCGCAGCCAGCGGCTCGACCTCGACCACCTCGGGCTCGATGCCGTTCTTGGCGAGGACATGAAGCGAGAAGTCCCTCTGGGCGCTCGGCGCGGCAGCCAGCAGGACCCAGACCTGGCGTCCGCCCTCCTCGGAGGGCGGGCCGTCGCCCAGGATCTGGAAGTCGAGAAGCGGAGCGCTCATGCTCTCGATGATCAGGTGCTTCTTGGCCTCGAACGGCAGGGCGCGGCGCAGATCGTCCGCGGACAGGGCCGGAAGAAGGACCTCCTTGAGGCTCGCTTCCTCACCCTCCATCGCGACCGCCACTCGGCCGAGGGCTCCCCTCCCGAGCCCCAGACGCTGGAGAAGGCGCCCGAGAGCCGCCACGACAGGGCCGGACTGTCCGCCGGACTCATCGGCCGGGTTCCACTCCTCCAGTCCGATGTGCGTGATCCGCTCGAGGCGGGTCTTCCCCACGCCCCTCACGAGCTTCACGCTGCCGGTCCCGAGATCGATTCCGGTGCGGGCCATCCTTGGTCCGAGCAAAGCTCCTCCCTGTTCCTTCGTCGATCTAAGCTGGGATCTCTCTCCAGCGAAGCACTTTCAGCGTTCCTGACACACCAGACGGCCAATCCTGCTGGAGGTAGTCCGGCAGGTTGGGTATGAAGCCAGGATTGAACGTGATATCGGGACCGCCCGTGCTGTGGAAGTCCCGCAGACAAATGAGACTGCCGACGATGTCGAGGTTCGAGTTGATCGTGACCACGTCCCTCGTGACATAGATCAGGGCCGGGTAGCTCGAGGTGCCGAGGTGGGCCTGCGCGGATCCCTGCCGCTCGAGGTCGTACAGGATCATCGCGATCCCGTTGTACGGCTCGAAAGTGATCTGCTTCACCTCCGTCGTCCGTCCCGCCCAGAACTGCCAGTCGATTCGTTGATCCTCGGTCGCGCCCGTGAATCTCGTGTTGATCACGGTCGCGTGGATGTTCGACGCGGAGGATCCATCGATGACGACCTTGCTGAACTGAGCCGCGGCCGGGCTCAGCGGCAGCTCGCCGAAGTTGACGACAGCGGAAGTGTTTGGCGAAACTCTCTTGAAGACTCCGCTCGCGTCATTGAAGTAGTTGTTGATCAGGGTGTGACTCGAGAAGCTGTAGGTGTAGACGCCGACTCCGCCCGAGGCGGCGTAGCTCACGACATCCGTCATCGTGTTCGCGCCGGTAATGTCGTTTCCGTTACGATCGAAGATCTTCGCTTGATCAACGCTGCCGATGCGCGTTCCCCTCACGTAATAATAGGTGGCGTCCGGGAAGTGCGCCGGATCGGTGTAGATCGGGGGCGGGGTGATCACGAACCCCTCGGTGTATTCCCCGTCGCAGGTGAAGTGAGGATCTCCGTTGCCGTTGTTCCCCCCGGCACTGCCATTGATGTGGGCGTCTCCGGTCAGGCAAAGGTTCCCCCCCACTTCGGCATCGCCCATCACCAGCAAGGGAAGCCCGAGGGCCGTCGGCGGCACGTCCGCGACGACCTCGACCCTCCGATGCGCCCCCTTCACGTGTCCGGTCGCCACCAGCTTGACGGCGCTCGTGTAGGACTGGTATGTGGTGTCGGCGACCGTCAGGTCGTAGGTTCCCCTCCCTTCGGCCGCTGCCGACCACCCGGCGCGCCAGGAGCGATCGGTGCCGAACCTCGCCCTCGCCCTCTCGATGGCCCCATCGGCGAGATAGAAGGCCTCGCTGGAGTTCTGCCTGTAGAGCGCCTGTCGGGTCTCATAAGAGGACATCGCGAAGAACGACATCCCCGCGATGATGAGGATGAAGCAGAAGATCATCACGGTCGGCAGGGCATACCCTGCCGTCCCGTGTCCTGCGCCCCTAGCCTCTGTCCACGTTCTCATCGATTCACCACCTAGAACTTGAAGGACTTCGCCCGCACGGCCGCCCGCGACCGCGCGCTGATCCGATTGCCCGACTTGTCTTCGAACTCGAGATTCACGGTCGCGCTCCGCGCTTCCGGGTCTCCGGTGACGGAGAAGAGCGTGCAGCGGCGATCGACCACATTCGCGCCGTTCTGCTGCAGCCTCCCCTCGCCATTCACAGTCGCCAGCTTGAACCTCTGAGCCACACTCCCATCGAAGTAGGTGTGGAACTCCGTGGCGGAGACGAAGACGAGGCTGTCCGCGGCGCGGACGGCTCGGCCCATCGTCTCGACGGCCTCCGTCACATTCGCCTGGAGGATTGCCTTGTCGCGGCCCCACCCCCAGGCGCGCTGGTTGGCGAGGATGATCCGGCCCAGAGCCAGGACGACGATGAGGGCCAGGAAGCACGCCACGAGAAGCTCGATCATCGTGTAGCCCCCCGCCCTTCCATCTCTCGCCTTGATGCCGATCCTCACGGCAGCCCCCTCCCGAAAACGGTCGTCGTCTCCAGGCTTCGGGTCACATCCGACCCGGAGACCTTCTCCCTCCAGCTCACCGCCACTCGGACCCTGGTCGCGCCGGTCTCCGGACTGTCGGCGCTCACCGCATGCGCCACCCTGTAACTGCGATTCTCGAGCACGAACGTCGTGTCGACTCCGTGCACGAGCGGGAGGTCATCGTACGAGTAGTCGCGGCGCAGCCCGTCGAGGCGCATCTGGGCCACAGTCGTCGCTCTCCTGCGGTTCTCCTCGTAGTCGAGCTGCCTTCGCCCCCCCACGAAGTATCTCGTGATGCCGAAGAAGGCGATGAGAAGAAGGGAGGCTGCGATCATGATCTCGACCAGCGAGAATCCTCCCTCTCCGGCCCTTCTCGGCCGGCCGCGGAGATCGCCATGGAGTGCTTCACGCCCCATCGTGACCATCCCGTTCAAGACACTTCTTCCCGCCCTCTGCCTCTAGAGCCCGATCACCACCGGATTGCCGGCGTTCCTGTCTATGCTGGGCGCGGTCATTGTGATCGTGACCCCGGCCATCCTCGTTCCGCTCCTGCCTACAGCCCGCACCGCCAACGCGTTGGTCCTGGCGTTCCTCCCGGCGCCGCTCCGGATCGCATAGGAGAAGCATGGGGTCGCCGCGAGGCTCACGAGCCCCCCGCCACTCGCCGGGGGCCAGATGGGATTCCCTGCCGCGTCGGGGTTCTGAACCGCATAGGTCCTCGCCGCATCGATGATCTCTCCCAGCCTGGTCGTAGCCTCGGTCGTTCGCGCATGCCTGACGTACTTCCTGTGAATCGGAAACGAGACGACTGCGAGAACGGCCACCACAACGACGGCGACCATGAGCTCGATGATCGAGAAGCCCGCCGCCGGCTGTCTCCCGGGCGACGGCGAACTCGTCGGCGACCTCAGTGGACCCAACCGGTCCTTCCCTTCTCCGGTCCCTGTTTCGCAATCAAGCATCCAGGGGAATCGGGGCCGCCGGCGGCGGCCCCGCCCCCCGCTTCGCTGAAACCCTACAATCCCGTCACGACCGGCGCGTTGCCGTTGGAGTTGATCCCCACCGTGGCGATCACCACCGTGACCCCGGCCATCCTCGCCCGGCCGGTCGCCGTCATCGTGAAGGTTCCGGTGTCCGCCGGGTTGGTGGCCGCAATGCCGTAGGTGAAGTTCTCCGTCGCCGAGAGATCGACGATCCCGCCGGCCGCGGTCGGCCACATCGGCACGCCGCCCGCGTTCGGGTTCTCCATCGCCCAGGCCTTGGCGGCCGTGAGGATCTCGCCCATCCGGCCGGTCGCCTCGGTGACGCGGGCGTTCTTGATGTACTTGCCGTAGATCGGGATCGCGATCGCGGCCAGGACGCCGACGATCACGACGACGACCATCAGCTCGATCATCGTGAACCCCTTCTGGTTCTTCCGTTTCCGAAACAGCTTCATCTCTAGTTCCTCCTCTGCTCGATCCACTCATCAATCGCGCCCCGGACCTCTATCCGATGAGCGGCCGCCAGCCCGGGACCCGACAGCAAGCCGCACGCCTCCTCGCGAGGCCACAGATTCTGACACACACTCAAGACTCCACTCGTAACTGCGAACACGCCGGGCACTCGTCGACGGGCCCGATTCAATCTCCCCGACTTCGTCAAAGTGGTCATAGACCGGTGACGACCGGCGCGCTTCCGTTCGAGGCGATCCCCACAACCCTCATGACGACCACGACGCCGGCCATCCTCGCCCGGCCGGTCGCCGTGCAGGTGAAAGTGCCGGTGTCCGCCGGGTTGGTGGCCGCAATGCCGTAGGTGAAGTTCTCCGTCGCCGTGAGATCGACGATCCCGCCCGCTGCGGTCGGCCACATAGGCACGCCGCTCGCGTTCGGGTTCTCCACCGCCCGTGCCTTGGCGGCTGTGATGATCTCCCCGATCCGCCCCGTTGCCTCGGTGATCCTCGCGTTCTTGACGTATTTCCCGTAGATCGGGATTGCGATCGAGGAGAGGATCCCCACGATGACCACGACGACCATCAGCTCGATCATCGTGAACCCCTTCTCGCTCTTCTTCCTCCGGAACATCTTCACTCTTGTGCCCTCCATTGACCATCCGGCTTCGCGCCGAACGCCGCGTCGCAGCCGGTCCCGAAGTCTGCCCACGGCCCGCACGGCCCTGCGAACCTCCCTGACCCTAGAAGTTGTATCCCCCCTTCATGATCGCGTCGCCGAGATAGAAGATGGGGAGGAACATGCTCACGACGATCACCCCGATCAGTCCGCCCACTACGACGATCATCAACGGCTCGATGAGCGATGTGAGGCTGTGCACGGACGCCTCGACCTGCCGGTCGTAGAAGTCGGAGACCTTGAGAAGCATCGTGTCCATGTCGCCCGTCTCCTCGCCCGTCGCCATCAGCTGCAGGACCATCTCGGGGAACTTCCCGGTTGCCCTGAAGGAGCTCGTGATCCCGTGCCCGGCGCCGACGTTCCCCTTCGCATCATCTATCGCGTGGGCCACGACCGAGTTGCCCGAGGCCCCCTTGACCAGCTCAAGCGCGTCGAGAATCGGCAGCCCGCTGCGGAGCAGCATCCCGAAGGTCCGGGCAAAACGGCTCATGATCGCCTTGCGAATGATCGGCCCGAAGATCGGCATCCTGATCAGAAAGGTGTCCATCGCGTACCGCCCCGATCGAGTGCGGGTCCAGAGATAGAAGAAGAGGATGACTCCGATCGTGATGACCGCGGAGAGCAACACGTTGTGCCGCACGGCGTTCGACGCGGCGACAACGGCTTGCGTCAGACCTGGCAGATTCTGCCCGAGGTCCGCGTAGATCTCCGCGAAGGTCGGGACGATCTTGAAGAGCAGGAAGGCCGTCGCCCCGATCGCGAAAACCAGCACGAACAGCGGATATGAGAGAGCCGACCGCACCTTCGTCTTGATCGCGTCGATCTTCTCCAGATAGACAGCCAGATCCTCGAGGATCTCATCGAGGGTCCCGGCCCTTTCGCCAGCTCGGATCATGCTCACATACATCCGGTTGAAGGCCTCCGGATGCGCGACCATCCCATCGGAGAGGCTCTCTCCGCGCTCGATCCGGTTGGCGATGTCTGCGACCGCCATCGCGAGCATCTTGCTTCCCGCGTCGGCCGCGAGGCCGCGCAGCCCCCTGACCAGCGGGATCCCGGCCTGGAGCACGGTCGAGAGTTGGCGGGTGAACAGGGCCAGCTCGCGCGTGCTGACCCTCCCGAGGTGCATGCTGCTGAGCCGCTGATGCCAGGGCAGACCCCTGTCCTGGCTGCGATCCTCAGTGACGTGAAGAACGACGTACCCCTGAGAGTGGAGATGCGAGACCACCTCGTCCACGCTCGAGCCGGCTGTGAAGCCGGATCGCTCTTCACCGCTTCTGCTCTTGACGACATACGCGAAGTTCCCCATGCGCTCTCCCCGGATCGTTCCCTCGATCCGCTACTCGTCACTCAGACAGACGCGCAGGACATCCTCGACGGTCGTCGTCCCATCGAGGGCCTTCTCGAGTCCGGCCTGCTTCAGCGTCCTCATTCCCTCCGCGATAGCCTGGCGCCTGATGTCGGCGGCCGGCCGATTCTCCGCCATCATCTGGCGCAGCGCCGGAGTGAGAGGCATCATTTCCACAATCGCCACTCGCCCCTTGTAGCCTCTCCCTTTGCAGAGGGCACAGCCACGGCCCCGGCGATAGGTCACTTCCCCGCGACCGCGCAAACCCTCCACCCCGATCCCCATCGCCAGCAAGGTCTCCTCGGGCGGCCGGTATTCCTCCACGCACTGCGGGCAAACGCGGCGCACGAGGCGCTGGGCGGCGACGAGGGTCAAGGAGCTCGCCGCCATGAACGGCTCGACCCCCATCGAGACGATGCGCGTCGCCGTCGTCGGCGCGTCGTTCGCGTGGATCGTGCTGAAGACCATGTGCCCCGTGAGCGCCGCGCGCACGGCTATGTCGGCCGTGTCCTGGTCGCGGATTTCGCCGACCATGATCACGTCGGGGTCCTGCCGCAGGAAGGAGCGCAGCGCGTTGGCGAAGGTCACCTTCTTGCGCTCGTTCACCTGGACCTGGTTGATCCGGGAGATCTGGTACTCGACCGGATCCTAGATCGTCGTGATGTTGAGCGTCTCGTTTCGCCGTTCCAGCAATCCGGCGTAAAGGGTCGTGGTCTTCCCCGAGCCGGTCGGTCCGGAGAGGACGACCATGCCGTAGGGCTGGTTGATGGCCCGGATGAAGCGGTCGTAGTCGGTCTTGGAGAAGCCCAGATCCCGGAGGGAGAAGTTGAAGTCGGTCTTGTCGAGGAGCCTCAGAACGAGCTTCTCGCCATGGATCGTCGGAATCGCCGAAACGCGCACATCGACCTCGACGCCGTTCTTCCTGTGCGTGAAGCGGCCGTCCTGGGCAGCGCGCCGCTCAGCGATGTCCATGTTCGAGAGGATCTTGATGCGGCTGATCGTGCCGGTGTAGACGGCCCTGGGCGGAGTGAGAGCGTCATAGAGCATCCCATCGACGCGGTAGCGGATCACGAGGCCCGCTTCCGTCGGCTCGATGTGAATGTCCGTCGCCCTCTCCTGGATCGCCTGCGCGATGACCTGCTCGACCAGGTTGACGATGCCGGCCTCCTGCGCGCGACGCTCGGCCTCCTCCTCGTCCGGCTCGTCCTCGACGATCGTCTCCCCGATCTCGCCGACCACCTTGTCGATCAGCTCGGTGACATTCTTGCTCCCCTCCACGAGCCGGTAGCTCGACTCCCGCGCCCGCTCGAGGATCGCGGGAGACGCGAGGAGCAGCTCCAGCTTGCGGTCCGAGCGGCGAGCGATCCTCTTCAAGGGGTCCATGGCCTCCACGTCCAGCGGATCTACGACCGCGACACAGAGACTCTTGTCCGTGATGCGGACCGGGAGGACATTGAAGCGGCGAGCGAAGTCGATCGGGACGTAGGCGAGGGACGCCGGCTCGACGGCGTCCTGGCCTGGGTCGAAACGCCTGAGCCCGAGCTGGCGGGCGAGCGTATCGACGAGGTCTTCCTGGGTGATCAGACCCCACCGATAGAGGATCTGCCCGAGGCGCTCCCGCGTCTCCTTCTGCTCGGCGAGCGCGTCCTCAAGCTGCTTCGCCGTGATCTTGCCGCTCTGGACGAGGAGGTCGCCCAGGCCCACGGCGTTCGCCTTCATCTCGTCGCCTCTAGCGTCATTGGCTCCGCCCGCCTTGCGCGGGGAAGTGAAACGGACACCCTGACACGCCGATTCCGGCTGGACGGCACAGCGCGGGAGGTCGCCCCTGCATCCGTCACACGGGCTCCTCGAAGATCACGCCAGCCGCTTCGATGACCAGCGACTGTATCAAGCGCCGAAGGTCCCCCAAAGACGAACTGTCTAATCCTGCCAGCCACGCGCGCGGCGTCTCCCTTATGGCCTCGGGCCAGGCCCTGCGTGCCGACCCCCTGGGGACAGATCCCCCGATCTCCCAGGCTATTCGGCCGCGACGGCGGGGCGATTGACCCTTTAATGGCTCGTGCCAGCGGCGATCTCGGTCCGAGGAGTGTCCGTCGGGACGCGGAGTCTTGGCGCACAGGGGTGGGCGGTGGCGGGGCCTTCATGGCGGAAACGCGAAGCGCGGGGCCCCGAAGGAACCCCGCGCCAGCGTCAACCCCGGTGCAGGCGGTTAGTTGACCGTGTTGCTCAGGACGAGGATCTCGCCCCCTTCCTTCCCGATCGCCGTGATCGTGTAGCTCGTGTTGTCGTCGCTGACGTCGTAGTAGCAGACGCCCGCGTCGGCGCCCGCGGCGCCGTCGGCGTAGGCATCGCCCCCGAACGGATTGTCGTAGTCGGCATTCAGCTCGTCGGCAACCCCGTCCGGATAGACGCCGTTGGCCTTGACAGCCTCGTCCTCAGCATAGAGCTGAGCGGCATGGGCGTTCGCCTTGACCGAGCCCTCACGGGCGCGGTCCTGCATGCTGACATAGTTGGGAATCGCGATCGCCGCCAGGATCCCGATGATCACAACCACGATCATCAACTCGATCAGTGTGAAACCCTTCGCGTTCCGGAACATGATGACACCTCCATCGCCCGCGCAGATCGGTTCGTCTTCTCGCCCCGGCGGCTGCCGGGGCCCGACCGGTATCGCCGGTCTCCAGACAAGTCGGCCCAATCGCCGGTCGACTCCCTTCATTGGCCAGGCGCGTGCCACCGGAGGGCGTCTCGTAACTATCTGCGGAGGTGGACGTTGGCGAGCGAGGCCTCCCGGAGGCGTTCGGCCGGAAGGACTTCCTGCAAGCGAGCCGCGTGCAATTGGCAACGGGGGGCGCGATCTTGCACCCCCCGTTGCGAACTGCTCGGCGCTCCACGTCATGCGGCTTCGGCCTGCCCCTCCTCCGAACCTGCCGCGGCGTCCTCCCGGTCGCCGATCCCATAGGAGATCAGCTTGCGGTAGAGAGTCGATGGATTGATCCCAAGGATCTCGCTCGCCCTCTTCTTCTGCCAGCGCGTGAAGTCAAGGACCTTCAGGATGTATTCCTTCTCCAGCTCGTCGATCGTCAGACACAGAGTGTCGATGACGAGAGACCCGGACCGGGAGGGTCCCCTCACGACCTTCTCGGGAAGGTCCTGGAGCCTTATCGCTCCCCCCTCGTTCAGGATGACCGCCCGCTCGACGACGTTCTCGAGCTCCCTGACGTTTCCAGGCCAGTCATAGCGGCCCAGGGCTTCCAACGCTTCCGGTTCGACCGTCTTGGCGCCTTCGCCTCCGGCGAAGCGGGAGAGGAAATGCTCGGCGAGCAGGGGGATGTCGTCTCGCCGCTGGCGCAGGGGAGGGAGCCGGAGCGGGATCACGTTCAGTCGATAGAACAGGTCAGTCCGGAAGCGCCCTTCGTTGACCTCGCGCTCCAGGTCGGCGTTGGTCGCCGCGATCAGCCGCACGTTGATCTTGATCGGCTTCGTTCCCCCGACCGGGATGATCTCCCTTTCCTGGAGCGCCCGGAGCAGCTTCACTTGCGTCGCGGGCGCCATCTCGCCGACCTCGTCGAGGAAGAAGGTCCCCCCCTCGCTCACGGTGAAGAGGCCGGGCTGGTCCTTGATGGCCCCCGTGAAAGAACCCTTCATGTGACCGAAGAGGTTCGATTCGAGGAGGTCCTTCGGAAGAGCGCCGCAGTTGATCGAAACGAAAGGCCCCTGCGCCCTGCGGCTACTGTAGTGGATCTCGCGGGCGATCAGCTCCTTGCCCGTGCCGCTCTCGCCGTAGACCAGGATCGTCGCCTCCGTGTCGGCCACCTTCTCGATCATCTTGAAGACCTTGGTCATCTCTTCGGACTTCCCGATGATCTTCCGCTCGGCGTGGGTCGATCTGAGCTGCTTCTTGAGGACCTGGTTTTCGGACTGCACCCGTCCCATCGAGAGGGCATTCTTGATGACGAGCGCGATCTCGTCATTGCGCGCCTTTTTCTCGATGTACTGGCAGGCTCCCTTGTTGAGGGCCTCGATCGCTGAGGCCGTCGAGGCGTACGCCGTCAGAATGACAACGGGAGTCTCAGGAGACTTCTTCTTGACCGTCTCCAGCACCTCGATCCCGTTCATGTCGGGCATCTTGAGGTCCGTGATCACGACATCGATACGTTCCTCGTCGAGGACGCCCAGACCCGCGCGCCCCGTCGACGCGCTGATCACCCGGTATCCCTCCTTCTCGAGGAGGACCGTGAGGAAGCGGCGCATGCTTTCCTCGTCGTCGATTATCAGGACGCACGGTTTGTCCATTGTTGCTCCTCGTTGTGTCACGCCGCCTTCAACCCGACAGAGGCGTGTGGAAGCGCCAACCTAGCCCGCGCTCCCCCGCCAGCTCTAGGCTCGAGGATCACGTCTCCCCCGAGCCGCCGCGCCAGCCGCCGTGCGATCGAGAGCCCGAGTCCCGTCCCGCCGGGCTTGTGGGAGCAGAAAGGCTCGAAGAGCGCTTCAGGGTCTCCGTCGGGCAGCCCCACGCCCGTGTCTGAGACGGCGATCTCGAGCCTCTCTCCTTCCACCGACCAGCTCACTTCCACACGCCCCGCCTGGGTCGCCTCGAGAGCGTTGATAAGGAGGTTCCGGAGCGCAGCCGACAGCATCGCTCGATCGGTCTGCACGCTCGCGCCGGGCGCCCCCCCTCCGGCCCGCACAACGACGTCGGGTCGCCGCGCGGGATGCATGCGGACCGCGGCCACCTCGGATCCAAGGAGGTCATCGAGATCGACATCCTCGATCGTTAGGCTTTTGTCTCGTGTATAGGAGAGGAAATCCGTCAGGAAGCTCTCGAGCGATTCGGATTCCTTGAGGATGATCTCCAACAACTCCCCCGCGGTCCCCTGAAGGGGGATTTCCCCCGCCAGGAGCTCGATCGAGCCGACAACGGGCTTCAGCGTGTTCCGGATCTCGTGGGCGAGATGCCCCGAGAGCTCTCCGATGCATGCGAGCCTCTCCCTGCGCGCCTGCTCCGCCTCCTCCCTCTTTCGGCTGGTGAGGTCGCGGAGCAGCAGGACAAGCCCTTGCGAGAGTCCTGAGCGATCCCTGACGCACGAGACGAGAACCTCGACCGGGACCTCCGGCGATCCGCTCGAGGCGGGCAGAAGGATCTCGCGGCAGGCATCCCGGTCCGCAGCCTTCGTCTCCTCGATGAACCCCACCAGGGGACGGAGGCGGGGAGAGACGCCGATCTCCGAGAAGCTCCTCCCCTCCAGGTCATCGGCCCCGAGTAGCGCGGCCAGCGCCCGATTCGCCCTTCTGACGGTTCCCGCTCGATCAAGACAGAGCAGGGGCGTGCCGATGCTCGCGACGATCGTCTCGGCGTCGAGGAGGACTCTCTCCAGCTCCCCGCGAACGCGATCGACCTCCCTGCTCTTGACGGCGATCCTGCGACCCAGCATTCCCGCGAGGAAGCCGAGGAAGAGGAGGAAGAAGCTCGTCAGCAGAGGCGCCCACGCGATCGGCTCCCCGGTTTCAACGATCCCCCACCAGTAACCGCCCACGGCGCCCGCGGCGACGCCCATGCTTCCCAAGAGGCCGAAGAAGAGGCCCGAGGCCGCCACCGAGAGACTGAAGAGCAGGACGAAGGGGCTCCGCCCCGCGCCGGTCGAGCCGACCAGGAGGGACTCCACCGCGAGGTCCAGTCCCAGCGTGGCGGCGAGGATGTGCCGCCCCCATCCCGGCCTGAACCGCAGGAGGAGCAGCCCCGAGGCGCTCGTGACCAGCACCAGCGTGAGGACCGAGAGCGGCAGGCCTTGCGGCGCCCGCGCGGCAGGAAGGGCGAGAATCGCCGCGACCGCGCCGCCCAGGGCCGCCCGCGCGGCGAGGTATCTCCCCGTCGAAGGCCCCACGAATCTAGTTCCCGGAGCCGGCGACCACGTTGATCAGCTTGAACATCGGCAGGTACATCGCGACGACCATTCCGCCGACCAGCACGCCCATGAAGACGATCAGGATGGGCTCGATGACGGACGTCAGCGTGTCCACCGCGACGCTCACCTCCTCGTCATAGAAGGCGGCGATCTTCTCGAGCATCTTGTCGAGCGCCCCCGTCTCCTCCCCGACGGCGATCATCTGCACGACCATCGGCGGGAAGACCTTGGACTCGCGCAGCGGAGCCGAGATCGTCTCGCCCTGCCCGATCGAGCCTTTCGTCGCGAGGATCGCCTCCTCGATGACCTTGTTCCCCGCGGTCCGCGCGGTGATCTCAAGGGCGGTCAGAATCGGGACTCCCGAGGCGATCATCGTCCCCAGCGTCCGGGTGAATCGGGCGATCGAGGCTTTGCGAAGAACGTCGCCCATGACCGGAACGCGCAGGAGAAAACGGTCGATCCTCATCCGTCCGGAAGAGGTGCGGTAGTAGCGGCGGATCGCCATGATCAGGAGGACGATCCCGCCGCCGAGCGCCCACCAGTAGCTCTTGAGGAAGACCGAGAGCATCATGACGATGCGCGTGGGCAGCGGCAGCTCGCCCCCGAAGTCCTTGAAGATCCGCGCGAAGGTCGGGATGATGAAGAGGAGCATGAAGGCTGTCGCGCCGACCGCCACGGTCAGCACCACGGTCGGGTAGGTCATGGCGCTCTTGACCTTCCGCCTCAGATTCTCCGCGGCCTCGAGGTAGCCGGCGAGACGCTGCAGGATGCCGTCCAGGATGCCGCCCGCCTCGCCCGCGTCGACCATGTTGACGAAGAGGCTGTCGAAGACGCGCGGCTTGCGCCCCAGGGCTTCGGCCAGGGTCGCTCCCCCCTCTACGTCGTGCATCACCGATGCGATCACGTTCCGGAAGACGGCCCCTTCAGCCTGCTTCGAGAGGATGTCGAGACATTGCACGAGCGGGAGTCCGGCGTTCACCATGGTGGCGAACTGCCGGGTGAAGAGGACTACCTCTCGCGTCTTGACGCGTCCGCCGCCCAGCTTGAGCGAGAGCGCCGCCTTCTTGGGCTTCTCCCGGATGTAGTGCGCGATGACCCTCTTGCGGCGGAGGTGCGCGACGGCCTCGTCGCGGCTGTTGAAGGTCAGCTCACCCGAAAGCTCCTCGCCCGAGGTCGTCTTCCCCTTGTATGCATAGACCGGCACGCGACATCCCTCCCGCTACCGCGAAGTGAGCCCGACACTCTGCGGCCGATAGGTCGGGTCTGACTTCTGGACCATCTGCTCCAACTCCAGGATGTTGGAGCTGTGACCGAGCGCGCTCTCCAATGTGATCCTGCGTTGGATGTAGGCGGCGAAGAGGCCCTGATTCATGGTCTGCATTCCGAACTTCTGCCCCGCCTGCATCAGCGTGTAGATCTGGTGCGTCTTGCCTTCCCGGATGACGGCGGAGACTGCCGGCGTGCAGACCAGAACCTCGCTCACGTTCACTCGCCCTCCGCCTCGGGCGCGCGGGATCAACTGCTGCGTGACCACACCCTTCAGGACGAAGGCGAGCTGCGAGAGCACCTGCCTCTGCTGGTTCGCGGGGAAGACGTCCACGATCCGGTTGATCGACTCGAAGGTCGAGTTCGTGTGCAGCGTGGCGAAGACGAGATGGCCCGTCTCCGCGATCGTGAGGGCGGCCTCCATGGTCTCGAGGTCGCGCATCTCTCCGATCAGGATGACGTCCGGGTCCTGCCTCAAGACGTATTTCAGCGCGTCGACAAAGCTCCTCGTGTCCGAGTTCACCTCGCGCTGATTGACGATCGACCGCTTGTGCGGGTGGATGTACTCGATCGGATCCTCGATCGTGATGATGTGGCCCGGCCGCGTGGAGTTGATCCTGTCGATGAGAGCGGCGAGCGTGGTGGATTTCCCGCTTCCGGTGGGACCGGTGACCAGGATGAGGCCGTTCGGCAGCTCCGCGAACGTGCGGACGACCGGCGGGAGGCCGAGGTAGTCGAAGTCGGGAATCTGATAGGGGATCCTGCGGATGGCGGCGCAGGTCACACCCCTTTGCAGAAACACGTTCACCCTGAAGCGGGCGAGTCCCTGGATCCCGAAGGAGAGATCGAGCTCCTTGTTCATCTCGAAGCGCTTCTTCTGATCGTCGCGCAGAACGCTGTAGATCAGCGCCTCGCACGTCTCCGGGTTCAGCGGCTCGTGGACGGTGGGGATGATCTCGCCGTCGATCCGGAGCTGAGGCGGGACCGCCGCGGTCAGGTGCAGGTCGGAGGCGTTCTTCTCGATCATCTCCTCGAGGAGCGTGTGCAGCGTCAGCATGGTCCCTCCCCGGCCGGCGACAGCGCCGGACCGGAAGCAAGCGAAGCACCGCGGACCGCTGGCGGGCATGGGCGCGACGATCCGCCGGGGGAGTACGCCACCCCCCCTTCGTCTTGTCCCTCTAGGGTTTTCGTCCGCTCGACGCGGGTTCTTGAGGCGGGACTTAGACCTGGCGGTCCGCCCAGGCGAGAAGCTGGGCGATCACATGCTCTTGCTGCTCCTCCGCGAGGTCGGGATGGATGGGGAGAGCCAGGCAGGTCCGCGCGGCCTGCTCCGCCACCGGAAGATCGCCCGGCCGGCCACCGTACGAAGCGAAGCACTCCTGGAGATGGAGCGGGAGCGGGTAGTAGACGGCGGTGGCGACCCCCTGCTCGGCAAGATGTTTCGAGAGATCGTCGCGCGCCCCGCGTTCGACGCGGATCACATACTGATGAAAGGCATGGACCCTGCCGGGCAGTACCGGGGGAACGCGCAGCGCGGGGTGGCCGGAGAAGGCCCTGGAATAGCGGGCCGCGTTCGCGACCCGCGCCGCGATCCAGTCGTCCAGACGGGCGAGCTTGGCTCGCAGGAATGCGGCCTGCAGAGGGTCGCACCGGCTATTGGTCCCGACGGTCTTGTGGATATAGCCTCCATCGCTGCCGTGGGCGGCGAGCCGCCTCACGCCGGCGGCGAGCGAGTCGTCATCGGTGGTGGTCATGCCGGCGTCCCCGCAGGCCCCGAGGTTCTTGGTCGGGTAGAAGCTGAAGGCGGCCGCATCGCCCAGCGAGCCCGCCGGCTTGCCGTCAAGCGCGGCGCCGATCGCTTGGGCCGCGTCCTCGAGCACGGCGATGCCTCGCCCTCTGGCGATCCCCCCGATCGCGTCGTAGTCGGCGCACTGCCCGAAGAGGTCGACCGGGATGACAGCCCGCGTGCGATCCGTGATGGCGCGCTCGAACGAGCCGGGGTCGAGGTTCATCCCCTCGGGCTCGATATCGCAGAAGACGGGACGCCCGCCGGCGTTCACGACGGCGCCGGCCGTCGCGAAGAAGGTGAAGGTGGGCACGATCACATCGGAGCCCGCCCCGACTCCCAGCGCCTTCAGCGAGAGCAGCAGCGCGTCGGTGCCGGAGGCGAGGGCGACGGCGTGGCGGGCCCCGACCCTGGCGGAGATCTCTTCCTCGAGCGCCCGGACTTCTCCCCCCCCGATCCACTGGCCGGAGGAGAGGACGCGCTCGGCGGCCTCCAGAAGGTTCTCCCGCAAGGACTGGAACTGCGCGCGCGTATCGAGCATCGGCACCCGCATAGGCATCTCCTTCCCCTCCGGAGATCCTAGACCATTTGGGTGCGGCGGCTCTACTCGTCCGGGCCGGTTTCCTTCAGGACTTCCTCGGGACTCGTGACGCCGCGCTTCAGCTTCTCGAGGGCGTCCATCCGAAGGGTCAACATCCCCTCCTTCACCGCCTGCGCCTTGATCTCCCGCGTCGAGGCCCGGCCGAGGATCATCTCACGGACGGCGGGCGACAGCGGCATCACCTCGTAGACTCCCTGGCGACCCCGGTAGCCGGTGCTGTTGCAGTCGTAGCAGCCGCGGCCACGAAAGAGCGTGAGGTCGCATATGTCGCCCGGCTTCAGCTGGAGCTCACGGAGAAGCTCGTCGCTCAAGTCGACCGGCTCCCTGCACGAGGAGCAGACCTTCCGGATGAGGCGCTGGGCGACGATCAGATTGGTCGAGGAGGCGACCAGGAACGGCTCCACACCCATGTCGACGAGTCGCGTCAGCGTCGACGCGGCGTCGTTCGTGTGAAGCGTCGAGAAGACGAGATGCCCCGTGAGGGCCGCCTTCACCGCGATCGAGGAGGTTTCCTTGTCCCGCATCTCCCCGACCATGATGATGTTGGGGTCCTGCCGCAGGAAGGCGCGCAGAGCCGCGGCGAAAGAGAGGTCGATCGCATCGTTCACATTCACCTGGTTGATCCCGTCGAGGTTGTACTCGACGGGGTCTTCCGCGGTCATGATGTTCACGCCAGGCAGATTCACCTTGGAGAGGGCCGAATAGAGGGTCGTCGTCTTGCCGGAGCCGGTCGGCCCTGTGACGAGGATCATCCCGTAAGGCAGGGCAATCGCGCGCATGAAGGCTTCCAGCGCCGACGGCTCGAGCCCGAGCTTCGTGAGGTCGAGCGAGAGATTCGACTTGTCGAGGATGCGCAGCACGATCTTTTCGCCATAGATGCACGGAAGGCTTGAGACTCGCAGGTCGACCTGCCGCCGCCCGAGGCGGATCTTGATCCGGCCGTCCTGGGGCACCCTCCGCTCCGCGATGTCCAGATCGGCCATGATCTTGACCCGGGACGTGATGGCCGCACGGAGCTTGTGCGGCGGGGACATCATCTCGTAGAGAGTGCCGTCGATCCTGAAACGCACCCTGAGCGTCTTCTCGTACGGCTCGATGTGGATGTCGCTCGCGGCGCGCCGGACGGCCTCGGAGATGATCCCGTTGACGAACCGCACGACCGGCGCCTGCTCCGCCCCCGAGACGCCCGGATCGATCGACTCCTCATCGAGCGTCTCGACGACCTCGACATCCTCTTCGACCGACCGCATGATGTCGTCGATGGAGCCCGCGGACTCGTAGTACTTGTCAATCGAGCGTCGGAGCTGTCCCTCGGTGGCGACGAGAACGCGAACCTCGTGCCCCGTGATGAACTTGATGTCGTCGATCGCGAAGAAGTTCGTTGGGTTGGCCATCGCGACCGTGAGCTGTCTTCCCACCCGGGCGATCGGGATGACCTGGAACTTGTTCGCCACCTCCGGAGGGATCATCCGGACGACAGCGGGATCGATCTCGATCTGATCGAGATTGACCGCCTGCGTTCCATAGACTTCGCTAAGAAAGACGAGCAGCCGCTCTTCGGAGACCGAGCCGAGCTTCACCAGGGCGGCGGCTATCGACCCTCCCTCGCCCTTCTCGATCTCCCTGGCCCGCTTGAGGTGTTCCTCGGAAACGAGCCCTGCATCCAGGAGCATTGTGCCCAGATCGTGTTTCACTCGCCTGCCTCCGGAGTGTCGTGCGCAAACCTCAGGGGGTCCCGGGCCCAGGGATGCCAGCGCATCCGCTCGGGTACCAGAGACATGCCAGCTTCCGATCCTCTATCCGGCCGACAAGCCGTAGCCGTGTCAGGGCTTCCCGTGCGCGGCGTCGGCGGCAACCCCGAGACCCGTTGCACCCTGCGACCCGGAAGTGCAATCCGCAGGGGCCCGGGAGGCGGCCGTCGAGCAGGAGATGAGGGGAGCGAGGAGGGCCGCGGTCTTTGGGCCGATCCCCGGGACGCGCATCAGGTCGGCGGCGGATCGGAATGGACCCTGCCGGGCGCGGGTCGCGATGATCCTCTCGGCGAGGCGCGGCCCGATGCGCGGGAGCCGGACGAGGTCCTGAGCGCCCGCGTCGTTGATCCTCACCCTCCCCTCCTCAACGAGGCCGGCCGGAGGAGCGGCCGTCGAGTCAGGACGGTCTCGCCCGGCATCAACGGCTCGATCTGAACCCGCCGCAAGGATGACGAGAAGGGAATCGCCGCCTCCCTCCGGCGGCGGAGCGTCCGAGACGACGAGACGCGCCAAGAGCCCGAGGATCAGGAGCCCGCCAAGGGCGATCAGGGCCCTGCGCTCATCGGGTGTGAAGAGCATCCCGCGCCGCCTAGCCGGCGACCCGGCGGACTACTCGGCGAAGAACCACCGGACGCCGGCGCGATAGTGCCGGCGCGGCAGCGTCGAGAAGCCGCCCTCGTAGCTCATCGACGGCGAGATCGTGTCGGAGAGATTGGCGAGAACGAAGTAGATATCGGCCCGGCCCACCCGCGCCCGCGCGATGCCATCGAGCCGCCCCTGGGAGGGAAGGATCGCATATGGAGTCGCGCTCGCGCTCATCCCCGTCCCTCGCAGGCTGAGATCGAGCCTGAGATCCCCGGAGAAGAGGGCTCCGGCCCAACCGAACCCCGCGCCACCACGCAGGGCCGCCGCGCCCAGATGGGCCTTCACTCCGCCGCGGGCACCGGTCCCCATCCCATCGAGAACCGAGTAGAACCCGAACGGCCACATGCCCTCCCACCGTCCCCACACGGAGGCGAGTCCCGTCTCCCCTCTCTGCAGCGAGTCCTCGAGGTCCGCGCGACGCTGAGTCGCCAGCAGCGAGAGATCTCCCGCGTCGACCTCGAGGGTGCGCGTCATCCAAAGCAGGTCCCCGCCAAGGCGCAGCCGATTTCGGGCCAGGTCGCCTCCCCAGGTCGCCTCGCATCCAGCGCGCCACAGCGCCTCGGCCGGCTCATCGATCCGCTCGGATGCGAGGCCCAGACCCTGCAATACCCAGGCCTCGCCGTCGGCCGGCATGCGGGGAAGCGTCCGGTTCCGGACGGCGCGGCTGCAGTGAAGGAGGATCCTCTCCGCCCTCATGCCCGATGTCTCGTACTCGAACGCGAAGACCGGGGACGCGGCCAGGGGTGCCAGACGGGTGATGCCGGCCGAGGCCCGCACGACTCCCGCGGCGCCCCCTCCGCTCCAGCCGAGCGCGGATCCGACTGACAAGTCCTCGAAGAGGCGCCCGGCGCCGCCCGCGAGCCGTCTCCGGGTCCGAGCGACATCGACCTCGGTCACAAGGCTGACCCTTCCCCCCACGGCGCTCCGGTGAGCGGCGCAGCGGGTGATCACAGACCGCGAGCGTCTCTCCGTGAGGCCAAGCGCCGTCTCGAAGCCCGCGCGCGTCCAGTTCCACTGCGAGGCGACCTCGATCGAAACCCCGGCGGAGTCCGGGCGGCGCCACGAAAGCGACCAGGCCGTCCTGTCCCAGAGGCCGCGCTTGGTCGAGAGGAGGCGGAAGCGGTCGGCGGCGTCCTGGCATCCCCCCTCTATCCAGCTCCGCCCGAGCGCGAGCGCGGTTCGCAGCCCGATCGTCTGCCCTTCCTGTTCCCTCCACGGCTCTCGACCCGCGCTCTTCGAGTCGCCGTAGAAGCCTGATACGAGAAAGCGTCCGATCGGGCGACTCACCACGAGCTCCTCGCTGAAAGTCCCATAGGAAGCGCGGGTCAGACGCACGGCGCTCACGGCGCGGTCGGGCGCGATCGCGGCGGAGCGCAGATCGATCGTCTCCCCGCCTGTCGAGGAGAGCGGCGAGACGATGGGCGAGTAGGGCCGGAGGACCGCATCGCCGATGGCCAGAACCGGCACGGGCGAGAGGGACGTCTCGGGCCACCGCGACGGCCCGACGGGAAGTCCGTCCAGGCGCATCTCAGGAATGTCGCGGCCGGGAGCCGTGCCGAAGAGAGGCTCCGGGAGGTGCGGGCTCCCGGGATCGAGACAGAGGATGCCGAGCCCGTCCCTCAAGGCCTCGCGCGCCTCCTGGATCGCTCGAGTCCGCATGGCGGACGCATCCATCTGGCGCAAGGGGGCGGGCTCTCCTCCCGGGGCGACGGGAGGGGGTTCGGGCATGAGGGAGAGCCAGAGAAGGGTATCGGAACCGCTCGGATCTTGCGAGATGGAGTCGGGAAGCGATGCGGCCCTGCCAGCGTCGCTTCCATCGATCGATCCCCGGGAAAGGGAATCGGGCTGCTGCGCGGCGCCGTGCGAGACAGTCGAAGAGACGAGAAGGGCGGCTATCCACCCAAACGGGCAAGCCGCTCTTGCGAGTCGAGGAACGCCCCTTTCGCGGCGAGCCCGCGGAAGAGGGCGCGGGCTTCCTCCGACTCCCCGATCTCCTCGAGCAAGCAGGCCATCTGATAGGCCACCGGGCGTCGTTCCGAATCCGGCCGCTCGGGGACATCCAGAGCGGCGCGATACTCTCGGACGGCTTCTTGCGGCCTGTCGAGACGCTGCAGGGTCCGCCCCCGCATCTCCCTGACCTTCAGCGCCATCTCCGCGGGAAGATCCGGTGTCGCGAGGACGACTCCGAACTCCTCGACCGCTTCCTCCAGCAGGCCCATCTCCAGATGACTCACGCCAAGGTCGTAGTGGCCCTCGTGATCTCCGCTGGAGACCAGCTCGCGCACACCCGCGCGGAACTCGTCGAGCAATGCCGCCAGATCGACCCATTCCTCCGTTCCCACGCTCTCCCGGTCGCTAACACAGACGGTCGCGCCCGACATTCCCGGCCGCGTCTCCGGCCCGCCCCTGGGGCCTCCGTTGCCGCCCTCTGGCACCGCGAGACCCATCTCGCGGAAACGAGCGATCCGACGCTGCGCCGTCGCGTCGCCGGGATCGAGGTCGAGGACCTCCAGAAAGCGGCGCAGGGCTCCCTCGTAATCCTCCCGGGTGATCAGGAGATCCCCCAGCAAACTCAACTGGCGGACCGCCGCGAGTTTATCCCCGAGCTGGACGTGAACGGCAACGAGTTTCTCAGCCGCCCAGAGATCGTTGGGACTCTCATCCAATAGGCGGAGCAGGAGCTCTCGGGCTCGCTCCGGATCCCCGCGACCGATCGCTTCCTCGATCATTCCGCGCCGGAGGCGGGCGGCGGCCTCCGCTCCGTCCTCCGGGAGCTCTTCATTTGGCGGCAAGGGGGCGGGAGCGACTTCCGTCGGCTGCGCGTCTCGGGGATCCATCGCGTCGCAGGCATCGCCCCCTGTGGATATGGCATTGGGCTCCGGCGCCTCGACGAGGATCTGCGGCGGCTGCCCGCAGGCGTCATCGACGGTCAGACAGAGAGCGTTCGCCCTCTCCCGCAGGGCGCTGGCGATCTCGAATCCGCCCGCGCCGGCGGCCTGGTCGGCCAGCCCTTCCAGCAGATGGGCCGCGCGATCCTGCCTGCCGGCACGGATGTATAGCTCCGCCAGTCGGAGGGCGACCTCCACGCGCGGGCCGCTGAGCTGAGCCACCCGTTCGAGAACCTCGATGAACTCCTCGCCCCCCGCTTCGCCCCCCGCCCGGTCGAGGTAGTTGAGGTAGCAGGTCACCGCGTCGCCGATCAGTCCTTCCTTGGAGTAGAGATCACCGAGGCGCCTGTAGGTGCGCGCGCGCTCCGCGTCGGTCCGGAGGACCCTCTTCGCGACGGCGATTGCGTTGCGAAACAGCCCGACTCTCTCGTAGGCGGAGATCGCCTCCTCGTACGAATCGATGGCGTCTTGCGACTTGCCTTCCCGGTCCAACAGGTCTCCGTGAAAGACATAGTCGTAAGGATCGGGCTCGCCGCCGAGGAGGAGCCGGCCCATTTCCTCCACCGCCTCTGTGAGCTGCCCCGCCCGGGCCAGCTGCTGCGCCCTACGTCGAACGACGACGCACTTGTCCAACGCTGCCTTCCCTCCGGGCTCGACGCGCGACCCCAAGCGACCTGCCAACGACGGTCCCTCCTCCATATCGACAGGAGGGGAAGGCTTCTCCAACCTTTTCCTGGATCAGGTGTTCCGGGTCTTTCCGGCGGAGGCGAGGCGGGTCCCTTCGATGACCCAGCGACCACGCTTCATCACGCGAGATGGAGCCAAGCCGCCGAGGTGATAGACGATCGCGGCCGGATTCGAGGCGGGCAGGACCTGAAGATCGGCCAGGAGGCCAGGGGCGAGACGCCCGACCTCTCCCGCGAGGCCCAGGGAGTGGGCGGCGTTGACGGTCACGGCGGTCAACGCCTCGGCGACCGACATCTTCATCTCCAGGACCGCGAGCGTCAGGACCAGCGGCAGGTTCGTCGTCATCGAGCTGCCGGGGTTGCAGTCGGTCGCCAGAGCGATCGGGATCCCCAGCGACGAGATCTTTCCGGCGGGGGCGTAGCGCCGGCTTCCCATCGAGAATGTGGTCGCGGGCAGGAGAATCGCGATCGTTCCCGCGCGCTTGAGGGCGGCGAGACCCTCATCGCTCGCCTCCATCAGGTGGTCGGCGGAGACGGCGCGGATCTCCCCCGCGAGCTCCGAGGCCCCGCTGGGAGCGAACTCGTCGGCGTGCAGGCGCGGCGTGAGCCCGTGGCGGCGGCCCGTCTCCAGGATCGTCCGCGCCTCCTGCGGAGTGAAGACCCCCTTCTCGCAGAAGACATCGCAGAACCGAACACGGGTCTGGCTCGCCGCGGCGGGGATCATCTCATCCACGATCTCTCGGACATAGCTCTCCCGCCGATCCCGGTAGTCCGGCGGGATGTCGTGCGCTCCGAGGAGCGTGGTCAGGATGTCGATCGGGTGCTCCTCGTCCAGGATGTCGAGGAGCTTCAGGGCGCGGATCTCGTGGCGACTGTCGAGCCCGTAGCCCGACTTCGCCTCGATCGTTGTCACGCCATGGGAAAGCATCTGGTCGAGGCGCGCGCGCGTCTGCGAGAGGATCTTGTCGTCCGACGCGTCCCTGAAGGCCTTGACGCTCGAGAGAATGCCGCCCCCCATGGCGGCAATCTCCATGTAGCTTCGCCCCTCCAGGCGCATCGAGAACTCATGGTCGCGGCTCCCCGCGAAGAGGACGTGCGTGTGAGGATCGATGAAGCCCGGCAGGACGGTCGATCCGGGAAGGCTGATCACGCGATCGGGAGTAGCCTCATACCGCCGGCAGATCTCATCGGTCGATCCGACTCCAGCGATTCGATCGCCCCGGATGGCGATCGCGCCGTCATCGATCCGTCCCAGCGCCTGCGCCTCCCCACCGGCGCGCGGGACAGCCCCCTGGTCCATCGTGACCAGCGCCGCGATCTCCCGCAGGAGGATGTCGACCCGCTCTCTCATTGACGCCTTCGGCCTCCTACTCCTCCATCATGGGAATCTGGACGCCCAGCTCTCTGGCGCAGGAGATCGCCTCCTCGTATCCGGCGTCCGCGTGCCGCACCACCCCCATGCCGGGATCGCTTGTGAGCACGCGGGAGAGCCGCTCTCCGGCCTCGGGAGTGCCGTCGGCCACCACGACCATGCCGGCGTGGATCGAGTTGCCGATCCCGACGCCGCCTCCATGGTGGATCGACACCCAGGAGGCGCCGCAGGCCGTGTTGACCAGAGCGTTCAAGAGGGGCCAGTCGGCGATCGCGTCGCTGCCGTCGCGCATCGCCTCGGTCTCGCGGTAGGGGCTCGCGACCGAGCCCGAGTCGAGGTGATCGCGTCCGATGACGATCGGCCCCTTGATCTCGCCGCGCGCCACCAGATCGTTGAAGACTCGGCCGATCTTCTCCCTCTCCCCGTACCCGAGCCAGCAGATCCTCGCCGGAAGCCCCTGGAAGGCGACTCGCTCCCCCGCCATGCGGATCCATCGCGCGAGCGAGGGATCGGACGGGAAGGTCTCGAGGATCGCTTCATCCGTCCTGTGGATGTCGGCCGGATCGCCAGAGAGCGCAACCCACCGGAACGGGCCCTTGCCCCTGCAGAAGAGGGGGCGGACATAGGCCGGAACGAATCCTGGGTAGTCGAACGCCCTCGCGAAGCCGGCCTTCCGCGCCTGCCCTCTGAGATTGTTGCCGTAGTCGAAGACGATCCCTCCGCGATCGAGGAATCCGACCATCGCCTCCGTATGGCGGGCCATCGATCGCATGGAAGCATCGATGTATCTTCTGGGGTCGCTCCGGCGCAGATCGAGGGCGGCCGCGAGGCTCATCCCTCCGGGCACGTATCCGTTCAGCTCGTCGTGCGCCGATGTCTGATCCGTCACCACATCGGGAAGATCGCCGCGAGAGAGGAGCTCCGGAAGGACCTCCGAGGCGTTTCCAAGCAGCCCTATGGAGAGAGGTCTCCGCGCCGTCCTCGCTTCTCCGACCAGGCGCAAGGCCTCCTCGAGACTCTCGGTCCAGCGATCGAGGTAGCGCGTCGCGATCCTCCGCTCTATCCGCTCCGGATCGACCTCGACGACCAGCGCGACTCCCTCGTTCATCGTGACCGCGAGAGGCTGCGCCCCGCCCATGCCCCCAAGTCCGGCGGTGAGAACCCACCTGCCCGCGAGCGTGCCCCCGAAGTGGCGCCGCGCGACCTCCGCGAAGGTCTCGTAGGTCCCCTGCAGGATCCCCTGCGTTCCGATGTAGATCCAGCTTCCGGCCGTCATCTGGCCGTACATGATGAGCCCCTGGGCCTCCAGATCCCGGAAGCAGTCCCAGTTGGCCCAGGCCGGGACCAGGTGCGAGTTGGCGATGAGAACGCGCGGGGCCATCGGATGCGTCCGGAAAACGGCGACCGGCTTGCCCGATTGCACAAGGAGCGTCTCGTCGTTTCCCAGGGATCGAAGCGAGCGGACGAGGGCCTCGAAGCAATCCCAGTTGCGCGCCGCCTTTCCCGAGCCTCCATAGACGACGAGGTCCTGTGGCCGTTCCGCGACGTCCGGATCGAGGTTGTTCATCAGCATCCGGAGCGCCGCCTCCTGCACCCATCCCTTGCACGAGAGCTCGCGCCCTCGAGGGGCGCGCACCTCGCGCGCCCGCGCCCGTCCCGCCGTCGCGCTCATTTCTGCATCTCCTCCCTGCCGCCCTCTTCGGACGCCGACTGAAACCAGGCCTCGCCCTCGCGAACCAGATCCTCCCACGACACGACCGCCTTGACCGGAATCCCGAGAGCCCGCGTGAAGCGCTCGCCGTATGATCTGCGCAGGATCCTCGGATCGAGGATGGCGAAGATCCCTCGATCGCCGCGGCTTCGGATCAGGCGGCCGAAACCCTGCCGGAAGCGGACGATCGCCTCGGGGAGCATGAAGTCCTCGAAGCCGTCGCCACCCTCCTCCCGCAATCTCTCGGCCAGGGCCTCCACATACGGGTCGGTCGGGACGGGAAAGGGAAGACGCACCATCACGAGGATCTCGAGCTCCTCCCCGGGGAAGTCGACCCCCTCCCAGAAGCTCGCCGCCCCCAAGAGAACGGCCCGTTCGCTGGCCTGAAAGGCCTGGGCGAGGGCCTGGCGGCTCGCGTCCCGGCCCTGAGCATAGACATGGATCCCGCGATCTTCCAGCGGTCCTCGGATCGCCTCCTCGACTCGCCGCAGCGTTTCGTGGGAGGTGAAGAGGACGAGGATCTTCCGCGGAATCTCGCGCGCGAGGCGCTCGATCGCCTGCGCGAGATCGACCTCGTGGCCCGCATCGCGGGGATCCCTCATCAATCGCGGCACCAGGACGCGCACTTGGCGCTCCAGATCGAAGACGGGCGGAAGGACCAGCTCTCGGCAACCCTCGCGCAAGCCGCACTGCCGGGCGAAGAAGCCCGTGGAGCCGTCGACGGCGAGAGTCGCGGAGGTGAGAACGAGCGGGCGCCCTCCCGAGAGCCGCTCGCCGAGCGAATCGGAGAGGGCGATCGGACGGGAGCGGATCGTCGCGCCATCGTTCGCCTCGTTCTCGAACCAGAAGACGGCCCCGGGGTCGCCCGCCTCGACCAGGAAGGTGAGGTCCCGGACGGCGACATCCAGGTCCTCGATCGCTCCGGAGATCTCAGACAGGAGCGATCGGCCCGCGTCGCCGGAACCGAGCGGCCCCGAGAGTTCGTCCAGGAATCTCCGGTGGGCGTCGAGCAGGGCGCCCGCGGCGTCGAGGAGGGGGTAGGTCGTCTCGGGGAACGGCCCGCCCGAGCCGGCGCCGAGGCGGTAGCGCGCGCGGCCGCCGGTCGCGGGGAAACCCTCCATCGAGCGGAGCGCATCGAAGTAGGCGCGCGACCGATCGATCAAACTCCCGAGGTCGGCCTCCAGCTCGCGGATCCGCGCCACCCAGCGAGCCCGGTCGACGCGGGAGTGCCACCCCCTGATCGCGCGGCGGATCCTGTCCGTCGCGCCCGGCTCCCCTTGTCCCCCCAACCCCATCAGGACCGAGATCCAGGAGCGGGAAGAGACGCTCCGGGCGAGCGCGTCGGCCGCGACCCTCGGAAGGTGGTGCGCCTCGTCGACCACGAGGCCGTCGTAGGGAGGCAGGCCCGCTCCTCCGCCGAGGATCTCGAGCACGAGGAGGGCGTGGTTGACGAGGACCAGATGGGCGTCTCGGGCTCTTCGGCGGGAGAGCTTGAAGTAGCAACCCTGGTCGGGCGCGCACTCGTTGGAAGCGCAGAAGCGCGCCTCGGAGCTGACGCGCGACAGGAGCGCGCGCAGCCGGGGCGCCAGCGCCGGGGCATCGTCCAAGTCGCCCGACTCGGTGCGCTGCGCCCATCCCTCGAAAGCGCGCGTGAAGGCCTCGCCGTCGGTGGTTCCGAGGAACTCCGGCCGCGCCATCTCCCAGCGGCGCCGGCAGAGGTAGTTGGCCCGCCCTTTCAGGACGGCAACGTCGATTCTCCGATCGGTGAGCCTGCGCAGCAGAGGCAGATCCCTCCGCAGGATCTGGTCCTGAAGATTGCGCGTGTGGGTCGAGACGAGCAGGACCTTCCCTTCCGCCTTGGCCCAGAAGGCCCCGGAGACGAGATAGGCGAGAGACTTGCCGACCCCTGTCGGCGCCTCGACGATCAGCGTCTCGGAGTTCTCGAGGGTCGCGCGCACGGCCGCGGCCATCTCCGCCTGCTGCGGGCGCCACTCGTGCCGATCCAGGACGCGGGAGAGAGTCCCCCTGGGCCCGAAGACGCGATCGATCGAAGCCTGCAGGCTCAATGCTCCTTCCCGTCCCGCTCTCCACGCGGCGCCCGGTCCGACGCCTCACCCCCCGCCCTGAGGAGCGCGATCTCCTGCGCGAGCGCGCGGAAGGCCTCTGTCAGGCGCGCCAGCCGGACAGTGAGATGAAGCACGATCGCAAGCAGAACCACGACGCAGAGAAGCAAGAAGAAGGCCGGCGGATAGTCGATGCCGATCCATCGGCTGATCGCGTCGGCTTGCTTCTGGACGAGGCCGGCCAAGACCGCGAGCCCCGTGAGGAGAAGCCAGAGGATCGAGTATTCCAGGCCCAGGGATCTCCGGCGGACCATCCCGAGAACGACCAGCAAGAAGATCAAGCCCACTCCGATGATCAGCAGGCGCGCGCTGAGGGTCACGGGACCTCCTCATCGATGGCCCTGCGCTTCTCGCTGAGGGCGAGCAGGATCGAGAGGGTCATCTTGATGACGTAGTAGATCGGTCGCAAACCGCTGTGGATCGAGCTGCCGGTCGGCTTCTCGTACATCGTGACAGGGACCTCGGTGATCCGAAAACCCCGGCGGCCCACGAGGATCAGGATGTCGGCATCCGGGTAGTCCTGGGGAAAGTGGTTTCCCCGAGAGTGGAAGAGGACGAGGCGGCGGCTCAGGGCCTGGAATCCACTGGTCGGATCGCTGATCCGCTGCCCCAGCGCCTGGCTCGCGATGCCGCCGAAGAAGCGCATGCCGACCGCGCGCAGCCAGGGCGCCCGGTAGCGTCGCGCGCCGGAGCGAAACCGCGAGCCGAGGACGAGGTCGAATCCATCATCGAGAGGCGAAAGGAGAGGCAGGATGCTCTCCGGCTCGTGCTGGCCGTCGCCGTCCAACTGGACCACGCGCCCGAACCCCTCCCGGTCGGCGTAGCGATATCCGGTCAAGAGCGCCGCTCCGTAACCGAGATTGACGGGGTGTCGTGCGACGCGGGCTCCCGCCCCGCGCGCGATCTCTCCCGTGCGATCGCGGCTGCAATCGTCCACGACGAGGATCTCCGCGCTAGGAGCGACCCCACGCACCCTCGCGATCAGACCGCCCAGGTCCCGCTCCTCGTTGAAGGCGGGGATGAGAACAAGGAGGCGTTCCGCGCTGTTCCCTTCTCGAGCCATCGCCGTCCCAGAGTATCGCACGAGGGGAGGAGCCTCAAGCCTCCATCGCCCGGGCGCCTCCACCCCTGGGCCGGAACCGGCCATCGCCTCTTGCGGGCCGCGGCGCCTCGCGGGCCGTACGCCCTCGCAGTCCATCGCGTCTTGCGGGCCATCGCGTCTTGCGGGCCATCGCCGGGACTCGTAGGCTGGTGGCGGAGGCATTCGATGGACCGAGGGGAAGCGGAGCGGCGCGCGGCCCGCCTGCGCGAACAGATCGTCCATCACGCGCGGCGCTATTACGTCGACGCCGACCCGGAGATCTCCGACGCCGCTTACGACCGCCTGGTCCGGGAGCTGGAGGGGCTCGAGGCCGCCTTCCCCGATCTCGTCACTCCGGACAGCCCTACCCAGCGGGTCGGAGGAGAGCCCCTCGAGCGGTTCGAGACGGTCGTGCACTCCACGGCGATGCTCTCGCTCCAGAACACCTACGACGAGAGCGAGCTGCGCGAGTTCGACCAGAGGGTCCAACGTTTCCTCGGTACGACGGAG
>Ga0194125_10000046_pt1 | contig 163204 bp, 135 predicted proteins | sample TA2KigC250mmetaG_FD_148626 | JGI IMG/M metagenome (GOLD analysis project Ga0194125, IMG submission 148626) | Freshwater microbial communities from Lake Tanganyika, Tanzania - TA2015034 Kigoma Deep Cast 250m | ecosystem: Environmental > Aquatic > Freshwater > Lake | place: Tanzania: Lake...
GACGCTCGTCACGGCCGGCTCTATGCTTTCACGACCGATCCGGCTGCGTCTGGCCTGGGCCAGCAGGGCGACTGGCTGGCCTACGTCTATATCCATGACGCGAAGCACATCAAGGCCGATCGGTCCGTCCACCCGTGGTGCGACTGCCCCACCTGCGCACGCTACTCGATCGGCTATCTGCACCATCTCTTCGACATCAAGGACATCCTGGCGGAGAGGTTGGCCACGCTGCACAACTTGCGCTTCATGAGCCAGCTCATGGCGAACTTGCGGCGTCGGTAGGGCGACCCCGTATGGAACCAACACAGCTCGACCAACTCATTGCGGCCGTGCACGGCAGCGCGAAATATCGCCAGGTATCGCTCGATCTGGTGCGACGCATCGGCGCGACCGAGCTTGCCCGGCGCCGCAGCCTCAAAGACGCGGTCAAGGAGACCAAGAACAAGCTGCACCAGTCGGCCGCCGCGTATCTGGACAGCGCGCCTCCCTACGCGGCCTGGCTGGCGGAGCTGCGCCAGGCTCAACGCGCGGGCGGCGGCGCGGCGGTCAAAGAGGTATGCGCCCAGATCATGGCGCGGCACGCCTCGACGCGCGAGCGCCTGCTGATCCTGGACGAGTTCTATGCCACGATCCTGGCGGGACTGCCGCCGGTGCGCAGCGTGCTCGACGTCGCGTGCGGCCTCAACCCGCTCGCGATCCCCTGGATGCCGCTGGCCCCGGGCGCAAGCTACTACGCGTGCGACGTGTATCACGACCTGGTCGGCTTTCTGAACAGCTTTTTCGAGATCTTGGGCGTGCAGGGTCAGGCCGAGGTACGCGACTTAACCCAGGTCATTCCCGCGCAGGAGGTGGACCTGGCGTTGGCGCTCAAGACGCTGCCATGCCTGGAACAGATTGACCGCTCGGCCGGCGAGCGGCTGCTGCAGGGGCTGCGCGCCAGGCGGATGCTCGTGTCGTTCCCCATCCACAGCCTGGGCGGCCGGCCAAAGGGGATGGCCCAGAACTACGCGGCCCGGTTCGGGGAATTGGCGGCGGGAAGAGGCTGGGCGATCCAACGCTTCGACTTCGCCACCGAGCTGGCGTTCCTGGTCACGAAGGCCGCGGGTTGAGGCGGTGGTCGAGGTTGAGGTTAAGGTTGAGGTGAAAGAGGTAGGCGCGGGGGGCGAGCGGGAGATCGAGGCGACGTTGGCGGCAATCTTGCGCTCCAGCAAGTATCGCAGGCTCGATTTGTGCGAGGAGACGATTCGCGATCTGCTGCGAGCGGAGTTGCCCCGCCGCCGGCCGGCCGAGGCGATCCAGGCGGTTCGGAAGAAGCTGCACAACATCGTCGCGGCCTACCTGGGGGACCCAGACTACGATGTCGCGGCCGCGCAACTGGCTGCGGCGTTCCAGGATCCTGCCCCCGCGGCCGTGCGCGGCGTCTGCGCGCAGATCATGGCAGCGCACGCGTCGACCCGCGAACGGCTGGCGATTCTCCATGACTTCTACCCGCGCATCTTCGCCCACACGGCCGCGCCGCGCTCTCTGCTGGATTTGGCGTGTGGGCTGAATCCTTTGTCGTTCCCGTGGATGGATCTCCCGGCAGCCACCAGGTATCATGCCTACGACATCCGGCCCAGGCGCATCGCGTTGATCAACCACTACTTCGCCCTGCAGGGGCTGGAGCCGCTGGCCAAGACCCAAGACATCCTCGCGCAGCCTCCGACCGAGGCGGCCGACCTGGCGCTCATCTTGAAGGAGGTGCACCGGTTCGAACAGCGGCAGCGCGGCTGCACCGCGGCGCTGCTCGACGCCCTGCGCGTGCGCTACGTGGTCGTCTCGTTCCCCAGCGTCAGTCTCAGCGGCCGCCAAGACCTGGCCGCCAGCTATCGCGGCCTGCTGGCCAAGATCATCCGGGGCAGTGCGAAGCCTCCCTGTGGGAGAGCGTGGCGTGTCGAGGAGCTGAGGTTCGAGGGAGAGATCGTTTTCTGCATTGACAAAGCGTGACGGCCGCGACGATCGCCGCGGCCGTCTCCCTGTGCGGGCCTGACGCGCATCAGGTGCGCGCTATCAGCCAGATGACCCCCTGGCCCAAGAGATAGAACGCGAACACCGCCAGCGGGAACAACAGCGCCCTGGGCAGCCGCCGCGCCAGGATGTCGAGACCGAGGCGTTGCAGACGCGTCTCGGTCGCGCTGCGCCGGCCCGCGGTTCCGCCGCCCAACGCAGCGCGCGCGCGGCGCATGCGCACCGCGGCGATGCTGGATCGGAAATACTCCTCGATGTAGATCATATAAACCACCCAGATGATGGCCAACACGACCAACCCGAAGCGATCCACCGAGTTCGCGACGCCGCCCAACTCCGTCGTGTGCAGTTGATACCAGGGGTTGGGCGCGAGCAGTAGCACCGTGATCGGCGCGAGCACTGACCTGATGAGCAGAAGCGCCACGCCAGCGACCGCGCTCAAGATGATCCAGAGCGAATATGCCAGCAAATAGCCAAGAATATCGGCCGAAGTCAGTTTGTCGGTAGTGCCTTCCATATGCGTATGCCTCTTTGCAATCGAGGTTGCCCGGCAGTCAGAAGGGCAAGCCCTTGACCCCTTGCACCCCCTTGGCCGCGGCGATCTCGCCTGCATGGCCCAGGGCATGAACGACCAACAGGGCCAGCACATCGGCCACGGCGCGCTGGCCGCCGAACAAGCTCACCTGGCGATCCAGTTCTTCCGCCGTGAGGCCGGCTAGATAGGCATCGGTCGCCGCCCGGACCGCCTGCTCATAGGCCCTGGCAGGGGCCACGGCCAGCGTCGCAGCCCTGGTCTCATCCCACGCTCCGCGCCCCAGCGCGCTCGTCAAGCCAACCTTCTCCCCCCAGCCCTCAGCCTCCCACAGGCGCGGCTTGCCCTGGATCGCCCGCTGGATGAAGCTATCCTCAGCCGCGACCAGGTGGATGAATGCCGACTTGATCGGGTTCGCAACGCCGGGCGGCGCCCAGTTGAACTGCTCGTCGCTGACGTCTTGCATGGCCGCATCCAGCAGGCGGCGCGCTGCCGCGATCTGCCTTTTCACGTATTCGACCGCATCCATGATCTCCTCCCCTGGATAGCCGCCCCGACCAGCAGCCCGATCAGCAGCCCCGCGCTGACCCAGGCGGCCGTGGCCACCAGCGGCGCGGCCGCGTGTTCGACCGCGATGCCGGCAAACGCCTACACGAGCACCAACACATAGGCTACATCGCGCCTGGTGAGCCGCATCGCCGCAGCGATGGCGACCCCGGCCGCCAGCATGATGACGGCCCACAGCGTATCGGCGAGGCCCCAGCCGCCCCAACCCCAATAGTCCAACAGCGACGTGGCGTTGGCGATCGTTGCCACGGTGATCCAGCCCAGGTAGATGCTGAACGGCGTGTGCACGAGCCACCGCTCGGCCGGAGCAACCGCCACGCGGCCGATGCCCAGCCTCAGATAGATGGCGATCAGCGATCCCAAGAGGGTGAGCATGGCCACGATCGTCCAGGCGAACTGCTCGTAGTGCCACAAGAACAGCCAGGCCGTGTTCGCGACGCAGTTTAGCACGAACAGATAGCCCACGCGGGCCAGCCGCGGGTTGTCTCGCTGCGCCGGCAATGCCTGGTAGATAGCGAAGAGGATCAGCCCCAGGTAGATGACGCCCCAGATCGAAAAGACGTAGCCTGCGGGCACGAAGTAGACCTGGAACCGATCGGAAATCTCGCCGGTGGTCAGGCCGTTAAGGGGCAAGGCGCTGGCCAGACCATTGACGATGAGCGTTGCGATGACAGCTACGACGTTGACTGCTTGTCGGAGGGTGTTACGGTTCACGGGAGAGCTCCTTGATAGCCGCCTCATCCAATAGCTCCCATACATTCTCCGGCGGCACATCGTCCTGGATGTTGTGCACCGCACCCAGGACATAGCCGCCGGCCAGACCGTTCATGGCGCGCACCGTGTCGCGCACGGCCTGGCGCACCTCTTCTGGCCGGCCGTGGGGCAGCAGGCGCTGTGTGTCAATGCCGCCCCAGAACGCCATCCGGCCAGCGAAGCGCCGATGCAGGTTTTGGGGCGTCATCTGGGTCGCGGCCACCTGCATCGGGTTGAGCACATCTATGCCTATTTCGATGTAGTCTTCCACCAGGTCAACGATGCTGCCGCACGCGTGGTTGAGGATCTTGGCGCCGGTGTGACGCCGGATCGTCTCCACGTAGCGCCGGTGGAATGGTTTGACCATCTTCCGGTAGAGTTCGGGCCGGATGATGGGGCCGCGCTGTGTGCCCATGTCGTCCGAGATCGTGATCACGTCTGCGTAGGGGCCGACTTCGGTCAGGAAGGCGACATGACGCCGGCATTGCACATCCGCGACCTTTTCGAGCAGGGCGAGGCTGAACTCCTGGTCGAGAAGGAGATCGGCCAGGAATTGGGCCATGCCGCGCAGCATCCAGGCCTTGTCGAAGATCGTGGTGTCAGCGGTGCTCACCGACACCGCATAGTCCGTGTTCTCGTGGAGGTCACGCGCCAGGTCTCGCAGGCCGGCGTAGCGCGACGGATCTTCCACAGCAGGCCAATCGTAACGCTCCAGGTCAGCCACGGTCGCCTCGGCCAGCGGGTGCGCAACCGGATCGTACTGGACGCCGCTCTCGGCGCGGCGGAAGGTGATCCCCCACTCATCCACGAAGGAGCGGTCATCCAGCCAGCGCGTGCGGCTCTGGGCGGGTGGTCGTGCGTAGATCGCCCGCGTGTCCACGGGCAGCAGGCGCAGCACGGCCTCATCCATGACGACCGTCTCGAAGACCCGGCTGAGCTCGACCGTGGGGGCGTCCACGCCCAGATACCGCTTGAAGTTGTCATACGCGCCCGCGCACATGGTGCTGTTCTGCGTGCCGCCCAGGTCAATGGGGACACGGTCAACCTCTCGATGGCTCAAGGCCCGTAAGACGCGCTCTCGGGGTTTCATATCACCATTCCTCTATGACTTCTACGATTTCACGATCAGCACGAACTCGCTCTTGCGCTGCGCGAGTTGTTGCAGCACGGTGGCAACCGGGCCGCGATAGACCCGTTCGCCTGGCAAGGTAAGATCGCAGGCGAGGATGATCTGCCGCTGACCGCCGAGGACCTCCGCAACGCTGCGGAGCAGATCGGTCAGGCGATAGGGAGCATCCATGAGTACGATGGGCAAGCCAGCTGCGGCCAGCTCCACAAGCCGTCGCCGGCGCTGGTCTCGGCTGCGAGGCAGAAAACCCTCGAACAGAAACCGCTCGATCTTGAAATCGCACAGCGAAAGCGCGGCGGTCAGCGACGACGGCCCAGGGATGGGAACGACGGCCACGCCGGCCTCGACCAGCCCGCGGATCAACATGTGGCCAGGATCGGAAAACACGGGCGTGCCGCAGTCGGAGATCAGGGCAAACGACCGCCCCTGCTGCATCTGGCTCACCAGGTCGGCTGTGCTGGCCTTTTCCGTGTGCTCGTTCAGCAAGACAAGCTCTTTGGCGATGCCGAGCTGCTTGAGCAGCGCGCTGCCCTCTCGATGCTCCTCGCAGATCACGCCGTCCACCGTCTGCAAGGTCTCGATCGCGCGCAGCGTGATGTCTTTGGGGTGGCCGATGGGTACAGCGACGACGTATAGGCAACCTGGGCTCGCCATCTCTACCTGTCATAGAGCACAAGAATGCATCCCATAGCGTGTCGGATTCTAGCACACCTCAACCGGAAACGCACATCAGGACGATTCACCCTCTCGCGTCTCAAGCGCCGCCCGCATCGCGGCGATGTGCGCGGGGGTCGAACCGCAGCAGGCGCCGATGTAGCGGACACCCATCTCCCGCATCTTGCGCGCATACGCGGCCATCACCTCGGGCGTACCGTCGTAGGTGATCTTCTTGTCGGCCGAGCTGTACTTGGGCAGGCCTGCGTTCGATTGGGCGATCAGGTGGACGTCGACGGGCCTGGCCGCGAGCATCTCGCCCACGACGCGCTCGATTTCGGCCGGGCCGTTGCCGCAGTTGGCGCCCATCACGCGAATGCCCCACTCGTAGAGCGCCTGAACCGCCTGCACGGGCTTGACTCCCATCATGGTGCGGAAGCGCGTGTCGAAGGTCATGGTGGCCGCGATGGGCAGGTCGCACCCCGAGCGGATGCCGGCGATCGCAGCTTCCACCTCATCCAGCGCGCTCATCGTCTCGATCAGGAAGAAATCCACGCCGCCTTCGGCCAGCGCCGCGGCCTGTTCGGCAAAAGCCAGCCGGGCGCTGTCGGGGGTCAAGGCGCCCAGCGGCTCCATGATCTCGCCCGTGGGGCCGATGTCGCCGGCCACGAGCACGTCGTGGTCGGCCTCGTCGGCTGCCTGGCGCGCCAAGCGCGCCGCGGCCAGGTTGAGCTCGTGAACGCGGTGTTGCAGGTTCTCGCGGCCCAGCCGGAACCGAGTGCCGCCAAACGAGTTGGTGGTGATGACCTGCGATCCCGCGTCCACGTAGCTCTTGAAGATGCCCTTGAGCACCTCTGGCCGTGTGACATTCCACTCCTCCGGCGCGCCGCCCGTGGTCAGCCCCGCGGCCTGTAACATCGTCCCCATCGCGCCGTCGCCGAGGATGAAGGGATGAGTGATCAGAAACTGCGTTAGTTTGTCCACAGCGTTTCTTCCTCCAGAGGCGGGGAGGCAGCAACCTCAAGGCGCTCGCCATGCAGAGCCTCATACTGATCCAATAGCGCTTCGACGGAAACCAGCCCTTCACTGACAGCCTTTGCCATGCGCAGGATTTCTTCATCGCGCTCCCGCTCGAGGCGTTCAAGGCGCTCGAGCTCGGCTACACTGATGAGAGCTGCCAGCGGATCTCCCCGGCGCTTCACGATGAATCGCTCTCCGGCATACCGCACCCGATTTAGAACATCACCAAAGTTGTCTCGCATGCGCCCAGCGCTGATGGTTACAGCATTCATATTGCCCTCCAAATCCCGTTGGCACAGCTACCCCAGTGAGACCAGCATATCACCGGCGGCGCGCGCTGTCAACGGGCCTTCCGTACACCCCGACGTTTCAGGTTTCCCGCCTTATCAATGCCCTCGCGGCCGCGACCCCTTCGGCCGCGTCCTTGCAGTAGCGATCGGCGCCGATGTCCTCGGCGAAGGCCGCGTTGAGGGGCGCGCCGCCCACCAATACCTTGACATGGTCGCGCAGCCCTTCTTGATGCAGGCGCTCGATCACGGTCGCCATGTAGGGCATCGTCGTGGTCAGCAGCGCGGACATGCCGAGCAGGTTGGCGTGATGCTCGCGGATGGCCGCGATGAACTTATCGGCGTCCACGTTGTTGCCCAGGTTGTGCACCTCGAAGCCGGCGCCTTCCCACATCATCGCCACCAGGTTCTTGCCGATGTCGTGGATGTCGCCCTTGACGGTGCCGATGACCGCGATGCCCGCCTTTGGCGCGCCGGTTTGGGTCAGCAGCGGCCGCAGGATCTCCATGGCGGCCTTCATCGCGTTGGCCGCGCGCAGCACCTCGGGCACGAACAGGATGCCGTCGCCGAAATCCTTGCCCACGATATCCATGCCGGCCACCAGGCCGCGCGCCAGGATATCGACCGGCGCCTGACCCCACGCCAACGCCTGTCGGGTCCCCTCCACGACCGCGGCCGTCACGCCATCGTAGAGGTCGTCCTGCATGGCCTCGTAGTGCGCCTGTAGATCAACCGTGTCCCCACTCAACTCCCGCATCCCGATCGTGGTCATGGAACGCCTCCGAAAGCAGCGTCGAACCTGTTTCAGTTGAATTCGAGTATACTTGCCGCGTCAGGCTAAGTCAAGATGCCTTCGCCAGTCTGGCCCTTCTCTCACGCGCGCTTACCGTGTCGCTCACCCCGCGGGCGCGGCGACGACCGGCGGCCGCTTGCAGGATCTCGGTCAGGTGCGGGAACGCATCCACCGAATGGGGCATAGGCAACGCCTCGACGAACGCGTCCTGGAAGCGCGGCTCCATGGCGACTCCGATGTAGTTCGTCCAGCGCGCCAGCCGCCGCGCCTCCTCGCGCTGCTGCTTGTTGAGCAGCGCGATGCGCGCGCCGTCGCCGGCTGAATTGCCGACCGTGGTCACCTTCGTCAGATCGCAATCGGGGATCATGCCGAGGATCATGGCGTGCGTGGCGTCAATATATGATCCGAACGCGCCCGCCAGCAGCACCCGATCCACCCGATCCACCCCCATCCGTGCCATCAACAGGCGGGCGCCGGAGTAGAGCGCGGCCTTGCCCAGTTGTATGTTGCGCACATCGTCGCTGGTGACGACGATTGGCCGGCCCGTGCTCGCCTCGTGCGGCCAGGCCAGCACGAACTCGGCCTTCGAGCCTTGCCAGCTCAGTCGCGGTGAGCGCGCCTCGGCTGCGAACCGGCCGTCAGGCGTCAACACGCCCGCCACGAACAGCTCGGCGATCGCCTCGATGATGCCGGAGCCGCAGATGCCGGCCGCGAGAATGGGGGCATCGCGTGGTCTAGCTTTTTGGCCAGGTGAGGTAGATTGGTACGTTGGTGGATTGGTAGGATGGTAGGTGGGCAGGTTGGTACGTTGCGTTGGCAGTCTATCGGCTTCCCAATCTACCGACTTACCAGTTTCCCAATCTACCAATTTACCCATCTCCCACTCGTTGCTCCATTCCTCCCGGCCGATGACCTTGAAGCGTACCTCCAGCGTCTCGGGGTCAATGCGCACACGTTCGATGGCGCCCGCCGCGGCGCGCATCCCGTGGCGGATTTGCGCGCCCTCGAACGCCGGCCCGGTGGGGCTGGAGGCCGAAAAGAGTCGCTCGCGGTTGCCCAAGAGTAGTTCGCCGTTGGTCCCCACGTCCACGATCAGCCAGATCTCGTCGGCTGGCGCGCGGTGCGGTTCTTCGGCCAGGATCACGCCCACATTGTCCGCGCCGACATGACCGGCTTCCACGGGCAAGACGTGCGCCTGCGCGCCCGGCGCCAGCCGCAGTCCCAACTCCCGCGCCTGGATGTCCACCGCATCGCTGACCGCCGGTCCGAAAGGCGATTGTCCCAACTGCCGCGGCGGGATGTTTAGCAGGATGTGGTGCATGACCGTGTTGCCCACCAGCACGATGTCGCTGATGGCCTCTGGGGTCACACCTGCCTCGGCCGCGGCTTCGGCAGCCAGCTCGTTCAGCGCGTTGATCACTGCTCCGCGCAGCGTGGCCAGCCCGTCCTCGCGAGTGTCGCAGTAGCTCACCCGGCTCATCAGATCCTCGCCGTAGGCCACCTGGGGGTTCATGCGACTGGCCGTGGCGAGCACTGCGCCGGTGCGCAGGTCGCACAGGTGCATAGCTACCGTCGTCGTGCCGATATCCACCGCCAGCCCATAGGCTTCCTCCGCATAGCCGGGCTGCACGCGTACCACCTCGCAATCTTGCCACACGGTGACAGTCGCCTTCCAGTTCCCCTCGCGCAGGATCGGCTGGAGGGTGTGCAGCAGGATCGGATCCAGCCGCAATCCCTGGAGGCCGAAGCGCCGGGCCAATTCCGCGGCCAGCCGATCCCAGTCGCCCAACTGGTTTTCCAGGGTTGGCGGCTCGATCTCGACATAATAGAGCCGGATGGCCGGATCTACGACAATGGCGCGCTCGGTGACGGCCTTGCGCACCACCTGTTTGCGCGCCTGGCTCTCCGCTGGCACGCTGATCAGCAGGTCGCCGCGCACCTGGCAGGCGCACGCCAGCCGGCGGCCAGCCGGCCGCGGATGCTGGTCCCAATAGCGCGCCTCGCGGCCATCGGCCGCGCTGAGGTGCTCTGCATCAGAGGTCAGCCCGTGCTTGGCAAAGAAGCCCTCTTCGACAGTCACCTGGCACTTGCCGCAGGTTTGGCGGCCATTGCAGATGGCCTCGATCTCGACGCCAAGGCTGCGGGCGGCATCCAGCAAGTTGCTGCCGGCGGCCGCCTCTCCCTGCCGGCCGGAGGGCTGGAAGACGACGCGATAAGCGGCGCGCCCCTCGTCGGAGGGGCGTGAAGCAGTCGGTTGATGTGGGTTCGATGGTGGTGTCATAGCACGGCGATTGTACGCCAAGTGAGACGGGATGACAAACTGCGCCCCACATTGACTCAACGCGCTCTGCAACTTGCGCCCCCACTGCTTCATGGACTATAATGGCGTTGCAGGGCGGTACGAATTAGCTTCAGGAGTCTTCTTCATGCACACGATTCTTCGTTCCAGGACCGGCGTCGAGGTCATTATCGGCCCGGATCAGCCTTTCGTGATGATCGGCGAGCGGATCAATCCGACCGGCCGCAAGGCGCTGGCCGCGGAGATGTTGGCGGGCGACTACGGTCGAGTGAAAGCCGATGCGTTGGCGCAGGTGGAAGCCGGCGCCACGGTGCTCGACGTGAATGCCGGACTGGGCGTCGCCAACGCCAACGAGCTGGAGCCCGAGGTCATGGTGCGGGCCATCGAGGCGGTGCAATCGGTCGTGGACGCGCCCCTCAGCGTGGATTCGTCGGTCGTGGCCGCGTTGCGCGCGGGGTTGCAGGCCGCGGGCGGCAAACCGCTGGTCAATTCTGTGACCGGCGAGGCGGAGCGGATGGAGGCGGTCTTCCCGTTGATCGCCGAGTATCGCGTCGCGGTGATCGCCATGTGCAACGACGAGACCGGTATCAGCATGGATCCCAAGGTGCGTTTTGGCGTCGCCAAGAAGATCGTGGCGCGCGCCGAGTCGTTCGGCATCCCGCGCGAGAACATCCTGATTGATCCGTTGGTAATGCCCGCGGGCGCGGTGCGCGGCTCCGGCGCGATGGTGCTCGACATCGTCCGCTGGGTGCGCGAGGAGCTGGGCTGCAACACGGTCTGCGGGGCCAGCAACGTGTCATTCGGTCTCCCCAACCGCGAGGCGATCAACGCCAACTTCCTGGCCATGTTGATCGGCGCGGGCATGACCAGCGCGATCACCAATCCCCTTAAGCAGGAGCTCAAGACCGCCATCCTGGCGGCCGATATGCTGATGGGGCATGACGAAGACTGCATGCGTTGGCTGCGCTATCAGCGACAACTGGCTCGCGCGGCGGCCGCCGCTGCCGCAGCCGCCTCTGGCGAGGCCACAGCGACCGATGAGCGCGCTGCCCGTCGCGCCGCGCGCCGGGAGAGTCGCACATCTGAAGGCTGATGTCGTCTGCGTCTCGGTCGCGCGTCTCGAGGGCAGCATAGGCCGTCAATGTCTTGCCTGCATTCCACAAGGAGTCCCAGATGAACCCTGTTCTCGTCAAAATCGGCCCGTTCGCAGTGCACTGGTATGGCTTGCTGATCGTCATCGGCGCAGTGATCGCGGCGTGGATCGCCACGAAGGAGGCCAGGCGTCGCGGGGAAGACCCGGAGCACGCCTGGAACCTGCTGACCTGGTGCTTGATCCTTGGCATCATCGGCGCGCGCGCCTATCACGTCTTCTCGACCCCCGTCGGCAACTTCGCAGGCTGGGCCTACTACCGCGAGCATCCCATCGAGGCGATCGCCTTCTGGAACGGCGGGTTCCGCGGGCTGGCCATCTATGGCGCGGTGGCGGGCGGGGTGCTCGCCGTCGTGCTTTATACCTGGCGGGCCAAATTGAGCCTGCTGCGTTGGCTTGACATCCCCACACCGGGCCTGCTGGTTGCCCAGGTCGTTGGTCGCCTGGGCAACCGCATCAACCAGGAGCTCTATGGACCGGCCACGAATCTGCCCTGGGCCTTTCACATCAACCCCACCTACCCGTGCCAGGAGCCGCCAGGCTCTCCTATGGCGTGCGGTCTGCCGTCCGAGATGCTCAGCGAGCCGGTGCGCCAGTGGTATGCGGCCAACGGGTTCCACCCCACCTTCTTCTACGAGGCGCTTTGGAACATCGTGGGTTTCCTGCTGCTCTGGTTCGGCGGCCGGCGCTTTGCGCGTTGGCTGCGCGATGGCGACATCTTCTTGTTGTACCTGATCTGGTATCCGCTGGGGCGGTTCTGGGTCGAGATGTTCCGGCCGGACGCATGGCGCATGGGCGCCCTGGCCACAGCCCAATGGATCGCCATTGCCTGCATCGCAGGCGCGATCGCCGGGCTCGTGCTCAACCATCGGCGGCCGAGGACAGCGGGGGCGTAGTGCGTATTGCGTGGTGCGTGGAATCTCGTCTGCCGACTGCTGTCCACTATCGGTTGCACAGGTTCCACCAGGAAAGGAGCTTTCTCCATGACTGCTATCGTACAGGATGAACGTCGCCGGCTGGCGGTAGACTATGCGGCGGGAGTCGAGGCGTTGCTGGCGCTCGCGCCCCCGCGCGAGGCCGGTCTGCGAGCCAGGTCCACGCCGCGCGTGGGCCGGCTCCTGGTGAAGTCTCAGGCGCTGAAGAACGCGGCCTCGGCCGCGCTTGCTGGCTCGACCGATCCGCTGGACAGGGCCGCAGCCGAAGTGCAACTGTTGGCGGGCGCGGCGCTCGACCTGGCTGTGGCCAGCCAGTTGGCGGGCGCGCCGGCAACAAGGGCGCGCGATCTCGCGGCCCCTGCCGTAGATGTCGCCGGCCTGCGGCGTCTGATCGAAGCCCCAGAAGCATATCTGGCGGGCGCCGTGGCGGTGACGCGCGTGCGGGCGGTGGAGGATGCCAGGCAGAGCATGAGCGCGGCCGCCCAGTCCGCGCTGGATGGCATCAGCTCTGCGGTCGTCTCGACGGGCGGCGAGGTGATCGAGGGGTTGCTGCTGTTGGACGCGGCGCTGCTCAAGGAAGCGTTGCAGTTGGTCGGCGGCCAGCTTGCCGCGAAGATCGGGGTAGACCTGAAGGGGCTGAGCAAGCGCATCATAGATTTCGTCATCGCGGCCAACGAGAAGATCGTCGCAATGCTCGGCATTGACGCCGTGGCAGAGGCGCAGAAGCAGCTCGCGCAGTGGCTCGAAGAGCTACAGGCCGGCACGCTTTTCCCGCGGCTGGTCGAGCAACTGTATCAGACCGACGCCATCGAGGCAGAGATCATGGGGTGGCTGGCGGGTTACGCGGGCGGTGAGGCTGTCTTGTTGATGGGGCGCGAGGAGATCACCCTGTTGGCGGGTCGCTTCGCGGCCAAGGCCAAAGTCGCCGATCAGCTCACCGCGGCGTTGGCGCTGGTCAAGCTGGCGCCGCCGCTCGCGACCCCCTATGGCCGGCTCGGCATCGCCGTCGCCTACCTGGGCCTGCTGGCCTATCTGGTCGGTTCCGGCTACGATCACGTGGACTCGGACCGCTTGCAGGTGTTGGACTGGGTCGAAGGCGTGCGCGGTATCGCCAAACGGCTGCTGGTGACGTTGCCGCCGGCGTAGCAAGAGCACAGAGCGCCGTGTTCTTTGCTTTGCTTCCGTGGCTGCACGCAGTGGGCTGTGGCTGTTTGGGTGATTGGTTGGTCATTTTTGCTGCCACACCGACAAGGAGTACTTGCTGACAGACGCCATCTCGTTCACAATGATGACGCGCCTGCACCAGAAGACAGCCTTCGCCTTCGACAAGCACTTCGGCCAGTACGGCTGGCAGATCCTCGAACCGGAACGAGATAAGTGACTGGTTATAGAGAGGTCTATTCCATGGCATCAATGACCCTCAGCACGATCCTGGACGACTTGCGCGCTGCCGATGCCGTGCTGCGCAAGTTCGAACAACGCTATTGGTTGAGCTCCGAAATCTTCTACAATCTGTACGCGCGCGGCGTTCTCGACGACGGTGAGCATCTTGAAGATTTCGCCGAATGGGCCGGTTTCTACAAGATCAAGCAGCACCGCGAGGCAGTGCTGCGCCAGTTTTCAGAGCAGCGGGTATCCAGGTTGCGCGCAGGCGGCACAAACGCTTTTGTCCGCTTGGCGCCTGAAGAGCCGTTGATCGAGGTAGCAGCATAACCGTATGCCCTTTCCTTCGCGCGCTGAGTACGAGCACCTGATCTACACGCTGCCGTACAGCCATCCGGATGTTGTTTCGTCATCACTACGCCTTTTCACTGTCAGTGACGGCACGGCCATGGTGAGAGGGAGCGTGTATTTTCGCAACGGCCTCGAATTGCGCGTGGTCGAGGTCGTTGACTTCGTGGCCGGCCACATCAGCGACTACGGCTATACGATCCTCCGAGAACAGGAGCGGATCTGTTGGTATGACCCCCAGGCTCATCCCGAAATCCCCGAGCTGCGCGCCACTTTCCCGCATCATCGTCACGAGCCGCCCGAGATCAAACACAATCGCCGCCCCGCGCCGGGCATCAGTTTCACCGCGCCCAACTTGCCGGCCTTGATCGCCGCTGGCGTTGCTCTCGGCGCCGATTTGTCTTGAGGAGTCCCACCGAGTCGCGGTATAATACCCGCAGCGTAGGACATTGAGCAGATATGCAGACCACCATTACGATTGATCCCATTCCCGAGACGCAGCCCCGGCCTGCGGTCCGCCGGGCGCGACTGCACGTCGAAGATTCCCGTCAGGCGCAGGCCCAGACCGCAGCCGGCCGCAAGCCGGAGTGGCTGCGAATCAAGCTGAACCAGAACGACGAGTATTGGCGTCTGAAGTCGCTGATGCGCGGACAGACGCTGCACACCGTCTGCGAAGAGGCATTCTGCCCGAACCTGGGCGAGTGCTGGGGCCGCGGCATCGCGACCTTCCTGCTGATGGGCGACATCTGCACCCGCTCGTGTAAGTTCTGCAACGTCCAGTCGGGCCGGCCGCTGCCCCTTGACGAGGATGAGCCGCGCCGCGTCGCTGAATCGGTGCATGAGATGGGCCTGCGGCATGTGGTTCTCACCAGCGTTGACCGCGACGATCAGCCTGACGGCGGCGCGCACATCTTCGCTGCGGCCATCCGCGCCATCCGCGACCGCCAGCCCGGCTGCACCATCGAAACCCTCATTCCCGATTTCAAGGGGGATCGCGCGGCGCTGAAGATCGTCGTGGACGCCCGGCCCGAAATCCTCAACCACAACGTCGAGACGGTTCCGCGGCTCTCGCGCTGGGTGCGGCCGCAGGCCAGGCATGAACGCAGCCTGGCCGTCTTGCGGATGGCGAAGGAGCTGGATCCAACAGTCATGACCAAGAGCGGAGTCATGGTCGGCCTGGGCGAGGAATGGGACGAGTTGCTCGCGGTCATGGATGACCTGCGAGAAGCAGATGTGGACATCCTGACGATCGGCCAGTACCTGCAGCCGAGCAAGCTGCATCTACCGGTCGCTCGCTTCTATCACCCCGATGAGTTCGCCGCGCTGGCTGACGAGGCGCGCGCTCGCGGCTTCCAGTGGGTAGAGTCGGCCCCGCTGGTGCGCTCATCCTATCACGCAGACCAACAGGCGCGGGGCATCAGGGGCTGGTAACGTGGTAGATTGGTAGGTCGGATCTACCGGCTACCGTTCTCCCAATCTACCAGTTACCGTTCTCCTAATTTACCAGTTACCGTTCTCCTAATCTACCAACATATGCAAATACTCACAGTAGACATCGGAACCGGCACCCAAGATATCCTGCTCTTCGACAGCGAGCGGGCGCCGGAGAATTGCCTGAAGCTGGCGATGCCCTCGCCGACGCTGTTGATCGGCGAGCGGATCAAGCGAGCCACTGCCGACCGCCGCGCCCTGCTGATCACCGGCGTGACGATGGGCGGCGGACCGTGCGCCTGGGCCGTCGAAGCCCACTGCCGTGCGGGCCTGCGCGTGCTCGCTACGCCTGACGCGGCGCGTACCTTCAACGATGATCTGGAGCTGGTGCAGCATGACATGGGCGTCGAGATCATCGTCGAGGAGGCCGGCCGCAAACTGGCCGCTGGCGACGACCACACCCATATCGAATTCCGGGATTTCGACTATGCCGCGATCCGCAGCGCCTTCGCCGCCTTCGGGCTGGACTTGCAGCCCGATGCCCTGGCGCTGGCGGTTTTCGACCACGGGGCCGCGCCGGCCGGCGTCAGCGATCGGCAGTTCCGCATGGACTACCTGGTCGAGCGCCTGCGCCAGGACCGCCGGCTCAGCGCCTTTGCCTTTCACAGTCACGCCGTCCCAGAGATCATGACCAGGCTGGCAGCCGCGGCCGACACAGCCGTGGCCCAGGCTGATCTGCCGGTCATCGTGATGGATACGGCCCCCGCGGCCGTGCTTGGCGCGCTGGAAGACCCGGTCGTCGCCGGCCGGCCCGATGCCTTGGTGGTCAACGTCGGCAACTTCCACACGCTGGCGTTTCAGTTTCGCGGCCGCCAGCCACGGGCTGCCACAGGGCAGGTGGCGCGGCTATTCGAGCATCATACCGGGCTGTTGACCCCTGCCGCGCTGACCGGCTGGTTGGCCGCGTTAGCCGAAGGGCATATCGCTCACGCCGCGGTCTTCTCGGACCACGGCCACGGCGCGTTGGTGTTGGATGACACGCCCGTTGCGCTGAGTTTTGTGGCCGCGGTCGGCCCGCGCCAGGCGCTGCTGCGAGACACCAGCCTGCCCGTCTACTTCGCTGTGCCGCACGGCGACCAGATGCTCACCGGCTGCTACGGCCTTCTCCGGGCCTGCGCCGATCTGGAGCCCACGTGGCGCGAGCCTATCGAGGACGCACTCTCGGGCAGGGCGGACAAGAGTTTGTGGTGAGGAGGAACCGATGCCTATACCCGATACGACCAAAGATGTCCTGCGTCTCTTCAGCTACGGCCTGTACGTGGCGGCTGCGATCGGGGCTGACGGTCCGCGTGCGGCCACCGTCAGTTGGGTGACGCAGGTGTCTTTTGATCCGCGGCTGTTGGCTGTCGCCATGCGTAAAGACTCGTCCATCTGCGAAACGGTGCGCGCCAGCCGGCGCTTCACGCTGCACGTGGTCGGCGCCGACCAGACCGACTTCGCGCGGGCGTTTTTCAGGTTCAGCCAGGCCGGCCCGGAAGATATCGCGGGCTACCACTACACGGTCGGCCCGACCCGCGCGCCGGTGTTCGACCATGCGATCGCCTGGCTGGCGTGTGAGGTGGTGGAAGAGGCCAACGCCAGCGGAGATCACGCCCTGTTCATCGCCCAGATTGTGGGCAGCGGCCAGCGCGTGCCCGGCGCTGCGGCGTTGACGTTGCGTGATACCCCCTGGCGCTACGGAGGATAAGCGATGGCTGTAGAATCAATGACAGATGTGCGCGATGACGCATTGCGTCTGCTCTCGAACGGCCTGTATGTGCTGACGACTGTGCTGGATGGCATGATCCATGCGGCCGCGGTGTCCTGGATCACCCAGGCGTCGTTTCAGCCGCCGTTGGTGCTGATCGCGTTGCGCACCAATTCGCGGCTTGCGCAGGCGGTGCAGAAGTCGCGGCGCTTCGCGTTGAACATCCTGGGGGCCGATCAAGAGGCGCTCGCCGAGCATTTCCTGACGCATCTGACCCTGCCGGCCGATGCGCTCGATCTGGCCGGCCATGACTATCGGCTGACCCAGGGGCGTTGCCCACTGGTCACCGAGGCGTTGGGATGGCTTGAGTGCCGCGTGGCTGCCGAGCCTCCCACTCCCGGCGATCACGCGTTGATCCTGGCGGAGGTCACGGGCGCCGGAATCCGCCGGCCGGGTCAACCCCTGGTGCTATGGCGCACGCGGTGGTCCTATGGAGGCCTCCGAGATTGAAATGCGCCTGACTGATCCCAACGTGGAGACGACCTGTCTGGCGCTGTTGGGCTCGAGCGCCTATCGGCAGCGCGGAGAGAGATACCCATGACGCTACCCGATTTCCGCAGCGAAGCGGACAACCTGGCGACGCAGTTGATTGCCTGGCGCCGCGATCTCCACCAGCACCCGGAGCTGTGCTTCCAGGAAACGCGCACGGCCGGGCTGGCGGCTCGGACGCTGGCAAAGCTCGGGTACGAAGTACGCACCGGCGTCGGGCAGACCGGCGTGGTCGCGCTGTTGCACGGCGGCCGTCCGGGCCCCACGGTGATGCTGCGCGCCGACATGGATGCGCTGCCGATCCAGGAATTGAGCGACGCGCCCTACGCCTCGCAGACGCCGGGGGTGATGCACGCCTGCGGGCACGATGGCCACGTCGCCATCGGCCTGGCCGCGGCGACCATGCTCGCGCGCCACGCGGCCGAGCTGCCCGGCAATGTGCTCTTTCTCTTCCAGCCGGCCGAGGAGAAGGGCGGAGGCGCCAGGGCGATGATCGCCGATGGCGCGTTGGCCGACCCGACGCCGGCTGTCGCCTTCGGCCTCCATTTGTGGAACTCGCTGCCGGCCGGTCGCGTGGCCGCGCAGGCGGGGCCGCTGATGGCTGCTGCGGACATTCTCAAGATCGTCGTGCGCGGCCGCGGGGGACATGGCGCGCACCCGCACGAGACGACCGATGCGATCGCTGTGACCGGCCAGGTGCTCTCGGCGCTCCAGACGATCGTCAGCCGCAACGTGGACCCCCAGGAGACGGCCGTGCTGACCATCGGCACGGTGCACGGCGGTTCGGCCTTCAATGTCATCGCCGAGACGGTCGAGCTGCAAGGCACGGTGCGCACCTTTTCGCCGGCCGTGAGGGAGACGGTGCTGACGCGGCTGCGCGTGCTGCTGGACGGCGTCACAGCCGGCATGGGCGCCAGCTATACGCTCGATGTGCAGGGGATCGCGCCGGCCGTGGTCAACGATCCGGCCGCCAGCGAGATCGCCCGCGCCGCAGCCATCCAGGTGGTGGGGGGGGCGGCCGTCGCCTGGCGGCCGCCGCTGATGGTCTCGGAGGACTTCTCCGAATATGGTCGCCGCGTGCCGGCCTGCTTCATGCTGCTTGGCTCTGGCAATGCCGGGCTGGGACTGAACGCGCCGCATCACAACCCGCGTTTCGACTTCGACGAAAGCGTGTTGCCGATCGGCGCGGCGCTGCTCGCCACGGCCGCGGCGAAGTTCCTGCACGACAACGCCCTGGCTACGTCTTGTTCAGAAACCTCTCGATCACCGTGATTCCATCTGGCAATTGGATGCGGTCGCCTGGCTTCAGCTCTTCGAGGCCGCGGCTCTCCCAGTTGCGGTGTCCCAGCCGGTAGACCCCCAGCCGCGTGCCGCGCTGCCAGTGCGGGTCCTGCACATAGCCGAGGCCGATCTGTCGCCCTTCGCGGCCGATCGAGCAACTGGTGATGTGGCCGACCACGCGGCCCTTCAGACTGACGATCAGGTCCCCCTGGCCCAACATCGGGCCGCGTTCCTCATCGGTCTGGAAGCGGATTAACCGCGCCAGGCGCGCGGTCTCGTACTCAGCATAGGCCGCCTTGCCCACGAAGAACGGCTTCGACAGCTTGACGTAGGCTGCGAAGCCGGCGTCGGCCGGGTTGAGGTTCAACGGGCCGGCCAGTTCGTGGCCGTAGAGGGGCAACCCGGCCTCGATCCGCAAGCTATCGCGCGCGGCCAGACCGATCGGCTTCAGCGCCCAGGCCGCGCCCACGCGCAGCAGATCGCGCCAGAACGCCGGCAGCTCATCCGGGTGGACGAAAAGCTCGAACGCCATCGGCTCGCCTGTGTAGCCGGTGCGCGACAGCCACACGTCGTAACCCCGCAGCGCGGCGTGGATGATCTCGGTGCGCTGCATATCCATGAGGCGCTCGGCGGTTTGCGCGTCGTCATCCGCCATCGCCAACAGGACATCGCGCGATCGCGGGCCCTGCAGCGCCAGTTGCCCGCGCGTCTCATCGTCCCACTGCGGGTCGCGCAGATCGCGCAGCAGCACCGATTCGCTGCCGAGTGCGCGCGACCAGGGGCGTTGCGGGTCAATCATGACCTGCGACTCGCGCACGGCGTTCAGCCAGGCCCAGTCCTTGTCGTTGTTGGCTGCGTTGACCACCATCCAATAGCGCGTCTTGTCCAGCCGATAAACCCACACATCGTCGAGCACGCTGCCATCGGGCGCCAGCAGATAGGAGTAATGAGAGCCGCCGATCTTCAGCGCGGAGATGTCGTTGGTGGCGACCGTGTTCAGAAACAGATGGACGTTCTCGCCGCTGAACTCGAAGAGGCCCATGTGGCTCACGTCGAACAAGCCGGCCGCGTCCCGCACCGTCTGATGCTCTTCCAGCACTGCCGTGTACTGAATCGGCATCTCGTAGCCTGCAAAGGGCGCCATCTTGGCGTTGGCCTTGCGATGCCAGTCGTAGAGCCGCGTGCGGCGGCCGGGCTGCTCGTCCTCTGACGGCCAGGCGAAGGCCGGCAGCGGCTGCAGATCGCCGGGCGCGGCCGCGTGCGGCCGCTGGCCGATCCAATAGGTCTTGTGGAAGGCCCAGCCCACCGCATCCTGCCCGAAGCTCTCCAGGGCGGGCGGCTGAAGCTCCCACCCATAGGACAACTCATGCGGCAGACGGCGCACGACCACCGGGCCGGGCGACTTGACGAAGGGATCGGCCAGATCCATAGTCACGAAGCCGTCGGAGAGTGCGCGCAGCCAATGGACTACCCGCGGCTCCGCGCTCTTGGCAATGAGCATATGCAGCCGGGTGCTTTCCGGGCCAGGGCGCTTGAGCACAGCCGCAGCCATCGGCCGGCCGTCCGGCTCCAGGATCCAGGTGGGCTGGCTGTCGCCGGACTGCAATGCGTAAACATCGTTGGTCAGCGCGACGTTGCAGAAGCCGCGTGCATGGGGTCCCTCGATCTCGATCACATCCCAATCGGGGCTGGGATCGGTGGTCGGCTTGTGCAGGAAGTAGTGGTGCGGATAGCCGCTCGGCTGATAGTCGCGGCCCAAATCCACACAGCAGGCCAGGTCAACGACATCCCACTTGGCCTGCTCCAACAGATCGAAGTCCAGTTTGGCATGATAGATCGGCCCCTGCCGGCCGACGTAGGCTACTGGCTGGCACGCCTTCAGCACGCGCGCCAGGATTTCCGCCAGCCGCACGACCTGGGGCGCCTCGAAACCGCGTTGGGTGATCCAAGGCGTGCCCAACCGGATGCCGCTCGGCGTGCGCGCGCTGCGGTCGCCGGGGATGGTGTTGCGGTTGCACACCAGTCCGGCCAGGTCCAGGATGCGCGCGGCCGGATCGCCCATCAGCGGTGTGCCTTTATTGCCGTCAGGGCTTAGCCCAGCTTCGCTGCGGATGCTTTTGCAATCCACCAGCAGCATGTGGGTGTCGGTGCCGCCATAGGGAACGCGCAGACCGAGCCGCTGCAGCTCGGCGGCCAGTAGCCTGGCGTTGTCCACCACCTGCTGTTGAAGGCCGATGAACTCAGGGGTGCGGGCCAGTTTGAACGAGACCGCCATGGCCGCGATGGTGTTGACGTGCGGGCCGCCTTGCTCGCCCGGAAACACCGCGGCGTCCACCTTCGCGGCCAGCTTCTTGTCGCTGGTCAAGATGCACGCGCCGCGCGGACCGTAGAGGGTCTTGTGCGTGGTGAAGCTGATGACGTGCGCATGGCCGATGGGGCTGGCCACCACGCCCGCGGCCACCATGCCTGCGATGTGCGAGATGTCGGCCAGCAGGTACGCGCCCACCGCATCAGCGATCTGGCGGAAGCGGGCCCAGTCGGGCATCCAGGGATAGGAGGTGTAGCCCGCGATGATCATCTTGGGTTTGTGCTGTCGCGCCAGCGCCTCGATCTCGTCGTAGTTCAGCCGCTCGGTGATGGAATCAATCCCATACGAGATCACTTTGTACAGCTTGCCAGAGCGATTGGCGGGCGAGCCATGCGTCAGGTGGCCGCCGGCCAGCAGGCTCATGCCCATCACCGTCTCGCCCGGGGACGCCAGCGCCGCGTAGATCGCGCTGTTGGCGGGCGAGCCCGAGAGCGGTTGCACGTTGGCCCAGATTTCCTCCGGCGGCACGCCGTTGGCGGCGAACGCCTCGGCCGCGCGACGGCGAGCAAGCGCCTCGAGGACGTCTACATACTCGACCCCCTTGTAGTAGCGTTCGTCGGAATTGCGGCGGTAGGTCGCCAACTGCACGTCATAGTCCAGGATTTCCGTCTCGGTCAGGCCATAGGTGGCCGGATCGGGGTAGCCCTCGGCGTAGATGTTCTGGAACACCGAGCCGAGCGCCTGACGCACCGCCGCCGGGGCCTGGCTCTCCGAGGGGATCAAGATCAGCTTGCGCGCCTGGCGCTCGGCCTCGTAGCCGATGAGCTGTTGGACGGCTGGGTCGAGGCCGGCGAGATCGGTGTGGAAGAAATCGGACATGGTTGCGCCTCACAATAGGGAAGAAAAAACGATGGACATCTGCCCTGGCCCATACGTCAGCCAGATGATGTCATCCAGCCGGCGGAAGCGCAGGCCGCCGAAGAGACGGCCGGCCAGGATCAGATCACTGAATAGAAAGAGCGCCGCGCCGACCGCAAACGGCACGAAACGTCGCGCCTGGAGCGCCAGACCGGTCGCGAAGCCCGCAGTGCTGGCGAGCAGCAGCGCGTAGGGCAGCGCGACCCAGGGCAAGACCGCGTTGGCCGCGGTCGCTTTGCGATTGCGGAACACGACCAGCAGCCAGCCGAAGCCGCCGATCGCCAGCCAGACGATCCAGGCGCCAAAGCGCGGCCCCGCCGCGTTCAGGCCCGCCGTATTCCCCAGGCTGAGCGCGGCGGCGATATAGGCGACGTGACCCAACCCGAACGCGGCCATCCCGGCCAGAAGATAGCGCCGGAGCGGGAATACCCGCGCCATGAGCAGGTCGCCCACGAAGCCCAGGGTCATGCCCATGGCGATCAGCACGCCAAAGCCCTGATCGGCCGTGGACTGATTGAGCCAGGCCGCGTTCCAGCCGGCGATCACCAACGTGAATGAAGACGCCAGACGAAACCAGCCGGCCAGCCGGCCGCCAAAGAGACTGCTGGCCAGTGTGATCGCCCACAGCCCCCACAAGCCGACAAGCCAGGGGGTCAGACCGATCAATGATCCTTGCATGGCAACGCCTTTCGTCGCTCGGCGGTCGAGCAGTACAGCTACACGAACGATATTATACTCCAGGTAGTCGGTCATACGCCAAACCACTGTCGCCATTGGCGCGCAAGTGCTGAGTGTGATAGGATAGCCCCCAGACGTCATCCATTTCATTCAACCAGAGGAGCGATGTATGAGCCAACCATCCGTCCGCGATCTGCACATGGCCAAACCCGGCGAGGAGTTCCGGATTAAAGATGTTGACCCCGCTGAGGTCCGCTTGCCCGTGGGCAAGCGAGAAGGCAAAGACGCTCTCAAGACCGACCGCCAGGAGCTGGTCCGGCTGCAGGAGATTCTCTACGCGGAGGGGAAACAGGCGGTGCTGATCGTGCTGCAGGCCATGGACACGGGCGGCAAGGACGGCGTGATCCGGCACGTGGTGGCCGGGGTCAACCCCCAGGGTTGTATCGTCACGCCGTTCAAGGTCCCCACGCCCGAAGAGTTGGCGCACGATTACCTGTGGCGCGTCCACAAGGCGGTTCCGCCCAGGCGGATGATCGGCATCTTCAACCGCTCGCACTACGAGGATGTGCTGGTGGTGCGCGTACACAACCTGGTCCCCAAGGCTGTCTGGAGCAAACGCTACGACCAGATCGCCGCGTTCGAAAAGCATCTGGCCGAAAACGGGGTGACGATCCTCAAGTTCTTCCTGCACATCTCCAAGGAGGAGCAGAAGGAGCGTCTGGAGGAGCGTCTGCACGACCCGAACAAGCAGTGGAAGTTCTCGGTCGGCGATCTTAAGGAACGCGAGCTGTGGGATGACTACATGGCCGCCTACCAGGATATGGTGAATCTCACCAGCACGAAATGGGCACCGTGGTACGTCATCCCCGCGAACCGCAACTGGTATCGCAACCTGGCCGTGGGGCGCATCCTCCTCGAGACGCTGCGCGAGTTCAACATGCAGTACCCGGCGCCGAAGGATGACCTCTCGGGAATCGTGATCCCGGATTGACCTGGCCGCATCCGGCCGGCTCAATCGGAGCGCAGCCGCAGATAGAACGCCGCGGTCGCGGGCAGGGTACACGTGCTATCCGCGCAAAGCGCGCGGAACTCCACCAGTTGCCCTGGATTGATCGGCCAGTCAATCTGTCCGTCGGCGTCGTCGGCGATCTGCGTCACCGCGATCTTGATCGTCAGCACCGTTTGGCCTGCGAAGCCAGCGCCGACGAACAACGGGTTGATGCCATCCACCAGCAGATGCCAGCCCGGTTGATCGCCGGGCGTGGCGCCATCCAGGTCCGGCAGCATGATGACCTCATTGACGATGCCCTGGGCGATCAGCTCGCTCGCATTCAGCGGCGTCGTGATCAGATTCAGGACGATCTGCCTGGAAGCGGTGCGGCCGTCGCTGGCGACCGCGCGCAGGACATAGGTTTGGCCGTTTCCCGCCGGGCAGACCTGCTGCGCTCCTTGGCCAACGACGCCCTGTTCGGGCCCATCAGCCAGCAAGTAGATCGCCTGCACATCTTGAACCGCCCAGTGCAGGGTCGTACATTTGTCGGGTTGCAGCGCGTATTGTTCGACCCAGAAGCGCATCAGGATCTTGTCGGCCGCCGCAACCGTGATGGTCAGCCGCTTGGTGGCGATCCCGCCTGAGGCGTCCACCACGCGCAGATCGTACTCGGTCGTCGTCTGCGGACAGACCTTGCGCGAGGCCTCGCCGGCGACCCCCTCGTCATTCAGATATACCGCGCTGACATTCACCGCCCGCCAGTGCAGAACTGTGCACTTGCCCTGAGTGATCTCGTAGTCGTCGGCCGTGAACTCGATGGCGGCCTGGGCAGCAGTGCTCACGGTGATCGTCACCCGGCGATCTTGCGTTCCAGCGCTATCGCTCACGCGCAACGTGTAGATGGTGGTGGCGGTCGGACATACCTTGCGATCCTCGGCGCCCGTCACCGGCCGATCGTCCAGATAGACCGCGGTGACGTTGTCTACCTTCCAATGCAACATCGTGCAGTCGCCCGGCGCCAGCACATAGCGATCGGCCCAGAAGACGCTGGCCCAGGCCGGGCGGGTGGGCGTGGCGGTGGCGCTGACGGCTGTCGGCGTGGGCGACAGATCGGCTGCGGGCGTGGGCGTGCGCTCGCCTGGCGGGATGCGACGCGTCGGCGTGGCCGGGGTCGTCGCGGTCGGCGTCGCCATGCCGCGGCCCGGTTCCTGGCCGATCGGCTGGCTGGTGGGGGTTGACGTGGGCCGCGGCGTGGGCGTGGAGGTGGCCGGCAGCGCCAGCTTGACAGTGACCTCGTTGCTGACAGCCACATAGCGTCCCTGGAACTCAGCCTCCAGGATGATGCGGTAGTCCCCCAGCCCTCCCTGCGCCAGGATCTCGGCCAGGGGCAGCGTCGTTTCCTTGGCAGACAGGTGGCGGAACGGCTGGCCGTTGAGCGCCACATTCCAGCGCAGCGCCGATCCGCCGGTCAAAGCTGGCCGCACCACATCTGCGCCTACGATGCGGATCGGTACGACCAGCGTGTATTCGACGCTGCTGCTCAACTGGCGGGTCGGCGCTGCGGCGTCCTCGACGATCAGCACGGCGTAGAGACGGCTCGTGCTGCCGGGGGCCGCATCCAGGTCGGCCGGCGCCATCTCGAAGACATAGGAGAACTCGATGACCCCCTGGGCTTGAGCAGGGTTGGGCTTGAACCAGAGCACGACCTCGGCCACGGTCCTGTCGAGCGCCTCATCGCCGCTCACCTGGCCGGCGCCGCCCGAGATGTCGCGCTTGAGCAGCAGTCTGGCCGGCACGTAGTCGTGCTGCAGAGCCGGCAAGGCCGAAAAGCGATACTGTCCCGCCACAGCCATTGGCGTGGTCTGGCGACCTGGCTCGACCGGTGGGATGACCAACGCCAACGCGGCGTCGGCCATGCGCCAACGGCCGAGGACGGCGAACACGCCGGGCTGGGCGGCCCCCATCTGCATCGAGGCGTCAGTCAGGCGGCCGCCGGCGCGTTCCCAGGCGCGACCGTTCCAGCGATAGGCTGCGAAGTCATATTCATCCGGGCTGACCTGGGCCGGCAGCGGCAACGTGAGCCGGGCGACGCCGATCAAAGCGCCGCCTTCCAGGGAGAATTGGTACGCCCGACCGATGATGCTGCGCGGGATCGGCGCACGCGGAGGCGCATCGAGCACGCGCAACGTGACCACGGCTGGCTCGGTCAGCGCATCCGGCGGCAGGATCACCTCTGCGCCATCCCGCAAGCCGACATTGCCCCCCTCTTCGGGCCGCACGGCTGCCGTCACGCTCTTTTCGGGCCGCGCCTCAGCGCGCGCGGTCGCGGCCGGGGGCCTGGTCGTGGGCGTCGGGGTCGTCCGGCCGCAGGCAACCAGGATCAGCGGCCCAAGCATCAGGAGCAAGATGAGAGCGGCGATGCGCCGCCGGTAGCGAGACGGATTAGCCATAGCGCAGAGTCTAAAGCGGCTGGGGATAGTTGTCAAGTGCGGCCGCTTGCAAAATCACGCCGCCTGGGTGATAATAACCATATCTGGGCGATGCTTGATACCAAAGGATGTCAAATATGTCGCGTTCTACTCGCGTGCAGTTGCGTTTCAGTCTTTTCCTCATTGCCAGCCTGACGCTGGCTCTGCTGCCGGCCTCGGCCTCGGCCACGGCCAGTCCCCCGCGCACCACGTCTGTCTATGGGATGGATATTTTTGGCCTGGGCTGGCAGTGGTCATTCCCGCGCATAGATGCCTACCCGCGCATGTCGGGCTCGATCCGGTTGGATATGCTCGACAGCGCCATCCGCCAGGCGGCCGAAGCGGGTGTGCGCTGGAACCGCCTGACGGTGTGGTGGTGCATGGTGGAGCCGGAACGCGGCCAGTGGTTTTGGGATGACGTAGATGCAGCCATTCAGATCAGCCGCAACTACGGCATCGAGACGGTTCCCACGATCTTGTATCCTCCCTATTGGGCGGTTGCCGGTGCGCCCTACGCGCCGGAGTGCGTCAACAACAGCCGCAAGAACTACCCACCGACGAATCCGGCCGATTGGGAGAACTTCGTGCGCACGATGGTGCGGCGCTACGGACCGGCCGGCAAGAACGTCGTGCGCTACTGGGAGATCTGGAACGAGCCGGATTTGCCGGAGTTTCTCTCGATGGTGAACGATCCCGGCGATGGAACAGTGCAGGTCTACGCCGACCTGTTGAAGCGGGCCACGGCCATCATCCGGGCCGAGTCGCCCGGCGCGCAAATTCTCATCGGCGGACTGTCAGACATCAGGGGGCCGGAGTTCCTGGACAAGCTGCTGCAATTACGCGGCCCCCTGGACGTGCGCGGGGACTTCGATGTGGTGTCGCTCCATGCCTACAGCAACCACAGCCTCAAGATCAGACTGATTCGGGATGTGCTGGTGAAACATGGTCTGCAGCACCTTCCGCTGTGGGATACCGAGCTGAATTTCCTGGGTTGGTCGTATGAACAGGCGCAGGTCGGGCTGCCGGGTCTCTACCAGCTCATGCAGACCCTGGGCGTCTCGCGCTCGTTCTGGTATCTGGGCACCACCACGCGCTGGGGGCCGGGCATTTTTAACGAGCGCTATCCGGAGTGGGATCCGATCCCATTCACGCCCAGCCCCTTCTACCCGACCTTCAAGGCTCAAGCCGCGCCCTCGCGTTTGCCAGGGAAACCGATCGTGCTGGAGCCGGTCGGCACGCTGAAGAGCGCGCAGCCTCGTTTCCAGTGGCAGGCGCCGCCAACAGGCGTCTATCCGTTGGCGGGCTACAAGCTGCTGGTGGACAACAAGCTCTTTCTGAACGCGACGCTGTTCGCCAATCCTGGCCTGGACGTGTGGGTGTCGGACGGCTTTGCGACCTATCTGCCGCTCGCCACAGGCGGACGCGGGCGCGATCTCATCGGCGCCAACCTGAGCGCGGGAGCGGTCGCGGCCGCAACGCGCGGCCATACGCCGGTCGCGCCGCTGGCCTGGGGGGCTCACTACTGGCGCGTTGCGGCCGTGGACGTGCAGGGCAACGTCGGCCCCTACAGCGACCCCGTGGCCTTCTTCATCCGGCCGGCCCACTCGGTTTACATCCCCCTGCCGTAGTGAATCGTGCGCCAGGCGCTTCGTTCAGCGGCCAACGACCAGCCGCGCCAGCTCTCCCAACCAGCGCGGCACGCGCTCGGCAAGGCGTTTGCGATACAGGACCATCATCAGCAGCACCCAGGCGATGATCAACAGGCCGAGCCGGGGGAGATAGGTAAACAAGATCACGGCCGCGGCCAGGTCTATCATGCGCAAGAAGAGGATCACGACCGACTTGCGCCGATAGATTAGCCCGGCTGCGATGGCCGCGACAGCGAAAGCCAACGCGCCGATCTTCGGGACGAAGCCCGCCAGCGCCAGGTAGGCAAATTCGCCGGCGTACAAGACGACATCCACGGGGAACTCGTGTGCGCCGAGACGGGTCGGCCGATTGGCGCGCCGCGCGGCCCAACCGTCCAACTGATCCGTAGTCCAGGCGCCCCAGAGCACCCCTACGGCCACGGGCAACGTTTCTGGCCCCCGAAAGCCCAACCAGATGAGGATGCTTGCGGCGACGATGCGCGCCAGCGTGAACAGATCGGCTGCCAGAGCTAACATACGTTAGAGTATACCACATGAGATTCCCCACGCGCCAGGCGCTTCGGAAGCGCCTGGCGCGTGGGGGTGGAACTCACCCCAGTTGGCGCGCCAGCCACGCGCAGCCGAGGATTGGGCCGTCATCGCCCAGCTCGGAGCAGACGATGCGCACGCGACTGGCGACCGAGCGAAAGCAGTGACGCGGCACGGCCGCGCGCGCCGGCTCCAACAGCAGGTCGCCGCACCTGGCGACGCTGCTGCCGATCACGTATAGATCCACATCCATCAGCATCGCCAGCGATGCGATCGCGGTGCCCAACGCTTCGCCCGCCTCTGCCAGCACGCCCAGGGCCAGTGGATCGCCCATGGCTGCGCGCTGCGTCACCAGCTCGCCGTGGATGATTTCGGGCCGCTCGGCCTGGGGCGCGTGGCGACTAGCCAGCGCCCGCGCGTAGCGGGCGGCCAGCGCCGGGCCCGAGGTGAAGGTCTCCACGCAGCCGACGTTCCCGCACGCGCAGCGGTCGCCGGCCGGGTCAATGGTGATGTGGCCCACCTCGCCGGCCGAGTTGTGCGGCCCGCGATAGAGCTCGCCGCCGATGATCATAGCCGCGCCAACCCCCGTGCCGACGACGATGTAGACCATGTCGGCTGCGCCGCGGCCCGCGCCATAGTAGTACTCGCCGAGCGCGGCGGCCTTGGCGTCGTGCTCTAGCCGCACCGGCAGACCGGTCGCGTCCGCGACCATCTGGCGCAAGGGGATGTCGCGCCAGCCGGTCAGGTTGGGCGGCTCAATGAGCACGCCTGAGCGGTGATCCAGCGGGCCAGGCGAGCAGATGCCGATGCCCGCCACGCAGCGTTCGTCCGGCGCGGCCTGCCGCAGCTCAGCCACGGCGGCCGCCATGCGCGCCACTGCCGCCTGTGGGCCGGCCGGCGCCAGGGTGGGCAGACGCCGCCGGCCGATCACGCGGTTTTGGGGGTCCACCAGGCCCAGCGCGATCTTGCTGGCGCCCAGGTCAATGCCGATGACCCAGGCCGGTTGTTCGCTGGCAAGGTCGTTCATCTCACCGGTCCCAACGCCGATCGGGCTGCCAAAAGCCGAGCTTGGGCGTGTTCCATTCATCGGTCGGCTCGAAGAGGCCAGGCGTCCGCAGGTTCGCCTCGATGCCCGTGTAGTTCAGGTCTATGCCCAGGCCGGGCTTGTCGGGCACGCGCACGTAGCCGTCTTCTAACAGCGGCTCTGGCAGGCCGGTCGCCAGTCCAGGCCAGAACGGCAGATCCAGGCCATGGTGTTCGAGCGCGACGAGGCTGGGGATCGCGGCCGCGGTGTGCAGGTTGGCCATGAAAGCGATGGGCGACCCGGCGAAGTGCAACGCGGTGGGCAGGCCGTATCGCTCGCCGTAATCCGCGATCTTCTTGGTCTCGGCCATGCCGCCGGCCGTCAGCAGGTCGGGATGGAGGATGTCCACCGCACGCGTCTCGATGAGCTGGCGGAAGCCGTCCCACAGGTACAGTTCCTCACCGGCCGCGGTGGGCACGTTGATCGCCGCGGTGACGTGGCGATGCCCCTCGATGTCCCACCAGGGCATCGGGTCCTCCATCCATGCCAGGCCAAACGGCTCCAGCGCCTTGCCCAGGCGAATGACCTCCTTGGCGGTCATGTAGCCGTGGCCGAAGTGGTCAATGCAGAGCGAGACATCCCAGCCGACCGCCTGGCGCACGGCCGCTGCGATCTCGGCCATGCGAGCGATGCCCGCATCGGTGACGCGGCTGCCGTAACTGCTGCCCGGCGCACGCCAGCGCAACCCCATGGCGTATTCATCGCGCGGGGGTGCGCCGATCAGCCCGTTGGGCGTGGCCGCGAGCACGCCGGGGCCGATGTCGAACTTGATAAAAGTCAGCCCCAGCGCCTTGCGACCCAGAACCCGCTCGACGTAGGCCGCCGGCGTTGGCTCGGCCGGGGTGGGCGTGTCCGCGTAGATGCGCACGCGGTCGCGGTATTTGCCGCCCAGGAACTGATAGCACGGCACGCCGTAGGCCTTGCCGGCCAGGTCCCACAGCGCGATCTCGATGCCGGACACGCCGCCGCCTTCGCGACCCCAATTGCCGAACCGCTTGATGCTGCGGAAAATCATATCCACGTTGCAAGGGTTCTGGCCGACCAGGAGGCTCTTGAATTGGAGGGCGTTTTCCTTGTGTCCGGCGTCCCGCACCTCGCCGATGCCGTAGATGCCCTGGTTGGTGTCCAGGCGGATGATGGGATAGTCGTAATTGCTGCACACCACCGCCACGCGCAGATCGGTGATCTTGAGCTGCGATGGGCTGGAACCGGTCTTCACCTTGTCCAGGCTGCGTTCGGCTGCCTCGTGAATAGGGTCTTTCATGCGGCGCACCTCTGTAGCGTCTCCTCGTAGACCTCGAAATGCTCCCCTTCGGCTTCTTCGGGGTCAACGTATTTCAGCCACATGGCCTGGCCGGGATGCTCGCCCGACAGCAGCCTGCGGCTGGTCAACAGCTCGCCCGTCGTGCTGGCCCATTGCACCTGGCCCATCTGCAACAGGATGTAGTGGCCCGCGTACTGCTCCGCGATCGCATGGCGATGATCACGGTAGAAGAGCGCCTGCTCTGCGGTGGTGCGCCGCCAACTGACGACCGTTTCCTGGGGGTCGGTGGTCTTGGCGAAAAAGCGGCCCAGCGGCGCCTGGACCTCGGAGAGGAAGTCAATTGCGCTCAAGTCAACGGTCCCGAAGCCGCCCTCGGCCGCGACGAGCAGGGCGTTGCGGTCCCGATGGAACGGTTCCGTCAGCCAGTCTGACCGGGGGTCGTGCCCCATCAGGTAGGCAGCGCAGGCATCGGTCGCGATCACCTGGTCGCCCGCGATCAGCGTGTTGCAGATGCGCGGCTGGTCGCCGGCGCCCCACTCCTCGCCGGCCTGGCACACCAACCCATCCACGATGTTGAGCGCGGGGTCGAAGATGCGCCCCAGGTCGGCCAGCATGTAGGGCATGCGCACCAGGTGATGATAGTAGGCGCGCGGCCGGCCGGCCGGCGGCAGCGGCATCAGGCCGAAGAGGTTCTTCAGGCAGAGGGTGACGCCCATGAACAGGTGGTTCTTGAGCTTCTGGACCGATACCAGCGCATCGGCCTCGACGCACGAACGCGGCGCGGGGTAGCGGTCGAACATCCGGCCGCCGGCCGGCGTCTCGACCCACACGACCGGGGCTGTGTGGCCGTTGACGAACGGCACGTCAAATTCGCGCAACACGGGCAAGATGGTGACGCACGACTCTGGGGCCGAATCTGGATCGGGCCGATTCACCCCGACATCAATCGCGAAGAGCTCCGCGCGCGTGCGCTCGCGCAGCAGGCGCAACGTGGCGTGCGCCACCGGATCGCTGACCAACTGCTGGCGATGGCCCTCGTGCATCACGACCTTGCTGGCGGTCCAGTCCTGGTTGAACTTGATGCCGATCCGCCGGGCCTTGCCCAGCCGTTCCCATGCGCGCTCGAGCGGCGCAGTAGCCCGGCCGAGCGCGGCGTACACCGCGTCATCGGCCGACCGATAGTCACAGTGGACAGCACGAACGCGATATGACTTCTCCACGGCTCACTTTCTCCAGATGAGATAGGGTTGGATGCGTTCCCACACGCGATCAATCTCGCGCAGGTCCGACGCGTCGAGCGGCTGCGCTTGCATCCTCATGCGGTGGTTCTTGAAGACCCCGCGGCGCACCATGATCTCCTTGGCAAAGGCCATCCCCATCAGTCCCTCTAGCACCAGCCCCGGCAGCACGCGCTCGAAGAGGTCGCGGCCAGCGTTCTCCTGGCCGGCGTCCAGCAGATCCCAGATGCGCTGCACGATGTCGCAGAACTGGCAGGCATGGATCACGCCGGCCGCGCCCCGCTCGCGCTCGGTGATCAGGTAGCGACCGCCCGCGCCGCCCATCACACCTGCGATCGCCGGGCTCTTGCGGCCCACCAGCGCGGCGATGCGATGGGTGCTGGGCGCCACCTCCTCCTTGATCCAGCTCACGTGCTCGATCTCGGTGCAGAGCGTGACGATCTGATCCACCGACAGGGGAACCAGCCCCGCGTTCTGAATCCAGACCGGGATGGTGACGTTGTCCGAGATGGCCTTGAAATACGTGAAGGTGGTCCGGAAGTCCGGCGCGAGTCCGTAGGGCGGCATGGCGATCACTGCGTCTGCGCCGACCTCCTGTGCATAGACCGCGTGGCTGACCGCCAGGGGGGTGTTGATGGCCGCGCAGTTGGCCACGATCGGCGTGCGGCCGGCCGCCGCTTCGACCGGGATGCGGATCAGCAAGCGGCGCTCCTCCTCGGAGAGCGCCTGGAATTCGCTGACCATGACCGGCGCGACGATGCCGCCCACGCCGGATGCGATGCAGAACTCGATCTCGGCGGCGAGCGCATCCTGGTCTATGCGATCGTCGTCGTCGAAAGGGGTCATCGGGATGGCAAAACTGCCGCGCCAAACTGGGGTTGTCATGCGCCTCTCTCCGTGTGGGATGCGCCGCGTGCGGGCACTGTAACGACTATCATCATAGCGCAGTGATGGGGCTGCTGTCAATAATCCCGATTCTGCGGTATAATCGCTCTGTGATGTATTCTGATTTCGTGCCGGGTCAACCTCTGGCCGAGGCGGATCCGCCGCCGCGTCCGCGTCTCTCCGGCCTGCGCACCCTGCCCATCTTCTTCATTCGACCTCTGCGGATCTTCCGGGACTATCGCCTGGCGGATTTGCGCCCCGATCTCCTCGCCGGGCTGACCGTGGCGCTGGTGGTGCTGCCGCAGGCCATCGCCTACGCGCTGGTGGCTGGACTTCCGCCGCAGACCGGCCTCTACGCAGCCATCGCCGGCGCGATCGCCGGCGCGCTGTGGGGTTCGTCCAACCAACTACACACTGGCCCGACCAACGCCGCCTCGCTGCTGGTGCTATCGGTTCTGCTGGCCGTGGCCGTGCCCGGCGAGCCTGAGTACCTGGCGGCTGCGGGGCTGTTGGCTATCCTGGTCGGCGTCTTTCGCCTGGTGATGGGCCTGGCCAGGCTGGGGATGCTGGTCAACTTCGTCTCCGACTCCGTCATCGTCGGTTTCACCGCTGGCGCGGGCGTGCTGATCGGCGCCAATCAGGCTCGCAACCTGCTGCGTCTGCCCATCCCCTCCAGGCCAGAGCTGATGGACACCGTGGCTGACGCGCTGGCGCACCTGGGGCAGACGCATTGGCCCAGCCTGGCCTGCGGTCTGGGCACGATGGCGATCATCTGGGCCGTGCAACAGCGCAATCGGACGCGGCGAGCGGGCAGGCTGCCGCTTCCCGGTCCGCTGATCGCCCTTGTCGCGGCGTCCGCGGTCGTGGCTGCGCTCGGACCGGCGACCGCGGTCAAGGTTATCGGCCAGATTCCCCACGGACTGCCCCCCCTGGCGCATCTGCCCATGACCGATTGGCAGTTGGTCGGCAAGCTGTCCACGGGCGCGCTGGCGATCGCCGCCATCGGCCTTGTGGAGGCGATGGCCATCGCTCGAAGCATAGCCGGCCAGACGCAGCAGCGGCTCGACAGCAACCAGGAATTCGTGGGGCAAGGGTTGGCCAACATCGCCAGCGCCCTCGTCTCTGGCTACACCTGTTCCGGGTCGTTCACCCGTTCGGCGGTGAACCTGAAGGCGGGCGCGCGCACCGCGTTGAGCAGCGTCTTTTCCGGCCTTTTCACGCTGTTGGCCATGTTGGTCTTTGCGCCGCTCGCAGCGGCCATCCCGTTGAGCGCCCTGGCCGGCGTGCTGGTGATCACCGCCATCGGTCTGATAGACAGACGGGAGATGGCTCGCATCTGGCGCAGCCGTGGCGCCGACCGCACGATCATGGTGGTCACGCTGCTGGCCACCCTCTTCCTGCCCCTCCAGTTCACGGTGCTCACCGGCATCTTGATGTCGCTGGCGTTTCACATCCTGGAGACCAGCACCCCGCGGGTGCGCACCGTGCTGCCTGATGACCGTTTCGAGCACTTCATCTATCAGCCCGGAAAGCCGGCCTGCCCGCAACTGGGGATCATCGAAATCCTGGGCGATCTCTACTTCGGCGCAGTTCATCACGTGGAAGAGTGCATCGAGCGCAACCTGGCCGAGAACCCGTCCCAGCGCTTCTTGCTCCTGCGGATGCAGAGCGTCGAGCACTGCGACATCAGCGGCATCCACGCGCTGGAACACGTGGTGCGCGCATATCGCGAGCGCGGAGGCGATGTGTTCCTGTCACGGGTCCGCGGGTTGGCGTTCCCCGTGATGGAGGCCAGCGGGTTCTACGAGCGCCTGGGCGCCGATCACTTCTTGCCGCAGGACGCCGCGGTGAGCCACCTGTTCCACAAAGTGCTGGACCCGGCGGTCTGCATCTACGAGTGCCCTCTGGCCGCGTTCCGTGAATGTCAAAACCTGCCCAAGCGCCTGCCCGAGGCCGGGCCGGCCGAACGCGTGGCGCTGCCGGCCCTCTGGCATCACGCCGGCCAGCCGGATGGTGGACCGCTGGCAGACGTGCGCAGCATCCCCCCGCGCGATCTGCGACAGGCGCTGCGGTCGGCCGATCCGCCGCTGGTGCTCGATGTGCGCGAGCCCCGCGAGTTCAGGCGCGGGCACATCGCGGAGGCCCGGCTGACGCCGCTGCCGACCTTGTTGCGCTGGCTCGAAAACCAGACGTCAGGGGTCGCCGACCGAGACGACCAACTGGCCGCGCTCTCACGGGATGCGCGCCTGGTCTTCGTGTGTCGCGGCGGCCGGCGCAGCAGCCGGGTGGCCGCCCTGTTCCAGGCGCGGGGCTATCAGAATGTGATGACTTTGCAGGGCGGAATGCTGGCCTGGGAGGCCGAGGCGCTGTTGGAGGCAGTGGACGAGATCGCGTGACGGGTTCTCGTACCGCTGGAGGTGGATCTATGGCGTTACTGTTATCTCGGAATTTCGCCCTTGACCTGGTCCGCGCGACCGAGGCGGCCGCGCTGAGCGCGGGCCGGTGGATGGGGATGAATCAGCCCGCGGCCGCGGACCGGGCCGCCAATGCCGCCATGCTCAACTTGTTGTCTCACATCGAGATGGACGGCCGGATCGTCGTCGGCGAACGCAGCCCGGCCGGGCCAGAAAACTGCTTTCGCCCCGGACAGGCCATTGGGACGGGGAATGGGCCGGCGGTTGACCTGGTCGTGGATGCGATTGACGGCTGCCGGCTGCTGGCCCAGGGCTACGGCGCGGCGATCAGCGTGGCGGCCATCGCGCCGCGCGGGACCATGTGGGCGCCCACGCCTGCGGTCTACATGGACAAGATCGTGGTGGGCGCAGACCTGGCCCTGGCGCTCGCGTCAGAATGCCTGGATGCGCCGGCCGCCTGGACCCTGGCCCTGGCCGCGCGGGTCAAAAAGAAGCCGGTGCGCGATCTGGTGGTCTACGTGTTGAACCGGCCCCGCCATGACGACCTGGTCGCTGAAATTCGCGCGGCGGGCTCGCACGTGTTGCTCAGCCCCGAGGGTGACATTCTCGGCGCGTTGCTGGCGATCACACCGGGCAGCGGCGTGGACCTGCTAATGGGTACGGGCGGCGTCCCCGAGGGGCTGATAGCCGCCTGCGCCATTCGCGCCGCGGGCGGCGCCATGCTGGGCCGGCTGGACCCGCAGAACCAGGCCGAGAAAGAGGCGATTGCGGCCGCCGGGTTCGAGGCCAGGCGGATTCTCACGGCAGACCAACTGGTCGCCAGCCGCGAGATCTTCTTCGCCGCCACCGGCATCAGCGATGGCCCGCTGCTCCAGGGCGTGCGCTATGCCGGCAACCATGCCACCTCCAACTCGATGACCCTGCGCGGGGAAACGCGCACGCGGCGCACGATCATCTCCGAGCACCTGTTGGAGGATTGATTCTCTCGCTACGTCCACTCGCAGCGCATGACCAGGCGACCGGCGCGGCGGTGAATCGGCAGGCTGAAGGCGAACCGATCCACCGCTGTGCTGTGCACCAGGTCTTCGGCCGGGAAATCGGGCTGCGTCAGGACCAGGAACTTGCGGGCGACGTAGGAGTCGTGCACCCGCCGCGCGATCGCGGCCGTGTCGGGCGTCTCTCCGCGCAACAACGCCTCGACGTAGTCGGCGCACGCGATGTCTTCGTCACCGTCGTTTTCGGGGCTGCCGGCCGCGACGCCGGTGATGACGAAAGAGACGGCGGCCGGCGCCAGCCGCTGGATGTGGCGCGCGGTCGCGGCCGCGCAGCACAGGCTACACCCGAGCAGGGCCCCGGCGCGGGCGCTCCCGCCGACCACCCCCTGTGTGCCCGCGCTCGTCCGCTGGATAAGACGCCGGCCCGTCAGGTCGCGGCCGATCAGCGCGGTGGGCGAGTTGCCCAGATCGAACCCCTCCGGTTTCAGCCCACCCACCTCGCCCATGATGAGCGCGTCCGGGTCGGCTTCGCGCAGCACCAACGCCTCCTCCACACTGCTCACCAACACGATCTCGCGTGCGCCCGCGGCGAACGCGTGCGCGGCCGTGGTGAATGCGCGCAGCACGTCAATCACGATGACCGCGCCTGTTGCCTGGGCGCAGTCCCGCAGCGTCAAACGTCTGAATTCCATAAGATCTCCACTACACGGTCGCAGCCTCGTCAAGCTGCATCTGGTTTGCTGCCATTGTCCCCGTGATGTGGTACAATCCTGCCACTCTATTCATCAAGGGACGCGTTTGGAAACATCATACCTGGGCGCGGCGGCCGCACTGACTACGGCCGGTCTCTGGTCAATCTCCTCCATCCAGTTCTCCATCGCAGGCCGGCGGGTAGGCGCAGTGATCGTCAACCGCACGCGCCTGGCGCTGGCGGTGCTGTTCGTCGGCGCGATGCACTGGCTGATGTTGGGCCGGCCTTTTCCGGCCGGCGTCGAGCTGTATCGTTATTTGTGGCTGGGCCTCTCAGCCCTGATCGGCCTGGTGTTGGGAGATGGGATGCTGTTCCAGTCTTACGTGCTGGTGGGGCCGCGCATCGGCGTGTTGCTGTTGTCCATGTCGCCGGTGTTCAGCACGATTCTGGCCTGGCTCTTTCTGGGGGAACGGTTGGCGCCTGGCGAGTTGGGGGCGATGGCGCTGGCGTTGGGCGGCATGACGTGGGTGGTGCTCGAACGCGGCCGGGGCGCGGCGACGCGCGATATTTCCGGTCGAGACTTTGCGCTGGGCATCCTCTTCGGTCTGGCCGCAGCATTTTGCCAGGCCGCCAACCTGGTCGCCGCGCGGCAAGGGCTGGCAGGCGATTTCCCGGCCCTTTCCGCCACGATGATCCGCATGACCGTGGCGATGGCGGCCATGTGGCTGTGGGCCGCGATCGTCGGCCAATTCGGCCACACGATCCGCAGGGTGCGCGCGGATGGCGTGGCCGGCCGCGCCATCGCCGGCGGCGCATTCATCGGACCGTTCCTGGGTGTCTGGATGTCTATGCTCGCCATCCAGATGGCCCGCATCGGCATTGCTTCGACGCTGATGGCGATGACGCCGGTGCTCTCATTGCCCCTGGTGTGCATCATCTTCCGAGAGCAGGTGAGCGGCCGGGCCGTGTTGGGCACACTGATCGCGATCGTGGGCGTCGTTCTGATGATCTTGCTGTGAGTCAGAGTTGCCATCTATCCGCAGCGATGGCGAGCTCTACCATGACAGCAGGACTGCGACGATGCGCGCGCAGAGTTCCTCTGCGGTCCGCCCTCCCTCGTAGGGAACGCCGTTGATGAACAGTGTGGGCGGCAGCTTGATGCCGGCTGCCACTGCCCGTCTGAAATCCTCGTTCACCGCTTCCTGATGCCGGCGATCATCCAGCTCCGCGGTGAATCGCTCGACGTCCAGCCCGATCTCCGCGGCATAGGCGATCAACTGGTCTCGCTCGTGCGCGTCTTGTGCGGCGAACAGGCGGTCGTGCATCGCCCAGAATCGGCCCTGGGCGCCGGCCGCCTCGGCCGCTTCGGCCGCGAGCTGCGCCAACGGATGCGTGGCGCGCAGCGGCAAGTGCCGGTGAACCACCAATACCCGATCCCCAAAGTCGCGCTCGACCGCTTTGAGCGCCGCGTGCAGCGCTGCGCAGTGCCGGCACTGATAGTCGCTGTACTCGATCAGCGTCACCGCGGCGTCGTGCGGGCCGAGCCGCCAATCAGCGTCGGTGATCGCGGCGGGCCGCGGCGCGTCGTTGAGCTTGCGCGCCGTCCGCGCCACGGCCGCGGGGTTGGGGAGGTTGGGATAGCGGTCGGCCTCGTAGGTCGCGCGCACGATGCCCGCTTCGTCCAGCAGGTAGACCGTGGGCATGACCCGGCCGTCCGCGGCCACCACATCGAGCGCCGCGAGCAAGCCGCCGGCCGGGTCGCCCAGCAGCGGGAAACGCAGGCCGTGTGACGCCGTCAGGTCGTCGAGCTCCGCGGCTCGCGCATTAGTGACGCCGATGACTTCGCCCCCGATGTCGGAGAAGGCAGTCAGGCTCTCTTGAAACCTGGTCAGGCCGGCGCGCAGCTCGGCGGGGGCGCCGGATGGGAAGCAGATCAGCACGAGCCGCCTGGCGCCGCCGGCGGATGCGAGGCGGCGGCCCAGGTCCGATGTGGCGGGAAGGCCGGCGAGCGGCCGGCCGCCTGGTTGCAGCATGTTGGTCCTCCATGTCTTTGCTTCTCTTACGATGGGTCTGCGCCGCGTTATGGTTAACCGCATCGCGGCGGAGCCTATCACGTCCGGTTCACGCGGCCAATGGGATCAATCGACGCAGATAGGCGATGCTCTCCACGGCCCAGGCCGCTTCTTTGGCGATAGTGGCGGCCAGATCGAGCTCGGGCGGGGTCCACTGTTCCAGGATGGCGTTAGGGTCACGGCCGAGCTGGCGCAGCCGGCCGAGCAGCCAGGGCAGGTCCAGCATCCCCTGGCCCGCGGGCAGCCCCTCGACGACAAAGCCCATGTTATGGCTCGCCCGGCGCACCACGAACTCCTTGACGTGCAGATTCACGACCCACGGCCCCAGGGCGTCCAAGACGACATCCGGTCCCTCCAGCGCGCCAAAGGAATTGACGGTATCGAGACAGATGCCGATGTGAGAACTGTCCACGCGTTCGAGGATCGCGGCCAGGGTTGCGGCTCTGAAACGGTCGTGGTTCTCGATTGCCAGGACAACGCCGGCGGCTTCGAATTCGGGCAGCAAGGCGCGCAGTCGGGCGACAATCTCGTCTGGGTCAAGGTGATGCTGCGCGGTGTCTATCACCAGGCGCAGGATGGGCGAGGCGAACTGCTGCGCGATGGCCAGATAGCGCCGCAGATGCTCGGCCTCGATCCCGCGCGTGCCGACCTCGATCTTGATCCCCGCCTCGCGCGCCGCGCGTGCGAGGCGGCATCGCGCCTCGGTCGAGAGGCGATCGAGCGGCAGATTGTCGCAGTACTGGACAACGGATACGCCGAGCTCGACAGCGCGGTCGAGCAGGTCCTCGACTGTCAGCGGCCGGGGTGGAGGGTTGTTGGCCACCCCGACGGCCCAGGTGAACGTATGGCTTCCAATGCCGAGTTGCATCTCTGATGACCTCAAAATCCGCGACTGTGTTGGCGTCGGGCAAGGTCACGACCGCGCCGCTGCCCGAACGCACCTCTAGCAGGCTCTTGGCTTCACTTCGCGGCCTATCGGTTCAGGCTATCGGTGATCTCCTTGACGCTAGCGCGAATCGCGTCGAGCGAGAGGACGCGTTCCTTCCAGTCGGGCACGAACAGCCGCTCTTGGGCCTTGCGGATGGCGAGCATGGCGCCATCGGAGAAGGAGAAGCCGGCCCAGCCGAACACGATAGCCAGTTCGATGCGCAGGTGGCCCATCAGCATGGCGTCGCACGCCTCGGCCGGCACGCCCATGCGATTGACCACGTCATCGCGCAGATGCTTGATGGACTGAATCATGGCGGCCGCAAATGTCTCCACCAGCGCCGGCTCAAGGACCGCCATCTGCTCCACTGTGATGCGGTGCGACTTGATGACGGGGCACTCGGCGTTACCGAACATGTCGAACGCCAGTTGCTCGCCCCTGGCATAGTCGGCTTCTGGGCCACGGTGCAGCGCACAGACGATGTGTTGGCTGGCGTGCACACCGCCGAACCAGTCATAGCGCCTGGCCTCCTCGATGTCGTCGTTGAAGAGGGGCGGATGGCAGGGGTGCGTGACAAAGTAGGTCAGGTCGGGGCGGATCGGCATCACCTCGGCGTAGGCCGCGGCCGGATCGAGGCCCACGATCATGACGCCCGGCCGCAGAGTGGGGATGATTTGCTGGCTGATCTTGCCGATCAAGCGATCGGGCAGCGCCAGGACGACGGCGTCGGCCTGCGCCAGCGCATCGGCTTCGGGCGTGGCGTGCAGCCCGCGTTTGGCCAGGTTGACCAGCCCCGGCTCGCTGATCTCCACATAGAGCATCTGATACGCGGGCCGGCCGTGCATGTTGTCCGTGATGCGGCAGCCCATCTTGCCGCCTGCCCCCATGAGTGCGACCTTCATTTCCATTGCGCGTGACTCCTCTCTGTTAACCGTCTAGCCGAGCCACTGCGTAAGGCGGCAGGGTGAGCGCCAGGCGGCCTGCGGTGGTTTCCTGGATGCGGCCGGGCTGAGCCCGGAACGCCGCGGTCGTCTGCATCGCCGCGACGACATTGGTCGCATCGAGCAGCCGCGTGCTGACCTGCCTCGGCAGCCCTCGCATGACCGCGGTCTGCGCCCCCGCGGTCATGTTGGCGACCAGGATGCGGATGCGGCCGTCCTTGCGCAAAGCGAGGCCGTCAACAGCTAATGGCTGATCGCCGCTGAGCGCCAGCACGTCTCCGCCCGCGAAATCGGCCACATCCGCGAAGACGTGGTAGAGCGGGAAGACGCCGCCAGCGAAAGAATGGAACAACTCGGGCAGCGGCGAGCCGCCGGCAGTCTTCATGACCCCGTGCCAGCCGGTGGTTTCGTAGTAGGTGATCGCCGCCACGCCGGTCGCCGCGAGTGAGCGGAGACTGCAAACTGTCCAGCCGGCGCCGAAGAGCGACATCTGGCGCACATCCAGATGAAGATGTAGTCTGCATCGGTTCCTGCGGCGAAGCGAGCGGCCGGCGCCAGACCATCCAGCGCGACGTGCGCCAGCTCCAACGCCTGACGCACCGGCGATCCGCCCCAGAAGAGCTCGCGAGCCGGGTAGACAAGCCATGCCGCCACCTGGTGGCTTGAGCTCAGCCACGAGATCGGCCAGCGCGGAGACCTGGGCTGGGCCATCCTCGACGGCGATGTGCAACGCCAGGTGCAGCGGGACGCCGAGCGCGTCAGCGTCGCCCATCGCCCGGCGCAGACGGGCCGGATAGTCGGGCTGGGCCAGCTCCAGGTCGGCGCGCAGATGGCCCAGCCGCAGATCGCGCAGCCGGCCGATCTCGGGCGCCGAAAGGGGCTGGCCGTGGCTGGCGGCGTCCAGGCCGAGCTCGGGCAATCGCGCCGGCGAGACGCCCAGGTCGAGGGTTAGAGTCGGCGCAGCGGGTTCGGCCCGTGGCGTGACCGGCTCTGCGCCAGAACCCGAAGTGCGGCACGCGTTGGGGCAACATGGGATGGAAAACCTACTCAGAGAGTCCGCATTGCGAGAGTCCCTCCTCCAGCTCTGGCAAAGCAGCGAAGGCCTCTTGGCAACTGCGGGCGTGCTCCAGGTGGGTGGTCATGGAGCGGCAGGCCGCGTCGGGTTCGTGATCGGCGGTGGCCTGGAGAATGGCCGTGTGATCCGGGAGGATCGTGTCGTAGACTACCGGGAAGCGGTGAACCTGCAAACGAACCTCAAGGCCCCTATCCGCGGGGTGTCAGCCTATGGCTAGACTTCGGCCCCCCGCCAGGGAAGAAGTTATCGCTGATTTGTATGGCCAGATGATGGCCAGACCAGTTTGGAACTGGCGGCAGTCTACCACACCAGGCAGTTGTTGTCAACACGACCATATCAAGACGCTTGCAGCCTTTCCTCGTGCAGAGTCATTTCCGTTGCATCAGGGATTTTCCAAGTCGGGGCTGTTGGGAGATAATGGCGGTAGGGGGCTATCATGCACGAACTTGCCAAGTCCGATTTGGAGCGGGTTGCTCCGCTTTGCGCATCCCTGAGCGAGCACCTGGCGGTGTGCGCTGCCCGCGAGGGCAGCGTGCCCGCCCGGGTCTTTGTTGATGACGCCCATGCGCCTCAGGCGGCCTTGATCAACATCCGGCGCCAGCGTTTCTACCTGGCTGGCCGGCCGGCCGCTGCCTTTGCCCGGTCGCTAGGACGCCTCTTCACAGAGGTGATCTATCCCGAAGCGCGCACGGCCGGGGATGCGATGTTGATGCTCTACCATCCCGGCGCCGGGTGGGAGGAGCAGAGCGGCGCCATCCTGCCGGACAAGGCGCCCATCGCCGCCGCTCGCCACTACTATCGCTTCCGGCAGCCCCGGTACGACTGGCGCAACCTGCTGCCGGCCGGCTTCACGTTGCGCGAGGTCAACGCCGCGTTCCTGGCGGCGCCGCGCGCCAATCGGGACGCGCTCCTCGATGAGCTTTGCTCGGAGCAGCCGTCGGCAGAGGACTTCCTGGCGCGCAGCTTTGGCCTCTGTCCGGTGACTGCCGATGAGGGCGCAGCTTCCGGCGAGATTGCCGGCTGGTGTCTGTCCGAATACAACACCGGCGACTGCTGCGAGGTGCGGATCGCCACATTGGCGCCGCATCAGCGCCTCGGCCTGGCGACGGCCACCGGCTTGGCCTTCAGCGAGCTTGCGCGCGCCAGGGGCATCCGGCAGATCGGCTGGCACTGCTTCGCGGCCAACCGGCCGTCGGTCGCGACCGCACTCAAGATCGGCTTCGAGCTGGCTGCGGAGTGCCAGGCTTACATGGCCTGGTATGACGAAGCCGAAAACATGGCCGCAACGGCAACAGCCGTCTCTGGCGCGGCGAGTACGCGGCGGCAACCGCCTGGTTCGACGCTGCGTTCGCCCACGGCGCGGATCAGGCGTGGGCCTACTGGGGCGCCGCGTGCGCTGCCGCCATGCAGGGGGAACGCGCTGCCGCGTTCCGCCATCTTCGCCAGGCGATGGCGCGCGGTTTCGCCGACCTGGCGCGGATTCGCAAGGCGGAGTATCTGGCGAGCCTGCGCGACACGCCGGAATGGGCTGCGTTGGTCGGCCCGTCATGAAAGCAGCAAGCCCCGACCGGTTTCCGAGAACCGGCGTGGTGTGGAGGAGTCACATATGCCCGGCATGATCGTCGCCCCAGAGCCGCTCGCGGTCGAAGCGGGCGCGCGGGTCTTGATGCGTGGCGGCAACGCGATCGACGCGGCCGTGACGTGTGCGTTCGTCGAGGGGGTCGTCAACCCGATGAACTGCGGCATCGGCGGCTATGTGCTCGCCACGCTGCACCTGGCTGATGCCGCGGCCCCTGGGCTTGCCGAAGGGCCAGTCCGCGGTTCGACCGGCTCACCGCCCGTGGTCGGCGGCGCTGTTGCCCTCGACGCGCCCGCACTGGCCGGCTCGCTGACGACGCCGGGCATGTGGGAAGCCGCGTCCCTCGGCCCGAATCCCGAAGGGTGGGGCTTCCTCGTGCGCGACCGCCGCAACTACATGGGCTATAGCTCGATCTGCACGCCGGGCGCGGTGGCTGGGCTGGCGATGCTGTTGTCGCGCTACGGTACGATCTCCTGGGCGGATGCCATTGCGCCGGCCGCGCGGATCGCGCGCGACGGCTTCATGGTCGGGCAGACGCTGGCTGCGTCGTGGCGCTATCGGGCGCGTGATCTCCGGCTGTGCAACACGCTGGACTGCCTGGCGGCCAACCCCGAAGCGCGGCGCATCTATCTGCGGGAGGGCCGCGAGCTGCTCGAACCCGCCGATCTGCTCCGCAATCCCGATCTCGCCGACACCCTGGAACGCCTGGCCGCGCGCGGGCCAGACGACTTGTACGCCGGGGAGTTGGCCGCGGAGATCAGCCGCGACCTGGCGGCTAATGGCAGCTTCGTCACCGCGGGAGACCTGGCCGCCTACGCGGTGCGCGACATCATGCCGCTGGCCGGAACGTATCGCGGCTGGGAGATCCGCACCGCGCCGCCGCCCCACGGCGGGCCGACGCTGCTCGCGGCGTTGAGCATCCTCGAAGGGCTGGATGTGGCCGGCAGGGGCCACAACTCCGCGGAATATATCTATCAGGTGGCGATGGCGCTCAAGGCGGCCTTCGCCGACCGCAACCCCTATCTGGGCGACATGACGTTCGTGGACGTACCCCTCGACTGGATGATCTCCAAAGACCGCGCGGCCGAGTGGCGGGAGCACATCGCCGCGGGCCGGCCGATCATGGTGGACTACGCGCCGCCGGAATCACCCGACACGACGCACGTCAGCGTGGTGGATCGCTGGGGCAACTGCGTCGCCTTGACCCATTCGCTCGGCTCCGGGTCGGGCGTCATCACGCCGGGGCTGGGCTTCATCTATAACAACTCGATGTGCAACTTCAACCCACTGCCCGGCACGGCCAACTCGATCGCGCCGCGTAAGAGCCGCACGACCGGCATGGCCCCCACGGTCATCTATCGCGATGGCAAGCCGGCCCTGGTGATCGGCGCGTCGGGCGGCACGAAGATCATCACCTCCGTGCTGCAAGTCATCCTCAACATCCTCGACTTCGGCATGAGTCCCACCGAAGCCGTGCTCGCGCCGCGCTTCGACTGCCAGGGCGATCTGATCACCTGCCAGCCGCGCATCCCCGGCTATGTGCGCGACGAAGTGGCCCGACGCCACCCGGTCGCGGCCAGTCCTGCGAGCCACGGCGGCATGGGACTGGTGCACGTGATCGCGCTCGATGGCGCCAGCGGCGAGCTGACCGGCGGCGCGGATACGGGCGCGGGGGGCATGGCGCTGCGCGTTTGACCGATGAACGAGAGGAAGGCGTCGAAGTAGCGCGCCAATACCTGTCTGGGATTGTGTTTGAATCCGCTCCAGTGATACTCGACCCAGGCGCGTGTCGAGGTGACGTCAATGTGGCTGGAGGCGGTTGACCTCGGCTTGTTCCGCGGCCGTCAGGGCGCGATCAATCGTCTGCCATTCGTAGTGACCGGCGCCGCCCGCTCGAGCAGATCGAGGTCGCGCAGTGTGTTCAAGTAGTAGCCCAACGAGGTGCCCTTCACGCCAACTGCCTGGCTGATCTCCTCCTGGCGCACGCGGCCGGCGGCGATGGCTGCGAGGACTGCGAAGTAGACCCGCGGCTCGCGCAGTTCCTGCGTGCTTTCGGGGTCGTTGTGGAACAGCTCGCCGTACCGCCGCGCGAGTTCCGCCAGGGTGCTGGCCTCGGTGCCCAGGTCGGCCACGTAGAAGAAGTGGCGCTTGCCCTCGCAGAAGCGGCGCAGCAGCTCGGTCTTGCCCACGCGGCGCCGGCCGTAGAGCACGACCAGCTCGCCGACTTCAAGCGTTGATGGCTCTTCTTCCGCCGCGACGCGTTCCTGCCCGATGCCCGCGGCCGGTCGTTCGTGCAGCAGGTGCGCGAAGGCTCGGCCACCTATGCCAGGCGCGTCAGCGACAAGCTGAAGGAGCTGGTCTTCGACGAGGTGATGCCGGAGATCGCTAACGGCTTTGTGGCCCACCGCCGCGCGCAGTTGGGCATCGGTGAGGAGACCGACGCCAGCCTGCGCGAGATCTACGCCGCGGGGCTGAGCCTGCTCTACAAGCTGCTCTTCGTACTCAATGCTGAAGCACGCGACCTGCTGCTGATGCGCAACCCCGGCTATCGCGAGCAAAGCCTGACCAGCCTGGCGGCGTGGGCGGCCGAACGGCTTGATCGCTCCCTACCGCTCAGCGAGGCCGCCTGCGCCACGCCCCGCTACGACGCGCTGCTGGCCCTCTTCCGACGCATTGACCGCGGGGATCTCAGCCTGGGCATCCCGCGCTACGACGGCGGGCTCTTCAGCGCCGACACGCTCGAAAACCGCTTCCTGGAGCGCCACAAGCTGAGCGATCGCGCAGTGGCAGAGATGCCATCTCTTCGAAGAGATGGCATCTCTGCCGTTGGCGCACCTGGGCCATGGCCGGTTCCTGGGAGTCGCGGATGGCGGTGCGGCGCTCGGTTTCCAATTCCAGGATTTGACGCTGCACGAACTGCCAGCACGCGAACTCGCGGCGCAGGCGGGCGGCCAAGCCGTCCGGCAAAGATGCACCGTCCCAGAGACGCAGTTCCGGCAGGTGCGTCAGGAAGTCGGCCGCCACCTCGAGGCGAATGCCCTGGCCGACCAGCAGCGCTTTGATGCGGTTGACGTAGCGGGTGCGCTCGCCTTTCAGAGCCAGCAGTTGGCGGTGGAGTTGGCGCTGCGCTTCGGCGGCAAGGCTGGGCACTTGGACGACGCTCCAGACCCGCGTAGCGCCGCCATGGTAGCGCAGCAGCATGGACAGCAGCTTTTCGACGTCCAGGCGGTCGGTCTTGGCGTGCTTGCCGCGGCGGCTGACCTCGATGCTGGCCGAGTCCACGACCAGGCTTCGTCGTGAGCTCAGCCGAACGGTTGGTCACGTGCTCGTGTTCCAGGAAGCGGTGCAGCCAAAAACCGTCGCGGCCCGCTTCGTAGCAGCTCAGCACCGGTGCATCGGTGGGTAAGCCAAAGCGCTGTTTGGCCAGCGCGATCTCCTGCTTGAGCGCCGTCGTGTCACCGGCCGTGATCTTGCGCTGCCGTGGGGATTGGCCCAGGCCGACCGTGAAGCCCAGCTTCCAGTCCTGGTTGCTCAACTCGAAGGCCAGGTACAGGGTGGGTTGGGTGTTTTCGTCTTTGGTGTAACGCGTCTGTTTCATGGTATACTCCTTTCTGCGGGGCAGCTTACCATCAATGCCGCGCCCGGCCAAGCCCCATAGTATCTGACGGCTGCGCCGGTACGGTCAGGGGTCGCGAGAGTACGTGAGCCGCAGGCGCAGGTGAACCTGACCGTTGTGCGCCAAGAAGCTTGGCGTTTCTGACAGGGTGCGAGTCCCTGTGGGGCAAGGGCTAACCACCCACCCCTATCGAGTGTTGCAACACGGACGGAGGAACGTAGACCGGTTGGAGGAGTGACCGCCGCAGGGAAAACCTCGGCGTCGGGAGGCGAGCGCGCAGCGCCCCGACGAGCCTGGCAACAGGGACACAAAGCCGCTGCGCCGTGACCGAACCACCGTGTTGAAGCGTACACCCTGGCCTGGCCGCCAGGGCAGGCAGAGTAGCCACCAGGCCGCAGGGGTGATCGCACACCCCGAAGTTTGATACAGCCTCGTTAAGACAATAAAGCAGACGGCGATGCGTTAACGGCCGCAGAAGCCTACACAGAGCGCACGCTTTGGTGAGTGCGCCGAGGGTCTGCCGGGGTCTCCAAAGAGCGCGGCATGGGGCAGAGAAACGTCACAGAACTTGGGAGGCCCCAACCTTTCCTGGGAAGACCAGGCAGGCGGACGCGAAGCACAAGTAGGGAAGCCGCACAGGGTTGGGGAGTCAGATCAGCTCATAGTACTCTGAGCCGGGCGAACCGGGCACATGGGGAAGGGGCTGCCAGAAAGACGGAGCTTGCAAAGGAAACGCTGTCTGGACATGCCGGATCAGAGCACAGTGCCCACCTCCCTGCAAGGATTAGCGAACAAGGCTGCCAACCAGCCGAACTACCGGTTTCGCAACCTCTACGGGCTGTTGAACGAGGACCTGCTGCTAGACTCCTGGACGCTGGTGCGCCAAGACGCCGCCCTCGGCGTGGATCGCGTCAGTGCGCAGGACTACGAGCAGGACTTGGCCGCCAACGTCCAAGACCTCGTGACGCGGCTCAAGGAGAAGCGTTACCATGCCAAACTCGTCAGACGGAGCTACATCCCGAAAGCCGATGGCAAGCTACGGCCATTAGGGATCCTGGCCACGGAAGACAAGCTGCTGCAACCCTAAAGGGGGCCTGCGGCTCCTGGCCGTCAAACGTGTTCTGGAGGCCATCTATGAGCCGGACTTCTTGCGCTGCTCCTACGGCTACCGCCCGCAGGTCGGGGCGTTGGACACCGACGGCAAAGTGCTGCATCCCACCACGGGTACACCGCAAGGGGGCATCACACCTGCACTTGCGCCGGAGCGCAGCGCAGGTGCAAGTGTCTCGCCGATCCTGGCGAACATCTACCTGCACTATGCGCTCGATCTCTGGTTTCACAAAGTGGTTGTGCCCCGCGGTCGCGGCGAAGCCTGCTTGACACCTGCACTTGCGCCGGAGCGCAGCGCAGGTGCAAGTGTTCGCTACGCCGATGACTTCGTCTGCGCCTGCGAGTACGAGGCTGAGGCGCAGCGGTTCTACGGGGCGCTGGGAGAGCGTCTCGCCAAGTTCGGCCTGACGCTGGCGGCCGCCAAGACCCGGATCATTCCGTTCAGTCGCGGCGCGCGCCAGGGCCAGACCAGCTTCGACTTCCTGGGCTTCGAGTTCCGTTGGGGCCATGACCGGGCGGGCAAACCGCAAGTCAAACGCCGCACGGCGCGCAAGAAGCTCAGAAGCGCCCTTCTGAACTTCAAAGTCTGGTGCAAAGAGAATCACCATCGCCGCCTCAAAGACCTGTTCGCACGGCTGAACGCCAAGCTCCGGGGCTACTATCAGTACTATGGCATCCTGGGCAACGCCGACAGCCTGCACCAGTTCTTCTATGGCGCGATGCAGCATCTCTTCCGCTGGCTCAACCAGCGCAGTCAACGCACCAGCTCCACCTGGACGGGGTTCCAGGAACTCATCCAGCAGTTCGGCATCGTGAAACCGAAGATCGTGGCATATCCCAAAACGCGAGCGGCGCGTTCGGCGGCCTAAGCCGCGGCGAGAAGCGAGTCTTTCTGAAGAGCCCGGTGCGGGAAATCCGCACGCCGGGATCTGTGCGGGGGCAGCCGGGCAACTGGCTGTCCTACCGCGATAGGCGCGGAGGGAGAGTTATTCGAGAATGAAAGATTATGATCCCATAATGAGTTTCGGTGAGGATGTCGCCGTGATGTGTCGCGATCTCCAGCGCGGCGACGAGATCGCAGCCGTCGAGTTTCTGGCACAGCTTGCTGAGCATGGCCCCGCCTTGGAACTCGCCATTGGCACCGGTCGCATTGCTTTGCCACTCGCTGCTCGCGGTATTCGCGTGGACGGGATTGACCTTTCACCCGCGATGGTTGACCAGTTGCGAGCCAAGCCGGGCGGTGACAAACTCTCTGTGGTCATTGGCGACTTTGCTGATGTACCGGTGTCCGGCACCTACCACTTGATCTATGTGGTGTGGAATACGCTGTTTAACCTTCTCACTCAGGAAGAGCAAGTCAAATGTTTTATGAATGTCGCCCATCATCTCACCGAGGATGGCTCTTTCGTCATCGAGACCTTCGTGCCAGCCTTTCTTTACCGACTGCGCAATGACCAATATGTAGAAGCGGAAGCGATTGAAGTCAATGTGGTTCGGCTCGATGTGCTTCGACATGATGCCGGAAGGCAGATGATTGAGGAGAGTCATGTGTCACTCTCACCTGCCGGAATCCATCTGAATCCGGTGGTTCAGCGTTATGCTTGGCCCAGTGAACTCGACTTGATGGCAAGACTCGCCGGGTTGCGGCTAAAGAATCGTTGGGGAGGCTGGAGTCAAGAGCCATTCGGCTCCAGTAGCAGTATGCACGTATCTGTTTATGGACGCTGAGCAGGTGGTCGCGCCGAACTCGTTGTAGGCGACATCCTTGCCCGAGTCGAGCAGGCCCTGTACATCGAAGAGCAGCCGTTTGGCCGAGCCGAAGTTGTCGCGATAGCCGGCCGCCTGCGTGGTCGCCATCATGCCCAGGTAGCCGAAGAAGTTTTCGAAGTCCTTGGCCGTGATCGGCGATCCATCCGAGTACTTCGCGTTCTTGCGCAGCTTGAACGTGTAGGTCTTGCCGTCCGCGCTGATCTCCCACGATTCCGCCACGCTCTTTTCCTTGACCACGTTGGCGGCGGTGTCGCCGAAGACCAGGGGCGCCCACAGCAGCGAATGGAAGCCCCAGGTGCCGCGCCGCGCCGGGTCGAGCTCGGCTGCGTCGAAGGGGTTGCCCATGAAGGTAGGGTAGACGATCAGCTCCTGTTTCTCGGCTTTGTCGCCGCCCGCGGCGGCAGGCGCTGCAGTAGGAGCAGCGGCCGCGGGCGCCTTGGTTGGTTCGGGTGCCTTTGCGGGAGCGGCCGTGGCAGCCGGAGCGGCTGCGGCGGGTGCCTGTGTGGCTTTTGCGGGAGCAGGTGCAGGCGCAGGCGTAGGCTCCGGTTGGGCACAAGCAACCAGCAGTGTGCTGGTGGCCGCGCCGGCGGCCAGGCCCGGGAACTCACGGCGGGTCAAAGATCTCTTGCGGGTCATCTGTCTGCCTCCTTGTCAAATCATCAAGAGCATGACGGAACGGTCTTCTCGTGGATGTGGAGGAACAGGGCACAGCCGAATCGATGATACTCGAACACGCCGATGCTGGATGCGTTGATCCAGCAAAGCGTCTGCCTGACCCAGCACTACACGGGTTCGCCGGTCTGCAACCCGTCGCGCGCGGCGCTGCTGACGGGCCGCTACTCGCACCGCACCGGCTCGCTCGACACCCTCGAGTGGTGGGGGCTGGAGCGGCTGGCGCTGCGCGAGGAGTGGCTGCTGCCGCTGGGCGGGTTGGCGGTACCGGGGGATTTGGATCACGAAGCCGCGAAGGAGGATAAAGAACGCGAAGCGCGAAGTGATGTGCACGAACCTTCGCGGCCTTCGCGCTTCGTGAGCTTCGCGCCGCTTCGTGACTTCGTGTTCCAACCCGCCGCCCTCGACCACTACGCCGCCACCGCGCTCTTCCTGGCCTGTGTGCGCCGGCTGCGGCCCGACTTCGCCCCCACGGCCGACGACGCCCGCCACATCGCCCGCATCTGCCGGCTGCTGGAGGGGATGCCGCTGGGCATCGAACTGGCCGCGCCCTGGGCCGGCAAGCTGCCGCTGGGAGAGATCGCCGACGAGTTGGCCGCGGGGCTGGGTCTGCTGGCGACGACGCTGCGCGATGTGCCCCCGCGCCACCGGAGCATGCGCGCGGCGTTCGACCGTTCGTGGGCTTTGCTGAGCGTGCCGGAGCGCGACATCCTGCGACAGTTGTCGGTGTTCCGCGGCGGCTTCACGCGGGAGGCGGCGGAAGCTGTGGCCGGCGCGACGATGGCCGATCTCTCGAACTTGACCGATCGCTCCCGGCTGCGGGTCGAGCCGTCCGGCCGCTACGCGGTGCACGAGCTGATCCGCCAGTACTGCGGCGAGCGGCTGGGGGCCGAGCATGAGGCGGAAGCTGGCGAGACGGCGGAGCAGGTGCACGACCGGCACGCTGCCCACTATGCTGGATTCCTGCGAGTCCTGGAACCGCAGATCAACTGGCGGGCGAGCATCAATTCGGAGGTCGGCCCCGAAACGGGCAACCTGGACGCGGCCTGGCGATGGGTGATCGAACAGGGGCGCTACGAGCTGGTCCAGGCCATGGTCATGGGTCTCTATCACATCGCGGTGGCGGAAGGGCGCTATCAAACCACGCTGCGGCTCTTCGACGCGGCGGTGCAACGGCTGCGGGCGCAGCGCGGCCGGGGCGAGGGTGGGGCAGGGGATGCGCCAACAGACTTGCTGCTGGCGTTGCTCCTGTTCTGCCAGGGTCACATGTGCATTGACCTGGGGCTGCTGCGACGGGCGGAGGCGTGTACCGAGGAGAGCCTGGCCGTACTCGACGGGATCGCGCCCGGTCGGCTACGAGAGGAGCAGACGCTGTATACCAAAGGGCTTGTGGCGTTGCTGCGGTCCTGGCAGGGGGAGTTCGCGGAGGCTCTGCGGCTGCGTGGCGAGCTGCTCTCCTGGCTGCGGACGACCGAGGTGAGCGTGTGGCCGCACGTGCCCCAAGTGGGCACGTTGTTCGTACAGGCTAACGAGTGCGCATCCCTGGGTTTCTTGACGTGGCACTTGGGGCAGTATGATGTGGCGCAGGGCTGGTTGCGCGAGAGCCTGGCGATCCGCGAGCAGCTTGGCGAGGAGCGGTGGAGAGCGTACGGGCTGCGAACGTTGGCCGGCGTGCTCCGGACGATCGGTGAGCTCGAGGATGCCGAGCGCCTGACGCGCAAAGGACTGGCGTTGAGCGAGGCGCATCAAGATCGCATAGGAATCGGCTGGAGCCATTCGGCGCTGGCTGCGACCTTGATGAGCGCGGGGCGGCCTGGGGAGGCGCAGTCCCACTTCGTTGAGAGCCTGGCCGTCGCGCAGGACAGCGGCCATCACGCTCTGCTGATCCTGAGTCTCAACGGCTTGGGTGCGCTGGCCCTGAGACGCGGGAACCTGGACGAGGCGGGGCAGTTGTACGAGGAGAGTCGCGCGTCGTTCGAGCGGCTGGGGATCGCCGGCACGCTACGCTATGCGGAGGCAGTCATCGGGCTGGGGGAGGTGGCGCTAGCCCGCGGTGACTGGTCCCGAGCCAGGGCGCGCTTCCGGGAGGCGTTGGCTGCACGGGCCTGCAGGGCGTGGGAGAAGATGGACGCCGTTGCGGGCATGGCGCAGGTCTTTGCCGGTGAGGGTGATACATCGCAGGCAGCGGAGCTCCTGGCACTGGTTGCGCACCATCCCTTCACCGCGCACGCGACGCGGGAGCGGGTCGAGGCGTTGCTGGCGGAGCTCGAAGCCGAGCTGCCGGCCGAGGTTTTCGCCGTAGCCACGGCGCGCGGCCGGGCGCGTGAGCTGGACGAGGCGGTGGAATGCCTGGCCGCGTAGCAGCGGTTCCGGCACGGCAATGGCGAGGACAGCGCGCTCATGAACTGGTGACGATGGTGACGACAAAGCCGCTCTCCGTCTCCGCATCCACCGCGATCGTGATCCCGTGCGCCTTGTCGGTGAAACGCTGCCCCACCTTCCACATGCTGCCGGTGGCCTGGAGGTTGCGTTCCTCCTCGCGGCTGACCAGCACGGCCGGCGCATCGCGTGCGGTATCCACCTCGTGGATCACCACTGCGTCCGCGGGCAGGCTGGCATCGAACCCGATCCGCCGCCGCGCCTCTACCGTGTAGAAGTGGCTGGTTGCGCCGGCGATCGGGATTTGCACGAGCAGATAGCCGGCTGGCGCGGGTTGCGCCAGCCGCTCCAGCGTGATCGTCTGCGTCCTGGCCGTCGCCGTGAACTTGCGCGCCGCGGGGATGCAGCCGAGCAGGTCCTTGTCGTGGGCGATCATGTGCTGGGGCGCCGGGTTGTAGTACGGATCAGGCCACCACTGGCCATCCTGGCTCATCACGTCCCAGGCGTTGCCGAACTCCTCCTCGCTGGCGACGGTCGAATGGCTTAACCCGAACGCGTGTCCGATCTCGTGCGCTACCAGAGCCCGGTTGCGGGAGTTGGCCGGCCAGAGCCAGAACGCGCCATAGCAGTTCGTTTGGCCATCCAGGTCCAGGCAGACCTTACCGCCCCGCGAGCTGGCCTTGACATCCATGTTGAATGCCATGCCGATGCCGGTGTAGTCCGGGAAGTGGATGTCGGCGTCGGCCGTAGCGGTGCAGTCCACGGCCAGGCGGTAGAGATCCACATCGGCGCCATCTTCGGTTCGATACGCGGCTGCATCCTGGGGCAGCGTGTACCACCCCACGACCTTGCTTCCCGCCAGGCTGATCCGGCCATACGAAGCCTCGCGCCAGTAGGCGTCCAGGCCGTCCTGGCCGAACAGCAGTTTCTCGAAATCAGCGGGTGTCTGCCACGTCTCAGGCGCGTCCGCGAACTTGCACAAGATCATCGCGAAAGGCTGCGCCCCGCTCGGCGCGACCCGGGTCGGCTCGAAGAACACCGTGGGCCGCGGTACCGTGGGGGTCACCGCCTGCGTCGCCTGGGCGGCCGGCTGGAGTGCTGCCACACTCAGCGACACGTGGCCGCCCCATGGCGCCGATCCGGCGATCAGCAGCGCCGCAAAGATGATCCATATCGCCCTGGTAGATGCCCTTGTCAGCCGCTTCATGGTTGCGCCTGGCCTTTCTGGAGCTTGGGGTTGTCTCAACCTGCGCTTCCAGATTAGCCGGCCGCCGGTGCCGGTGCGGCTCAGGGGCGGTGCGGGAGGCGGTGCAGAAACGTTGCAGACAGGAGATTTGCAAATTCGTGGGTGCGTTCGGGCGATTTTGGGTGTACAATGTGAGGTGCAAGGAGGCCCTATGTCTGGCCTGAACGTCTACCTCTTTGGCGCCCCGCGCGTGGCGCGCGATGGGGTCGCAGTGACCGTCGAGCGGCGCAAGACGCTGGCGCTGCTCGCGTACCTGGCGGCCATGCCCGGCGCGCACGGCCGCGCCACCCTCGCGACCCTCCTTTGGCCCGAGCTGGACGAGCGCGCCGCCCATGCCGGCCTGCGCCGCGTCCTGGTCGAGCTGCGCCAGACCATCGGCGCCGAGTGGCTGGCGGCCGAAGGGGATCAGATCGCGCTGCCGGAGGCGGCCGGCCTGGCTGTGGACGCCCGCAGCTTCCGCGCCGGCCTGGCCGCGGTCGCCCGCCACAGCCATGCCCGCGGGCAGGCCTGCGCCAACTGCCTGGCTGAGCTGGGCCGCGCCGCCGAGCTGTACCGCGGCGACTTCCTGGCCGGCTTCACGCTGCGCGACGCCCCCGACTTCGACACCTGGCAGACCTGCCAGACCGAGACCTTCCGCCTGGAGCTGGCCGAGGCGCTCGAGCTGCTCGCCGAGGGCCATGCCGGCCGCGCTGAACCGGACCGCGGCCTGCCCTATGCCCGCCGCTGGCTGAGCCTCGATCCCCTGTGCGAGCCGGCCTATCGCTGCCTGATGCGCCTGTACACCGCGACCGGCGATCGCCGCGCCGCGCTCCAGCAGTACGCCGCGTGTCAGGAAGCATTGTCCAAGGAGCTGGGCATCCCGCCCGAGCCGGAGACGACCGCCCTCTACGAGCGCATCAAGGCCGGGCTGCTCCTCCAGCGCGCACCGCCGGGCAAGGCCCCGCCGCCGGCCGCGCTGGAACCGCCGGCTGCGCCCACCCTGCGCAAGCTGCCAGCCATCTCCGGTGCCTTCTTCGGTCGCGAGGCCGAGTTGACGCTGATCGCCGCGCGTCTCGCCGATCCGGCCTGCCGCCTGCTGACCATCTTGGGGCCGGGCGGCATTGGCAAGACCAGCCTGGCGCTCCACACGGCCGCCGCGGTCGCTGACCATTTCCCCGCCGGCGTCTGTTTCGTTCCGTTAGCCACGGTCGTCGCGGCCGAGCTCGTGCCCTCAGCCATCCTCCAGGCCCTCGACGTACCCCCGCGCGGCAGCATCGAGCCACAACGCCAGCTCCTCGAGCACCTGGCAGAGCGCCGCATGTTGCTCGTCCTCGACAATTTCGAGCATTTCCTTGCCCGCCCTGAGCACGGCCCCCCCAGCCCCCCGACGCCGGGGGGAGGCGCGTTCCCCCCAGGATTGGGGGGTCAGGGGGGCGCTGAGCCAAGCGCGGCCGATCTGCTGCCCGATCTGCTGGCCGCCGCGCCGGGCGTCAAGCTGCTGATCACCTCCCGCGAGCGGTTGGCGTTGCGTGATGAGTGGCTGCTGCCGCTGAGCGGGCTGGCTCTGCCGCCGGACGATAACTCGGTCAGTTCCCTTTCTATGGCGAGCCAGATCGAGATTGGGCCTTCGCGATCCGGAATAGAGGCTTCAGCCGGTTTTCCTGGACAACGACCCCAACCGGCTAAAGCCTCGACTCCGGAAGATCAAGCGGCGGCCGTAGCCGAGGCATGGAGCGAAGCCGAGCTCCTCTCCGAACCCGTCCCCATGCCGCCCGATCTGGAGGCATACGCCGCCACGCAGCTCTTCCTCCACTGCGCGCGGCGCGTCCGCCCCGACCTGCGGCCCGACGCCGACACCGCCCGGCTCATCGCCCACATCTGCCGCCTGGTGGATGGGCTGCCGCTGGCCATCGAGCTGACCGCGCCCTGGGTGCGCGCCCTGCCGCTGGCCGATCTCGGCCGCCGGCTGGCGGCCGGCCTCGATTTGCTCGCGACGACCCAGCGCGACGTGCCCCCGCGCCATCGCAGCATGAGGGCCGCGTTCGACCATTCCTGGCGGCTGCTCTCGGCGCACGAGCGGAGCATCCTGCGCCAACTGGCGGTCTTCCGCGGGGGCTGCACGGCCGAGGCGGCCGAGGCGGTGACGAGCGCGACGCTGCTGGACCTGGCCGGTCTGGCCGACAAGTCGTGGCTGCGCGTCGAGCCCTCCGGCCGCTACGACCTGCACGAGTTGGTGCGCCAATACTGTGCCGAGAAGCTGGCGGTCGAGCACGAAATCGAGACCGGCGAGACTCCCGACCAGGTGCGCGACCGCCACTGCGCCTGCTTCGCTCGCCTGGCCGACGACTACGATGTGTGGTTCAGGGCGCCACGCAACCCGGACTTGAAAGTGTTGACGCCCGAGTTAGCCAACCTGGAGGCCGCCTGTCTGCACGCCATCGAACGCCGCGATGCGGACAGATTGCGTCAACTGCACCCGCTTTTCGGCTTGAGCATTGAGCTTGGTCGCTACCGGGCATCGTTGCAGATCATTGATCCGACCATCCAGAAGCTGAACAGCGAATGGGAGGCCGAGGCCGAAAAAGCTACCGACCGGGCATCCACGACGGCTCTGCTCCTGGCTTACCTGTACTGGGTTCGAGCGTGGCAATACACCTTCCTGGATCAGTTCGCTGAGGTGCTGACCTCCACCACCCAAAGCCTGGCTTTACTGGAGCGAGGGGAACGCGGTGAGCTCTGGCAGGGTACCTACGTCTGGCTGCACGTCCTGCGCGGCGAGGCGATCTGTCACCTGGGCGATCCGGCTCCGGCTGTTCGGGGGTTGCTCGAAGTGTCCGCCTATCTGGAGCAGGCTGATGCCGGGCGCTGGTCTCCCGGGACCGAGGCGGCGCGGCTTGGCTGGCGAGCGTGGGTCGCCAATTGTCGCTCCGGTCCTCTGACTATGCTTGGCCGCTATGAGGAAGCGCAGCGCCTGCAAGAGCAGGCGCTGGCCCTGTACCAGGCTGGTGGAGGAGGGAAACTCTGGAGCGCTTTCACTCTGGGTTTGCTGGGAAGCACCCTCTATCTACGCGGCCAATACGGTGAGGCTCGCCAACGCGAGCTCGAAGCCCTGGACATCTATCAGGCGGGCGGAAGCCGATTCGGAATCGGCCAGGTGCTGGCCTTCCTGGCGGAGATCGAAGCCGCATCGGGAGAAGTCGCCCAGGCGCGCGAGCACTTCCGGCGCAGCCTGGCGATCGCCCATGCGATTGACCGGTATGGGCTGGTGTGCTTCAACCTGGAAGGCTTGGGGCGACTGGAACTGGAGATGGGCAGGCCTGCCAGGGCCGCCGAGATGTACCGTGAATCGCTGGCTTTCGGCGAGCGCACCGGCATGGCGCACGATTATCATACGCCCATCGCCCTGGGCGGCTTGGGACGCGCTGCGCTGGCGATGGGAGATCAGGCGGGAGCCAGTGAGTACCTGCGGCGCTCCTTACGCTGCCCGGTGTATTTCGTGCATGATCGGATCGAAGCCATCGCGACCATGGCCCAGGTCTTCGCGGCGGAAGGGGATGTGCTGCGAGCGGTGGAGCTGCTGGCTTTCGCCGTCGCCCATCCCGCCACGGCCCATCGGGTGCGCCAGCCTCTGGCCCGGCTGCTGGCCGAGCTCGAAGCCGAGCTGCCCGCGGAGTTGTTCGCCGCCGCGACGGCTCGCGGCCGGGCGCGCGAGCTGGACGAGGTGGTGGCGGAGCTCGTGGGCGAACCGGTGAGGCGAGCGGCGGATGAGGAATGCTAACGAAATAAGAATGAGAGGGAATTCTCCATGCTTTGCTTCAGACAGTTCTTCGCCTGTGGACTTGCTTTCATGCTCGCTGCGCTGGCACTCATAGGTTTCGCCTTGGCGCCTACCGGGACGGCGGCGTTGTCTCCGGCGGGCTATCCGCGGCCGGTCGCCACCGCGCTTCTGTACACCACCCTGGACGAGCCGGCCGCGATCACCGCGCCAGCGGTCGGCATGGGCGGTGTGAGCACGCTGCTCGCCAGCGACTTCGTGCCAGCGCGCGTCGGCAACGGTGCCCGATTCCTGCCCCAGGCGCAACCCTGCCATGTCCTCCAGTACGTCAGCTTCCCCGCCGCCAACGGCAGCGCGCAAAACGTCGAGTTGGACCGGGGCGAGCTCGAATTCTGGTATCGTCCCAACTACAACGCCGGCTATGGCGACGCCGGTCACACCCTGGTGCACATCGGCATTGACGGCTATAACCCGCCGTACTTACACCTCGTAGAAGGCGACGATTTCAATCTCTCGGTGGTCGAGGCTGACTGGACCGCCCACAGCACGGCGGGCGATTGGAACGCACCGCTGTGGAACGCCGGGGAATGGGTCCACATTCGCGCGTCCTGGGACGCCGCTGATCCGACCGACAGCCTGCGCCTGTACGTCAATAACAATCGCGTGGATAACAACCGTGCGCCGGGCGGCTGGAGTCTGGGGCCTGAGACCGCGGACTTGCGCATTCTCGTCGGCTCGAGAGACACTTGCGGCAGCTTCATCGCCGACGGGATCATAGACGAGCTGATCATCCGCGATGCGGCGCAACCGCCCGCTACCGCGACGCCCACACCGACACCGACGCTCACGCCGACGCCAACCGCAACGACCGATGGCAGCCTGCCCACCGCCACCCGTACAGCTACGGCGACCATCACCCGCACGGCTACGGCGACCGCCACGCCAACGGGCGGCGGCGTCGGCATCACGGACCCGAACCGAGTCGTCACGCCGGCCGCGCTGCCTCTCCAGCCGGCGGGGGCCCGCTTCGTGGACCCGGTCTTCGGCCTCACTCTGCGTCGCGTTTCCGACACGAGCGATAGCGGCGGCTTCGAGACCCACGAGTATTCTCAGTTACAGGCTTTCTCCGCTGACAACGCCTATCTGTTGCTGACCGGGTCAAACGGCTACCTGGTGCGTCGGGTGAGCGATCTCAGCCCGGTCGCCGGCCTGGATACGTCAGATTGGAACGCGGCCCGCTGGTATCGGCCCCAACTCCACACACTCATCCACTTCGACAGCAACGCCGACACGACGATCCGTGTGCAGCTCACTAGCGTGGACGCGCAGACCACGACGACCATCTTCACCTTCCCGGCGCCCTATCAACGGATCGTCGCCAACCGTTCCTCCGATGAGCTGTCCGAGGATGGCCGCTGGCTGGCCGGCGTCGCCACGCGCGGCGATGGGGCCTGGGTCATTTTTGCGCTGGATACGGTCAGCCGAACGTTGGGCGCACAGATAGCGATCCCGGATCTGTACACCGGCCCCTGCCAGCCGGACCCGCAGTGGGGCGCGGTGGTGCCCGATTGGGTCGGCGTCTCGCCGCTGGGCCGCTACCTGGTGGTGCAATGGACGCGCGACGGCACGGCTCGTTGCAGCGGCCTGGAGACCTTCGACCTGCAGAGCGGCGCCTTCATCGGCCGCGTCTACGACGGTCATCAGCATGGCGACCTGGGGGTGGACGCGGACGGCGGCACCGAGTTTTTCATGACTTTCGAGCTGGCCGCGCCGCCGCCGAACAATGATCGCCCCGCCATTGGCCTGCGCAGGCTGCCCGGCAGTTCCACCGTCAGCCCACCGACCTACCTGCAAGTGCTGGATTGGGGGAACAGCGAACACATCTCTTGCCGGGGACCCAACGGCGCTTGCCTGGTCACGGCCGGTACGTGGGATGTGAACGGCTGGACGTCCTTCGAGGGCGAGTTGTTTCTCCAGTACACCGATGGCCGTGTCTTGCGGCTGGCCCATCACCGCTCCAGCAGTTGCGGTTACTGGGTGGCGCCCCGCGCCAGCCTTTCCCGCGATGGCCGCTATGTGGTCTTCGCCTCGGATTGGGGCCGGCAATTGGACTGCGATGATTTCGGCCGAGGCGACCCCTACATCGTTGATCTGTTGGCCGCTCTGCCTGCTGGCTGTTCGCCTGACACGGACGGTAATGGCCTGGTGAACATCCTGGACATCCAGCGCCGCGCTGCCGATCTGAACTGCCGGTTCTACCTTCCCATGATCGTCCAATACTGGCGTCGGACCTGGCCCGAAGTCACGCCGACTGCCACCGCCACTCCTACGGCGACGGTCACGCAGACCAGTTTGCAGGTCACGCTGCTCATCCAGGAAGCCATTCCTGACGATCCGATCCAGGAAGGCTTCCAACTCCTGCCTGGAGTGGACCGCAGCCAGGAGCCTGTCACCTTCGGCCTGCCTCTGCCGGAGGACTCTGGCATTTCCGATGTGAACCAGCTCGGCCTCGCGGGTGCGCAGGTGGGCCAGTTCCGCGTCCTGAAGCGCTGGCCCAATGGCAGCATCCAGTGGCTGCTGGTGGACCTCCAGGCTGACGTCCCAGCCGGCGGCCAAAACACCGCTATCAGTCTGACCTCTGGTTCTGGCAACCCTTCGACAAGCTCAGGCCGCGACTTGGGCGGGCCGAATCTGGCCAGCGATCAAGGGGCGACGATCGCGGTTGACACCGGGCCAGCCCAGTTCATCATCAGAAAGCAGGGGTTCAATCTCCTCGAGGCGGTCACGGTCAACGGGGTGGCGTTGGTGTTGCCTGGCGCCTCGCCGGGGATCGTGCTGACCGGCGACGACGGCACGGTCTACCGGGCGGCCGATGACTTCAGCGTGCAGGTTTCTATCGAAGAAAATGGCCCGATGCGGGCGGCGATCCTGGCCAGGGGCGCGCATCGCTCGAACGCCGACGGGCGCAACCTCGATTTCACCGTGAGAATGCACTTTTACAGAGGTAAGAGCCGGATCAGGATCTTCTACACTCTCCGGAACGCCAGCAAGGAGCAATTCATCAATGCTCCCCTCCGGTCCCTCGAGTTGGTCGTGCGGACGACGTTAGCCCGGCCGCAGACCGTTTTCGCCCTCGACAACACGGAGCATACCGATTCCTTGGCGTCCACAGATTCGATGCATCTCTTCCAGGGAATTACTGCATTCCCGATCGAAGCTTCAGGCTGGGGCAACCAACTCGTCCAGCCGACCTTGCTCGAAGGCTACCGGTTGAGCAGGAACGGGACGACGATCCGCACTGGCGCGCGGGATCAGATCATCAACCTTTTCTACGCTCAAGCGCGGGATGCCCAAGATAACGCGGTGACCGTCGGAACCCGATTTGCCGCGGGATGGTATCCCCAAGGGTTGGGCATTGACGGTGACGGCGCAGTGCGCGTGGGGCTTTTCCCGGCAGGGAACGACAAGACCTTCTACGTGCGCTTCAATTCCTGGAACACCCGCGAAGTCCTCTTCGACTTCACCGGGGCCGCTCAGACCAGCCCGCGGCATCAGTTCTTCAGATTCCAGTACCCGCTGGTCGGCAGAGCATTGAACAAAGAGTGGTACAACCAGACCGGGGCGATCTGGGAACGCCTGGCCTCATTCACCGACGAATACAACTACAACGTCGCCCAGGGTTGGGCCGATCCCAACGTGCCGACAACGTACTGCAATCCGGGGGACACCAATGCCTGCGCCAGTCTGCCGCGCGATATGCGGCCCGAGTTGGTTATCTGGCGCGCGTGGGGCTGGCCGGCAGGCGGCGGGGTGAATCAGTACGATTCTACCAGGCGGGGTTTCATCAACTTCCTGCGCGAGGACGCCATCTATGGGGCGGCCTATTTTCTGAACGCCGAGCAGCGCGTCCTGTTCACCGCGGACCGGGCCATTTTGCACGCTGACGACTTCGACATTGGCGACGGCGATCTGGAACACGGCATTCCAGGGTATACTGGCAACAATGCACCCTACGCGCAGGCTCCCAACTATGCCCAAGTCGAGATCTACGGCGACAACTTCGATTTCGAGCATCCCCATGCCTCCGGTATCGGCCTGAGTTATTTCCTCACCGGCGATGAACGCCTGCGCGAAGCGTATCTCCAGTGGGGCGAGGTTATGCTGACCCCCAACGACTTTGAGCAAGGCGATCGGTCGTTGGCCTGGCTTCTCTTCAACCTCACCGATCTCTATCGCTTCACGGGCCAGCGGAGATTGCGCGATCAGGCATGGGCGTTCTTGCGCGACGAAGTGCTCAATCGTAGTGCGGTCTACCTGCAATCGTATGGCACCGACTGGCAGCGCGGTTTCTATGTCGCGCTGCGCGATCAGTGGGATTGGGGGAACGAACTCTACACGGCCCGGTCCATGGCGCCGTTCATCAAGAGCGCCATGTACCCGCGATCCTATGCCTACTTCCATGCCTTCGGCGCCGAGAGCAATCTGGAGGCCGACCGCACCCGCGATGTTCTGGAAGGCATCGTCCGGTATTCTGCAGGCGAGCTCTGGTACGAATTCTCGCCAGAGCCAGGGGATTTCGGATTCCCCTATCGCGACTCGCCGGACACCCTGGTGCGCGATGTGCGGCAGGATGAAGACTGGTATCAGGGCATTCGGGAGTGCTTTGCGACCTTCATCTACGGCTACCTGTTGACCGCCGACCAGGAGTTCTTGAGGAAAGGACGACTGCTCTTGAAGGGCGTAGCTCTGGGCGAGAACCACTGGAACTACAACTTCCCCGAAAAAGAGGCCTTGACCCATCTGTTGCAGCATACAGACGACTACCCGGTCTGGCGCGACCTCTCGCTGACAGTACAAGGCAATTCCGGCGGCTCCTACACCCTTTCCTGGACCGTGCCGCCCGGCGCCCGGCAGTATTGGATCAAGTACTCTGACAGGCTGATCGTCCCATGGCTGAATTTTGACCGCTACACGGGGCAATATCAGTACGATCCGGCCCAGTACGTCGCGTTCTTCGCGGCTCAGAATGTTTCTGATGAACCAGAACCGGCTTCACCTGGAACGGTGCAGACCTACACGATCTATGGCCTTGACCCTGGCAAGACGTATCGCTTTGCGGCCCGGTACAATACAGGTTGGTGAGACATATGAGGCCTGATTCGGAATTCGCCGTCGCGCTCATCACGGGCGCATCGAGCGGGATCGGCGCGGCGTTTGCCCGCAAACTGGCGGCGTCGGGCTACGACCTGGCGCTGGTCGCCCGCCGTGCTGACCGGTTGGCGGCCCTGGCGCAGGAACTCCAGCAGGCCCATGCCGTCCACGTCGAGGTCATGCCCGCCGATCTGACCGATGCGAACGACCTGGCCGACGTGGCCGGCCGGCTGGCGGAGCTGCCGGCGCTCGCTTTGCTGATCAACAACGCAGGCTTCGGCGGCGAGGGGCGGTTCGCCCAGTCGGATATCTGCTTGCAGCTTGACATGATCCGCCTGCACGTGGCGGCAAGCGTCAGCCTGACGCACGCGGCGCTGCCCAGCATGATCGCCCGCGGATGCGGGAGCGTCATCAACGTCGCATCGCTGGCGGGGTTCGTTGCGCTGCCGGGCGCTGCCAACTATGGCGCGACGAAGGCGTATCTCATCGCCTTTTCGCGGGCGCTGCAGCTCGAGCTGATCCGCACCGGCGTGCGGGTGCAGGCGCTCTGCCCTGGCTTCATCCACACCGAGTTCCACGCCCGCGGGTCAGACGGCCTGGCGGCGCGCCTCCCGAAGTTCATGTGGATGTCGGCCGAGGCGGTGGTGGAGGCATCGCTGCGCGGGCTGGCGCGTGGCCAAGCGGTTTGTATTCCGGGCTGGGGAAACCGCATCCTGAAGCTGTTGGGCAGCAATCGGCTGGCCGAGTTGATCTTACCCTACATCATCCGCTGAGGATCCCATGTCCACCGATAGGCTTCGCCCCAACGTCGTCTTCATCCTGGTAGACGACATGGGCTACGGCGACTTCAGTGCGTTCAACGGCGGGCTGTCAAATACGCCGGCGCTCGACGCGCTGCTGGCCGAGAGCGTCTGCCTGACGCAGCACTACACCGCCTCGCCCGTCTGCAATCCGTCGCGCGCCGCACTGCTGACCGGCCGCTATCCGCACCGCACCGGCTCGATTGACACGCTCGAATGGTGGGGGCTGGAACGACTGGCGCTGCGCGAGACCACGCTCGCCGACCTGTTCAAGACGGCCGGGTATGCGACCGGTCTGGTCGGCAAGTGGCATCTGGGCGCGTTCGACCCCCGCTATCATCCCAACCGCCGCGGCTTCGACGAAGCGGTCTGTTTCCGCGGAGGGATGCACGATTATATACCCTGTATCTTCTCAATAATCCGGGGTAGGGGCACGGCCTTGCACCTGCCCACCGGGGCGACCGCGAGGGTGCGCCCCTACAAATTGAGAAGATACTATACCCTCTTGCTGGTTCCAGCTTTTGACATGTTACCGATGATAGTGATACAATGTTGTTCGAGCTTCGCAGCCACTTCGCAGCAGAACGTATGCACACCAGTCGCTCTTGAGCTACACATCTACACCCTCGTCAGGTAGTAGTCTCAAGCACAGTACAACTGAACACGCAGCAAGGAGGACATCATGAATCAAGGACAGATTCGATGCGGACGGTCTCTCAGCCGCAGGGATTTCCTCAAAGGTGCGCTGGCCGCAGGCGCGGTCAGCGCCCTCGCCGGTTGCGTAGCGGTTCCATCGGGACCGTCTCCCGCGCCTGCCAAGCCAGCGCCTGCGAAGCCTGCCGAAGTCACCAAGGTCACCTTCCTCATCTGGGGCGGCGAGGCTGAGCAGAAGGCATGGGAGGCGCGACGCCAGGGATTCCTCAAACGCTACCCCAATCTCGATGTAGAGATCATCTTCCCGCCCGGGAACTACACCGAGAAACTCACCGCCATGATCGCCTCTGACACCGCGCCCGACACCTTCGTGTCCAACAATCTGCGTTGCGACAGCCAACGCAAGATCCTGCTGCCCCTCGATAACCTGATCGCCAGCGATCCTGACTTCGACAAGCAGGATTGGTTCCCTGGTGGTCTCGATGGCGGCAAGGTGAAGGGCGTACAATATGCCATCCCTGGCGGCTTGGGGCCGCAGGTGGTCTTTTGGAACGTGGACTTCTTCCAAGAAGCCGGTCTAAAGAACCCGAACGAACTGCACGACAAGAACGAGTGGACCTACGATCGCATGTTGGAGTACTCTCGCGCGCTCAACAAGAAGGAAGGGAACAAGATCACCCGGTTTGCCTTCCTGCCCTACACGCAATGGTGGACCTACATCGCCGGCTTCGGCGGCGAACCCTTCAACGCCGACTACACCGCCTGCTACATGGATCAGCCGAAGAACTACACCCCCGTCCAATGGTATGCGGACCTGTGGCTCAAAGAGCACGTGGCGCCGCTTCAGGAAGAGCGCGGCGAGTTCGGTTCGTGGCCCGGCTTCCGCGATGGCAAGTACGCGATGTTCATCAGCGGCCCCTGGCAGCAAGCCCGGCTGGCCGACTCCAAATACCGCTGGGACATCGCCTGGCCGCCCTTACAGGCTGGCGGTCGCCCCCTGATGAACTCGGGCGGCGGCGGCTCGGTGATCTATCCCAAGTCCCAGAAGATCCAGGCCGCTTTCAAGTGGATCTCCTACATCGAGAGCGCGGAAGGGCAGGCAGTGTGGGCTGGGTTGGGGTTCGATCTGCCCAGCCACCCGTCGCTCGTGACAGACTACATCGCCGGCAAGTTCTTCACCAATCCGAAGGCCATACCGCCCTCTGTGCGCTTGTGGTACAAGGTGGTGGAGGCGTCCGTGAAATCGCCGCACACGTACATCACCGCCCAGGCAGGCGATCTGTTGAACCAGGCATTCAGCCAGATCAACACCGGCGCGGCCACGGCGCAGAAGGCATTCACCGAGGTCAACAAAGACGTCAACACGGCGCTGAACGCCTGTTGAGCGTCTGTCGCGAATGCGGTCTACCTGACGAGAACAGCGGGGCATGGGGATGCTCCGGCCGAGTGAGGGTCCCCATGCCCTTCTTCATGTATGCGAGACAGCCGGTGATGCCCCAAAACGGCCGACCAAATCGCTTGCGCACCTCCACCCCGCGCGCGCGGGGCGTGTTGGCGCGACGCGAGGAGCGCGAGTTCTACCTTTTCGTTTCTCCGTGGATCCTGGGGTTTCTGTTTCTCACCGCAGGGCCGATGATCCTCTCGCTGATCATCAGCTTCACCGATTGGGATGTCGTGACTTCGCCCAACTGGCTGGGCCTGGAGAACTACCGCCGGTTGTGGAACGATCTGTGGAACCCGAGCCGGCTGGTCTTGTTTCAGCAGTCGCTGAAGGTGACCACCATCTATGCCCTGCTGGAGGTGCCGCTGCGCCTGGCTGTCAATCTGTTCGGGGCCATGCTGCTCAATCAGAAGCTGCGCGGGATGCCGGCCTTCCGCGCTATGCTCTATTCTCCGACCGTTGTGCCGGCCGTGGCCAGCGCGATGGTGTGGATATGGATCATGCTGCCGCACGGCGGATTGCTCAGCCTGATCTTGAATGTCTTTGGGTTGCCGGACCAACGCCTGCTGTTCGATCCTGCCACGGCCCTCATCACGATCATCGCCATGGGCCTATGGGGGTTCGGGACGGGCATGCTCATCTTTCTGGCGGGCCTCCAAAGCATTCCCCAACACCTCTACGAGGCCGCCGAGATTGATGGAGCCAGTGTATTCGCCCGCTTTCGCTACGTTACCCTGCCGATGTTATCCCCCGTGATCTTCTTTAACCTGGTCACCGGCGTAATGGCCAATTTCCAGGCTTTCGATGGCGCGTTTCTCATCACACAGGGGGGGCCCAACTACGCCACCCACTTCTACGTGCTCAACCTCTACAACTTCGGCTTCCGTTACTTCAAGATGGGCATGGCGAGCGCCATGGCGTGGGTCCTCTTTTTCATCATCCTGGCCTTCACACTGCTGATCGTGAGATCGTCGGCCGCCTGGGTCTACTACGAGGGGGAGGTGCGAGGACGATGACAGTATTGGCCCCACACGCGGCGTGGCGGAGTTCCAAGCGCGTGCGCCGGCGGTTCCACGCCGGCCTGGTCTACACATGCCTGTTGTGGCTGACGGCATTCAACATCCTGCCGCTGGTGTGGATGATCTCCGGGTCATTCAAGAGCAACGCGGAGGTATTGGCGAGTCCACCGATCTGGATTCCGCGCGTCTGGCACTGGGAGAACTATGTGAATGCCTTGCGCGCCTTGCCCTTCGCCCGTTTTTTCCTCAACACCATGATCGTCACGAGCATCGTCCTGGTGGGCACGGTCTTCGCCAATACCATTGTGGCCTTCGGCTTTGCCCGTCTGCGCGCTCGCTACCGCGACATCATCTTTTTGATCCTGCTGGCCACCATGATGTTGCCGCGCCAGGTGACCTGGCTCTCGGTCTACATCATCTTCGCCAAGTTGCCGGGGCCTGGCCCCAGCGGCAACTGGATTGACACCTATCTGCCGCTGACTGTGCCAGCCTTTTTCGGCAGCGCCTTTCTCGTCTTCATGCTGAGACAGTTCTTCCTCACGGTGCCGCTTGAACTCGACGAAGCGGCGCGCATTGACGGCGCCAACACGCTGCAGGTCTACTGGCACATCTTTCTGCCGCAGGCCCGGCCAGCCCTGGCGGCGATCGTCATCCTCGTCTTTATCAACGAGTGGAAAGACTACTTCACCCCGCTGATCTACCTGAACACGCCCACGAAGTTCACCCTGGCGCTGGGGGTGCAGTATTTTCGCGGCTTCGCTGATTACGCCACGCAGTGGCACTTGCTGATGGCTGCGGGAACCGCGCTGACGATTCCGCCCTTTGTCGTTTTTGTCTTCTTCCAGAGGTATTTCGTCGCCGGCCTGGCGCTGACCGGCCTCAAGGGGTAGGAGCCGGAGTAGAACCCTGGTTGAGCAGCGGCCGCAGGTGCTCGATACAGCCTCGCGCCGCGGTCTCGCTGTCGGGCAGCGGCTTGAATTCGCCGGAGAGATACGCGGTGTAGCCGATCGCACGCAGCACGGCGATGATGCTGCGAAAGTCAATGTGCCCCGCGCCGGGGCGCCAGCGGTTCGAGTCGGATACGTGGAAGTGGAACAGGCGGTCGCCGGCCAGCCGGATGCCGTCCTCGATGCTGGCATCTTCAATGTTCATGTGGAAGCTGTCGAGCGCCAGCCCCACGTTCTCGTATCCGATCTGCGCCAGCAGCTCCACGCCGTCCCGCGCCGAGAAGATGGCGTCAGCCTGAAAGCGGTTGATCGGCTCGATCACCAGCCGGACGCCGCGGTGCAGGGCGAAGTCCGCGCATTCCCGGTACGCGTCCAGCAGCCACTTCATGGCTTGCTCTCGGCTGGGCGCTCTGGCCAGCAACCCGCGGATCAGCCCCAGCATCACCATGGCGTCGAGCTGGCCGGCCAGCTCGATGTGGCTCTTGATCCTTTCCACAGCCGCCTGCCGGATGATCGGATCGGCGTCGGTGAAGGAGAGACGATCCTCGCCCCAGGCCTGGCCGGTGGCGAGCATGGGCGCGGCCAGCCCATTGCGCCGGAGCAGAGCCACCAGCTCGTCGCCGTTGACCTGCCGGGGATCACGGATGGCGAGCTCGACGCCGTCGTAGCCCATGCCGGCCAGCCGCGCCAGGGTTGCCTCCAGATCGCCGGCAAAGGCCACGTCCGGGTTGCTGGTGGGATGGATCGAGATGGCGAGGGCGAGCTTCATGGTTCGGGTCAGGTTCCGGGCCGGAACAAGTCTTCGGCCAGCGCGCACAGATATTCGACGAGCCGATCCTGGTATGCGCGATAGAACTCCGGCGCGAGGCTGTAGAGAGTTTCCCGGTTCAGGTAGCCGCCATCTGGCCCGCGGCGGCCGACGAAACCAAACCCGAAGTTGTGGAAGATCGGGTCGGTAGACGATGGCGCCTGGCCCGCGGCCTCTTGTTGGCGGATGCAATCGGCGGCGAACTGCGAGCCGACCGCGGCCTCTCGCCGCGCGTAGGCCAGCGACTCCTCCCACCAGCGCCGGAACAGGTCGGGGTAGAAGTCGCGCACCGTCTTGCCGAACAGCATCTGCGGCTCCGGTGCGATCTTGAAGTGATTGCGACCGCTCGTGGCCCGGCCGATGACCCGGCAGGTGGTGGACGACAGGTCGTCGCCCGAATGGAAATCGAGCAGCACGCCGAACTCTTCGGCGATGCGGTACTGCGTGCGCACGCGGCTCTCTAGCTCCGCCAGGCCGCCGCCGCAGCGGTAGTCTACCCCCTTTTCCACGCCGAAGTTGGGCGCCACGTGGGTGAAGCGCAACCCGCGACGCTGCGCTTCGAGCAAGACAAACGCTACTTCTTCGTCGCTAGTGATGCAGGCGCACGTCTCCACGTCGGGCGACCGCTCGTCAATGGCGAACTCCAGGTCGAAGGGCTGGCTATCTTTGAGACTTGCGATGTGCGCGGCCAGCGCCTCGGCCGCGGCCAGCGCCTCCCAGTATTTGCCCACCAGCCGGCCGAGCGCCGGTCCGTCAAGCCGGTAATCGCTCCCGCCGATCCTTCGCGGCGCGGCGTGATACGCCAGCAACGCCTGACGCTGCCTGGCGTCCGGCAGCCTCGCGGCCAGGTAGTCTTCGGCTGCGCTCGCGCCAGCCGCCAGCGCGGCGTAGTCGAGCGCCGCGGAGACGTCCAGGGTGAAGAAGGTGTAGTAACGGGCGCATTCCAACACATGCCTGGCCCAATCCAGACCCCGCGGGCCGGGCAGCACCTTGATGTGATCGGCGTCCGCGCCATAGCGAAAGCGTCCATCGCTCTTGAGCGCCTCCAGCACGCCATAGGTCCAGAGGCCCTCGAAGGTAGCGCCGGTGTGCCCTGATTCGACCACGCCGAAGCCGGGGTAATAGATCGCCTCTGGCGGCTTGCCGGCCAGGATGTTTTCCAGCAGCTCTAGCTCTCGCACCGAGTTCTGGATCGTGTTGGCTGCAAAGCGGCCCTGGTCCATGGCCCGATAGGCGCCGGGCCACATGGCCGTGGACATGCGCGCGCCGATCCCCAGCCGCGGGATCGCGGCCAGCGGCCGCGGCCCCTTGTCCGGCCGGATCGTGCGGCAGTAGCGGTCAATGAGCGCGGCGTCGGTCCGGTAGGCCGCCACGCGCTCGCCGGGGCCAAGCGGGATCGTCGCGCAGGCAGGGCCGAGCGGCGACTCGCCTCCCTCTGGCCCGATGGCGACAAACAGTTGTTGCGCATCGGGCAACCCTGCGAGGAACCACGCGCTGCCCCCCAGCACGGCCGCCGAGCCAGAACAAAGGGTCACGGGCCCGGCTGGCGGCGTCGCGTCGCTGCGGCCTGCCTCGCGGGCCGCGCGCCAGAAGGCTGCATCCACCGCGGCCAACACCTGGACCGCGGCCGCCTCATCCCAGGTGGCGGTGTCCAGGATCGCCGGGTTGTGCGCCGGGTTGAAAGCGATCTTGCCGAATCTCATCACGCGGTCTCCTGCTGCAACACCTCAACCTTGCCCCCATCACGCCATCACGGTTCCACCGTTGACATCGAGCGTTGCACCTGTGATCCACGCCGCGGCGTCGGATGCCAGGTAGACCACGGCTGCCGCGACATCGCTGGCCTGGCCGAGCCTGCCCAGCGGCACGCTCCGACGCAGATTCTCGCGCACCTCCTGCGCCCAAGACGCGGTCATGCCGCCCTCCATCGTGCCCGGCGCCACGCAATTGGCCGTGACGCCGAAGGGCGCCAACGTGCGGGCCAGCACCTTGTTCAGGCCGATCAGCCCGGCCTTCGATGCCGAGTAGTGCGCGCCGACTGCGATGCCGCCCGTGCGCCCCGCGATGGACGCGATATTGATGATGCGGCCGTGTTTGCTCTGCTTCAGATGGGGCAAGGCAGCCTGCGAGCAGAGGAACGCGCCGGTCAGGTTGACGGCCAGCACGCGGTTCCACTCGCCCAGGGGGATATCCTCGAACCTGTTGAGCGGACAAAGGCCGGCGTTGTTCACCAGGATGTCCAGGCCGCCGAGCTCCGTGACGGCCACGCGGACCGCGGCCGTCACGCCTTCGGCCGACGCCACATCCATCGCCAGCGCGATGGCCCGGCCGCCGCGGTCGCGGATTTCGGTTGCCGCCCCTTCGGCCGCGGCCAGGTTGACCTCGCCCAGCGCCACGGCTGCTCCTTCGGCCGCCAGCGCCAGCGAGATGGCCCTGCCGATCTCGCCGCCAGCGCCTGTTATCAGCGCCGCTCGCCCCGATAATGCGTTAGTCATACCAAATTCCTCAGATCAGGGGCGAAACTGTTCCAGCAGCCGCCAGCCAGCCTCGATGAACTGGGTCAGCGTGCGCTGCGTCAACCCCCACGAGATGAATTCCTCGGGGGCCATGCCGTCCGGCTCGTAGGCCCGCACGAAATCGGGCAAGGCGCGCAGCCGGCCGATCGCATCCGCGGGGACCGGCGCGGCGATCCGAACCTCGCGCGGGATGCCGGGCACCAGCAACGGCCCTTGCCACGAAGGATGCACCGACATGATCAGATCGCCGCCTACCAGTTCCAGCAGATGATACGCGCCGCGCAGCGCAGCGACCAGCAGCGTGGCTTCGTAGCCGTGTTCCTGGTAGATGGCGTATGCGCGCTTGGCGACGGCCAGCCCGGCCCATCGGATGTCCGACTCGCTCACCGCAGCCCGAGAGTCGGCCGCGACATCGCGCAGATAATCATCCAGCCGGCCGATCATGATGACCGCGAAGCAGCGACCCTCGGCGATCGCGGCCTGCCGCACACGCGCCAGGCCGCGGCGGTAGCGTTCCGCGATGGCGATCACCTGCGGTACGCAGAAGCTCACCGTGAGCGTACAGGTGATCCCCTGAGCCGCGCATTCCTCCAGCACGTCCAGCCCGGCCGCGGTGACTGGCAGCTTGACGGCGATGTTGGGCGCCCAGGCATGAAAGCGCCTGGCCATGGTCAGCATGGCTTCCCGATTGCCCGCCTGAGCCGGGTTCACCTGTGCGCAAACGTAGCCCTGCTTGCCTGCGGTGCGCTCGAAGGTCGGCAGCAGCCTGGCGGCCGCGTCCCGGACTACCAGCCCCATCCACTGTTGGGCGCGCTCTTCAGGCGCGGCGCCGTCCAACGAGGTTTGTAGTTTGGCGGCCCACTGCGCAGGATGGCTGCGCAGCGTCAGATTGCTCAAGAAGGGATTGGTGGTCACGCCGACTGCGCCGTGCGCCAGCCCGAACTCCAGCTCGAGCGGATCAGCCGAATCGTGCCACCAGGCGGTCGGCGTCGCCTGGCCCAGCCATTGCAGGTAGCTCAGTTCTTCCATGCGTGAGTTTCCTTGTATTCATCATGCATCGTGTCGCTCACGCCAACAGTATAGCGCAGTTGACACGCGAGCACAAACCTACCGCGCATCAAACCCGAACAGATGCACCCGCTCGGCGCCCCAGCTCGCGCGCGGGATCAGGCGCAGGCCGGCGGTCTCGACCGCCAGCGGCGCTTTCACCAGGCGCTGGTAGTTGTTCTCCTCCCGGAAAGCGATCTGCCACTGCCCGGCGCTATCCAGGATCTCCAGATCGAAGGCGCGCGTCATCATCTTGGGGATTTTGACATCGTGGCCCGCCAGCGGGTAGGAGCACGGCATCCGCTTGAGGTTGTGCAGGTCGCTGTCGAACACTAGTCGCACAGAGCTGAGCTTCATCGGCGAGCCGAAGTAGTAGGTGACAGACTCGCCCGGCGGCGCCCACCAACCGTTGTCCTCCTTGCCCAGCGTCCGATCAATCCCGTTGCGCAGCGGCTCCGGGTCGCCCACCGAGGCGAAGAGCTGCGCCTCCTGGCAAATCTCCGGGATCGGCCGCCGCAGCCCCGGCAGCCACGAGTCGTCGTCCATCAGCCGCGCTTGCAGCTCAGCCAGATGGCGCTCGTAGACCCCATGCGGCGAGGCATCGTGCCGCGCGGCCACGGCCGCGGCGGTGCCGGCCGCCTGGCCCAGCAGTGCGGTCGTGCCCATCACCCGCGTTGAGCTGAGCGCCATGTGCGTTGCGGAGATGTTGCGGCCGGCAAAGAAGAGGTTGCCGATGTTGCGCGAGTAGAGCGAACGATACGGGATGCCGTAGGGTGACGGCGCCTTGTGGAAGATCGTCGGCTCGCCCGGATAGTGGATGGCGTCGGGGTGATGGTCGTCCATCGGCCAGCCGCCGTACGCGACGATGTCATCGAATTTTCCACCCGCCAGCACATCGTTCTGCGTCAGGATGTGGTCGCCCACGTAGCGCACATTTTCGCGCTTGCCGGGCAACGCGCCGATCCATTCCAGCTCCCAGCGCTGGCCGCGGCCGTCGGGATGGTTCTTGATGTAGGCCCAGATGCCGTAGGCGATCTTGAGCAGCTCATCCCGGTTCGCCTCGGTATCGGCGATGGTGTCGCCCGTGCCACCCACCTCCAGCCACCAGAAGTTGTGGCCTTCGGGCTTGAGCGGACGGTTCGGCAGGTTGCTCTCGTCGTAGCGGATGGCCCACGCCGGCGGGGTGAAAGGCCGGTGCTCGCCCTCGGCGATCTCGCGCAGTTGGATCAAGATCGAGTTGCCCATCGTCTTGCGGTCGGCGACCGCGGGTGCGTGCGATTCGTCGAACTCGTGGCGGCTCTCGCGGCCCCAGCGATACTCCGCGCCGGAGATGCGCAGCACCGAGTCGCCGGAGCAATCGGCGAAGTAGCGCGCCTTGACGATGTGCCACGTCTGCGTGTTGAGCTGCCAGGCGCGGATGCTGGCGATGCGGTCGCCGTCCATCCGCACGTCATTGCACGTGCAGGAGAGCAGCATGGTCAGCCCCGGCTGGAAGCGCGCCTTCTCGTAGAGCACCGTGTCCCAGATCAGGTAGTTGAGGGTCGGGTTGCGGTAATAGTTGTCGAGCATGATCTCTTCGAGGATGCCCGCCTCTTTGTTGTCCGGCCCGCGCGCGCCGCAGATCCACATGCGGACCTCCGACGAGGCGTTGCCGCCCAGCACCGCGCGATCCTGGATCAGGATGACCTGCGATCCGTTGCGCGCCGCAGCCACCGCCGCGCACAGCCCCGCGATCCCCCCGCCGACCACGCACAGGTCGGCGTTGTGTTCGATGATGTCGAAGTGAGTTTTGGTTGTCATGATTTGCCTTTAGTGATGTGAAGAGGTTCACCGCCAAGGACAGAGATTGGAAATCCCCGGCTCAATCTGAGAAGCCCCATCAGGGGCTGGAGACCAGCGGCTGAGGCCGCTTTTCAGCTTCAGACGGTGAATTGGATTCACCGGTCTATTTCGTGATGAACCCGGATTCTCTATCCGCGATACTCCCACGCAGTCTGCATGAACGTCAGGTAGTTCTCCGCCAGCCGCTCCGAGATGCTCTCCTCATACGGCCCGGCGGAGGGCGAGAGGATCAACCGCTTGCCCCGGCACTCGTCCAGCACGGCGAGCACGGCCTGGCGCATCTCGGCCGGGGTCAGCGCGCGGAAGTCATCGTACTGGATGTTGCCGATCAGCGCAATTTTGTCGCCAACGATCTCGAACGCCTCGGTGAAGGTGCAGTTGCCGATGGGCGGCGCCTCGATGGTGTGCAGGCCGTCCGGCCCCATCTCCAGGAAGTCGGGCAGGATCAGCTTGATCTGGCCGTGGTAGTGTTGGATCACTTTGCAGCCGTGGCTGTGGATCAGCTCGATCAGCTCGCGGGCGTAGGGCACGATCCAGCGGCGGAAGGTCGTCCGGCTGACGAGCGGCGGGCTGGCGAGCTCGCTGCCGACCAGGAAGTACACATCGGCCAGCTTGCGCTCCAGGAAGTAGCGGTAGACGAGCCGCTTCTGCACCATCACCCGGTCGAACCAATCCACGATCAAGTTGGAGTGCGTCAGCGACCAGATCGCGTATTCCTCCAGCTTCGACACGCCGTACAGCGCGCCGACCGGTTCCCCCAGGTCGAGCATCATCGCGCCGTATTCCTCCGGGAACTCGGCGCGCTCCTGGAGGTAGTTCGGGAGTTGGGCGTCGAGCTGGGCGGTGATGGCGGCCCCATCGGTGTTCAGCGGCAACGCGCAGTAGAACTCCAGATCGTCGGCCGAGCAGAGCAGCCGCTTGACGGTCGTGCCCCAACGCCCGCGCCGCGTCTCGGCGGTGAGGCGGCGCCCCCGGTATTCCAGGCTGTCGCGCTCGACCTGCTCGTCATCTTCGGTCACGCGCTCGCGCCACTGTTTGACCTCTGGCCCGAAGAGCGACACGCGCGGGTTGCGCCGGTCGAGCATGATCGCGTATTGCTTGGACGCCTCGAACACGGGGCGATACGATGGCTCATTCCGCACGTCACCGTAGTAGCTGGTGCGATGATACGGGAAAAGCAGCCAGATGGGGATGCGGTCGGTCGGCTCGCGGTTGAGGACGGCGAAGAGGCGTTCACGGGCATTCATAACGACTCCCAAGACCTGAGAGGTTTCTAAAACCAGTCAGGTCTGCACTCGTCAGGTATACATGAACTGCGCGCTGGCCATGCACGAGGCGTTGGGCGTGATGCGAACCCAGTGCGCGCTGAAGCCGGTGGGGAAGACATGGTAGCCGTAGCCGCGCTTGCCGACCTTGATCTTGTCGTAAACGCACCATGTTCCGTTCCCCAGGAAGTCCACTTCCACGGTGAAGGCGACCTTCTCCGCGGCGTTATGACGCAGATGCAGCACCTTGTGCTCGAAGCCGGTCATCAAGAAGGGGTCCGAGGGACGGCCTGCCTTCACCTCCGCCTCCCACCACGGCCCGCCCCAGCCCTGCGGCTTGCCGAAACCCCACAGATCGTCCGACTTGCCGAACCAGAGCCCGGCCTGCGGCTGCCCCACGAACGGGTTGCTGTCGCCGATGGGAGTGGTTTGGTTTCCCGCCAGCACCAATAGCCCACGCCACGAGCAGAAATCGCCGATGATGCGCAGGTGGGTGCTGACCGGCCGGATGCCCCACACCTTGCCGCCGTATTGCATGGCCGGCAGCTCATAGAACATGCCTGCGCAGTCCATCAGCCACCGCTCAGACTCGATCTCACGGATGCGCGGCCATTCGGTGGTCCACGAGTGATCCTGGGTGTGCGTGGCTTTCGGCAGGCGGTATTTGTCCCACTTGCCGGCCAGACACACGCGCAGGATCGCTGAGGCGTTGTCTGCGCCCATCGCCAGCACCCCAGGGCCGATCTCGGATGCGCTGGCGGTCACCGCGTTGAACTGGCACGTCTCGATGATGCGCCATTCGCGGCCATCCCACTCGGCCAGCCGGCCTTGCGACGGTCTGCCCAACGCATCCACTTCGGTGTACGTGTTGTTGGCGACGACGAGCCGGCCCTGGCCGGTGCAGGCGTCCTTGAAGTGCAGGTGACGCACGTGCTGCAGACCCAGCTCCTGGCGCAGGTCGAAGAGCTGGCGCGCCTCCAGCGTGCGCAAATCCACCTCGAACAGCAGCGCCTCCATCGTCAGGAAATAGACCTTGTTCTCCGGTTCCTCCAGGTGGGTGGCGGTAGCCGTCAGCCGATAGGGCACAAGCGGCTCGACCGTGCGGACGTTGCCCTCGATGTCAATCAAGTGCGGCCCCATGATGAGTTGGTTCGTGGCACTATGGATGATGCGGTTGGCATAGGTCCCCACGACACTGGCAGGATGCTTGGTCAGCCGCATGTCGCCGTCCAGGGTGAAGAGGCCGGTACCGGCGCCGCTGCGCGCGCCGCTGGACGGATAAGTGATGAGCCAGAGGCGATCGGCCCAGGGCATTAGTGCGCCCACGCCCGTCTCGGTGCGCGGGATATGGCCTGCCACGAGCGCGAGCTGGGGGAAGACGCCGTGGATGTTGATAGGGTGCTGACAGCAGTTATGTTCGCATTCGGACACGGTTTTTATCCTTTCAGACCGGTGAGCGTGACGCCCTGGATGAAGTAGCGTTGGAAGACGGCGAAGACGATGAGCATGGGCAGCACCATCATCACCGTGGCCGCCATCATCTGGTTGATGATCGAGCCCTGCCCTGGCAAGCCGCGGAACATGTGGAGCGAAAGGGCCATGGTGTGCAGCTTCTCGTTGTTCAGGTAGATCAACGGCCCCATGAAGTCGTTCCATGCGCCCTGGAACGAGAAGATGGCGACGACGATGATGGCGGGGCCAGAGAGGGGGAGCATGATGCGCGCCCAGATGTTCAGCTCGCCGGCGCCGTCAATGCGCGCCGCGTCTATCAGTTCCTCCGGGATGGTCATGAAGAACTGGCGCAGGAGGAAGATGTAAAAAGCGCCGCCAAAGAAGGCTGGCACGGTCAGCGGCAGGAACGTGTTGACCCACTGAATCTTGCTGAACAGGATATAGAGCGGCACCATGGTCACGACGCCTGGCAGCATCATGGTGCTCATCAGGACGATGAACAGGAAGTTGCGGCCGGGGAAGCGCAGCCGTGCGAAGCCATAGGCCACCAGCGTGCACGAAAGCAGCTCGCCTATCATGACGGCGGAGGTGACGATGGCCGTGTTGCGAAAGCTCCGGGCGAAATTCCAGAACTTAAGGGCCTTGATGTAGTTGTCGAACTGCACCGGATTCGGGATCCACTCTGGCGGAAAAGAGGTGGCCTGTTTCAGTGTCATCAGGGAGGTCAGGAACAGCCAGGCCAACGGAATCAAGAAGAGCAGGCTTAACGCCGTCAGGGTGATGTAAGCCAGCGTGTTGCCGATGCGCCGTCGCCATGTCTTCCCCAGGATGCCGGCGCGCGTGCGCGGCGCGGAGATAGTGCTCATCTTTCCTCCCCATCAATGGCCGTAGAAGACCCAACGTTCCGACGAGCGAAGCGTCAACAGCGTAAAGATCATGATGATCACGAAGAGCACCCAGGCCAGCGCCGAAGCGTAGCCCATCTCGAAGAAGCGGAAGGCATGATCGTACAGGTAGAGCATGTAGAAGCGCGTCGAGTTGAGCGGGCCGCCGCCGGTCATGATGAATGCCTGAGTGAAGACCTGGAAAGTGCCAATGATGTTCATGATCAGATTAAAAAAGATGGTCGGCGTCATCATCGGGATCGTGACGTGGATCAGCCGATGCCAGGCGTTGGCGCCGTCCAGCTCGGCCGCCTCGTAGAGGTGCTGCGGAATCCCCTGCAGGCCGGCCAGGAAGATCACCATGTTGCCGCCCACCCACCAAAGGCTCATCAGAAAGAGCGCCGGCTTCGACCAGGTGGGACTGGTGAGCCAGGGCAGCGGCTCGATGCCGAGCAGCGAGAGGGCATAATTGATCATCCCGAAGTTGGGGTTAAGCAGGAAGAGCCAGAGGATCGTCGTGGCGACGATCGGGGTGACGGTCGGCATGTAGAAGAACGTGCGCCACGCGGCCAGGCCCCGCACCTTGGTGTTGAGCAGCAAGGCCAGCAGGAATCCCAGGACGATGCGAGTGGGTACCACGAAGACCACGTACCAGGCCGTGTTATAGAGCGATGTCCAGAAGAGGGGCTCGCGCGTGAACGCGCGGATGTAGTTCTTCAGCCCCACCCATTCACCCGCGCGCAGAATGGTGTAGTCGGTAAGGCTCAGATACATGGAAGCCAGGAAGGGGCCGAGGGTGAAGAACAGAAACCCCAACACCCAGGGCGAGATGAAGAGATACCCCAGGATGGCCTCTCGCCGGCGCAGCGGAGACAGGCCCCGATGCGGAACCCTGGCGACCGCCTGGGTTGTCACGCTAGACAACATAGAGTACTCCTTGGTCGCCGCTGCGGCGCCTGTCCTGAAAATCAACGCAAAGACGCAAAGACGCCAGGAAAACCATATATCAAAGGCCGATCGCCGACCGACGACGTCTGACCCCGTCTGCTGTGGCCGGTCTGCGACCGAGCCACCTCGTACCCCCAGCGGGCGGCGCCTGTCCCGAAAATTGCCCCGCCAGTCATTGCGAGCGCATCCTTCGACAAGCTCAGGACATGGTTTGCGAAGCAATCTCCCCGTCAACGTAGGAGATTGCTTCGTCCTGAACGATGCTGGCGCAATCGCACACTACGCTCCTCGCAATGACATTCTCATCTGCCGTGGCGGCGCGGCCGGCATGAACGACTGTCCCGAAAATGGCCCGGCTGGCCTCACGCAAAGGCGCAAAGGGCGCAAAGGACCGTTGAGTTCTTCGGGCCGCCCCTGCGTCTTGGCGTCTTTGCGTGAGCTTCTCAGCCTCAACCTTAACCTCAGCCTACACTCGTCGTTCCTACGCCTTCTTCTTCGCCCAATACGCGTCGAGCAGCTTTTGACACTCGGCCTCGCCCCACTTCAGCCCCTCTTCCGGCGTCTTGCGACCAAAGAGGACTTCCTCCTGCATCTGGCTCATGATCTGCTCGATCTTGGGTTGCACCGGCGTGATCGGAATCCAGATGTCTTGGGCCATGATGTCGGTGATGTTCTTGAAGTAGGGGTTGCCCTCGGCGGTCTTGGGGTCTTCATTGCACGACTTCAAGGGCGAGGGGCGCTTCTGCTCCTGCATGAACCAGCACGCGGCCTCTTTGTCCACACACAGCCACTTGGTCAACAGCCAGGCCGCCCGGGTCTCCTTGACTCCGCGGGGGATCACGTAACCCCAACCGCCGTAGGCCGCGCCCTGCGACTTGCCTTTCGGCCCGTGCGGGATGAGGCTAACGCCGAGGTTCGGAACCATGTCCGGCGCAAAGTCCTTGATCTTGAAGAACTCCCACGAGCCGTTGATCATCATGGCCTCGAACAGATTGTAGAATGGCCCGTTCTGCCACTCGCCGGTCTGGGAGTAGAATGCCCGCACCTCCTCGATGCCCACGGTCACGTTCTTGACGTAGTCGGCGACCCACTTCATCGTCTCGAGGCCTTCGGGCGTGTTGATCGTGATCTTCTTCAGATCGTCGGTCACATACTTGCCGCCGTTGGTGTAGAGCCAAATGACGAACCAGCCGATGCCGCCCTGGACCGCTGTGACGTTCACGCCGACCTTCTTGAGCTTTTTGCCGTCCTTGATGGTCAGCTTCTGGGAGACTTCGGTCAGCTCAGCCCACGTGGTGGGGACCTTGTTGGGATCGAGGCCGGCCTGCTTCAGCCAGGCCTTGTTGGTCCACAAGATGTTGAGCGCGCCGCCGGTTGGGAGCGGCAAGATATAGGTCTTGCCGTTGTACTGAGAGCCGCGCGCCTCGGCCGGGTAGAACAGATCCAGGCCCACGCTGTCTTGCTTCATGAAGTCGTCCAACGCCAGGAGGGCGTTGTCCTCTACGAACGCCGGGAGGTCTTGCCGGCCGAGCATGCTGACGTCGGGTGGGTTGCCGGCCGCCACACCGGTCAGGATCTTCTCCAGGCGCTGCTCCCACGGCTGGAGGGTCATCTCGACGGTGATCCAGGGGTTCTTCGCCTGGAAGCGCTTGACCATGTCCTCCATCAGCGGGACGCGGTTGCCGCCCCAGTGATGCCAGAAGCGAATCGTGGCTGGCTTCTGTTCTGCGGGCTTCGGCGCAGCCGGCGCTGGCGCCTTGGTCGCTTCGGCCGGGGCCGGCGTAGCCGGCGGCTGAGCGCAGGCCGCCAGCGCGGCGCCTGCACCGGCCAGACTGGACAGTCGCAGGAAATCACGCCGCGACAGCCTTCCGTTGTTGCGAGTTGCCGTTGACATGTTGCTTCCTCCTTGAGAACTGAATGGGGATGGATCGATTGACGAAGGGTCTTTTTAACTTCGTGCCGTACCGGGAAGGCGCTGAGTTAAGCCGATTCCCTGACGATCAATTGCGTCGGCAGAGAGATACACCAGGCCTCGCCGTCGGGCCTGCCGATCAGCATGACAAGCCGCCGGGCCGCGACTGCCCCGATCTTTTGCATATCGGTGCGCACGGTGGTCAGCGGCGGATCGGTGAACCGCGCGATCTCGTAATCCATGAAACCGACCACGGCCAGGTCGTCAGGCACGCGGCGGCCGCTCTCTTTGATGGCCCGTAGGCCGCCAAGGGCCATGTGGTCGGCTGCATAGAGGATGGCGTCGAGATCGGTCGCTTGCGTCAGCAATCGCTGCGTGCCGATATAGCCATCCTCCGGGTCGAAGTCTGACGTGTTGACGACCTGACCTTGTTCAAACGGCAGGTCTTGCATAGCCAACGCGTAGCGGTAGCCGCGGAACTTCTCCTCGCTGGTGGATGTGACGGGCGAGCCGTTGACCAGGCCGATGCGCCGCCGGCCGGTCTTGGCCAGGTGCCGCACGGCAGAATCCGCGCCGCGCGCATACTCGAACGTGGCGCAGTTGATGGCGAAGGGATACACCGGTGCGGCCGCCACGACAAAGGGGACCCCGGCCGCCTGCAAGCCGCGGATGAAGTCGCGGTTCACAACCCCGCCCGAGATCAGCAGACCTGCTACGCCTGGCTCGTGCGCATAGAGCAAGGCCTGATCTGGCGACATGCAGGTGTGCTGCAGACGCAGGGTCAACTCGTGCTCGGCCAACACCGGCTGCGAGCCGGCCGCCAGCAGCCTCTCCAGCTCGCCGCCAATGATGGCGCCATCCGCGCAGTTGTCCACAGGGCTGCGCGTCAACAGGAGCGCCACACGGTTTACAGCCGGCGCGCGGCGTTGCTCATCCACCGCGTACTTGAGCTCGCGCGCTGCATCCATCACTGCTGTACGGGTTACATCATCCACGAAGGGGTAGTTGTTCAGCACACGCGAGACAGTAGAGGGAGAGACGTTAGCTCGTTGGGCGATATCCCGCAAGGTCACGCGCATGGTGTCCACCTGGAACGATGGGAGACGAGAGATAGAGACGAGAAACGTGAAGTGCGAATGCGCAGCATACGCGCGCTCACGACGCCAGTATCGCGCTGTTTCTGCAACACGTCAAGGGCTCTCTGCAATCTTGCAATAGACTTGCAAATGGCCTTCTGTCCGCGGCCAGAGGCTGCAAAAACCCCGCTCCGACAGACACGGACGGCGTCGCCGGCTTTCGACTCCCTCTTCGGCCTCCCTGTGCTTCGCTCAGAGTCTACTCAGCGTCTGTTCTGAAAACAGGACGCCCACTGCCTTGGTTTCGAGGCTTCAGCCGGTTTCTGCCGCCGACCACCAAACCGGCTAATCCCAAAGGAGGCTTCGCACCGCCTCGAATCCAGCTCGCCTGTTTTTCATGCACCGTCCCACAGGGAGGCTTCGCACTGGCGCCGCGGCCGGCATGGGCAACTGGCCCGGAAATCGTGGGAACGTAGCGCAAGATGGCATCCTGCGCTACGTTTCCATGTCGCTCAGACGAGCTGCCCATCCCGGCGCAGCATCTCCCGCAGCCCCGTCACATCCACCGCCGCGGGCGCGATGCCTTGCTTGACCGCCAGCGCCGCGGCCGTCCCCGCGGCCTGGCCGAGCGCCACGCACGTGCCCATCACTCGCGAGCCGGCCATCCCCTCGTGCGTCGCCGAGATGCAGCGGCCCGACGAGAGCAGGTTCGGCGCGCCCACCGACAGCAGGCAGCGGTAGGGGATGTCGTACCAATCGCCCGCCGGCGGGTAAAGCTCCTCGTAGCTGCGCATTCGCTCGTATTCGGCGGCGAAGAAGGGGCAGTCGGTCCCTTTGGGGCATTCCTTCCGGCACAGATGCACCGGGTAGGTGTTGCCGAGCGGGCAATGGATGTCAATCCACCACGAGCCGCGGGCGATGGCGTCGGGATATTTCCGGCCCAGGTGGATGTCGTCGCCGTTCAGCGCGTAGGGGCCGACGATCTGCCGGCTCTCGCGCGGACCGACCTGCGGCGAAAGCTGCTGCACATAGCAGTTCTCGAAGCCGGGCACGCTCGTCCGCAGGAAGCGCACCAGTGTCCAGACGTCGCGGCGGATGCTCAGCTCGGCCCGCGTCATGTCGGCCGCGTTGTCCGAATCGCCGCCGAAGCGGGTCATGTTGGCCGAGGTGTGATCGAGCTGGTTGTCGTTGCGGTTCAGGAAGCCGGGGTTGTAGAAGCTCAGCCGGCCGGCCGCCATCTCCGCCTGGACGCGCGCCGCGATCTCCTTCTTGCGCGCCTCATCGGGATGGGCGAAGCCAGCCAGGTGGATGAACGACCCCATGGACTCTGGCCGGCCGTCCCAGGCGCGGCCGTGCGTCGTCGGCGCGCCCGCGCGGAACGCCACATCCGCGTCGCCGGTCGCGTCCACGAACACCTTGCCGCCGACGGCCTGCCGGCCCGACTTGTTCTCGACCAGCACGGCCGCGATCTCGTCGCCATCCCTTGCAACGTCGGCGATGTAGGAGTGCAACAGCAGCTCAACTCCCGCCTCCTGGCACATCTCGTCCAGGACGATCTTCAGGCACTCGGCGTCGAAGTTGATGCCCCAGACCTTGAGGGTCTCTTCCCAGCGGGGCGCGCCGCCGAGCGCGTGCATCCGCTCGGTGATCTCGCGCAGGATCCCCTCGACGATGGCGAAATCGGCCGCGTGCGCCTTGTGCGCCAGGATCGGCGCGACTAGCCCCGCGGTCGCCAGGCCGCCCATGAAGCCGTAGCGTTCGATCAGGACGACCCTGGCGCCGTGGCGCGCGGCCGCGATGGCCGCCGGGACTCCGCCCGGCCCGCCGCCGCAGACGACGACGTCGGCTTCGGTGACGATGGGGATTTCGCGAGCCGGTTCGGTGATGGTGCGTGATTTGGACATAGCATGCTCCTATTGGAATGGCGGCCATACGGGCCGCGGGACAAACTCGGTGACTGGAAGTCACCGTCTGAAGGCGAAAAGCGGCCTCAGCCACTGGATGCTCAGCCCCTGAGGGGGCTTCTCATCTTGAGCCCGGGAATCCCATTCCCTGCACGCGAGTGCGCATTCGGCAGATACGCGCCCAACTCCTGCAACCTGGCCTGTAACTCCCTGACATCCAGGCTGTGGACAGAAACATCACGATCGGCCGAGAGCGCGGCCGCGACCCCCGCGGCCTGGCCCGTGATGAAGCAGCCCGGCATCACGCGAATCGAGCCCTGGATGGCGCGGTCGCAACTGACGCAACGCCCGGCCACCAGCACGTTGTCGAGTCCGGCCGGGGTGAGAATGCGATAGGGAATGCCGTAGTTCTCTCCCTTACCGTAGCGCAGCCGTACCCGGAACTCGTCCTCGAACTGCGCATAGAGCGCCTTGTCGGGCCGGTGCGGATGGATGTCCACCGGGTAGTTGAAGCGGCCGATTTCATCCTCGAAGACCGCCTGCCGTCTGAAATCCTCCACATTCAACACGTAGTCGCCCGCGATGCGCCGGGTTTCACGCACACCCAACAGCGAACCGGTCGCGACGAGCGCCATCCGGTCGAATCCATCGAGATAGCGACCGTAGTAGCGTTTATACTCCGCCATCCCCCGGCGACCCCAGAGCAGCGCCCGCGTCACCGATCGCTCATCCGTCGCGTCCACATCGAAGGTATGCACCAGGTTGCCGGAGCCGAGCCGCTCGCCGATGCGGAAGATGCCGGGCAGGTGGCGGTCGTGTTGGGTGAAAATCCCCGCGGCGAACGCCTCCTCCAAGAAAGCATCCTGCCGGACGGGATTGGCCTCAGCCGCGTCCCAGTCAATGTCGGCCCACAAGCTGCACAACGAGCCGGGCATCAGATGGCCGTCCGCGTCCCCCTTCTCGAACGCCGCGCCCGCCCAGGCGGCCAGATCGCCGTCGCCGGTGGCGTCCACAAAGATCTTCGCATTGATCGCGAAGATGCCACTCTTGGTCGCGCAGAGAGCGTGCTCGACATGCCCACCCTCCGCTTCCACCGCGATGAGCTGCGTGTGAAACGCGAAGTCCGCAGCCGACTCAACCATCAGGTCATCGTAGACGCGCTTGAGCGCCTCAGGGTCAATGCCGACCGCGGCGTGCGGATCGTCGAGGTAGAGCGCCGGGGTATAAGCCTTCAGCCGGCGGTAGATCTCTTCGCCGATGCCGGCCGCCAGGAAGTTGACCCCATCGCCGAAGTGCAGCAGGACGGGAACGAGCGCGGCCGTGCCCATCCCGCCGAAGCAGGAGTGCCCCTCGGCCAGGAAGACGCGCGCACCTCCGCGTGCAGCCGCCAGCGCCGCGGCCACGCCGGCCGGCCCGCCGCCCGCGACGAAGACATCCACCTCATGGCGCATGGGGATAGATCGGGTGAAAGAGAGCGTGGTCATCATCCACTCCAGCCTTGCGTTCGGTCATCCACCTCTGCGGGCGCGCCGTCGCTGAGCTTGTCGAAGCGACGCGCCCTTCGACAAGCTCAGGGCGCGTCCCCCTTGTCTACTTGTTTCCTTGTGTACTTGCTTCCCCCTCTACTCACCTGCCGCGTCGTCCCCTTCGACAAGCTCAGGGCGCGTACTCACCGTACTCCCGGCACACCTCGCAGGCGTACCGATACGACCGGTAGTCCACGGTCGGCGGCACAGAGTGATCGCTGCCCCAGATGAAGCGGCCGCCGCGTTCCTTCATGCCCGTAACCAGCCGGATCACCTCCCGCTTGATCTCCGCCAGGTCGCCGGTCTCCAGGATGCGGACATCCATGCCGCCGATGAAGGCCAGCCGGTCGCCGTACTGCTCGGCCAGCGCCAGCGGATCCATGCCCGCCTTGCGCTCCAGCGGGTTGAGGATGTCGAACCCGGCTTCGAGCAGCAGCGGGATGGCCGCCCGCGCATCCCCGCAGACGTGCAACTCCACGGGCAGGCCGTAGCCGTGGAGGAAGTCCACGATCTCCCGGTAGAACGGCAGATACATCGTCCGCATCGTCTTGGGCGAGGCGAACAAGCCCCCGCGGTAAGCGAAGTCGTCAATTAGCCGCACGCCATCCGGGATGCCGGCTTCGTCCAAGAGCAGCTTCCAGTGGGCCAGGTAGAAATCGGTGTAGACGCGATTGATGTCGAGGATCCAGTCGGGGTCGAGGACGAGCGCCTGCCAAAAGTCCACATCGCCCATGAAGCCGGATGCCAGTTGGAAGAGCAGCCCGGCCTGGAAGTAGGCGTAAAGCCCCTGGCTATGGCGCTGGGCCAGGCCCTGCCGAGCGCCTTCGATGTTCACCCGCGCCCGATCCAGATGGAGGAGGTGCGGTCGGTAGTCGCGCTCCCAGATCGCCCGGCTGGTCATGCGATGATCCACGTGCTCGCGCGCGCCGGCGCGATGCTTCCACGCCTTGACCGCCGCGCCCGCGCCGTTGCGCGTGATGATCCACTCGTCGGTCTCCGCGATCACCTCCGAGTAGCCGCGAATCGGCTGCGAATCGAGCAGGAAGGCCGGGCCGGCGCGGAAAAGGTCGAAGCCGAAGTGGGATACCCAGTCAACGGACTGGCTTCTGACCATGCCATCCTCCGTTACGACTTCCTCGGTCGGGTAGCCTTGCTCGAGCCAGGCCTGAATCGTCTCGGGCCAGATTTCGACCTCGCGCAAGCCCACACGGATGGGCTGGCGTTCAACCAGCAAGGCGCGGATGATGTCGCGAGATGTGGGCATGGGATGAGTCCTGGATCGCCGAATGAATTCGGCGCTGAGAAGCCACACCCGTTGAAACGGGTGTCGAGCCGCGCTGCTGGTCAACCCGTTTCAACGGGTTTTTCGTATCAGCATCGGTTTCAACCGATGCCATCATCGCGGCGTGATGGCCGCGTACTCTGGCCACGCCAGCTCGAAGCCCAGCGTGTTGACCAGCATCGCCTGGAAATCGGCTAGATGCGTCGCGTCGCCGCGCACCTGGCGCGGGGCCAGCCCTTTTGCCAGGCAGTAGGCCGCCAGCGCGCCGGCCGCCTCGCCGATGTTCCATTCGACCGGGTGCAACCGGTAGCAGCCGTTGGTGATGTGCGTCACGCCCAGGTTCTTGCACGCCGGCAGCAGGTTCTCGACGCGCACCGGGATCAACGCGCCGAGCGGGATCTGGAACGGGTAGTTCGAGATGTCAATGTAGTTGCGCACGCCGGTGCTAACGTGCAAGTCAATCCGGTAGCTGCCGACGCCCACGCTGTCGGGGAAGATCGCTGCGCCCACCAGTTTGCCGCGTTGCTCCAGGCCGACGTGCTGCTCCAGCACCGTGAATTCGGCGCGAATGCGCCGGCTCTCCCGGATGTAGACGTACTTCGCCAGGCCGTCGGCCGTGCCCACGATGTCGTGACGTAGCCGCAGGCCGGGGTAGCCGATCCCGCCATCGTGTCGCGGGGCCTCGGTCTGCATCCAATAGAGCAGCGACAGGCTCAGGTTTTTGCCGCCCGCCACGTGTCGCGCGGCCTCCTCCCGGCTCACCCCCACCAATGGCCCGGTCCAGTAGTCGTTGTGCGGCCAGTTCACCAGGGTGATGTCGCTGGGGTAGAACCCGTCGGGGTAGTACTCTTTGCACAGGATGCGGCGGTAGAGCCAGAAGGAGCTGACCGGCCGGCCGCTGGCGAGCGGTTTGGCGTGGAAGACGCCCCGGTCGCGCGGTTCCAGGGTGATCGGATCCACGTCGCGCCAGCCCAATTGCGGGCCGGGCCAGAACGGCGCCTGATATTTGCGCCAGGTCTCGTAGTCGGGCGGCCTCGCGATGGTGTGATCCTCGCCGGGCAGGTAGTCCATGGCGAAGCACGCGGTGAACGACTGCTGATCCAGCGGGTCGGCCGCGCCGGGCAGCGCGTGCAGCTCGCCGGTCTGCGCCTGGCTCTCCGAGCCGATGACGTGCTCGACGCGGGCCAGCTCCAGCAGGTCGCCCAGCTCGGTCGCGTCGAGGATGTAGGCCGCGCTGATGGTCGTCTCCTGGCCGGTCTCTTCGTCCAGCAGCCGCACGGCCCGCACCCGGTCGCCGTCCGTCTCGCAGCCGACCGCCCGATGGCGCAGCAGCACCTCCAACTGCCGGCCTGAGCGGTAGGGCGCCAGCATCTCCTCCAGCACGGCCAGCGCAACGCGCGGCTCGTGGCACAGCCGGCTGACGTTGCCGTTGCCGGGGTTCAGCAGCATCCGCTCCCGGAGCTCCTGGCGCAGCGGATAGTTGCGCCGGTAGTAGTCGCGGATGCCCTGGCGCAGGCGACGGTAGGAGTTGGTGCAGCCAGTCGTCTCGATCCACGGATGTTCGTCGGGCGGCACAGCCTGCTGCGTGAGCTGCCCGCCGATCCAGTCGGTCTCTTCGGTCAGGATGACGCGCTGGCCCAGGCGCAGCGCGGCCAACGCGCCGGCCACGCCGCCCAGCCCGCCGCCAACGATCAGGATGTCAGTCTGTTGTTCGGTCATCGTATCTCTTCCTCTTCCTGGTATTCCGTTTCTTCCGGCGCGTCCGTGTCGCTCTCGAAATCGAGCCGGTAACCATCCGGGTCAGCCAGGGAGACAACCCACATTCCGTTTCCGACGAACGGCCTGGCAGCCTGAATCCCGCGCGCCCTGGCCTCGCGATAGATCGCCAGGGCATCGTCGCAGATGAAGCAGATGGTGACGCCCACGCCTGCCTTGCCCGTGGGCGTCCAGGAATCGTGCCCCTCGCTGGCGAACTCTTGCAGCATCAGGGCCGCACCGCCGCGCTGCAGCCAGCACCAGCGCAGCCTGCCCTCCGGCGCCCAGCGATTGGTCATCTCGAAGCCGAGGCCCTCGACATAGTAGCGCACCGACGCTTCGATGTTGGCGACCGCGAAAAACGGCACGGCCTGTCTGATATTCGCGTCGGCTCTCGTTTCTGTCATCATCGCGCGCTCCACTATGCGCCTTCTCTGGTCGCCGCCAGTGCGGCATCCACCTGGCTGCGCAGCATTTCCGGCGCGCGCAAATCGGCCAGTTGCTCTCGCAGCGCCTGGCCCAGACGCGCACGCGCCATCTCCGCGGTCGCCGGGTCTTCGGCCAACGCCGGCCGCTCGTAATTGAGCAGCACAGGTCGCGCCCCGGCCCGCCAGCTCAGCGGCACGCCGAACTGCCACTCGCCGTCGTAGACATGCGCCGACTGGCCGTGTTGCCCAAAGATCGCATGAGCGCGCCACGGGGCCGCCGGATCGGCCAGCCGCGGCAACAGGCTGCGGCCATGGATGCCTGCAGGCGCCTGCGCGCCCATCGCATCCAGGATCGTCGGGCAAAGATCAATCGTCTGCGCCAGCGCGTTGTCGCGGCGGCCCTGGCCGTCGAGCCGGGGATCCCAGACGATCAGCGGAACGCGGGCGACCTCCGGGTAGAAGAGCGTGTCGGGGTCTTTGCCCACGCGGCCGTGCTCGCCCAACATGTGGCCGTGGTCGGATGTGATGGCGACCAGCGTGTTGTCGAGCAGCCCCAGGTAGTCGAGCTTCTCCAGGAAGAAACCCAGCCAGCGATCTACCATCGTCACTTCGCCCGCGTACAGCGCCCGCATGTGGCGCAGCTCGGCCGGCGACATGATGTCGGCCGGGCCGTAGGGCGGATAGCCGACCTCCTCGCCCCGGTAGCCCGGATCGTACAGCTCGGCGTAGTAGCGCGGGGGATCCCACGGCTCGTGCGGGTCGAAGCAGTCCACGACCAGACAGAAACCATCCTTGGTGTGGTTGCGCTCGGCCCAGTCGGCCGCGGCGCGGAAGACCTGGGGCGCAGAGTAATCCTCCTCGCGCTGGCGCTGCCGGGTGTTGCGCTGATGCTGTCGGAAGCTATCCATGAACTTGATCTTGGCCGGATCACACGGCAGTGGGACGTCCTCGATGGAATCTGTGCGCCACGGATCGTGCGCCTGGCCCCGGATGTGCTCCCAGCCGGTGAATGCCCGGTGATAGTTGCCGTTGTACGCACTCCCGCTGCGCGCCGCATGACCCGGCCGCGGCGCGCTCTGGATGAACATATGCACCTGGTCGCTGATCAGCATCGAGCGCCGGCCGGCCTGCTCCAGATAGATGGGGAACTCGATGTCGGCATCGCTCAGGCTCCGCCACGGCCCGTCCAAATAACTGTAGCAGCCGGTCCAGCAATCCTGCCGGTTGGGCATGCACGCAAACGACCCGACGATTGCGCGGTCGAATACCACCGACCGCGCGCCGAACGCATCCAGGTGCGGCGTCCTGATCCAGGGGTTGCCGTACAGCCCCAGGTGATCGCGGCGCAGCGTGTCCGCGATCACGATGACCGTGTTCTTGATCTCTCTTTCTCTCATCTCTATCTCTACCCCCGGATACCCGTGGTCGTCACCCCTTCGGTGATATGGCGTTGACCCCAGGCAAAGACCAGCAGCACCGGGATGACCATCACGACCGTCATCGCCATGACGATGTTCCATTCGGGCGGCCCGAACGCGTTGTTGGATTGGCCGGTGACCGCCAGCGCCAACGTCCAGTTGGCCTTGCGGCTGCCCACGTAGATGAGGGGCCACAGGTAATCGCCCCAGGCGTGCTGAAACGCGAAGATGCCGACGGTCGCCAGCACGGGCTTGGACAACGGCAAGATGATGCTGCGCCAGATGCCCAGCTCGGATGCGCCGTCCACACGCGCCGCATCGAAGAGGTCTTCGGGGATGCCGCGGAAGAACTGGCGATACAGGAAGATGAAGAACGCATCATGTCCCAACAACCGCGGCAGCATCAGCGGCCAGAAGGTGTTGATCAACCGCGCCTGGTCGAACATCAGATAGAGCGGGATGAGCCGCACGACATAGGGCAGCATCATCGTGCTGAGCACGACCAGAAACAGCGTGTCGCGACCCGGAAAGCGGATGCGCGCAAAGGCATAGCCGGCCAACGAGCAGGTGACGATGCCGCCAAACAAGGCAGCCCCCACTATCTTCAGTGAATTGCCCACATAGGAAAACATCGGCATTTCGCGGAAGATGCGGACGTAGTTCCACCAGGCGACTGGGTACGGGATCAACTCGATCTCGCTGAATGCAACGCGCTCAGGCGTCTTCAGCGAGGTCGAGACCATCCATGCCAGCGGGAACAAAAGGAGCAGCGCGCCGATCGTCAGGATGAGATAGCTGGCCAGCCTGCCGGTGCTTTGCACAGGAACAGTGTGCCCCCTCTGGTGTGACATGCGCTCAATCCCCGTCTCTGTCTCTCGTCTCTATCTCTCGCCTCTATCTCTCGTCTCTATCTCTCGTCTCTATCTCTCGCCTCTATCTCTCGTCTCTATCTCTCGCCTCTATCCCCTGATTCCCGTCATCGTCGTCCCTTCGACAATGTGGCGCTGACCCCAGGCGAAGACCAGCAGCACCGGGATGATCATGATCACCGCGTAGGCCATGAGCTGCTGCCAGAGCATCTCCCCCTCCAGCGAGCGCATCCCGTACAGCCCCAGCGCCATCGTCCAGTTGATCTTCTTGGCGCCCAGGTAGATGAGCGGGAACAGAAAGTCGTTCCAGGCATACTGGAACGAGAAGATGCCGACCGTGGCCAGCACCGGTTTGGAGAGCGGCAAGACGATGCGCGCCCAGATGCCGAGCTCTGACGAACCGTCCACGCGCGCCGCGTCGAACAGGTCTTCTGGGATGCCGCGGAAGAACTGGCGGTAGAGGAAGATGTAGAACGCATCGTGTCCCAGCACACGCGGGATGATCAACGGCCAGAAGGTGTTGATCATGCCTGCCTGGTCGAACATGATATAGAGCGGGATGAGGCGCACCACATACGGCAGCATCATCGTGCTAAGCACGATCACGAAGATCACATCGCGGGCCGGGAAGCGGATGCGTGCAAACGCGAAGCCGGCCAGCGAGCAGGTGACGATCCCGCCAAAAAGCGCCGGAATCAGGATTTTGAGAGTGTTGAGGAAGTAGGTCGGGATCGGATGCCTCTGGAACAGCTCAGGGTAGTTCCACCACGCGACCGGATCGGGAATCAGTTCGATGGCGGTCAGCGTGACCTTTTCGGCGATCTTGAGCGACGTGGAGACGGTCCAGGCCAGCGGGAAAAGCAGCAACAGCGCGCCGGCCGTGAGGATGATGTAGGTCAGCGACACCCTGACGAGTTTGAGCGGATAGGCGGCCATGGCAGTCATCATCAGGCCTCCTCATCGGCCGCCGCCGGTGTAGAACACCCAGCGGTCGGAGGTGCGCACCAAAATGATCGTGAAGATCAAGATGAAGATGAAGAGGATCAGCGACAATGCGGTCGCATAGCCCATCTTGAAGAAGCGGAACGCGTTGTTGTAGATGTGCACCATGTAGAACAGCCCAGAGTTCAGCGGCCCGCCGTCGGTTCCGAAAAAGATATAGGCTGGTGTAAACACCTGGAAGCTGCCGATGACGCCCACGACCAGGTTGAAGAAGATCACCGGCGTCATCAGCGGGATCGTCAGGTGGATCAGCTTGCGCCAGGCGCCGCCGCCGTCAATCTCCACCGCCTCGTAGAGCTCGCGCGGGATGTCCTGCAAGCCGGCCAGGAAGATGACCATCTGCGCGCCGAAACCCCACAGGCTGACGATGATGACCGCCGGCTTCACCCATTCGGGCCGCGAAAGCCAGCGGATCGGTTCGATCCCGACGACGCCGAGCAGCCGGTTCAGCGCGCCATAGTTGGTGTTCAGGATCCAGAGGAAGATGAGGGACGCGGCGACCGCCGGCACGAGCGACGGGACGTAGAACGCGGTGCGATAGACGCCCAATCCCCGCACCTTGCTGTTCAGGAGCAGGGCGATTGTGAAGGCGCACAGCAAGCTGAGGGGGACCGCGCCGAGGGCGTAGTAGAGGGTGTTCCCCGCGCTCTTAAGAAATCGGGGATCGGTGGTGAAGATGGTGGTATAGTTCTCCAGCCCAATCCATTTGGCCCGGCCGAGCGGCCCCACGGAGTAGTTGGTGGCGCTCAGATACAGATTCAGGATGAACGGGATCACATCGAACCAGAGGAAGGAGAGAAACCAGGGCAGGATGAAGAGGTATCCCACCACATAGCGGTGGCGGTAGCGAAAACGGGTCAGCCAGGTCACGCGCGGCGACTGGTCGGCGGTTGTAGCTGCGACAGCAGGAGCGAGGTCAGGCATGGTCAACTACCTCCTGTGGTTGATGCGAGCAGGCGATCGGATGTGCCAGGCGCTTGAAAAGCGCCTGGCACGCGTCTTCCTACGCGCCCTTCCAATACTTATCCAGGACAGCCTGGCCCTTGCTGGCTGCCTCGTCCAGGGCGGCCTTTGGCTTGGCCGTGGCCAACAGCGCCTTCTCCACGGCCTCCTTCATGAACGAACTGATCTCCGTCTGTACGGGCGTGATCGGCAGGCTCATGTCGGTCTCGAGCGCCTTCAGCACGATGTCCCAGTAGGGGTTGTTCTTCTTGTAGTCCGGGTTGGCGTTGCAACTGATCAGCGGCGCTGGCCGGTCTTGGGCGAACAAGAAGGCGCACACCCCCTTGTTGTTGGTGCTCAGGAACTCGACGAACTTGTAGGCCGCGTCCTGCTTCTCTTTGGCAATAGCCTTCGGAATCACCTGGCCCCAGGCGAAAGCCAGGCCGGTCTCGCCATGATGGGTTGCCTTGGCGTTCTTGCCGTTGTATGGCCGGAGCGCCACGCCCCAGCCGTTCTGCGGATCCTTGTGCTTGTCGGGTGCCTGTGTCTTCAGGTGGCTGAAAGCCGAGACGTTCACCCACCAGATGCCCAGCCGGTCTTTGTAGAAACGCCCGTCCGGCGCGGTGTCGTTGTTGCCGGTCCAGAAGTCAATGCAGTTGGACCAGCCGCCATGGTGCTTGTTGGTGAACTCCACCAGCCATTCGAGCGTCTCGACTGCCTCAGGTGTGTTGATGGTCAGCGTCCTGGCATCTTCGGTGGCCAGGTTGCCGTTGTTACAGACCAGCCAGTAGATGAGGGTGGTCGCTCCGGCAGCCGTTCCTCCGACCGGATCCACGCCCATGACTTCGATGGCGTTGCCCTTTTTCTTCAGGACCTTTGCCGCCACATCGTCCAGTTCCTGCCAGGTCTTGGGCGGCTTTTCGGGGTCGAGGCCGGCGGCCTTGAAGAGCGCCTTGCTGTAGATGTAGAGCGAGCTGTTGCCGCCGCCGGTGGGCATCGGCATGGTCCACAGCTTGCCGTTCCACCGCTGATTGTTGATTTCCCCAGGGTAGAAGAGCTTGTTCACATCAACCCCGGCCGCCTTGACGTAGTCGTCAATCGGGATGATCAGCCCTTCTTTGGCGTACTTGTAGGTCTCCACACGGGTGGACATCATGACGGCTGGCGGCGTGCTGGACGCCATGGCGGTCGCCGCCACCTGGTCACGGTTGTCCCAGGGGGTCTCCTGATTCGTTACCTCGATGTTGGGGTTTGCCGCCATGAAATCGGTGATGACCTGGTCCATCAGCGGCCGGCGCTGGGCGCCCCACCAGTTCATGAACTCGATCTTGACCTTCTTGGCGGCCGCGGGCGCGGCAGTTGGCGCGGGCGCGCCCGCGGCCGGCGGCTGAGTGGCGACCGGAGCGGGCTGCGGAGCGCAGGCAGCGAGGGCTGCGGAGCTCGTCGCGATCCCGGCCAGGCGCAGGAAGTCTCTACGGCTGAGCTTGCGGAACATGATCTTTCTCCTTTCGAGAGTAACAGGGGTTTGACCGAAACCGAAGCCACATTTGATCCATCTGGTAACGCTCATGCGCTGCCCTGCGGTTCACCTCCTTCCCACTGCCCCAGACCTGTCAGGTTTCAGCAACCTGACAGGTCTCGCGTCGTGTTGCCCACAACGAGCTGACACGGGAAACGGATCTGTTGCACGGCGTCCCTGGCTCGCATGCGGTCAACCAGCAGCCGGACGGCCGTCTCGCCCATCAGGTGACGGTTCAGGCACACCACCGTGGGCTTCATGCTGATCGGGAGATCCGCTTCGCCATCGGTGAGACTGACGACCGACAGATCGTCTGGAATCTTGATGCCCTCCGCAAGGAGCTGTCGCACCGCGTTCACGAAGGTAGCGATTTCGCTGCACACAAGCGCCGTGATCGCCGATTCTCGCACGGCTTGTAGGAACGCGTCGGGGCGCGCGAGCAGATCGCGATCCCACACGGCCAACTCCGCGCCCGCAACCTGGCGGAGCGCGTCGCGGCAGCCCTGCAACTTCTCAATCGAGGTCTCGGCGGGCGGCCCCATGCCCAGGAAGGCCAGCCGCCGATGGCCGAGTTCGATCAGGTGACGCGTGGCCTCGGCGCTGCCCCCGGTGTAGTCGCTGGCGACCCACGCGATCTGCTGGCCGGTCACCTCGCGCCGGCCGATGGACACGAACGGATACCCCTCTTCGGCCAGCATCCGCAGCTCCTCGCGATTGGTCTGGCTGCCCAACACGATCGCGCCATCGGCCCGGCGCAACTGGTTCACGCCATCGCAGTAGATCGTCCTGGGCTGGCAGCCGCGGCTGCGGGTGAAGAGCAGGAGATCGTAATCCTGCTTGCTGGCTTCACGCTCGATTCCCAACAGGTATGGGAAAAAGAAGTTCTCTCGTTCGTATGGAAAGCGCGCCTCATATGCAAAGACGCCAATCAAGCGGCTGGCGCCGCCTGCCAGCATTTGCGCGACAGGATTCGGCACATAACCGAGCTGCCGCACCGTGTCCATGACGCGGGCGCGCGTCTCCTCGCTGATCGGCACATTGCCGCTGCGCTTGTTCAGCACCATCGAGACGGTGCCGGATGAGACCCCGGCCAGGCGGGCGACATCGGCCAGGGTAGGGCGTGCACGTGGCATTGCGATTCGCCTTCCTCCTTTAGCTTGTCATTCGGGCGCCCTTTGCGAAGCAAGCTGCAGGATCTGGAAGAGATTGCTTCGGCCAAAGGATGGACCTGTCTGGAACCTCTCGATGCTGACGGTCTTGAGCCTTTAGGCGGTCTGGCGCTCGATCTACCAGACCGGCTAAAGCCCCGAATCCAGTCCCTCGCAAGTTCTTCTCAGGGCGCATTCCGCCCGCGGCATCGGGAACTCGCAATGACTGTTACCGTCGCGTCATCTGCCGGCTGAGCTGCGTCTGCGGCAGATACGCGCCCTGCTCGCGCAGCGCCTCGACCAGCGCGGCCGTGTCCAGGTCGCCCGCGGGCTGCCCGGTGCGCATGGCCTGCGTCGCGGCGGTCCCGACCGCCTGGCCCATCATCGCGGCCGCGGGCTGGACGCGGATCGAGCCATGCACCGGCACATCGCTGGAGTTACAGCGGCCCGCCACCCACAGGTTGTCCCAACCGGCCGGGACCAGGATGCTGTAGGGGATGCCGAAAAACTCCCCTTCGCCCAGCCGATACTTGTCTTTTTCCAGTAAGAATCGCTCGTATTCCTCGTGCGAGGTGTTATGGACGTGGATGTCCACGAACTTGTTGAAAACGCCGATCTGGTCGGGGAATTGACGGCGGGCCATGTAATCGTCGAGGGTCAGTTCGTACTCGCCCACAATGCGCCGCGACTCGCGCACACCCAGAAGGGACGCGGTGGTCACGTGCTCGATCTTCTCGCAGCCCGGCATGTATTTGCGGTAGAAGGCGGTATACTCCGCGGCCAGCTTGCGGCCCAGGATCATCGCGTCGGTCAGATCCTTGCCGCGCAGAGCGTTCACGCCGAAGATGTGCCCGGCGTTCAGATAGCCGACCTGGTCGCCGGCCTTCCACATGCCGGGCAGATGGCGGTCGGGCTGGGTGAACATCCCGTCGGCGATGGCTTTTTCGAGTAACTCCTGCTCATTCTTGAACTTGTCGGGGTGGCGCTTCTCCGCCCGCTCCCAGTCAATCCCCGCGTAGAGTGAGCAAAGGGTGGGCGGCATGGCGGCCGGCGTGTCGCGGCCTGGCTCGCGACACGCTGCACCGCACAAATCGGCCAGCACCGCGTCGCCGGTCGCATCCACGAAGGTCTTGGCCGCCACGAAGCGATAGCCCTCGATGTTCTGGATCACGACGCCGTTGACATGGCGCGCTGCTGCGTTCGCGTCCGCATCAATCACCCGCGTGAAGAGGCGGATTTCGACAGGGGCAGCCAGCGCCATCTCATCCAGCAGCAGCTTGAGACCCTCGGCGTTGAATGGCGTCCAGCGGTGATAGAACTTACGCCAGTAATCGGGCGTCACACCGGCCGGGATGAACCCGCGCGCCCACATCGTCTCGACCAGTTCGGCCATGAAGCCGCCGACGATCATCCGCTCGCCATTCGCCATCGGGTCGAAGGCCGTCACCAGCCCAGAAGTCGCCATGCCGCCCAGACAACCCATCGCCTCAACGAGCAGCACCCGTGCGCCCAGTCGGCCGGCGCAGACCGCCGCGGCGCAACCGGCCGGCCCCGCGCCGGCCACCACCAGGTCATAAGGTTCTTCCATGAGGATTTCGCGTTGCAGCGAATAGGTGGGCATGGCGCTCCTCGTTCTGGATTGTTGAGATGATCGCGGGTCATGAAGTACTAAAGCGCATTAGCTGAAGCGCTTCAATTGTACGGAGGATCGAGGGATTTGTCAAGTGCGGCGGGGAGGATGGTGGGGGCCGCACGACACGGATGCGGGAGCACGACACGGATGCGGGTACGGATGCCACGGATGACGCGGATGGCGCGGATGGCGCGGCAGACAAGGAGGCCGCTGTCAATGGGCAAGCGCTTGTCAAAGAACAACTTCCCGCTCTGGCCGGTCTCCGACCGAGCCTCCCCGCTCTGGCCGGTCTCCGACCGAGCCAGCTCGGTAACTTGTTTCTTGACGCGTCCTAAGCGACCAGCGCATAGACCCAGAGATCTCGCGACGCGTCTGCCTGACCTCCGATCAGCGTCGAACCAGCGGCAGGTAGGCTTTGTCCGCGCAGGCGACCGTCGTGACGGCGCGCGCTTCGTTGTTCGTCCGATCCGATTCCGCGCCGAATGCTGCGATGCGACCGATGTTGACCAGCGGCGTGTTGCAGGCCAGGCCAGAGCTGAGCGTCGCGGTGAAGGTGAGCGCGCCGGTCACACCTGCGTTGACTGCGCCTAGGTCCCACGTCAGCGGCGAGACAGATGTCATGCCTGCGGGCAACGTATCGCTGATGCGCACATTCGCGGCCGGCGCCAGGCCGACGTTGTTGTAGGTCAGCGTGTAGGTAATCGTTTGGCCCGGCCGGGCCGTGAGCGGTCCAGCCTTGACCAGCACCAGGTCCGGGCAAATGACCGTGGCGCTCGTCCGCGCCTCGTTGTTCATGACGTCTGACTCGGCGCTGTCGCTCGCGATGCTGACGACGTTGACCAACACCGCGCCGCACGCGGCGTTGGCGCTCACCGTGGCCGTCAGCGTCACGCTGCGGATCACACCCGATTCGAGCCGGCCGATCTCCCAGATCGGCGTCTGCTCCGTCGTCACGCCGGCTGGCAGGGCATCGCTGACCCGCACCCCCTCGGCGGCCGCGCGGCCCAGATTGGCGTAGGTGATGACATAGACGACGGCATCCCCCGGCCGCGCCGTCGCAGGGCCGAGCACCGTAATCTGTAGTTCCGCGTAGTCCAGCACGACCGTGCTCTGGGCAAATGGCCCCTGTTTGCCGTCCCTGTCTATCATCGCCACGCGCCAGTAGTAGTTCTTGCCCAGGTTGTACGTGCGCGTCGAGGTATAGCGCGTGTTGTTGGTGGTCACCGTCTCCATGATCGGCGAGAAGGTCCCAAAGAGGGAGACCTCCAGCTTGTATTTGGCCGCTCCCTCCGCGGGTTGCCAGATGAAGGTCGGCGTCTCGGCCAACGCGCTGCCATCGGCCGGGCTGACCAGGGCGGCCAGGGGGTATTGTTTGGTGAAGATGGCTGCGGGACTGAACGCGGCCACGCGGCCGCTGCCATCTATCACCGCCACGCGCCAGTAGTACATGCCGTCATCGTAGCCCTTCGTGGGGGTCCAGCACGCTTGCTCGGTGTCGGTTGTATCATACGCAGTTGAGAAGGTCGGTTCGCGGCTGACCTGCACCCGGTATTTCCAGGCGGCGAACACCGCCTCGCCTCCTGCCGAAGCGACCACAGGGGACCAGCAGAGGGTTGGCGCACGGGCCACGGTCCCGGCCGGCTCGTGGCTCAGGTTGGCCGGCTCGGGCGGCGTCAACACGAACGACTGGACCGCGCTCCAGGCGTTGATCACATTGCCTTTGCGCACCACGCGCACGCGCCAGTAGTAGCGGGCCTGGGCCAGGGTGTCGGTCGGCGTGTACGCGATGCGTGTGGTGCGGATGGAGACCGCTGGCGAGCCAAAGCCGGGGTCGTCGTCCACCTGAAGATCATACGATTCCGCGCCCTCGACCATATCCCAGGAGAAGGTGGGCGTGGCGAAGGTGACAGAAGTGCGCGGGTTCTGCGGGACGAAACCCTGCCGCTCGAAGCGCCAGCCCTGGCTCCACGCGCCCCGGTGGTTGCGCGATATCGAGATGGGGTCGTAGGCCGGCCGCACGCGCCAATAGTAGGTGTTGTCGCCCGTTAAGTCCCAGTCGCGGGTGTGGGAAGGCGGGCTGTAGATCGCCCTGTCGAGCCGCATGGTGTAGTCCCAGACCGGCTGCGTAAAGAGCGGATCGAGCGCCGCCTGAAACTGGTAGCCGCACCACGCGTTGAGGAAAACGCCGACCGGCAAATGCCAGAAGAAGGGCCCTACGCTGGGCCAGACGGTCGGGTCGCCAGTGGCATTGGTCGGCGGCGCGGCGAGGGTCAGCCGCTCCGAGACGCTGGTAAAGCGGCTCAGGGTCGTGACCTCGGCGCTGGCAGAGGGGGAGGTGTAAGCCACATTGGGATCAGAGGGGATCGTGTCTTGCGCGTGGCCGCCGGCTGCGCGTGCGCTGAAAAGCGCGACCGCTGCGCTGCCCGTCGTCTCGTCCATGCCGATCGCCGTGCTGGGCGTTTGCAGCTCCAGGTATTGGAGGGTCGAGCTGTAGTAGACCTTGCCGCCCACCTCCTCGAAGGTGACGGGCGCGGCCCATGTGTCGCCGGTGCGCCGATAGATCGCCACCTGGCTGGCGGTGAAGACGCCGTCGCTGCGCAGCACATAGATCGCGTATTCGGGCCGGTGCGCGGGGATCGTGGCGATGTTCAGGCCGCGGGCGTCGCCGGCCGTGTCGGCGCTTTCGGTGTGATCCAGGTCGAGATAGAGACCATAGGTCATGTCGTCGCCTGGATAGGCCCGCCAGCCGAAGAACCAATAGTCCTTTGCCTGCACCGCGTAGAGGTCGGTCAGATCGTAGTTGGGGTTGCTCATATCCCCCTGCGGATCGCTGGCGATCAGCCGGCGGTTGCCTGGGTCGCCGGCCGTGCGCGACTCCTGCCAATAGCTCTGGCCGGCGACCTGGAAGCGCCAGCCCGCGCTCCACTCCCCGGCCGCCGCGCCTGCCCGGCCGCGCACGCGCCAGTAGTAGGTTCCATAGGGCAATCGCACGGCCGGCGTGTGGACCGGATAGAACGTCGTCGCGGCATCCACCAGGAAACCGTCCGCAAAGCCCGGATCAGAGCTAATCTGCACGTCGTAGCTGGTCGCGTCGGCCAGCGGCAGCCATTCCAGGGCCGGCGTGGCCATGACATACTCAGATGCGTGAGCGGGCCGCAAGAAGGTGGGACTGGCGCCGACCGTCGGCGTCAGCCCGCGCGTGATGTCAATGCGCGTCCGCCATTTCTGGCTCCACTCGCCGGCGTAGCCGCCCCCGCGGCTCGTCAGCGGCCGCACGCGCCAGTAGTAGACCCCGCCCACAGTCGGCGTGAAGGGCGCCGCGGCGGTCGGCGCGGCGCTGAGGTTCTCGGTGTCCAGCGTCCAGTCCACCGATCCGAAGAGCGGGTCGTCGTCCACCTGGAGCCGATAGGCGGCCGCCTGGGTGTCGGAGAAGGCGAGCCGATGCCAGATGAAGACCGGCAAATTGACGGTGCGATCCTCGCGGGGGTTCAGCGCGGCGGTAGGCGCGTAGTAGTAGAGCGGGTAGACCAACTGCGGCGCCAGCGCCAGTGGGCTGTAGATGAACGACGATGTCGCGCTCGGCCGGCCCATCCCGCCGCTGCCGTCCACCGGCGTCACGCGCCAGAACCATGTGATGGGCCCCAGATACCGGTTCAGTTCCACGCGCATGGCGTGAAAGGGATTGGCTACATTAAATGTCCAGCCGCAGGTCGGCGAGGGCGGGAAGCTGTTGGCGCAGTTGATCTCCAGCCTGTAGGATGCCGCGGCCGGCACAGGAGTCCAACTGAACAGCGCGTCGCTCACGAACTGGTAGTTGTTGGTGGGCGTCAGGAGTTCCGGCTGGATGTACCACTGCTTGCGGAAGGTGCGTACCGCGCTCCAGTCGGCGATCGCGCCGCCCGCGTGCACGCGCACGCGCCAGTAGTAGTTGACGTCGTTCGGCAGCTCGCTGATGGGCGTGTAGGAGGTGTTGCGAGTGTCCACCGTGGTGACGCCGGCGTTGAAGGTCGGATCGGTCGAGTATTGTAGGCGATAGAACTGCGCGCCGCGCACAGCCGTCCAGCGAAAGGTTGGGGTGAAGGTCGGATAGGAATTGTCGGCCGGCTCCAACAGGGTCGGGATGTGGTTGTAGTTGGCCGTGAATGCGCGCACCGCGCTCGCGGCCCCTTCGCGGTTGCTGGGATCTACCGGCACGACGCGCCAGTAGTAGCTGCCATTGGAAAGTTTGGCGGCCGGCTGGTGGCTGGCGGTCAGCACCGTCTGGCTGTAGCGCGGCGCGCTGAAGCCATCTGGGCTGGAGGCGATCTGGAACTTGTAAGCGGCCGCGCCGATCACCGTCTGCCACGCAAAGGCCGGCTTGTCGTAGAAGTCCAGGGTTGCGCCGTCGTTCGGATAGACGAGCGCCACGGCGTTTTCGGGGCTGGCCCACTGTTTGGTGAAGGACATGATCGCACTGTAGGCGCTCGGCGGCGAAGGGGTATCCACGCGCACGCGCCAGTACCAGAGGCCATCCGTGAAGCTGAGCGCATCGGTGGGGGTAAAACGCGCGTTGCGGGTGGTCGCTTCGAAGCGGCTGGCGAACCCGATGTCCTGGCTGAACTGGATGCGATACTCGGCCGCGCCGACGACCGGCGACCAGGCGAACTCGGGAACCCCCAGGGGCGGGTAATTGGCGACCGTGGTCACCGCGGCGTCGGCCGGCGCCAGGGGGATGGGCGCATCCAGCGCATAGGCAGGCGGCCGCGCCGCGGGCGCGAACAGGCTGCCCAACACCAAGATGAAGGCCAGGAACGCCAGGCCGCGGCGGCGTTGCTGGCAGCGGCGCTTGTGCACGTGCGCCGCGGCAACCGCCAGGCGGCTGGCGGCCGATGAAGACCGGATACGTGCCATGATTCCTCTCGCGCGTAATGTGATGGACTCATGGTACAGCAAGCGCCGCGTATGTCAATGAGACGTTGTTCCTGGAAGACCGCAATCGGCGGCGGCTACAGAGGCCGCTCGTAGATCCGATACCGGCGATACATGCGCACGCCCAGCCCCACCAGGATGCGTTGGATGGCCTCGTTCTCCTCGCCGGTCAGCGAGAGATCCGCCTCGCGATAGCCTTTTGCCCACAGCGCACGCGCCACATGGACGACGAGCAGCGCCCCCAGCCCTCGCTCTTGGAATTCGGGCAGGGTAGTGAGGATCTTGAACGTGGCGCGGCTGAGGCGGCGGCTATGCCACCAGAGCTTCAGCGCGCCGAATGGCCACAATCGGCCGTTGACGTGGCGCAGCGCCTCGTTGAGATCGGGCAGCGCCAGCGCGAAGCCGGCCGGCTGACCGTTCACCTCTGCGATCAACGCCAGGTCGGGGTCGAGGAGCGGTCTGAAGCTGGCGGCGAAGTGACCGAACTCCGCCTCGGGAATCGGCGTGAAGTCCGGCAGATGGCGCAACGCCGCGTTGTAGAGGCCGCAGACCAGACGCACTTCCGCATCCCACTCGGCGATTGACACCGGACGGATGCGCGGGTTCAGGCGCTTGCGCGCATACTCGGCCACGCGCGCGACCTTGGGCGGGATAACGTCGTCAGCGCTGCGCGCATCGGCCGGCGCCTGCGCCAGCCAGGCCATCGACTCGAGATACTTGGTGAAGCCGGCGGCCTCCACCAACCGCACGTAGTAGGGCGGGGTGTGCGCCTCGAGCAGCGCCGGTCGCGTGTCATAGCCCTCGATCAGCAGCCCCAGCTCGTCTGCTGGGCTGGGGTTGTAGGGTCCGCGCATGAGCGTCATCCCGGCCGACCGCAGCCAATCCGCGGCCGTGTCGAACAGCAGCCGCGCCGCCGCTTGGTCGTCTACGCACTCGAAGAACCCGAAGGTTCCGATCGGTTGCCCCAGGCTGCGGTTGCGCGGCCGGTCGACGATCGCGGCGATCGTGCCGACGGGCTGGTCGTCGCGCTCGGCCAGCCACAGCGCCCGTTCGGCCTCTCGCCAGAACGGATTGGCCGCGGGATCGAGCCGGGCTTCCTGGCTGGCGATCAGCGGCGGGACCCAGTGCGGGTCGTTGCGGTAGATGCGCCATGGAAAGGTGACGAAGCGCCGGATGTCCCGGCGGCTGGCGACGGACCGGATGGTCAGGGTCATGCGGTCACTCCAGCAGCTTTTCCCACTGCAGCCAGCCGGGGAGCCGTTGATAGCCTAGCTTTTCATTCAGGCGCAGGATCGGCGGGTTGGCCGTGTCGTTGTGGCTGCGCGCCTCGCTGTAGCCACGCTCCCGGAGAAAACGGAAGGAGGTCAGTTTCAGCGCCATGGCCAGCCCCTGGCCGCGGTGTTCGCGCCGCACGCCGGTGGTCGAGGTGATCGCCGGGCCGTTCTTCAGCAGCTCGACCGAGGTCATGCCCACGTACTGACCCGCACGTTTGGCGATGAAGATGCCAGCCGGGTCGGCATCCGGGCTTTCTAAATGGAAGGAGCGGAAGTTCTCGTAGGTCTGTTCGAAACGCGCGCCGCCCGGCAGCGGCACGTCGCGCAGAATCGCGCAGTAGAGATCGTACAACTGGCGATCGGCGTCGGGCTGCCCGGCGCGTTCCGCAGCCAGGGTCGTGAGCTCGTAGTCAGCCGCGCGCGCCCGGTCGCAGGCGCCGACGAAGGGCGTCTCGTCGAAGGTGGTCAGGTCGAGCTTCGACTCGAAGCGCACGCCGAAACGGATATAGCCGCCGCGTTCGAGGAACCGCACCGTATGGGCGAAATCCTCTCGGCAACTCGTCCACAGCCGTGTGGCCCCCTGGGCGCGGCCGAACGGCTCCAACGCGGCCTGGAGCGCGGCGCCGATGCCACGGCGGCGCCACTGCGGGTGGACTTCTCCGTCGAGCCAGTAGACGCCGACTGTGTCGAGCCAGAATGGCCGCAGGCACGCCCCCGATGCCACAACCTGCCCGGCGTCCGTCTCTACCACATAGCGCAGCCGCGGGTTGTCCTTGGGATAGGTGCGCTCCCAGTGCTCGTACTGGGCGACAGTCGTTGGCTCATCGGGATAGATCAGCAGGGCGATTTCCACCAGCGCCGGGATGTCATCCCATCGGAAGTCGCGCAGGCGCCACCCTGGCGCATTCGTTTGCGCGTCCAATGATCTCCTCCGTTTCATGCTTTCGTGCTGCTCACGTCTTCACGCGATACCAATAGCGGTAGCACTCCCGGAACCCCAGCTTGTCATACAACCCCAGCGCGGCCGCGTTGTTGACCATCACCTGCAGGTAGGCGGTATGCGCGCCCTGTTTTTTGCCCCAGTTCAACAGTCCTGCCATGAGCTGCTGGCCGTATCCGCGGCGGCGATGGCGGCCATCGGTGACCACATCGAAGAAGCCGACCCCGCCTTCTTGAGCCACCGCAAAGCCGCACGCAACCGTCTCGCGATCCTGCCGGACCAGCGCGAAGCCTGCGGCGGGGACGATGGCGTGGAGGATCTGCTGCGCGGCCGGCCGGTGTTCGGGCGCCAGGCTGCTCATGCGGCAAAATGCGGCGAACCATTCTTCGGTAACCCCGGTCGTCAGCTCGATGCTGGGGTCGCGCGGTGGAGCCCAGTCGCGCAGGTCCAGGAGCTGGACGCTGGTCAGGGCGTCGAACGCATAGCCGGCCGCGGCCAGCACGTCGTCCAACTCAACAGGTTGGCTGGTCGCGGTCAGCTTGAAGATCACTTTCAGGCCCCGGTCGCGATAGATCCGTTCGCAGGCTGCGATCTTCTCGGCGAGCTCGATGGCAGAGGGATAGAGCGGGTTGATGGAGTTGGCGCGGCGGGTGTAGCCGCTGGCGAAGCGCAGGATCCAGCCGTCGTACAGAACGGTCTGCGGCGCAGGCCAGGCGTTCAGGGTCAGCTCTTCTATGGCGCGGATCGTGTCGTTGGGTGTCATCGCGGTGCTTTGCTTTCTGTCTGAATGGGAGGTTTCAGGCGGTTGCATTCCATCCGCTGGCAGCCTCCAGCATGTAGACTGCGAAGGTGGCCAGCCAATGCTCTCCCATGTAGTCGCCGCTGGCCACGTGCGCCAGCCCGGCATTGGCGTGCCGGCCGGCGGCCTGGGTGAGGACCGTGCGCCGCGGGTCGCCGGCCGGTAGGGCGCTCGCAATGCTCCACATGCACCAGCCGCGGCTGAGATTGAGCCCATCCAGATGTACGAGTTGGCCGTCGCTGCGATCGGTGATGGTTGCCGGCGTCAACAACTGCGCGGGTCTGCCCAGCGCCAGATCGGGCAGGAAATGGGTCAGCCATGCGCTGAAGTCTGCCCGCGGCAGCACCCGGCGCATCAGGTCCGCCTCCATCAGACACGGCGAGAAGAAGTCGGCGCCGCCTGGCTCCCACGCCGCCGGATAATCACGATCGGCCGCGAAGTAGTCCAGGCTGCGCCGCACGACCAGATCGCGCAGCGCGAGATGGCCGACCGTCGCCGCGTAATCATAGGCGAACGCCAAGCCAAACGCGGTGTTCGGGTGGACGCCGGCGCGGATGGGATAGGTTTGCTTGGGTAGGAATTCGAGATAGCGCATCACGATGACGTCTGCCAGCGGCTCGAGCGCGGCGGACCAGCGCCGGCCGGCGCTGTCATCCCACTCGCGCAATTCTTGCGCCAGCTTCAGCAGCCATGCCCAGCCATAGGTGCGCTCGAAGCCGCGGCGTCCGGGCTGCCGGAAGTAATCCGCCTCGGCCCCCAGGTTGGCCGCGGTCAGATTGGCGTCCAGCGCGGCGCGGATCGCGGTCGCCTCGGGCAAATCCCCGCAGCGGCGCAGAAGGCGGACCAACAGCCAGTGGCCGTGGACCGCCGAATGCCAGTCGAAGCAGCCGTAGAAAGCGGGGTGCAGTTCGCACGGGCGGTGCACGTCGGCCGCGTCGCTGATCACATGGGCCGGCTGGTAGGGGAACTCCCGCTGAATGCAGCCGAGCGCCAGGCCGGCGAATCGAGAAGCGTCAGTATGTGTCAGCATCGTGGATCGTAGGCTGCCGCGAGTTTGGCGGGGCCGGTCGGGCCAGCCGGGGCCGGGTTTTCGTCTGCGTCGCGCAAGAGCGCCAGCAGTTCGCACAGCACCATCGCGGTCGCGCCCCAAACCTTGTGCGGGCCCACCGCGTAGAAGGGCACGCGCGCGGCCGCGCCGCGGATTTCCCAAGTCTCTTCGCAGCGGGTCGCAGGGTTCAGCAGGTGCGCCAACGGCGCCTCCAGCACTTCGGCCACCTCGGCCGCGTTCGGGACAAAGGCCGGCCGTGTGGACGTGTAGGCGACGGTCGGATAGATGCAGAAGCCGCTGGGCGGGATGTAGAGGGGCGAGAGCGCGCCGATCACCTCCACGGCCGCCGGGTCAATCGCCAATTCTTCCCAGCCCTCGCGCAGCGCGGCCGTCGCGTGATCCTCGCCCGGCTCCATCCGGCCGCCGGGAAAGGAAATCTGCCCGCGATGATTGTCTACGGCATCGGTGCGGCGGGTGAGCACCAGGCACAGATCGTCCTCGCCCGTTTCACGCGACCAAAGCCCTGAGCTTGTCGAAGGGTCGCAGGGCAGCCTCTTGAGTTGGTGGCAGGGCGTCGCACATGGATAGAGCAGCACCAACACACCCGCGCGACGGCAATCCAGGCCAGGATCGAGGATGCGCTCGGAGCCGGGCCGCGGCTGCGGCGCCATGCCCATCTGCACGGGCAGGCCGGGCAGGGGCCGGCGCAACGCCGTCGCCAGCCGCGTTGGCTGGCGGTCTGCGTCCGCAGGCAGCGCGAGATGCGGCGGGTCCGGCGGCTGCACGCCAGCAGAGGCGCTCACCGGTTCAACCATCTCTCGATGGCCCCCCGCACTGCTGCGACGTCCGCCGGCAGCTCGATCGGCAGGTTGCGATGCCGGCCGATGACATCCTGCAACGTTCCTTCGTGGTAGCCGACCTTGAACTCGCTGAATTTCAGCCCGTGCGCGGTGGAGATCACCACGACGCGTTGGCCAGCCTGGATGACGCCGCGGCGCGCTAGCCTTGCTGCACCGGCCAACGCGACGCCTGTGTGCGGACAGGCGTAGAGGCCGGCGCGGTCGGCCAGCGCAGCCGCGTCGGCCAGCTCATCCTCGTTGGCCTGCTCCACCACGCCATCGCATTGCTGCAACGCGCGCGCGGCCTTCTCGTAGCTCACCGGGTCGCCGATGCGAATGGCTGAGGCGGCCGTGGGGCCCGCGGTGATCGGCTGGAGCTGCGCAAAGCCGGCCTGGTAGGCGCGATAGAACGGGTTGGCGCGCTCGGCCTGGGCTGCTGCGAGCCGCGGCAGCCGTGCGATCAGGCCCAGCTCGTGCGCCAGCGCCAACCCTTTCGCCAGCGCGGAGACGTTGCCCAGGTTGCCCGCCGGCAGCACGATCCAATCGGGCGTCTGCCAGCCGAGCTGTTGGGCGATCTCGATCCCGACCGTCTTCTGGCCTTCGACGCGCAACGAGTTCATCGAGTTAGCCAGGTAGATGCTGTTGTCGCGCGTCACCTCGCGCACGATGTGCATACATCCATCGAAGTCCGCGTCGAGCGCCAGCACGGCCGCGCCATGCGCGATGGGTTGGATCAGTTGGGCCGTGCTGATCTTGCCTCTGGGCAGGAAGACGATGGCCGGGATGCCGGCTGCCGCTGCGTAGGCGGCCAGCGCAGCCGAGGTGTCGCCGGTGGATGCGCACGCGACCGCGCGCACGGCCGCGGCCGTCCCGCGCCGATCGGAGTCGGCCATGATCTGCGCCACCGCGCTGACCAGGACCGTCATGCCCAGGTCTTTGAACGAGCCGGTGTGGCTGATCCCGCACTGCTTGATCCACAAGTCATCCAGCCCGAGGGAGCGCCCCAACCGTGGCGAGGGCACGAGGGGCGTGAAGCCTTCGCCCAGCGAAACGATGTGTTCGGGCCGGAGGGTTGGCAGCACCCATTCGCGCCTGGCCCAGACGCCGGAAAGTGGATGGCTGGCGGCTGGCGGCTGACCACTGACCTCTGACCCCTGACTACTGACCCGGTTGACCGCGGATCGCTGATCGAAGAGGCCGCGCCAGGCGACGCCGGAACGCTCTTTCAGGGCCTGCGAATCGTGAACCACTTCCAGCAGTCCGTCGCACGTGGGGCAGCGGTAGATGACTTCGAAGACGTCGTGGCGGCCGGGGCAGCCACGAATGCATTGGTACCAACAGGATAATGGCACAACGTTCTCCATGTATCACAGACCTGACAGGTCTCCTGTGGTCAACGACCGGTCGTCTGGGTCTCCCACAACTCGCGATAGGCGACTTGGACAGAAGGATCCACCCGTTCGGCGAATGCCAGCGGCAACTCCAGGCGCACGATCAAGTCCTGCACATCCGCCAGGTCGCGCAGCCGGTGTGACGCGCTGATGCCCGAGGCCAGCTTCAGCTCGATCAGCTTTTCGAGCGTCACCACGCGGACGCCGTTGACCTCGACCGCCGCCCCCGGCGCGGCCGGATCGGGAAAGGCTACCGGCTTTGGCCGGCCATGCCCAGGATACTCCCCACTGATCACGATCTCGATGCGCACGGACGCTTCGGCATCGCGAAACGTCTTGCTGGCGCCGCTGAGGGCCGGCCGGTAGCCGCGGCCGACCAGACGTTGATGAAAACGCTCCAGCCCGGCTGCGGTCAGCACCAGGTCAATGTCTTCGGTCAGGCGAGGACAGCCATGTTCGGCCAGCGCCAGCCCACCCAACAGGGCATAGGGGATGCCCTCCGCATCGAGTTGGCGCACCAGGCGGCGCAACGCATCGTGCAGCGTGCCCGCGCCGGCAAAATAGGCGCTCGCCTCGCGGAGCATCGAGTCGCCGCCCTGCCGGAGCAGAAGCTCGTAGTCGGTCATGCGTCCCTCACCCTTTGTCTGGTTTCACGATCACGAGCATAGCATGGCGGGCGCAAAAAGGCAAACAGCCGTCTACATGCATGGCGAAGGACGCGAAGCTTGACCCCCCGGCCATTGCACGACCGTTGACGAACGTCGAATATGGGGCTAGAATGCAGGCCAGTCGCCCATGCCGGGCGCGGCGCCAGGGCGCATGAAAATGTCATTGCGAGGAGCGTAGTGTGCGATTACGCCAGCATCCTTCAGGACGAAGCGATCTCCCGCGTGGGCAGGAGATTGCTTCGCTCCGCTCGCAATGACCGGCGGGCGGCGATATTCGGGGCAGATAACTGTTTCCACGTTGACTTCCGCCGGAGTCAGTTGTATGATGGTGCACAGAAAAGGGGGGTGAGATGGCTAGAGAAACGATCACTGCCGAGGATCTGCTGCGAGATATCTACGAGGCGGAGGCGGCGCAACGCTGGTTCGAGCAGAAGTATGGGCTGCTCTCAGAGACCTTCCATCGGCTGTATCAGCAGGGGCTGCTGCGCGACGAGGATCCGGATGAAATCCGGGAGTACATGGAATGGGCTGGCTGGTGCGAGATCTACCAGGATCGGCGGCAACGTTACGACCAACTCATCCAACAGCATCTTGAATCGCTCACTGCGCCCGCGTCGTTGTTTGACTTGCACGTCCGTGAGTTACCCGTGCCGGCTTGAGCGATGAACCTGAATACCTATGGCGATTACGCTCGGGGCGTTTTCTTTCTGCTGTCTGGCCGCGCCAGAGTCGAGAGCCATACCCTGGCCGTGTACACGGTCAATCAGACTGTAGGCATCACGCGCGGCGAGCTCGTCTTTCACTCGGGGCATGTGCTGCGCGTGTTCGAGCAGGTTGATTTCGTCGCTCGCCTGATCCGCAAGTACTCCTACGAGTTGATCTACGGAGGCGAAACGCAGTGGTGGTACGACTCGATGCCGCATCCGAACGTGCCTGAGTTGCAGAGCACGCATCCGCACCACAAGCACGTCCCGCCGGACATCAAACATCATCGCATCCCTGCGCCGGAAATGAGCTTCACTCGGCCCAACCTGCCGTTCTTGATCGAGGAAGTCGAACGACTTGCCAGGTGACCAGTGTTTTCAACGTGAAGACTCCAGGCACATTCGACGTGCCTGGAGTCTTCCATCGTCTATCCCACCTCCCCCACCACTTCCCTCGCACACACGATCCGTCCGCCCGCCATATCCGCCTCGACCACATCTCTGCAGCCGAACTTGCCTTCGAGCAGCGCGAGCGGGTTCTGCACGTGCTCTTGGATCGCCCGCTTGAGCGGCCGCGCGTTGCTGGCGGGATCGTAGCCGGCCTCGGCCATCAAGTCGCGCACGACGTTGACTTTTCTGTGAGACGATTGTATGATGGGATTTCGAGGCATTCAGTGGGCGATTACAGGGTCGGGCGACGCCGGAAGAGGAAGATGACTGGCTGGCCTGGCGATCGGCCCTGCGCATGTTAACTGACTGGAAACGGGCCTACGAGGGACTGCGCAGTGGCCGCGCTGGTAACTGATCTGTTGGCCTTCCTGCACGGGCATCGGCTGGTCGAGACGGTGTGGGTGATCCAGCACGACGAAACGCCGTGGGGAAAGATCGAACTCTAAGTGCGCTGCCGGCTGGCGATGAAGTCATCGAAGGGTGAGCGATACGAGTTCCAGGTTTGGCTACACCACGAGCCGGCCTTCCGAGATTACGCCTACCAGCTATTCACAGATCGTCCTCTGCTGCGGTGGGACAATGCGCCGCACTATCCTGACAGGGCGACCGCGCCCCATCACTTTCACGATGAGGCGAATCAGGTCAGCGAGTCACCGTTGAGCGGCGATACACTGGCCGATCTGCCTCCTTCGCAAACACGATCCCCCCGCCCTCCACATCCGCCACGACCGCATCCCCGCGCCCGAACTTCCCCGCCAGCAGCGCCAGCGCCAGCGGATCCTGCACGTGCTGCTGGAGCGCCCGCTTCAGCGGCCGCGCGCCGTAGGCCGGAGCGTAGCCCGCTTCGGCCACGAAGTCGCGGGCGCGGTCGGTCAGGCGCAGCGTCAGCCCGCGCTCGGCCAACATCTTGCCCAGCCGGCGAAGCTGGATCTCGACGATCTTGCCCAGGTCGCCGCGGGTCAGGCTGTGGAACGCCACGATCTCGTCCACCCGATTCAGGAACTCTGGCGGGAAGGCCTGGCGCAGCGCATTCATCGCCCGTTCGGAGCGTTGAGCATCGGTCAGCGCCGGGTCGTTGATGTATTGGCTGCCGATGTTCGAGGTCATAATCACCACGGTGTTCTTGAAGTCCACCGTGCGGCCGTGTCCGTCGGTCAACCGGCCGTCGTCGAGCAGTTGCAGCAGCGTGTTGAACACCTCGCGATGCGCCTTCTCGATCTCGTCGAAGAGCACCACGCTGTACGGCTTGCGGCGGACCGCCTCGGTAAGCTGCCCGCCCTCGTCGTAGCCCACGTAGCCGGGCGGCGCGCCGATCAGCCGGCTGACGGTGTGCCGCTCCTGGTATTCGCTCATGTCAATGCGGATCATGGCCTGCTCGTCGTCGAACAGGAATTCGGCCAGCGCGCGGGCCAGCTCGGTCTTGCCGACGCCGGTCGGGCCGAGGAAGATGAAGCTGCCGATTGGCCGGTTCGGGTCTTGCAGCCCGGCGCGGGCGCGACGAACCGCGCTCGCCACGGCCCGGATCGCCTCGTCCTGGCCGACCACCCGCTCGTGCAGCCGATCTTCCATCTTCAGGAGCTTCTGGATTTCCCCTTCCAGCAGCTTGCTGACCGGGACGTGCGTCCAGCTTGAGACGACCTCGGCCACCTCTTCGGCGCCGACCTCTTCTTTCAGCAACATGCCGCGGCGTTGCATCTCGCTCAACTGACCTTCGGCCTCGCGCAGCGAGCGTTCCAGCCCGGCCAGTTTGCCGTATTGCAGCTCGGACGCGCGGGTGTAGTCGTAGCGGCGCTGCGCCTCTTCCATCGCGTGGCGGGTCTGCTCGATCTCCTGCTTGAACGCCGCCACCTTCTCGATGACCTCGCGCTCGTGACCCAGCCGCGCGTCCAGGCTGCGCCGCTCCTCTTGCAGATCGGCCAGCTCGCGCTCGATAGTCGCCAGCCGCGTCTTCGAGGCTTCGTCGCTTTCTTTCTTCAACGCCTCGCGCTCGATCTCGAGCTGCATAGCGCGGCGCTTGATCTCGTCCAGTTCGGCCGGGTCCGAGGTGATCTCCATGCGCAGCCGGCTGGCCGCCTCGTCAATCAGATCAATCGCCTTGTCGGGCAGGAAGCGGTCGGCGATGTAGCGGTGCGACAGCGTGGCCGCAGCAATGACGGCCGCGTCGGTGATGCGCACGTTGTGGTGCACCTCGTAGCGTTCCTTCAGCCCGCGTAAGATCGAGATGGTGTCCTGCACCGATGGCTCATCCACCAGCACCGGCTGGAAGCGCCGCTCGAGCGCCGGGTCCTTCTCGATATGTTTGCGATACTCGTCCAGCGTGGTTGCGCCGATAGCGTGCAGCTCGCCACGCGCCAGCATCGGCTTGAGCATGTTGGAGGCGTCCATGGCGCCCTCGGCCGCGCCCGCGCCGACGACCGTGTGCAGCTCGTCGACGAAGAGGAGTACGGGCGCAAGGCCTTGCGCCCCCGCATTCGCGTCGGTGATCTCCTTCAGCACCGCCTTGAGCCGCTCCTCGAACTCCCCGCGGTACTTGGCGCCAGCGACGAGCGCGCCCATGTCGAGCGCGACCACGCGCTTGTCTTTCAGTCCCTCTGGCACGTCCCCGCGCACGATGCGCTGCGCCAGCCCCTCGACGATGGCGGTCTTGCCCACGCCCGGCTCGCCGATGAGCGCCGGGTTGTTCTTGGTGCGCCGGCTGAGGATCTGGATGGTGCGGCGGATCTCCTCGTCGCGGCCGATGACCGGGTCGAGCTTGCCCTGTCGCGCCATCTGGGTCAGGTCTCGGCCATACTTTTCCAGCGCCTTGTAAGTCCCTTCCGGGTTGGGGCTGGTGACGCGCTGGCTGCCGCGAATCGCGGTGAGCGCGGCGAGCACGCGGTCGCGCGTGATGCCGAGCCGGCCGAGCAGCTTTGCCGCGCCGTTCCCGTTCGGGCCGACCAGCGCCAGCAACAGGTGCTCGGTGCTGACGTAATCGTCGCGCATGGCCGCGGCCTCGGTCTGCGCATCCTGGAAGACGCGGCCAAGCTGGCCGCCCACGCCCGGCTGGACGTTGCTGCCGTAGGCTTTGGGCCGCCGCGCCAGGTCGGCCTCGAGCTGGCTTTGCAGGGCGACCGCGGTGGGGGCGACCGCTGAGGGATCACCCCTATCGGCCGCAGCGATCTGATTGATGATTTCCGGCGCGACGCCGTCCGCTTGCTGGAGCAGCGCCAATAGCAGGTGCTCCGGCTCGATCTGGCTGTGGTTATAGGTCTGCGCAAGCTCCTGAGAAGCGAGAATCGCCTCCTGCCCGCGCTGGGTGAATTTATCGAGACGCATGGTAACACCTCAAACTGGTAAATTGGTAGATTGGTAGATTGGGCGATGGCGCTCCGCCATGCGACAGCCAGTTCACCAAGTTACCACTATACCAATCTACCAACTGCCCGTTAGCACAGCGTTGGCGAAGTGTTAGCAGAGTGTAAGAGGTGGCCTGCACAGTCTACCGATTCGCGCCAACCCCCGTCGAGATCTTCAGCGCAGCGCCGTCCAATTGCTGCAACCCAGCGATCGAACCAACTTGACCGATACTGATTCTCGCCTATAATTGAGGCGCTTCACTGACTATCAGCTCGCCGCCCCATGGGGCGTGCAACGGAAACTCGGAGAGATTCCCCGTACCCATCGCCGTTCATCAAGCCATCCAGACCATAGAGCGCAGGAGGCCAGCGTGTATCAAACAGACCTGTACGAAGCGATGCTGGCTGAAACCGTGACGATCCCCGGCGCGGGCGGGGAGTTGATCAACGCGTACTTTGCGCGACCGCTGGGGCCGGGCGCGCGCGTCGCAGTGGAACTCAGCACGGAGTCGGCGAAGGCGCTGGCGGCGACGATCCACGCGGTGCTGGCGCGAGCCGAAGCGGGCGGCTTCTCGGATCGCCCGGCCTGAGCCTGGAGGCTGCGCCCTCATGCCGATCGAACTGGTCCGAACGATCTTCTTCTCTCCCACGCGCACGACCGCGCGCATCGTGGAGGCTATCGCCCGTGGGACTCAACTCCCCGCCGCCGAGCCGCTAGACTTGACGCCCCCAGAGATGGGGACGCGGCGGCTTGCGGAGATGCGGGACGCACTGGCGATCATCGGCGCGCCCGTGTACGGCGGCCGGATCGCGGCCGAAGCAGCGCGGCGGATGCGCCGGCTGAGGGCGCGCGAGACGCCGGCCGGCATCGTCGTCGTGTACGGGAACCGGGGCCTACGAGGGTGCGCTGCTGGAGTTGCGTGACCTGGCGACCGAGCAAGGCTTCGTCCCGATCGCCGCGGCTGCGTTCATCGGCGAGCACTCGTATTCCACCGAAGCCACGCCCATCGCGCACGGCCGGCCCGATGCGCTCGACTTGGTGCAGGCGCAGGAGTTCGGCGCGATGATTCGGGAGAGGCTGGCTGCGCCCGCCGCATTGCGCGGGACGCCGCCGTTGCAGGCGTCGGGCGCCTACCCGTACCGGGAATGGATTCCGCCGACCGATGTGTCGCCCATCACCGACCAGGCCCTGTGTGTGAAGTGCAGCGACTGTGCACGCGCCTGTCCGACCGCGGCGATCGTCGTCGGTGAGGTTGTGGCAACCGCCCCTGCTTCCTGTATCCTCTGCACGGCGTGCGTCAAGAAGTGCCCGACCGGCGCCAGGAAGTGGGATCATCCGCGGATCGGTCGCTCTCGGGAATGGCTGAGCACAAACTGCCGCGAACGGAAGAACCCTGAGCTGTACGTGTGATCATGGAGAGCAGTCTGTGAATATCCTGACCTGCAACATCCGCTACTTCGGCGCGCAGGATGGCGCGAACGCCTGGCCCCTTCGCAAGGAGCTGTGCGCCGAAGTGATCCGCTCCCGAAGTCCGCACGTGATCTGCTTCCAGGAAATGTGGGGCGAGCAGTTCGACGACCTGGCGACGGCCCTGCCGGAGTTCGCGACCTTCGCCATGGCGGATGAGCCGACCGGCCGGCGCCCCATGAACGCGATCTTCTACCGCCGGGACGCGTTTCGGCGCATCTCGGCCGGCGGCTATTGGCTGTCGGAGACGCCCCACGTGCCAGGATCAAGCTCGTGGGATAGCGCGTGCGTGCGGCTGGCGAACTGGGTGCGGCTCGAAGACCGCGCGACCGGCGCGGAGTTCCGCGTCGTCAACACACACCTGGATCACGTCAGCCAGCTCGCTCGCGAGAACCAGGCGCGGCTGATCGTCGAGGATGCGGCCGCGTATGGCGACAGCTATCCCCAGCTCCTCACCGGCGACATGAACGCGGACTACACCAACCCGGCCATCGCAGTCATCCGCCGCGGCGGATGGAACGACACCTATGCCGCGATTCACAGGACGGAGGATCCTGGCTACACCTATCACGCCTTCCAGGGGCCTGAATTCGTCTCACGCATCGGCAAGATGGACTGGATTTTCGCGCGCGGAGCGATCGCAGTTACAGCCGCCGAGGTGATCAGCAATGGCCGCGATGGGCGCTTCCCGAGCGATCACTATTTCGTCGCCGCGACGATCGCGATCGGAAGACCCATGATGGGATCAGCACCGTTTGCCAAAGATGAGCGGCAGGGGTAAAATGCTCGCGCGATGAGCGACTCTGAAACGCAGTCAACCCGCACAGCCCGGCGTACCACCAAACGCCGGGCTGTTTCTTTTGTTGAAAATATCCGACATCCGATTGTGGCGCAGTTCGGCGCAATGCTGCGCGAGCGACTCTACAATCCGCTTCGCAATGAGCCGTTGAAGAAAGACGCGGCACGCGGCGTCATCCAGACGAACGTCAAGAAATACCTGGACGAGGCTACCAAGACGAAGATGACCTGGTTGGAAGGCTTTCAGGCCGCCGATCAGGTAAGATGCTATCTTGAACGATAACACGTCTCTGGCGAGGTCAACAGGGAAAGATGAAGGATGAAGCGGCTGTATGAGTGAGAAATGGGCGTTGCGCATCCTCTCTACGGCCGAGGAGATGGCCGCGGTCGAGCGTCGCGCAGGCAGTGGTCTGGCCTCTGCTCCGAGAAGGCGTCGCTGATCCTGGGCGTGGCCCTGCTGGGGGACGGCGGGTACACGATCGTATGGAGCACGCGGCCATTCACACGCCTGGCGCTCTTGGGAAGCGCCAGGCGCGCTCTATTTGTGGTACAGGTAGCACGCGGCCTGCTGTTCGTGGCCATCTACCGCGTAGAGCGGCGGCATGGCCTGCAGGCAGCGGTCCATCCGGCTGGGGCAGCGGGGATAGAAGCGGCAGCCGCTCTCCACCGTGGCGCGCAACGACTCATCGGCCACCCCCTCCAGCACCGCGCCCCATTTCACCGCGGGGTCGGGCACGGGCACCGAGTTGATGAGCATCTGGACGTAGGGATGATGAGGCCGCTCGATCACATCCACCGTCCGGCCGCGCTCCGCGATGGAACCCTGGTACAGCACGAAGATGTCGTCGCCGATCTGGTACGCGGTGCTCAGGTCGTGGGTGATGTAGAGGAACGACACGCCCAGGTCGTCGCGCAGCTTGAGCATCACGTCGAGGATCATGGCGCGCAGCGAAGCGTCCACGGCCGAGACCGGCTCGTCCGCGATGATTAGCTTCGGGTTCATCATGTAGGCCCGCGCCACCATCACGCGCTGGCGTTGCCCACCGCTGAGCTGGTGCGGATATTTCTCCAGCACCTCTTCCCCGCGCAAGCCCACCACCCGCAACGATTGCTCGATCACCTCGCGCGCCTGCGACTTGGTATAACCCAGGTCCAGGTGCGCGATGACCATGTCGTAGATGTGTTTGACGCGGTAGAACGGGTTGTAGACCTCGTAGGGGTCCTGGAAAACGGCCTGCACCTCACGGCGGTAGTTGGTTGCGTCCTGACCCGTGAGGGTCGTGATGTCCTGGCCCCGGTAGAAGATCTGACCCGCAGTCAGGTTGATGAAGCCGAGGATCGCGTTTGCCAGCGTCGTCTTGCCGCTGCCGCTTTCGCCGGCGATCGTTGTGATGACCGCCGGTTTCTCGGGGATCGTCATGCTGAAGTTTTGCAGCGCGACGACCCGGCTGCCGCTCTGTAGAAAGCCGCCGCCGTAGACTTTGGTCGCATTGCGGATTTCGAGCAACGGTGTGGCCGTCGTCATCCTTTCGCCTCCTCTTTGCCGTACAGGTAACAGGCCACCCGATGTTCCGGTTCCCTTTCGATCATCGCCGGCTGCGTCTTCTTGCAGATATCCATGACGTGGGGGCAACGCAGTTGGAAAGAACAGCCCGGCGGCGGGTTGCGTAGATCATGCGTCAGCCCCGTGGTGATCTTGAGCGGTTTGCGCTCTCTGATGGAAGGGATGGATGAGATCAAGAGCTGCGTGTACGGATGCAAGGGATTATGGAAGGCGGGGAAGACAGGCGTCACTTCGACGATGTTGCCAGCGTACATCACGATGATGCGATCCACCATCTGCGCCTGCAACCCCATGTCGTGGCCGATCATGATCATGGAGACGCCCAGCCGTTCCTTGACATCCAGCAGCGTCTGCGCGACCACGCGCTGCACCACCACATCGAGCGCGCTGGTCGGCTCGTCCGCGATGATGACGGGCGGGCTGAGCGCGATCGCCATGGCGATGCAGGCGCGCTGCTTCATGCCGCCGCTCAGCTCGTGCGGATAGAGGTCGTATACGCGCGGGGGCAGCCCGACGAGCGCGAAGAGCTCCAGGATGCGCGCCTTGAGCTTGTCTTTGGGCTGCTGGCCCTCGTGCGTGATGATGGCGTCACCGATCTGGTCGCGCACCCGCATCACCGGGTTGAGCGAGTTCATCGCGCCTTGCGGGATGAGGGAGAGCTCGCGCCAACGCCGCTCGCGCAGCTCCTCGCCGGTCAGCCCCAGCATGTCGAGGCCGTTGATCAGGATTTCGCCGGCCAGAATGCGCCCCGGCGATGGCACGAGCTGGAGGATGCCCATCGCGGCGGTCGTTTTGCCGCAGCCCGACTCGCCGACCAACCCGACGATCTCGCCCTTGTAGACCTGGAAGCTGATGCCGTTGACGGCGATGACATCGCCCTTCGGGGTTTCGTAGTGGATGCGCAGATTGCGCACATCCAGGACGACTTCGCGGTTGGCCTGCGACGCGCGAACGAAATTGGATGCGGGCTGTGCGATCATGCCTTCACCCCCCGCAGCCGGGGATTGGCGATTTCATCCAGCCCGGTCGCGATCAAGAAGAAGCCGACAAAGATGATCGTCAGGGTCAGGATCGGGAAGCCCAGCCACCACCACATGCCCCGCAGCATCGCCACCGCGCGGATGGCGTAGTAGATCGTCATGCCCAGGGTGGGGATGCGGGTTGGCCCCAGGCCCAGCGCCTCCAGGCTCGACGCGGCCAGGATCGTGCCGGTGATGTTGCCCGACAGACTGGCCGCGATCCACGGCAGCATGTTGGGCATCATCTCTTTGAGCATGATCTCCAGCGGCGGCACCCCCGACAGCCGCGCCATGCGCACGTAGCCGCGTTCGCGCAAGGTGAGCACCTGGGCGCGCACAAAGCGGGTGGGTGCGGGCCAGGCGAAGAGCGCCAGGATCAGCGCCATGGTACTCAGTTCGATCTGCCGCACGTAAGCCGAGATCGTGATCAGCACGGCCAGCGCCGGGATGGTGATGACCGAGTCGGCCAACGTGCGGATGACGTTGTCCACCCAGCCGCCCAGGTAGCCGGCCGCCGAGCCGAGCACGATGCCCACGCCCATGCCTATCAGCGCCGCGATCACGCCGACCTGCAGCGACATCGGCGCGCCGGTGATGAGCAGCGCCAACATGTCGCGGCCGTTGCTCTCGGTGCCCAACGGGTTCTTGGCTGTGCCGACGTACTTGATCCCGTCTACCTCGACGGTGATCCCCATCGGCGGCAGGTTCAATTCGGCCGAGCCGACGCGGGCCAGCCTGGTGTCCCAGAAGAGCGGCCCGACCAGCCCCAGGAGGACGATAAAGAGCACCATCCCCGCGCCGATCAGGAACTTGGTGTTGAACCAGGGGTTATCCCAACGGCTGAAACGCCGGGCAGACTTGGATGTGGTGGTATCCAGGTCCTGCATGATCGCCGATTCTGCCATGCTTACTCTCCACGAAATCATTCGGCCAGCGCCACTGCGGGGGCTGGTCTGTGGCCCGAAGCGTTCTCATCCTCGCAGTTTGGGATTGCTTCGGCGCAAACGCCGTTCCTGCTTAGGAAATCTCCCAAGGGACGGTCTCGAGCCTTTAGGCGGTCTGGCGCTCAGACGACCAAACCGGCTAATCCTAAAGGAGGCTTCGCACAGCCTCGAAACCAGTGTACGCGATGTTGTTGCCGGGGCGCATGGCGCCCCGCGGCGTGGGAAACTCGCAATGACACCGAATTGTTGCCTCTCCTGGCTATTTCTTCTGATACGTGATGCGTGGGTCAATGAGGGGGTAGATCAGGTCAATGATTAGCACCGTCGTCGAAGTCGCCATGATGAGCAGGAAGGCCACTCCTTGAATCACGGTGTAATCCAGGTTGACGATCCCCTGATAGAAGACGTAGCCGATGCCCGGATAGGCGAAGATATATTCCACCAGGATGGACCCGCCGACGATGCCGCCCAAACTAAGGGCCAGCGCGGTGAACTGGGGCAGGACGGCGTTACGCACGGCGTACCACATGAAAATCCGGCGCATGGGAAGACCTTTGGCCTGCGCCAGGATCAGGAAGTCCTCGCTGTCAATCGAGATCATCATCCCCCGCATTCCCAGCGCCCAGCCGCCCATCGAGGTGAGCACGATGGCGAGCGCGGGCAGCGTGCCGTGGTAGATCACGTCAATGATGAATTGCCAGTTCAGGCCGGGGACGCTGTCGCTGTAGCCTTTGGAGAAGGGGAACCACCTCAGCCCGAAGGCGAAAACATAGATCAGGATGATTCCCAGCATGAAGAACGGAATAGAGGTGAAAGAGAGGCTCAGCGGCAGAATTCGTTTGAGCCAGGCCGGCGTCTTGCGCCAGCCCAGTAGAGCGCCGGTGGTATTGCCAAAGAGAAAAGAGAGGATGACCGCAATACTGAGCAGGCCGATGGTCCAGGGCAAGCCGCGGCGCAGGGTAGCGATCACCGGCTGTGGGAATTGCGAGAGCGAATAGCCCATGTCGAAGCGGAGCATGTTCCACAGATAGCGAGCATACTGGATGTACATGGGAGCATCCAGGCCGAACTTCTTGCGCCAGGCTTCGATCAACTCGGCCGAGTTCTCGATGTAGCCGGATTGGTTGATCATGCGGCTGACCATCGCCGCGACCGGATCGCCGGGCGCCAGGCGCGGAATGATGAAGATGATCGTCGTACCGAGCCACACGGTCAGAAAGAACATCAAGACACGCCGGACGACGTAGCCTGCTGTGAGACCACGCATAGATACACCTCTTACCTTCAGCGAACCGCTATCAGATGACAGGAACTACGCAGTAGATGCTCCCAGCCGGTCTGTGACCGGCGGCGTTAGCTGGACCAGGTTGTTTTCTTGCAGCCCGACGGCGGTCACAGACCGCCTGAGAGCGTGGCGTGCGCAACTCGCTCGGGCCGGTCTCTGACCGTGCCCGCCGTGGCACGGTCAGAGACCGGCCACAGCTCTGGAAGGCTATTTCCAGGGCAGTCATTGCGAGGGGCGGGATTTGCCCTGCAGCAATCTCAAGATCGGGATTGCTGCATCGCGAACGACGCTCCTCGCAATGACGCAGCGAGTGGGCCGGTTTACTTCGCCGGCTTGATGTTATGGATGATGTTGTGCGTCGTCTGCCACCAGGTCCAGCTTGCCATGTAGTTGTTCGTGGCGGAGGGCCAGTTGGTCCAGTAGGTGGTGTCGAACGGGATCAGCTTCTTGGCCTGGGTCACCGGGATCGTCGGCAGCTCCTTGTAGTAGATCGAGAGCGCCTTCTTGGTCAGCTCGTCAATCTTGGGATCGCCCAGCGGCAGGGTGCCGATCTGGTCAACCAGAGCCGAGAACTCCTTGTTGTCCCAGCGCCAGCCGTTGGCGCTGGCGCGCTCGCCGACCGGCTTCAGCCAGGAGGCGTTCAGGGTGTTGAGGGTGGCCCACGGTTCGTTGATCGAGCCGCAGTTCTGCCAGCCCATGCGCACCTCGAACTTGCCGAAGGCCAGGTTGTCGCCCCAGGTGGCGCCGGCGATCTTGCGATGCGTGGCGTTGATGCCCGCGGCCTGGAACATCTCGACGAGCTGGTCGGTGATGCGCTGCTTCTCGATGAACGCCTCGTGCGTCTCGATCGTCATCGCGAGCTGCTTGCCGTCCTTCTCGTAGTAGTTGCCCTTCTTGGCCCAGCCCTTGGCTTTGAAGACCGCCTCAGCAGCGGCCTGATCCACCTTCCACAGCTTGTCGTAGTTCGGGTCGCCCTTCATCAGATCGGTCAGGCGGTTCAGCGGCGGGTAGGCCGGGAACGGCGAAACCGATGCGACCGTGGTGCCTTCGTACGCGATCTTGACGATCTTCTCGCGGTCAATCAGCATGTTGATCGCCCAGCGCATCTCGGGATCGTTCCAGGGCGGAAGCGTGGTGTTGAACTCGAAGGTGCGGGAGCAGGGGTCGAGGGTAGCGTAGGGCAGCTTGTCGTACCATGCAATCACGTTCGGATTCTTGGCCTTGATCGCCTGGAACGCGCCCAGGGTGATGTCCATCAGGCTGTCCAGCTTCTTGTCAGCCATGAGAGCGGCGCGTGTCTCTTCGGGGCCGGCCCAGGTCCAGACCAGCTTCTTGGGGATGGGCAGCGGCTTGAAGCCGGCCTTGGCGCCCCACCAGTTGTCGTCGCGGATGTAGGTGAACTCGGTCTCGCTGATCGAAGCCAGCTTGTATGGCCCGGTGGCCACAGGCCAACCCTTGTCCTTGTCATAGAACTTGAAGGTCATCGGGTCCTGACCTTCCCAGATGTGCTTGGGGACGATGGTGAATTCACCCCAGATCTTGACCGAGAAGTGATCTAGCTGGAAACGCGGGTTGGGGTTGGTCAGGATGAACAGAACGGTGTGGTCATCTACCTTTTTCACCTCTTTCACCCACGTTCGGACGCCCGCGGTACTAGAACCGGTCAACTCAACATTCTTCATCGCTAACCCGACGCTGAACACAACATCGTCAGCAGTATAGGGTTTGCCGTCGCTCCAGGTTACACCTTTGCGCAGTTTGAGCGTCCATTCATTGAGCTTGTCATTGGCCGTGAAGCTCTCCCCGAGCCACGGCTCGATCTTGCCGGTCTGGTAGTTGAGCATGAAGAGCGGTTCGAGCATGGCCTGATGGTAGCCGTGATCGCGGCGCGCGCCCGGAGTGTACGGATTCCAGAGATCGGGGGTCACGACGCGGCCGCCGTCAATGTCGAAAATGACGGTGTCCTTGCGCTCGGCCTTGGTGTAGTCTTCCTTAGCGGGGGGCGCGGCTGGCGCCTTGGTCGGTTCGGCTTTCGCCGGTTCGGGGGCTTTCGTCGGCTCAGCCTTGGCAGGCGCGGCCGGCGCGGGCGCGGGCGCAGGCGCCGGCGCGCAGGCCGCCGCGAGCAGCCCCAAGATCACAAGAATGCTGCACAACTGCAGGATACGGGACTTCATCTTCGGTTCCTCCTCTTTGAAGTGGAAGTAGACGGATAATCCATTCCTGACCAAGTGGGTTAGCTTTTCTCTGGTTTCAGCCGATAGTCTGCCTCCTTTGACCTGCCGGTCGTCTGAACAGCGCCTCCACATGCTGTGGGCATGGTAGGGTGGAACTCACTACCCGACACATTGACGTAGTATAGGGCCTTGCGCCCGTCGGCGGCGCTGCTCTGCCCGCCGGGGCGCCCCACAAGGGGCTGCGTTATGCCTGTCGGGTGGTGAGGGGTGGAACACTGAACGGGCTTAAGTCTAGCACAAGGCGATAGGGTCTGTCAAATGGCTTTTGGACGGCGTAGGAGCTCTAGACGTGATCGGGCTCGGGGCTGCTATTGTCGCGGGACATATACCCACACGTAGGCCAACGTCGCCTGCGCAGGCGTCCACCAGCGTGGTTCGTAGTTGGTCCAAATCGCATTGCGGACGGCCGGCGGCCAGCGCGCCACGATCATCGGCGCGCCGAAGGGCGGCTCATAGAGCAGGATGGCCGAGAACTCCCGGCGCTGGATCGAGGCGAGCAGCTCGCTCGCATCCCACCGGCCAGCCCGATGCAGTTGCGCGAACTCGGCGGGCTGCAAGTAGAGCGGCCGGCCGGCCGCGGGGAGCAGGCCCATGTACTCATCGGCCAGCACCGGGCCGGCCGCATCGCGCACAATCTGCGACAGGTGAGCGATTTCAGACGCCAGGGACGCCTTTTGCATGGTGACCGGCGCATAGTCGTTGCGCGTCCACGTGACCAACCAATTGACTTGCAGCGCCAACAGCAGCATGGCGATCACCCGGAGCCAGGAGCTTCGCCCCGGCCACGCGATGATCGCGCCCGCAGCCAGGCAAAACGCAGCCGCCAACTGATACACCATGTTCGGGCCGGCGCCGGAACGATCCACAAAGAGCAAGACGAATGCGGCGCTCAACAGATAGGGCGTGACCAGCGGCCATGACCGGGTGTGATACCACCATCGCTCCACCACCATGAACCCGACGGCGCCCAACAACAGCAGCCATGCGTTCAGGAGCAGCCCGGTGAGATGCGCCATGAGGCCGACATGCGAGAAGCTGGGCGCTCTGGCCGCGGCCAGGTTGAAGTAGAACCCGCCGGCCGTAACCCCGTTCAGCGCCAGGAAAAGCGCCAGGCCGCTGCCGCCAAGCCAGGCTGCCAGGGCCACAGCGCGGCGATAGCGCCGGCCCTGTAGCAGCCAGATCAGCGCGGTCACTGGCGCGACCACGCCATAGGAGAGCCGGGTGTAGAGGGCTCCGACGAACAGGATGCCGGCCAGCGCTGCCCCGCCGCGGCGGTCGGGCCAGCGGACGATCACGAACAACCCTGCCCAGCTCAGCGCCAGCGCCAATGAATCAGCCCGATCGAATGCGGACCACTGCAGGATGGGCGGGAAAGCCAGCAGGGTCAGCCCGCCGGCGGCCGCCGCCACGCGATCGGCAGTGACGGTGTGCAGCGTCAGGCCGAGGAAGAGCGCGGCCAGGAGCGTGCTCACAAGCGAGATGCCGCGGCCATACCAAAACGCTGGGCCGAAAACCAGCGCAAAGGGCGCCTGCACCGACTGGAACAGCGGTGGGTCATGGGTGATCGTGAAGGGTGGGCCGGCCAGGTGGGGGCGATAGATGTTCTCCAAGCGGGCCAGCCGCAAGACCTGATCCAGGATGGCCCCTTCGCCATACTCCAGGGGAAAGGGGAACGTGAGCGCGGCCAGGCCGTGCCGTGCATACTCGAACACCGCGATGCCGAGCTGACTGAGCAGCACGAGCATCGCCAGTGTCGTGAGGACGCCGGATAGGCTAAGGTTGATGCGCCGACGGCGCGTGGTATTGCTCATGATGATCGCCATTCTAAAGCCTTTGACCGTAGCCGTCAAGCTTCTCAGGAGATCGCCTTCGTCGGCGTTTGCAATCGGCCCTCTGCTATAGTATGATCATCACGCTCAGTCGAGCGACCATGTCTGAAACCGGTGCTGTCATGGATGTTCCCGTTCCTCCCCCCACCACGATCGTCATCTTCGGCGCGAGCGGCGACTTGACGCAGCGCAAGCTGATTCCTGCGCTCCATACGCTCGATGTCGAGGGTCGTCTGCCGCCGAAATACGCCGTGATCGGCGTCGCGCGCAGCGCATTCGACGACGAGAGCTTCCGCGCCCACCTGCGCGCAGGAGTCCAGGAGCACGCCCGGCTGATCCATCCCGCGTCCGATCCGCGCATCGAGTCGGCCGACGCAGCCTGGCCGCGCTTCGCCAGCCGTCTGCACTACAGTCGGGGCGACTACGACGATCCCGCGACCTACCGCAGCCTGGCCCGGCAGATGCTGGAGCTGGATGAGGCGTGCGAAACGTGCGGCAACCACCTCTTCTACCTGGCGACCCCGCCGCAGCTCTACCCGGTGATCGTGGCGCAACTGGGCGCGGCCAGGCTCAATCGCCAAGACCCCCCTGCAACCGGGCAGGGCTTCACGCGCATCATCATCGAGAAGCCGTTCGGCGATGATCTGCCCAGCGCACGGGCGCTCAATGACCAGGTGCACCAGGTTTTCGACGAAAGCCAGGTCTATCGGATTGACCACTACCTGGGCAAAGAAACAGTCCAGAACATCATGGTCTTTCGGTTCGGTAATGCGATCTTCGAGCCGCTGTGGAATCGAAATTACGTGGACCATGTGCAGATCACCGTGGCCGAGTCAGTCGGGGTGGAGCAGCGGGCAGGCTACTATGATGCGGCAGGTGTGCTGCGCGACGTGTTCCAGAACCATCTGCTGCAACTGCTGACCCTGACCGCGATGGAGCCGCCGGCCGCCTTCAACGCGAAGGCTCTGCGCGATGAGAAAGTGAAGGTGCTGCAAGCGATCCGGCCGCTGCGGCCCGACGAGGCCGCGACGCAGACTGCGCGCGGCCAGTATCGCACTTATCGCGACGAGCCGGGCGTCAAACCCAACTCCACCACGGCGACCTACGCGGCGATGCGGCTGAACGTGGACAACTGGCGCTGGCAAGGGGTTCCGTTCTATCTGCGTTCCGGCAAGCTGTTGTCTGCGAAGGTCACAGAGATCATCGTGCAGTTCAGGGCTGTGCCGCATCAGCTCTTTCCCCAGGAGGGCGACCAGGGGCCGCACGCCAACTTCCTCAGCTTTTGCATCCAGCCCGATGAGGGGATGAACCTGCGTTTCGAGACCAAGTTGCCCGGCGCGGGGATGCGCACGCGTTCGGTGGAGATGGGCTTTCACTTCGGCGAGGAGTTCGGCGCCGCGGCGCTGCCCGATGCCTACGAGCGGCTATTGCTCGATGCGATGATCGGCGACGCGTCCCTCTTTGCCCGCGCCGACGAGATCGAGCTGAGCTGGCAGATCATTGATCCGATCCAGGCCGCGTGGGATCGGGGAGGCGAGCCGATCGCCGGCGGCTGGCGTGCAGAGACCGCTCCGCCACTGGAGTTCTACGAGAAGGGCGCCTGGGGCCCGCCATCCGCCGATCGGCTGTTGGCGCAGTCTGGCCGGCGCTGGCGATTAGGCTGCTATCGGCCATGAGGTCCGGCAGGGCATTCATCCCTGCCGGACGCGCTGCGCTCCTCGTCATCCCCGGCGCAGAGCTAGAACGTCGGTCAAGTAATGCCAAGCCCGCCGGTCGGGCGGTTGAAAACCGCTGCCACCACTGCACAGCCGATCCTTCGGCAAGCTCAGGACAGGCTCGGCGTCGGCTGGCTCTCGTCGTCGCAGGGCGCCTTCGCCAGCGTTGCAGCGACCGTTCGGCTGAGCTCACGACGAAGCCTCGGTCGCCCGTGGCGGATGACTTGACCGGTGTTCTAAGCCGTTCTACACCCACCCCTGCTTGCGCACGAAGTCCGACAGCACCGGGATTTCCATTTCCTTCCCGCTATAAGCCTGGAACGCATAGAAAAGACAGACCAGGTGCGGCAGGAAGAAGATCACCCACAGGCAGACCGCCAGGCAGCCGAGGCTGATGATGGTCAGGACCGTGAAGACGATGGCTGCCAGCGCCTCGTAGATCGCGGCCACAACCCAAAACGCGATAGAGGTGAGCGCGTGGTAGCGTTGGAACGGCCGCTCTTTGTTCCCCTGGGCCAGCAGCAGCGCGATCGAGACCAGGGGGAGCTGGATGATGACCATCGAGAACCAGGCCAGCGCGGCCATCAGCCGATCGTCGTCGGTGATGTTGGTGGGAGCTGGCGCTGGGGCTGATAGATCAGCGAGCGCAGTTTCGGCCGGCGCTTCGGATGACAGCGGCTCATCTGCCGGGAGCTGCTCTGGCGTCTGCGCAGCCAGCAGATCTTCTGGCTCCTCCGGCGCTTCAGACGGGATCATCTTGCGTTCTTCGTCAGACATGGCGACCTCCTATCTGCCTCCATTACGTGACAATCCGCCGGCTGGTTTCACGATTTGCCCAGAAAACAACAAGGCCAGGTCTTGCGACCTGGCCTGAAGACGGGACGCGGCCGAGCGCGGATGAACGCGGATGGTCTTCTTTCACCAGGGTCTTGGCCTGCCTCAGTTGTTCGGCGCGCCCGCGTTCACCCAGTCGCTGATCTTGGCGATCTCGGCGTCTGGAAGCCGCGCGGCGCGCTTGGGCATCTTGCCGTCCACGATCAAGATCACCAGCTCGCTGTCTTTGGCGTTGCTGGGTTTGACGACTGGTCCGTTGTTCGAGCCTTTCATCACGGCGGCGTAGGTCTTCATGTCAAACCCCTCTTCCACTCTGTCGCCGCCGTGACACTTCACGCACCGCTGCTCGAAGATCGGCGCCACATCTTTCGCATAACTGACAGTCGCCGGCTTGGCCGGTTGGGTGGCCGTCGCCGCAGCAGTGGGCGCCGCCGCGGGCTGCGTGGCGGTGGCGGCCGCAACTGTCGGCGCCATGGTGGCCGGGAGAGTAGCCGCCGGCGGCGCAGTGGGCGCAAGCGTCGCGCTGGCCGCGGGCGCGGTTGTGGGCGCCTGGGTCGGCGCAGGGGCGGCAGCGGTTGGTTGAGATTCTGGCGCGGCCGGTTGGGCGGCCGGCGCCGCGGCGCAGCCGATCAACACGATAGCCGCCAGGCTCATCATCAAGAGCGCCAGCCCAGGCTGGCGAAATCCCACAGAGAAACCGTTCATGTATCGCTCCTTTGTTTCCGAGTTCCTGGCTTGTCGCAACCCAAGATCGGGCCGGGCCTTCCCTCGTAATGCGCAGGTCATCTCACTGCCCTGTCATCCCCAAGCCGCGACCACTGCGGCCAGCAGCGCGCTGTCCTCCGCCGGCGGCGTCGTGCGCGGGTCGAGCAGCACGCGGCCCTCCGCGACGCGGACCACCACGGGAGGATCGCCGCGGCGCAGGGCTGCGGCCAGGGCATCGGGGTCGGGGTGAGTCAGCGCCACAGCGCGCGTGGGCAGCGTTTCGCCGGGCAATGCGCCGCCGCCGATGGCCGACGTGGATGGGATGACTTCGGCCGCCAGGCCGCGAGCGCACAACGCGGCGGCCCAGCCATCCGCACGGGCCCCGAGCGCGTCCAACGGCTCCGCGATCATCCGCCAGACGGGCACTTCGCGTTCGGCCTCCCCGCGGAGGTAGTGCAGCAGGGTCGCCTGGAGGCCGGCCAGGGTGCTCTTGTCCACGCGCAGCGTGCGCGCCAGCGGATGATGCCGCAATTGCGCGACCAGCGCCTGCCGGCCCACGATCAGCCCGGCCTGGGGGCCGCCCAGCAGCTTGTCGCCGCTGAATGTCACCAAGTCGGCGCCGGCCGCCACGCTCTGCTGCACCATCGGCTCGGCCGCCAGGCCGTAGCGCGTGGTATCCAGGAGCGACCCGCTGCCCAGGTCGTCCACCACGGGGACGCCAGCTTTGCGGCCCAATTCGACCATATCGGCCAGTGATACCTCGGCCGTGAAGCCGATCTGCCGGAAGTTGGAGGAGTGCACGCGCAGCAGCAGCGCAGTCTCCGGTCCGATGGCTTCCTGGAAATCGCGCAAGTGCGTACGGTTGGTCGTTCCTACCTCCACCAGTCGTGCGCCGCTTTGCCGCAACACGTCCGGGATGCGGAACCCGCCGCCGATTTCGACCAGTTGGCCGCGAGAGATGACTACCTCGCGTCCGACCGCCAGCGCGGAGAGAACCAGGAAGATCGCGCCCGCGTTGTTGTTGACCGCCAGGCCGGCCTCCGCGCCGGTCAGCCGGCAGAGCAAAGTCTCCGCGTGCAGATAGCGCGAGCCACGCTCGCCCGCGTCCAGGTCGTATTCCAGGTTGCTATAGCCTGCGGCGACTGCATCCATGGCCGCGCGCGCGGCCTGGCTGAGGGGCGCGCGACCCAGGTTGGTGTGGATGATCACGCCGGTCGCGTTGATGACCGGGTAGAGCGTGCCGCGCGCGGTCGCGACCAGCCGGCCGGCGACCTCCGCGGCCAAACCGTCCAGGGTCGGGGTTGCGCCGCCGGCTTGTAGGGTCGCGCGGGCCGCGGCCAAGACGGCCCGCGCGACTTCTACGGCCAGCTCGCGGCCGTGCTCGGCGGCTGCGGCGGCCAAGAACTGGTGGCTCAGCAAGCGATCCACGCTCGGCAACGAACGGCGGGGGTCGGTAGCGACCGGTTTGACGGGCATGGTGCGACTCCATCGAGATGCTCTCTACTACGCGCTTATTCACAGGACTTACGCAGTCCAGGCTCTCAGGGGGTCTGCGACCCCCGACAGGCCGCAGAAAACGACGCGTTCAGGCCGACGGCGCCGGTCACAGACCGGCTGGGAGCATCTACTGCGTAACTCCCGTTATCTATGGTACAACAAGAACAAAAAGCCAGGTCTCCTGCGCGAGAACCTGGCTTGCCGTCAATCCTCCATCCGCGATCCACAAAGGTCGTGGTGGGCGAAAAGGGACTCGAACCCCTGACCTCCTCGGTGTAAGCGAGGCGCTCTAACCAACTGAGCTATTCGCCCGTGCGAGATGCATTATACGCGGTCTGGCGGGCGGTGTCAAAATGGTTTACGCCAGCCGAAGACCGACGCGCACAACTCGCCGGACCAAGCGCGGGTCTGGCGAGTGTGAAATGCCGATGCCGGCCTACTGTACTCGCAACGTCATGGCCACCACCGAAAGCGGCGGAAGCAGCGCGGTCGCCCGTCCATCGGCCGGCCGGATGCCATCGAAGCGCCGGCTGCGCACCAGGTCGGGCTGCTCCCAGGTGTTGGCCGCCTTAGCGTCCGGCCCAGTCAGCAGCTCGGCGCTTTCAACGCCAGTGATGGCGCGATCAGCGATGGCGACCTCCAGCGGCGCGGCGTCCGTCAGGCTGCGGTTCGTGGCAAAGACGTGCAGCCGATCGGCGTCGAGGATCGCGCTCGCGTCCACGTTGGACACGACGCCGTTGGTCTTGCCCTCGTAGCTGGGACCTCGCAGCGCGACCCGTAACGCCACGCCGTTGCGACGCTGCGTGTACATCTCGAACGGGTAGAAGATGGACTGCACCAGCAGGTCGTCGCCGGACGTCAGCACCGGCGCGATCACGTTGACGATCTGGGCCAGGTTGGCGATCTTGACTACGTCGGCGTGTCGGATGAAGCTGTTGAAGAAGCCCGCGACCACCAACGCATCCTCCAGGTTATAGACCTCTTCCAGCAGGTGGGGCGCGAAAACTCCTGCGCCGTCTCCCCCGCGCGCTCGGTACCAGACGTTCCATTCGTCGAAGCACAGATAGGCTCGCCGCTTGCTGCGTCGTTTGGCCTGGATGAACCGGCACGCGGCGTCCATCTCTTCGATCTGCCGGTCGAGCGAGTTGGTGATGGCCAGGTAGTCCGGCGTATCGTCGTTGCGGTTGCCCACATAGCGATGCAGGCTGACATAATCGGCGAAGTCGCCCAGGTAGTCGAGCACCTGGCGGTCCCATTCCATGTAGGTGGCCATGCCGATGCCGCACGAACCGCAGGCCACCAGCTCGATGCTCCGGTCCGCATCCTTCATCATCTTGGCGGCCTGCTGGCTGCGGATGGCGTATTGATCGGCCGGCCCGTGGCCAAGCTGCCACGGGCCATCCATCTCATTGCCCAGACACCAGAGCTTGACGCCGAACGGTTCGGCGTGGCCGTTGGCGACGCGCAGATCCGCGTATTGGCTGCCGGCCGGGCAGTTGCAGTATTCCACCCAGTTGCGCGCCTCCTCGGGCGTGCCCGTGCCCAGGTTGACCGTCAGCATCGGCGTCCAGTCCATCGCCCGGCACAGCCGGATGAACTCATCTGTGCCGAAGCGGTTCGGTTCGATGCTGTTCCAGGCCAGCTCGCGCACCGTAGGCCGCCGCGCGCGCGGTCCGACGCCGTCGAGCCAATGGTAGCCGGAAGCGAAGTTGCCGCCGGGGTAGCGCATGGCGGTCATGCGCAGCCGGCGCAAAGCAGCCATCACGTCGGTGCGCTGACCATCGGGGTCCGCGTGCTGGCTCGACGGATCGTAGACGCCCTCGTACACCGCGCGGCCCAGATGTTCCAGGAACCCGCCGAAGACTCGCGGGTCAACGGCGCCGATCTGGAAATCAGAGTGAAGAATGAGAGTGGTCGGTTGCATGTATGACGCTCCTCCTGAGTGATCATATTATACGCCAGGATTGGCTTCTTCGCCAGCCATTCGTAAACCTGCGCGCGATGAGAGCATGATGGGCGGTGGATCGTGGACACCAACTGCTGGCAAGACAAGACCTTGCTGTCTCCGACGAGCCGGCGGCGGGTCCATGTGACGCGGTTTGCCCTGGCATCCCGTTCGTGGTACACTACGATGTATCAGAATTGGCAACTCAATCACCGTGCAGCCCGGTCGGCCGCCAATCGGACGATCGGGCTGCTGTATGTCCGAAAGGATCTGACGCCATGGCTGATTCATCACGGCTCTTCCAGCCGGTCTCTCTCGCTGCGGTCGCCATCACCGACGGCTTCTGGGCGCCGAAGCTGCGCGTCAACCGCGAGCGCACGATCCCGATCGAGTATGAACAGTGCAAGGCCACGGGACGGATTGATGTGTTCCGTTTGGACTGGACGCCTGGCCAGGAGCCCGTTCCACATATCTTCTGGGACTCAGATGTGGCGAAGTGGATCGAGGCAGCCAGCTACGTCCTGACAGCCGATCCCAACATCGCGGGTATGGACTTCGGTCGCGGGCTGGATGCCCTGCTGGACGAGGTGATCGCGCTGATCGCCGGCGCTCAGCAGCCCGACGGCTATCTGAACGTCCATTTCACCGTGGTCGAGCCAGAGAAGCGCTGGACCAACCTGCGTGACTGGCACGAGCTCTACTGCGCTGGCCACATGATCGAGGCTGCCGTGGCCCATTTCCAGGCCACCGGCAAGCGATCGCTGCTGGATGTTGTCTGCCGATATGCGGATTACATCGGGACAGTCTTCGGCGTGGGGCCGGGCCAGAAGCGTGGCTTCCCTGGCCACGAGGAGATCGAGTTGGCGCTGGTCAAGCTCTACCGCGTCACCGGCGAGCGACGCTATCTGGAGTTGAGCCGCTACTTCGTGGACGAGCGCGGACGACAGCCGCACTACTACGACCTCGAGGCGCTGGCGCGAGGCGATGATCCGCGGAAGTTCTGGGCGCGCACCTATGAGTACAACCAGTCGCACCTGCCCGTGCGTGAGCAAAGCGAGGTGGTGGGCCACGCGGTTCGGGCGATGTACCTTTACTCTGCCATGGCCGATCTGGCCGCGGAGACCGGCGACGAAGGTCTGCGCCGCGCCTGCGAGCGCCTGTGGACGCACCTCTGTACCAGGCGTCTTTACATCACCGGCGGCATCGGGCCATCGCGCCACAACGAGGGGTTCACCGCGGATTACGATCTGCCCAACGAGACGGCCTACGCGGAGACGTGCGCAGCCATTGGGTTCGTGTTCTGGAACCACCGGCTGCTGCAACTCGACTGCGACAGCCGTTATGCCGACATGCTGGAGCGCGCCCTGTACAACGGCGTGCTCAGCGGGGTCTCGCTCGATGGGGAACGCTTTTTCTACGAGAACCCGCTGGCTAGCTTCGGCCAGCGCCATCGCCAGCCGTGGTTCGACTGCGCCTGTTGCCCCCCGAACATCGCCCGCCTGCTGGCCTCGTTGGGCGGCTACATCTACAGCCAAAACGACCGCGATGTGGCCGTGAACCTGTACATGGGGAGCAGCGTCAAGCTCGACATCGGCGGCGCGGGGCTCGCCCTGCGGCAAGAGACCCTCTACCCGTGGAGCGGCGAGGTGACGATCCGGCTGGAGATGGCGCAACCCCTCGCGTTCCGGTTGCGACTGCGCATCCCGGGTTGGTGTCGTTCGGCAAGCGTGGCGATCAACGGCGAGCCGGTTGATCTGGCCGGCGTGGTTGAGCGCGGCTACGCCTGCCTGCCGGCAGACGACGGTCAGCCGCGGGTCTGGCAGCCAGGCGATCGGATCACGCTGAACCTGGCGATGCCGATCGAGCGCGTCTATGCCCATCCCGATGTGAACCAGGATGCCGGGCGGGTCGCGCTTCAGCGCGGGCCGCTTGTCTATTGCCTGGAGCAGGCCGACAACCTGGCGCCGGTGGGCCGCATCGCTCTGCCTGGCCAGGCGGAGCTTGCCGCGCGCTTCGAGCCCGATCTGCTTGGCGGCGTCGTGGTGATCACGGGTCAGACGCTCGTCGCGGACGCGGCGGACTGGTCGAACGACCTCTATCGGCCCCAGCGGCCGGCGTTGAGTCCGTGCACCCTCAAGGCGATCCCCTACTACGCCTGGGACAACCGCGCGTCAGGGGGGATGCAGGTGTGGATGCCCGAAATCACGTGACGATGTATGCGTCAGACTTCCGAAGTCTGACATCTCATAGGATACCCGGAGGAACCCGATGGAGACGTTAGAAGCGATAGCGACGCGGCGCAGCATCCGCCGCTTCCGCCGCGATCCGATCGCGCCGGAGGTCATCGAGAAGATCCTGACCGCGGCCAGCATGGCGCCGTCGGGCAAGAACCGGCAGCCGTGGCGCTTCGTCATTGTCCGAGAAGACCAGCGCGACGCGATGATCGAGCAGATGCGAGCGGGCATCGCGTCGTTCAAGGCGCGCGGCGAAAGTGTTGGCAGCGCCGAGGGCACGGCGGCCGCCATGGAGCAAGCGCCGGTCACGGTGTTCATCTTCAACACCGATGGCAAGCGGCCGTGGCTCGACCATTCGATCGGCGAGCTCTTCTGGGAGACCGTGTGCGTCCAATCCGTCGGCGCGGCGATCCAGAACATCTGCCTGGCCGCGCACGCGCTGGGCCTCGGTTCGCTCTGGATCTGCGATGTCTTCTACGCCTACGAGGAGTTGGCAGCCTGGCTGGGGCAAGATACGCAGATGGTGGCCGCGGTGTCGCTGGGCTATCCGGCCGACAACCCCGTGATCTTCTCGCGCAAGCCGCTGGCCGATGTGACGGTGTGGTTCTAGCCAGGAAGGCCAGATCTACAGCCCCAGCATGAACTGGTAAATCTTGTCGTTCATCCCCGGCAGGTTTTCGTGGCCGAAGTCCGGGTAGAGCGCCAGCGATTTGGGGGCGGTGATCTTGTTGTAGGCGGCGAACTGGGAGGACGGCGGGCAGATGGTGTCCATCAGACCCATGGCCCACAGCATCTCGGCCTTGATGCGCGGGGCCAGGTGCTGGATGTCCACGTAGCCCAGGTTCGTGAAGATCTCTTGTTCGCGCTCGTGCCGCGGATCGAAGAGACGAAAGTAGTCCTTTAGCTCCTGGTACGCGTCTTTCGCCTGATCCATCGTCCAGACGCGCTGATAGTCGCTGAGGAACGGGAAGACCGGCGCGGCGCGCTTGACCCGCGGTTCGAGCGCGACGCAGGCGACCGTCAGCGCGCCGCCCTGGCTGCCGCCGGTCGCGCCCACCCGGTCAGGGTCCACATCGGGCATGGCCATGACGATCCGCGCGAGTTGCGCGGTGTCCAGGAAGATTTGGCGGAAGAGCAGCTTCTCGGGATGGCCATCGAGCGCATCGTTCATCCCCCGGATGATGTGGCCGCGGTGCGTGTTCCCGCTCACACCGCCGGCGTCTTCCGAGAGGCCGCCCTGGCCTCGGCAATCGAGCGCGGCGACTGTACAGCCGCGGCCCACGTAGCTCAGCTTGTCCACCCAATCGCCTGAGTGGCCCGAATAGCCGTGAAACATGACTACTGCGGGATGCGGGGCTGGGGCGTCCTTTGGCCGCAGCAGCTTGGCGTGAATCCGCGCGCCGCCTACGCCCGTGAAGTACATGTGGAAGCACTCGGCGAAGGGCGCCTGAAAAGCCGCGGGCGCAAGCTCAACTTGTGGGTCGAGGCCGCGCATCTCGGCCAGGGCGCTGTCCCAGTAGGCGTCGTGATCGGCCGGCCGGGGGTTGGTTCCCTGATAGGTGATCAGTTTTTCGTAGGGGAAGTCGAAAGTGAGTGGCATAGATGGCTCCTGACGGCAAGAAATCGGCGCTATTGTAAACGCCCGGCGACGATTTGGCAAACCTTGAGGGTAACTCGGGTGCGGTTCAGGTTTTTGCATCGGCGGGCTTGGCGGGCAGCCGGAAGCGGGCCCGGCCGATGGGCAGGCGCCGCCAAGGGTGATCGGCGGGCGGGCGCCAGGGCTGACGCGGTGGCGCCTGGGCGGGCGCGGAGCTGAGGGCGCCGTCTGCTGGGCTGCTGGTCTGGACGACGGGCGGCGCTGGGCTGGGCGGCGGCGCGCCAGGTTGGGCGGCTGTCGCTGCTGCGGGTGGGTGGTCAGGCTCTGGACGCCGCTGATGGCGCCGTTCATCTCGGCGCTGCTGGGCTTGTTGGCGCAACGTGCGTACGATCTGGGGCCAGGCCTCGTCCCAGCATCCGAGGCGATCAAGCGCGAGAAGACTGATACAACCCCCGCAGCCCCTCCCGCCGGCTCGCATCCGACAGCAGATCGGTGTTGTCGCTGAACTGGTCAACGCCGCCGATCACCGCACGCTGGGCGATGGCCAGCACCTCGGGGTCGGTGATCCGGCCGCAGATGGCCTGGGCAAAGCGTTCGCCCCAGATGACGAGGAACGGCCGGCCGAAAAAGGGCGTGGCCTGAACGGGCAGCGGGTCGGTGAGACCCAGGCGGTTGTGCAGCGCGGCCACGCACTGGAAGGCCGCACACAGATGCTGCTCCCGCTCCTGCCAGGTCGCCGCCAGTTGCGCGCGATGCAGGATCGGCGCCAGCTCCGGGCTGCAGGCCAGCCGTCTGAACGCCATCCCGAACCATTTCGGATACGGCGCGTACCGCCGTTCCATCAGAAAGCAGAGCCGCATCAGGTCGCGCACGAGCCGCGAGCCGATCAGCGCAGAGCCGATCTCATCGCCGACTGAACCTGCCCGCCCCATCAGGTGTTCCTCCTGGCCGATGCGCGTCCAGCCGGCCGCCAGCCGATAGAGCCACACATCGCGCGGGTAGTAGGCCAATCGCTCGCGCACGGCTTGCAGGCCGGCGTCATCATGGAACACGCCGCCGGCCGTCAGCGAGAGCAGCTTCTGTTCGGGAAAGGTCAGCCAGTCGGCAGGCGCCAACCTGGCAGCCGGGTCCCAGCCCAGGTAGCCCCGGATGAAGCCTCGGATGGTGAGGAGATCCACGCGATGGTTGATGGGTCCGCTGCTGACCATCTGGAGCAACTGCGTCCCGTGGTCGGCCGGATCGGGCGGCGCGTAGCTCGTCGGATAGCCCATGAAGGAATAGGGCAGCCGCCAGCGTAAGGTCTCGCGGATGTCGTCGGCCAGGCGTGCGTGATCGTCTTCCGCCAGGAAGAGCATGACGCGCGGCCCCCAGTGGTGATCGGCCGACATGGTGGTGTCGAAGCCGAGAACCTCGGAGCCGGCGCCGATCAGCGCGGCGCTGTGGGCCAGGCCGGGGTATTCGGCGTCGAGGATCGGCCGGACCGCCTCGTGATAGAAGCGCCGGCTCAATTCGAGGCCGGGGATGAAATGGGAGTTCGAGGTCATTGTGCGTGTTGACAGGTATGCCAATGCGAGATATACTTCGGCTACATCTTCATGGGAGGAGTTCTCGATATGTCCACTGTCACCACCATGCAGCGCATCATCGTCACCATCCCGCCGGGTCTGCTGTCGCAGGTCGAAGAGGCGGCGGCCAAACTGAACTTCAGCCGCAGCCGGTTGGTTCGCGAGGCGCTAGAGCAATATATCGAAGCTCAGCGCCGGCAGGAGTTGCGCGAGCTGCTGAAGGAAGGCTATCTTTATCGGGCTGAGGAGAGCCGTCAACTGGCTCAGGAATTCTTCGTCGCCGAACAAGAAGCGTGGGATCGTTACGCGCCGTGGGAGGAGTAGCGATGCCCAGAGAGTATCGCCGCGGTCAGATCTACTATGCCGGTCTCGATCCCATCGTTGGGCATGAGCAGGCAGGTTATCGGCCGGTGTTGATCATTCAAAATGACACGGGCAATACGTTTGCTCCCACGGTCATCGTGGCGGCGCTTACCACCACCCTGCCTCCCAAGCCTTATCCGACAGAAGTTCGGGTTTCCGCGGGCACAGCCGGCCTTCCGCAGAGCTCTGCCATCAGGCTGGACCAAATCCGGACCATAGATAAGCGGCGTCTGGAACGCTATGTCGGACAATTGGACGCGGCGCTCATGCGCCAGGTGGACGAAGCGCTCAAGATCAGCCTGGGATTGGTTCCTCGGTAGCTAGCGCATCAGCAGCGCCAGCACGATTCCCCCGGCCAGCACAGACGCCACCTGGCCCGCGGTATTCGCGCCCATGGCGTGCATCAGCAAGAAGTTGTCGTAGTCAGCCTCCAGGCCGGCGCGATTGACGACGCGCGCCGCCATCGGAAAGGCGCTGATGCCCGCAGCGCCGATCAGCGGGTTGAACTTCCCACGAGTCGCCACATAGAGCAACTTGCCGAACAGAACCCCGGCCGCGGTGTCCAGCGCAAACGCCAGCACGCCCAACACCAGGATGATCAGCGTCTCGACGTTGGCGAACGCCTCCCCCACCATCGTCGCGCCGATCGTCAGGCCGAGAAACACGGTGGTGACGTTGGCGATCTCGTTGCCAGCGGCCTTGACCAGCCGGTCCACCACCCCCGACTCGCGCATCAGATTGCCGAACATCAACACCCCGATCAGTGGGCTGGCCTGGGGCGCCAGGAACCCAGTCAGCAGCGTGACGATGATGGGAAAGAGGATGCGCACCCGCCGGCCTGCGGGCCGCTCGGCGTAGGGCATGCGCACGCTGCGCTCCCTGGCGGTCGTCAGCAGGCGCATGATCGGCGGTTGGATGATCGGCACCAGGCTCATGTAGGTGTAGGCGCACACTGCGATCGGCGCCAGCAGGTGCGGCGCCAGCTTGGATGCGACGAAGATGCTCGTGGGACCGTCAATCGCGCCGATGATCCCGATGGAAGCCGCTTCGTGCAAGGTGAAGCGGCCGGTGGCCAGCGCCAGGAGCAACACGCCGAAGATGCCGAACTGTCCGGCCGCGCCCAACAGCACCATCCGCGGGTTCGAGAGCAGCGGCCCGAAGTCAGTCATGGCGCCGATGCCGATGAAGAGCAGCAAGGGAAACAGTTCGGTTTCGATGCCCGCCTTGTAGAGGGTGTAGAGAACCCCTTCGGTCTGCTCGCCGGCCATGATCGCACGCACATCCACGCCCATGCCGGCGCCGGGGATGTTGGCCAGGATGGCGCCCGCGCCGATCGGGATCAGCAGCACCGGCTCATATTCTCTGGCGATGGCCAGGTAGATCAGCAGCCCGCCGACGGCGATGATCAGCAGGTTGGCCCAGGTGAGGCGCGCAACCCCCGCGAACAGCGCCAGCAAGTTGCTCCAGCCAGGTTCCATGCCGCCCACTAGCTCAACCTGACCAACAGGTCGCCATAGGCTACGGTGCGGCCGGGCTGCGCCATGACCTCGGCGACGATGCCCGTCTGGGTGGCTCGAATGGGGTTCTTCATCTTCATCGCCTCCAGCACGCAGACCACTTCACCCACCTCGACGGCCTGACCGGCAGCCACAGCCACAGAAAGGATCGTGCCGGGCATCGGCGCGATGATCTCGCGGCCGCGAGCCGCGCCTGCAGGCACAGCCGGTCGCGCGATGGCAACTGGCGGCGATGGAAGCGGCGAGGGCTGCAGATCTGATCGTCCCATCTCAGTCGCGACCGGACGGGCTTGCAGAGCTGGCCAGTCCATCTCAGCCGCAGCCGGTCCGCGCCGCATCCCCGCGCTGGCGATGGCGACCTCGAATGCCTGCCCGTCTACGATCACCTTGAGCGGCGTCGCGGCGGGATCAGGAATCTCGACATGATAGGTACGGTCCTGGATGGCGACAGTGAAGACAGGCAAGGTCGGAACCCCTTTTGGATTTTGGATTTTCGATTTCCGATTGCCGGTTTACGTTGACTCTTGACGCTTCACGTCTCACGTCTCACGTCTCACGTTTCACGTCTCACGCTTCACGTCTCACGTTTCACGTCTCACGCTTCACTCCGCGGTGGTTGCCACGCCTGCAAGGCGCGCACACGGTTCGTGCTGACCCACGCAGGAGCCGTGCGGCCGTGCTGGAAGGTTGGGCCGGCAGGCGCCGACAGCCCGAGCGACACGGCGTTAGACATCAGCGCCGCGGCGGCGATGGCTGCCACACGCGCCCGCTCGTCCGTCAGTTGCCTGGCGTCGCTCTGCGCAGCCTGCGGCGCGTGCAGGGCGGAAGCAGCCTCCAGTTGCGAGTCCTGGCGGGCCGCGCGCCCGGCCGGCGAGCCGCCGAGCCGCATTAGCAGCGCGAGCAGTCCCCACAGGAGCCCCAACGCCGCAAAGACCAGCCCCATGCCCAGGATGGCGATCATCAAGCCTTGCGCGAGCAGTTCGCCCATGATGGTTCCTTTATACCAACCACCAATGACCAATCGTATCCTCTCAATAATCCGGGGAAACGGCGGTCACAGACCGCCTACGAGCCTGCTTTCAGGGGGTCTGCGACCCCCGTCGGCCCCCACTTATTGAAAAGATACTGACCAATCTATACAGGCATCAGTCCATGCTTTTTTGGCGGATTGCTGGCCACCTTCGACCGCAGGATCTCCAGCGCCATCACCAGCCGCAGGCGGGTGTAGCTGGGCTCGATCACTTCGTCAATCTGGCCCATGTCCGCGGCCGAGTAGGGGTTGTGGAATTTGTCCGTGTACTCTTTGAGCAGCCACTGGCGTTCGGCGGCAGGATCGGCCGCCTTCTTGATTTCCTCGCGATAGAGGATATTGATCGCGCCTTCGGGTCCCATCACCGCGATCTCGGCCGTGGGCCAGGCGTAAGCCAGATCGGTGCGCATTTGCTTGCTGCTCATCGCAATGTAGGCGCCGCCCATCGCCTTGCGCACGACGACGCTGATCTTCGGCGTCGTGGCTTCGCAGTAGGCGTAGATCACCTTGGCGCCATGGCGAATGACGCCGCCGTGCTCTTGCGCGATCCCCGGCAGATAGCCAGGACAATCCACGAAGGTGATGACCGGCAGATTGAACGCATCGCAGAAACGGACGAAGCGTGCGATCTTGTCGGCCGAGTCAATGTCGAGGCAACCTGCCAGGTGGAGCGGTTGGTTCGCGACCACGCCCACCGGGTAGCCGTCGAGTCGCGTAAAGCCCACCAACGCGTTGCGAGCGTAGTACGCGTGGATTTCCAAAAAGCTGGCGCGATCGAACACGCTGCTGATGACCTGGCGCATGTCGTAGGGCTCGCTGCTGTCGCCGGGGATCAACCGGTCCAGGATTTCGTCGCGGCGGGCCGGATCGTCGTAGGGCGTCACGCGTGGCGGGTCTTCGCTGTTGTTCTGGGGCAGATAGGAAAGCAGCTCCTTCACCAGGCGGAACGCGTGCCTTTCATCGTCGGCCGCGAAGTGCGCGACTCCGCTGCGAATGCTGTGCGCCACCGCGCCGCCGAGCGTCTCGAAATCCACCTGTTCGCCCGTCACTGCGCGGATGACATCGGGGCCGGTGATGAACATGAAACTCGTACCACGCACCATCACGATGAAATCGGTCAGCGCGGGCGAGTAGACCGATCCGCCTGCGCAGGGCCCCATCTGCACCGAGATTTGCGGCACGATGCCCGAGGCCATGACATTCCGCACGAACAACTCGCCGTAGGCTGCCAGCGAGCGCACCCCTTCCTGGATGCGGGCGCCGCCAGAGTCGAGCAGGCCGATGACCGGGATGCCGCTCTCTTGCGCGCGCTCCATGATCTTGCAGACCTTGTGCGATTGCACTTCGGAGAAGGAGCCGCCCAACACGGTGAAGTCCTGGGCGTAGATCGCCACGCGCCGGCCGTCGATCTTGCCGAACCCGGTCACGACGCCGTCGCCCGGATACTTCTTGTCGGCCATCCCGAAGTCGCTGATGTTGTGCGTGGCCAGCCGGCCCAATTCCTGGAAGGTGCCGCTGTCAAGCAGGGCGTCCAGGCGCTCGCGCGCAGTCAGCTTGCCCTTGGCGTGCTGCTCCGCGATGCGCTGCGGCCCGCCGCCCAACTTGGCGTTGGCGCGCATCTGGCGCAGTTCTTCGAGTTTGTCTTTCATGGGCGCCCCTGTTCTTGCCCTCTCATCCCCGCTGTGCTATAATCTCTTCACAAGGAGAGGTCGCATAGTTGGCCTAGTGCGCGCGTCTCGAAAACGCGTATTCCGCAAGGGATCGTGGGTTCGAATCCCACCCTCTCCGCTGTGCGCCCAAGGCCCCATGCTGAGCGTGGGGCCTTTTTCATGCCAGAAAGCAGAAAAACCCGGCTTTGCTGCGAGCAACCGGGTTTCACGTCGCGACGGGTTGGAGGCGACGCCAGTGTCGCCACATTCTAGCCTGCGCGCCTGCTACAGGCTATGACGAGGGTCATACTGCCAGCCGGCCGCTCGCGGCTTGATGGATTTGGCAAGATAGGGCGCATCGGGTATAATCGCATTGTTCCATGGAGAGGTCGCATAGTCCGGTCTAGTGCGCACGATTGGAAATCGTGTATCCTGCAAAGGATCGCGGGTTCAAATCCCGCCCTCTCCGCCAGGAGATACGTGTAGGCGTTGGCTGAACCGCGGCCAACGCCTTTATTCTTGTTGGGATGGAACCACCTTGACCACCAGCCAACCCCACAGCGCCGCGCTGGAGCAGATCACCCCGCTTTTCAGAAGTCTGCTTCTCGGCAATGTCTCGGTGCAGGTGGCCGAGCGCGCGTCTGTGACGACGATCATGGTGAAGGGACGCAGCAGCCGCATGCACTCGTTTCTGCGCCAGCCGGTTCTCGAACCGAGCTCGGCGCCCCGCCGGTAAGCAATGAAGGGAGCGCAGCTATGGACGAGCGCCGTTACAGACGCAAAACCTGGGTGCTGGTCGTGCTGGTGCTGCTTGCGCTTGGCTACGGCAGCCTGCTCCGTTACCTGCCCACGATCACGGGCTCGGACCTCGCGGATGGCAGCATCGGGGTGCTGCTCGGCCTGTACATCTGCTCGCATCCGGCTGCCAACGCGGTGGACCTGCTCTTTTTTGGCCGTGGCGCGTTGCATCGGCTGACGTCTGGCTGGGCGGGTCTTGGTTGGCTGGCGCTGAACCTGCTGGCGCTGTTTGCCGGCTGGATGATCGTCGTGATCGGCGCGGTGCGGATCGCAGGTCGGGCGGGCTAGAACATCGGTCAAGTAATGCTATCGGGCGGTTAGAAACCGCTGCAACCAGCGCAAAGCCGATCCTTCGACGAGCTCAGGACAGGCTCTTCGTCGGCTGAATTCAGTCGCCGCAGGGCGACTTCGCAGGGGTTGCAGCGACCTCGGTCGCCCGTGACGGACTACTTGACCGGTGCTCTAGCAGCCTATCCGAGCTATCCGGAGGCGACTACCGGTCTATTGCCTCAACGTTCATCAGCGGGCTTCCACCTGGTGGCCAGGAGCTTTAGGACGCGTCAAGAAACAAGTTACCGAACTGGCTCGGTCGGAGACCGGCCAGAGCGGGAAGTTTACTGAACTGGCTCGGTCGGAGACCGGCCAGAGCGGGAAGTTTACTGAACTGGCTCGGTCGGAGACCGGCCTGAGCGGGAAGTTTACTGAACTGGCTCGGTCGGAGACCGGCCTGAGCGGGAAGTTTACTGAACTGACTCGGTCGGAGACCGGCCAGAGCGGGAAGTTTACCGAACTGGCTCGGTCGGAGACCGGCCAGAGCGGGAAGTTTACTGAACTGGCTCGGTCGGAGACCGGCCAGAGCGGGAAGTTTACTGAACTGGCTCGGTCGGAGACCGGCCTGAGCGGGAAGGTCTCCTGTCTCCTGTCTCCTGTCTCCTGTCTCCTGTCCCCTCATCCGTTACGGCCGGCGGGCATGGGCCGGCGAACGCTCAGCTCCGCTATCGCCAGGGCCGGCGAGCGCCGCGCCGGTTCGCTTCCGCACGACCACCTCGTCCAGAAACGCGCCCTGATCGTTGGCGTCCCCATCGCTGACGAACTGGAACCCCATCCAGACCTGACTGCGGCCGCGCAGATCGCCCAACGTGTAGACGTTGCTCAGATCGAACGTCTCCGCGACCCAGCCGCCGCTATCACTGCTATCCTGGAAACCGTAGAAGTTCTGGCCATCCACCGAGGCCATCCAGCGCAGCAGGTCGTGACCCTCCTCGCTGCGCTGCCAGCGCCGGAATGTCACTTCGGCTGCACTGGCGCCCTGCAAGCTGAAGGGGCCGTAGATCAGCCAGGCGTTGAGATTGTTGGGATAGTTGTTGGCGCACGGCGTCACCGCGCCCGCGCCATCGGCTGCCGGCCAGACGCTGTAGTTGCCGGCGGATGACTTGCAGGTCGTGCGGCCCCAGCCCGGATTGCCGTAGCGTTGCCAGTCGCCGGGGAACGCGGACTCGAAGCCGTCGGCGAAGATGGTCTGCCAGCCGGTGGTGGGTGTGGGCGAGGGGGTCTTCGTCGGCGTTGGCGTCGGCGTACGTGTGCGCGTCGGCGTGCCCGTGCGCGTGGGCGTGGCTGTGCGCGTGGGCGTGCGCGTCGGCGTGCCCGTGCGCGTGGGCGTGGCTGTGCGCGTGGGCGTGCGCGTCGGGGTGCCCGTGCGCGTCGGGGTGAGAGTGCGCGTCGGCGTGGCGGTCGGAGTGGCCGTTCGCGATACTGTCGGCGTCCGCGTGGGTGTGCCGGTCGTCCGGGTGGCCGTGAGGGTAGGCGTCCCCGTGGCCCCCGACGTTATGGTGAAGCCACTGGTCAACACGCCAGCCAATCCTCCAGGATTGATCACCGTCACATCGTAGGCGCCGGCCGCCAGCCCGGTCGGGAGCGTGGCCGCCAGTCGCCACCGGTTGGGCGGCGCAGGCTCTGGGCCCAGGTACTCGACATCGCGCAGCGGGACGTTCCCGATGTAGGGCACGGCGCCCGGATCGAAGAAGTAGCCGTAGATGACGACGCGCACGTCCGCACCCTGGGGTGCGGACGCGGGCGCGATGCTCTCCACCACCGGCGCGCCGGGCCGCCGCGTGGGGGTGGCGGTGGGCGTGGGGGTGGGCGTCGCTGCGTCGGGCAGGCACGGTCGGCCCTGGCGGCCGATGGCCGGCGCTCTCGCGGCCGATGCGCTTGCAGCGTCCGCGGCCTGGCTTCCTGGCCGCCCGCCAGACGCCAGCGGCAGGAAGGTCGCCAACGGCCGCGTCATCACAAAGGTATGCTGGATGAAGGCGTCCGCCGGCTGCTGCGCCATCTGCTGCCAGTAGAACGCGTTGGTCACGGTGAGCGCGGCGGTGGAGACGCTCTGCGGGCCGAGGGCCGAGATGCGTGTGATCGCCTGATACTGGGGATCAGGCCCGTAGAAGTAGAGGCGTCCCGGCGTGCCGGCTGTGTTCTGGCGATAGCTGTAGCTGTAGTGCTCGAAGGGCGGCGCGAAACGCACCTCGACCAGGAAATCGTGTACCTCAACCGCCGCGCCCGACACAGCGTCGCGCGCCTGGAAGGCGACGTTAGATCCAGGAATGGCCGGCCGGCCGCGGCGCTCCGGCCGGGCAGTATCCGCCGTGCGACCGACGACCTCGCCGGCATCGTAGCGCGCGTCGTTGTTGAGATCGGCGAAGAAGCCATGGGCGATGAACAGCTCATCCAGGTCGTCGTGTTCACGGCCGCGGGAGTGGCGCGATCCGACCCCCTGCAGCTTGAGGACGTCGTACAGGTGCTTCACGTCGTAGACATAACCGAAGGACTGAGTGATCGCGTGCGGCGCGCGGGGCACGGCGTCGGCCCAGTCGGTGGCCAGGATCGTCCAGAGGTTTCCGAACGAGGTTTCGACGCAGTCGGCGTAGGTCGCACGGCCTGCGCCGATCGGCGAGGCATCGTCCGCGTCCACAGGATCCACCAGGTCCCACAGCAGCCCCGCCACCGCGAACTCCTCATCGTTCCAGGCCAGGTAGTTGCCCTCCGGGTTGACCTCCAGGTTGATCCAGACGTAAAGCTCGGGCCGCGGATCGCCGGCGATATTGCGCGCCACCATCATGGAATAGAACTCGGCGAACCCCTCGGCCCACGAATCGGTGGTGGAGGGGTTGGCGTAACCGTTGTGGTTGACGTCGCCGGGCCGTCGGGGCATGCGGTCGCCGAAGGTGTCGGCCATTACATGATGGCCGAACTCGTGCCATTCGCGATTGTCCGGCCGGCTGGGGTCGGTGTAGAGGCTCTGGCCGTTGTTGGAGTCCAGGTTGATGAACGGCTGGCCGGCCGCGTTCGCGCCGTTGCTCATCGGCCCCAGCCAGTAGACCCCGTCGTTGGGGGGCGGCGAGGTGGAAAAGGCGACGATGTCCACCGGCAGCCGCAGGTCCAGTCGCTGGCTCACGCTGTCTGCCAGTTGCCACGCCTGGTGCAGGTGGTAGTAGATCACGCCCAGGTCGTCCAGGTGGCCGGCCGGGACGCCCGCCGGAATGCGCAGCGGCGGGTCGTTGATGCCCGGCGCGAAGACGATATTCTGCCGATAGGGATTTGGGCTGGCGGCTGTGAGGGTGAACGGCTGCGTGGCCGCCCAGACCACCGGCCCGCCGCTGCTGGGCCGTTGGCCATAGGAAACCTGGAAGGTGGAAGGGAAGGCTTCATCGTGGCGCAGCGTCACGCTGATGACCAGGTTGGTCGTGATGGGGACGTTAGTCAAGATGAAGCGGCCATCAGGCGGCTCGGTGATCGTGCCGCGCACATACTGGCCGTTGCGCAGGAGCTGGACCGGCGCGCCGATGATCGGCAAGACCACATCGGTCTCGGGAATGGCATGGACGCGGCCCTGGATCTCCATGGGCCGGCCGCGCCGCGCAAAGCGGAGCGGCCCGCCGTAGGTCGGCCGCCAGAGAGCATAGGCGCGGCCCAGGCTGTCCACCGCGAGCGAAGGGGGCGTGTTGCCGTCAATCGAGTACAACTGGCGGTTGACCGTCTCGCGCGGCCCCCAGACGCCGCCCGCGGGCCGGTAGGCGAAGTGCAGGTTGTAGCGATAGTAGTTGAAGATCGTCATCCAGAGGGCATACAGGTTGCCCGCGTCGTCCGCCAGGATGGCAGGGTGCTTCTGCCAGGTGGTCGCATCGGGTTCTGGCGACAGGGCTGTGCTGGGCTGCCAGCTCCCGCCGGCCGGCCGCGTGGCGAACCGCACTTCGGGCAGCGCCACCACAGGCTGATCGGGCGGGTTGAGCAGCCACACAGCGTAGGCGTTGCCCGCAGCGTCCGCGGTGATGGCCGGATCGGAGGCTTCGCCGGCCGGCAGGCTGTCTGAGACAGGGGACGAGGAGCTCCAGGCGCCCCCGGCCGGCCGGTAGGCGAAGCGAAACGCCTGGCCCGAGGCGTAGTTGATCTTTGTGTGCGGCGACCAGAGCGCGTACGCGTTGCCCGCGGCATCCACGGCCAGCGACAGACTGCCGCCATCGTCGTTGCGCAGTTGGGGGTCTACCGGCCGGTCGCTCACCCGTTCGTGCGGCCCCCAGACGCCGCCGGCCGGCCGGCGGGCGAAGAAGATGTTCCAGTCCACGTCGCCGTCGCCATCGGTGTCATCTCGCTGTTCCACCCACAGCCCATAGCCGTTGCCCTGCCGATCTAGCGCCACATCGGGCGGAGTGGCGTCCAACGTGCACCCCTCGCTGCGGTCGCACACCACGACCGCCGTGCTCCAGCCTCCGGCGGCCGGTTTCGTCGCGGCGTGCAGCCTGGCATTGTCCGAGTTGCCGCTGGCCGTGCCCAGCCAAAGGGCCAGCGCCTCGCCCGCAGCATTGACGGCCAGGCTGGCGGGCACGATGCCGCCGCGGCCGGTATGGCAACTGCCGCAACTGACCCCGCGTGTCGCCAGGGTCGTTGCGGCGTTCCACGGGCCTTCAGCGGGCCGCGACGCCACACGGATTTCGGATCGTTCCGCAGATGGGTCGTCTATTCTCTGATCGTATTCCCACAGCGCATAGGCGTTGCCGTTGGCATCCACCCCCAGGTTGCGCCGCGCCACGCCATCCGAGCGGCCAGTGCCCGAACCGGGGATCTCTTCTTCCAGGTCCCAAGGCGAAGGAGGGGTCGCCTGGGCGAGCGGGAGCAACCGCTCTCCGCGCAGGGCCGTCGCGCCTGCGGCGTTCTGCAACAGAAACGCGCAGACCAGAATGCCGATAGCGGCCGCGAGGGCCGCCAGGCAGGGTCGAAGAGACCGATGGGTTGTGGAGTGTTCGTTCATGTTGGTCTCCTGAACAACCAAGGTTTTGGTATTGCGAGCGTGCAGCCGCTGTGGGACGGCGGATGAAAAGCGCACGCAGAGGCGCGAAGGGCGCAATGAATAGAGTCTACTGGTCCCAATCCTCGATCACTAGCCCAGGCACCTGGTCGAAATCGCGACGATTACTGGTGACCAGGATCGCGTTGACCGAGAGCGCAATCGCGGCGACCCGCAAGTCCTGAGTGCCGATGCGCAGTTTGCGAGCCCGCAGCTCCGTCAGCCTGGCTGTCGCGGCGGCTGTGAACGGCAGGACGTTGATCCTGGAGAAATAGCGCAATGTGGCCTGCAGCCGTTCGTAGGCGCGTTCGAGAGCTGGCCCTTCGATGGCTCGATCCACATCGGCCAACCGACCGCGTAATTGCTCCCGCAACGTGATGACCGTGGTATACACAGCATCCGAGGGCGCAGCGGCAAGCCGGCGCAGGATCGGTTCCCGGTCGGCCTGTTGGAAAGTGACGCTGTCGGTATCCAGGACGTAGAGAGCCATCGTTACACCGCAGGCCGCTCTGCGGCACGCGCCGCGTAGATGTCATCCAGCATCGGCTCCAGCGCCGGATCATCCGCAAAGCTGCCTGCTGTCGCCAGCCAGGGATTCGCTTCTCGCCCAGCTGCCGCAGCGGGCGCAGCGACTTCGATCGTGGTGATCTCGGTCTGGGCCAGCCAGCTTTCCAGCATGGCCTTGATCCGGTTCAAGGCTTCGTCGCGCGTGCGTCCGGTGGCCCGGCAGCCCGGCGCCGCAGGGGCAGTAGCCCTATAGGTTCCTACGCTCTGTCGCTGAAGAAAGATCGTATATTGCATCGCACACCTCACCAGGGTAGCTTTTCGGTTCACGTGGCTTCGTCAGTCTAGCACATCTCGGTCATTTTGTCAGGGACAACCCGGCAACCGCACAAAGTCCCAGCTACGATCTCACTGCACGGCCGACGCCAGCGCCCGCAGGTACTCTCTCATCAGCGGCCACAGTGGGCGGTAACGCTCGAACCAGGCGTCATAGAGCCGCTGGCGGCCGGCGTCCGGCTCGAAGCGGCGTTCCAGCCGCACCATCGCTTCGACGCCCGCCCGAAACGACGGGAAGACGCCCGCGCCCACCCCCGCGATGATCGCCGCGCCCAGCGCGCCCGCCTCTGTCACCGCGGGACGGACGAACGGCTGGCCCAGGATGTCGGCGCAGAGCTGGATCCAGGCGTCCGACTTGCTGCCGCCGCCGGTTGGCCGATACTCCTGGATCGCGATGCCTGCCGCGGGCAGCGTTTCGACGCACGCCTTCAGATAGAAGGTCGTGCCCTCCAGGATCCCCTTCAAGATGGCCCCGCGGCGCGTTTCCAGCCGCAAGCCCGCGATCACCCCGCACGTGTCGCTCACGAACTCAGGCGTGCCGGTGGTTGTGAAGTGCGGCAAAACCATCAGTCCGCTCGGCCCGTCGGGCAGCTCGGCGAAGAGCTCCTCGTAGACATCGCGGCCGGCCGCTTGCGCGCGGCGGTGTTCGGTCGCGGCGAAGGCGTCGCGGAACCATTTGACCAGGATGCCGCCCTGGTTGTAGATGAAGCTGACGTAGCGGCCCGCGGCGGCGTGGTGTTCGATGTTCAAGCCGCGCGGCAGCATCACATCAGGCGGCCGGCGCTCGGTGAAGACGGGCGTGATGCAGATGAACGTCCCCATGCCGTAGACAGCCAGCCCTTCCTCGATGACGCCGCAGCCAACCGCATTGGCGCACTGATCGTGCGCGCCCGCCACGATCGGGATGCCCGCGGGCAGCCCCAGCTCCTCGGCCGCCTGCCGAGACACTTGCCCGATCACCGCGCCGGAAGGCGCGGTGATCGGCAGCTTGCCGGCCTCGATGCCGCCCCACGCCAACAGCTCGTGCGACCAATCCTGCCGCGCCAGGTCGAACAGCAGGGTGCGGTTGGCCAGGCTATAGTCGGCCACAGGCTCGGCGCCGAGCATGAACCCGATCAGGCTGCCCCACAACAGGAACTTGTCGGCCGCGGCGTAGAGCTCCGGCTGGTGGTCTCTGATCCACATCAGCTTGGTGAGGCTGTAGTGGTTGCCCAGTGTGTTGCCGTTCACCGCGTACAGCCGCTCGTCCGGCAGGTCACGGCGCAGTTGCGGCAGATACTCGGCCCCGCGACTGTCGGAGAGCAGGAGGGACGGCCCCAGGATGCGGCGGTCAGCCGTCACCGGCGTCATGGCCTCTCCCATGGAGGAGACCGCTACGGCGCGGATCGGGTCGCCGCGGGTCCGCGCGACCGCGCAGCCGATGGCCTGCTGGATGGCGGCCCACACTTCGACCGCATCCAGCTCATCCCAGCCGGGTTGGGGGTGGCGGATGTCGTATTCTCGATATGCGATCGCCAGTTGCTGGCCGGTTTCACTGAAGACCGCGGCCTTGCAGCCGGTCGTGCCAGCGTCAATGCCGAGTAGACTCATGTCCTCTTCTCCGTCCGTTGGGCCCTGTGCCGAACCCTCCTGGCGGTCATTGCGAGCGCAGTTTGCGAAGCAATCTCCCCGTTTACGAGCGAGATTGCTTCGTCCTGAAGGATGCTGGCGCAATCGCAAACTACGCTCCTCGCAATGACATCTCCGTCTGCCGTGGCACCGGCCGCGTCCGCCATGAGCAACTGACCGCCTCTGCGTCTTGGCGTCTTTGCGTGAGCTTTTCAGCCGTCCCCCAGCCCCCTTCGCGTTCGCGGGCGGGGCCGCTGATGCCCGCCCAGCCGAAGAAGTCCTGGATGAGCCAATGCGTGCGATCGTAGACGGCCTGCTGGCCGGCCGCGACGCTGCCCGATGACCGGAGCGCGCTTTCGTAGGCCTGGCGGATTTCGGTGGCGATGTTGACCTTGGCGATGCCAGCCTGCACCGCAGCCCGCAGATCCTCCTGCCCGATCCCAGAGCCGCCGTGGAGCACCAGCGGGATGCGCGTGGCCCCCGCAAGCTGTTCGAGCCGCTCCAGGTTCAGCCGCGCGGTTACCTTCTTGCGATCCTTCAGCGCGGCCGAGATCGCGCCGTGGACATTGCCGACGGCCACCGACAGCCAGTCGCAGCCGGTCTCAGCCACGAAGCGCGTGGCTTCGCCGACATCGGTAAAGCCCTTGCCCGACGCGAATAACTCGTCGTAGGGGATGGCTGGCCCAGACTCGTGGCCCATGACCGCGCCGAGTTCCGCCTCGCACGCGATCCCGGCCGCGTGCGCCAGCTCGACGGCCCGTCGCGTGGCTGCGATGTTCTCTGCCAGCTCCAGCCGCGAGCCGTCCACCATCGCCGACTGGTAGCCGAGCCCGATGGCCTCCTCTATGATCGGCAGGTAATCCACAGTCAGGCCGTCTTCGTCAACCACGGGCACATGATCCAGGTGGAGCCGCACGTGCGCGGGGTCCTGACACCGCTCGAATTCGGCTCTGACCGCCGCCAGGCTGCGCGACTCGAACTTGATCCATTCCAGCCGAGCGACGGCGACCAACGCGAAGCTGTCCAGGTCTGCCACGGCCTGGATCACCGGCGCCATCATCGGCAGATAGGGGATGTTGAAGGCGGGGATGGCGATCCCAGCCTGGCGAGCGTTGGCGACGATCTCCGCAGTTCGCTGCATCTCGTTTCCTCGATTCACAACGGCCGGGCCTTGATCCCCGTCAGTTCACAGAATGCCAGCAGGTCGTCGTACAGGTGCGCGCCGTAGCCCAGCACCGCATACTCATTGTTCCACGCTTCGATCAGGCTGTCAATATCGCACTCCGCGGCGACGAACGCATGGGGCCAGAAGGGAATGCCGCACTCCAGTTGGCGCGCCTTGAGCTCTTCGGCCGCTGGCTCGAACACAGTGCAGCGAGCGAGGATCATCTCGAACTCGCCGTTCGTGCGGCCCAGGCGCGCCAGCACACCGTCGCCTGGTTTGCAGGTCAGCTCGACCGACAGACCACCGGCTGCGCCTTCGGTGGGGATGCCGTGCTGCGCAAACCGCGCGGGGCCGGCCTTCCCCGCCAGCAAGGGCGGGCACGCGCCATCGCCGATGATCTTGATCTCTTTCGTGCCCTTATCAATGTGCTGCAGGTCGCCGTAGTAGACCCGCTCCGAGCTGAGATCGGTGAGCAGCTTGACAGTCAGCGCGGTGTTGAAGTCGCTCAGCGTTGACGTCCCCACGCCATCTTGCAGCATCATGCTCTGCGCAAACGAGGTCGCGCTGTAGTCATCGCCCAGGCCGGGGAACGACTGGATCGTGTAGAAGTCCCAACCTTCGCGCGCCACGATCTTCTTGATGGCGATGTAGAGCCGCAGCGACCGCTCGGCGACTTCGTCCTGGGGGATGGGCATGGTAAAGAAGGGTTGCACGTGCGCTCGCGCGGCCGCCAACTCCTCGGCGGTGACGGCCCTGGCCGCGTCGAGCAGCGCGGTCGTATCGCGTGAATCTATGTCTACGCCGAAGAGCCGCATCCATTGGGAAGGATCGGCCACGCCGCACGATTGGCCCATGCCGCGGCCGCCGAAGACGCCGAGGGTGCTCTGATTCAGCCGGCGCTTCAACGCACTGGCGCGGCAGTAGGACACGATGCGGCCGAGCTCAGCCGGGTCGCGATAGTCGCCATAGACGAAGCGGTGTGGGATGCCGATCTCTTTCAGCGCGCCATGCAGCACCAGCCCGCCCACCGGCCGCCAGCCTTGCGAGCCGGGGTTGGTCCACAGCAAGATGCCTGCGCCGCAGCCCACGAAATCGCGGATCGCGGCCGTCAGGTGCGAGGCCCAAACCCAGGTGCCAGAGAAGAGAATCACCGCGTCCAACTCATCCATCTTCTTGAACCTGGCGAAACAGGCGCGCGCCTCGGCCTTGGTGGCCAGGATCACGTCATGCTCGATCAGCTCCAGGCCGGCAGCTCGCAGCGCCGCCTTGGCCTGGCTGATGAGCGCATCATCCACGAAGGCCGCGCCCATGGGGTCGAGCAGGCCGTCCTTGTGAACGCCATATACGATGAAGCCAACTCTGGGAGGGATCATTGGGAAACTCCTTTCGGTTTGACAGCCCATGCGCCCGCATGTATCATACGTGCATAGTGTTCTCATTCTACCCCGTCTGGTCGCGCTTGTCCAGCCGGTGTAAAGGAGCCTCTCTCATGAGACGAAGCAAGGTCCTCGCCAAGCTGCGCAGTGGGCGGCATGCGCGCATCTGCGCCACTGGCCATTTCCTGCCGTTCTACGTCCGCCATGCAGCGCACAATGGCTATGATGGCATCTGGTTTGACCTGGAGCACCGCACCCTGAACGAACGCGAGGTGCAGGCGTTCATCGCGCTGTGCCATCTCAACGACATTGATTGCATGGTGCGGCCGAAGACGATGCAACGGTCCGAGTTGTATCACTACCTGGAGGATGGCGCGGCGGGCTTTATGGTCCCGTTCGTTTCCACGCCGCAGTACGCGGCCGATCTTGTCTCTGCGCTGAAGTTCCCGCCGCTCGGCAACCGCGGGGTGGATGGCGCGGGGCTGGATGGCGGCTATGGCCTCGACGTGTGGAAGCCGGACACGACCTACTTCGCAGATGCGAATCGCGAAACCTTCATCGTGGCCCAGATCGAGACGCCGGAAGCCGTGCGCAACGCCGAGGCGATCGCGGCTGTACCGGGCATTGACCTGTTGTTCGTGGGGCCGGCCGATCTGGGCCGGCGGCTGGCGGTGGCCGAGGGCGCCGATCGCATGACCCTGGATGAGGCGTTCGCGGCCGTGGCAAGTGCAGCGAAGCGCCACGGCAAGGCGTGGGGCACGACCGCGGGCTCGCTGTCAGATCTGGAAGCCAGGCTCAAGATGGGCGCGCAGATGGTCCCGTGGGGCGGCGACTTCGCTCTGGCGGCCGTGCTGGCGAAGTGCGGGCAGGAGTTGAATCGCCTCGATTCGGCAGCGCCGGAGATTTGACAGCGCCGCACGGCTGTGCTATCGTAGCGCCGATTGACTGACTTCTCAAGGAAAGGAGGGTGCACATATGCGCCAGGTCATCAGAAGAGACGTTGCCGTGAATCCCTGTTCGCGCATGAGTGCGCCTGCTCCTGGGTGTTAGGTTGGCTTTGGCTGCCTGATGGCCACGGGCGTGCTCGGCGCCCGTGGCCGTTTGTTTTTAACCCCAAGCCCAAGCCCAAGCATACCCAGGGGAGCCCTATGCCTGCGAGAAACCTACAGCACTTTCTGGACGACGACTACGAGTTCGAGACTGAGCGCCGCGGCCGCCGACCGCAGTCGGACCTGTGGCGACGGAGCTCGCCGCGGCGCAGCGATCACGCCATGCTCGATGAAATGGTGCGCTACGGCGCGGTATCTGCCGAGGCCGCCGAAGGAATCTTCACCCCCACCTTCACCTCATCGCGCCACGAGCGCGAATGGATTCTGAACTATCTGGGGCCGTTCTATGACCGCAAGTAGATCGTGGATGTCCTGCACAAGGTCAAGGGCGGCAAAGAAGCCAACGTCTATTGTTGCCAGGCGCACCCCGGCACGGGGCTGGGGCTGGTGGCGGCCAAAGTCTACCGGCCGCGCATGTTCCGCAACCTGCGGAACGATGCGCTCTATCGCCAGGGCCGGGCGATCCTGGACGACGCGGGCAAAGTCGTGCGCGATGGCCGGCTGCTCCATGCCATCGCCACGGGCACGCGCCGCGGCAAAGATGCGCAGCACACCGCCTGGCTGGAGCATGAATACCAGACGATGGCGATCTTGCACGCGGCCGGCGCCGATGTGCCCCAGCCGCTCGCCAGTTCGGCCAACACTGTGTTGATGGAATACCTGGGAGATGCGCAGAGCGGCGCGCCGACCCTCAACCAGGTCACGCTGCCAGCGGAGGAGGCGCAGCCGCTGTTCGACCGCCTGCTCTGGAACGTGGAGCTGATGCTCGCTCGCGGCCGCATCCACGGCGACCTGTCGGCCTACAACGTCCTCTATTGGCAGGGGCGCGGGGTCATCATTGACCTTCCCCAGGCCGTTGACCCGGCGGTGAACCGCGCCGGCCGGGCGCTTCTGCGTCGCGATCTCCAGCGCCTGTGCGAGTACTTCGCGCGCCATGGGATCGAGTGCGACGCCGCAGCCCTGGCCGACGATCTGTGGGCGCGTCACGGCCCCGATGAGATCGAGATGTTGCCTGAGTTCGTCGAGCAGGAGGATGGCTGGCAGCCAGAGGATTGAGGCGGGCTCAGCCGGCCGGGGCCGCCTCCATGCGATAGCGATGGATCGCCTCGAACTGCACCTTGCTTTGCCGCAGGAGCGCAGCTGCCGCTCCATTGCCAATGCCAACACACCTCGATCAACGTTAGCGTCACAGCTTTGACCACGCTGGATGGCGCCAGCGCCGACCAGATGGGGTACAGATCGGTCAGGCGACGGAGGTACTCCTGCCGCGTGAGGCGCGGCTCGGGATCGAGCAAGCGCAGGAGCGCATGGCTGAGCGGGCCGGCGTTCGCCTGCACCCAGTCGGGCCGGCCCGCAGCCAGGCCGCCGAGCGCCGCAGCTTGCTCCGCTGGATCGGTCTGCGCCAGCGCGGTGGCCAATGTGCAGCGCAGGAGATCGGCCTGCTCGACGGGAGGCAGGCCGGCCGCCACCGCCGCGATGACCTTCGCCTACAGAGCCAAGCGCATCAGCCCCTCCGCGGTGGTCAGGGTCGCGTGCGCCTGCGCGGCATCCATCCGGGGCGCCAGAGCGATCCAGGCTTCGGAGCGGCCTTCTTCCGAAAACAGCCTGCTGTTGAGCGCCTCAAGTGCATCGTCCAGCCCGACTCCTTCGAGTTGTGGCGCAAGGCTGAGAAAGGCGCGCTGCGTGATGCGGGGCGTCAGCGGGGTCTTGACGATCGCATGCAGAAGGCAGCAGGCCACAGTGCTGTAGTCCAGCCGATGCTGAGCCTCCCACTCCTCGCGCACCCGGCGCAGCAGATCCTGCTTCTCATAGGGCACAGGCAGTGACGCCAGGCGTCTGACCAGGTCGTCTGGATTCATCTCCAGGTAGAGGGTCGCCAGCGTGGGCGCCCAGAAGGCCCGCTCTTCCGGGTAGTAAGCGATATCCAAGGCCCGAGCGACGAGCTCCTGGCGGCGTCGCCCCGTGTGCAGCGGCACGAGCGCGGCCAGAGCCTGGGCTTTCGCTACGCGCGTCGAGTTCTCCTGAAACGGAACGCCGCGCGTGGCCTGATCGCACGCCTCCAGCGCCCCGTCGCGCAGGTCGGCGGGCAACAACGGCATCAGCCGCAGGAGTGCCTCGGCCCGCGGGCTGCGGCCGGTCGTTGGGTCGGCGGCCGGCAGGTCGCGGGCGAGCGCCAGCGCCCGCTCCGCGCTCTGCCGAAGGACCGCGGGTAACGCCGGTCTTTGCCCTTGCCGTCCGCCTGGAGGAACTGTCCGAGCGAGCTGAGGATCGTGCCCACGGTCTGTTCCTCGACGGCAGACAGGGTCGCGAGCTGGCGGCCGGTCAGGAAGGGCTCCCGGGCGACCGCAAGCACGCCGGCCACCGGCTTGAACTCCTTGTCCCAGGCGACATCGGCCAGCTCGCGGCGGATCTTGCTCAGGAAGTCCTCGTAGATGCCGTAGAGGCCCTGCGGGGTGGAGGCCAGGTCGAGCAGCGCCGCGAGCCGTGCCGCGCGTGAGGCGATGGATCGGCGCGTCGCCGCTCGTCCTGCATCAGCAGCAATGAGTCTCATATTGAAACAAGCTGGCAAACCGACAGCGCTATGCGAGGATAGGCACTGGTGCTTATCGCCCGAGGCCAAGCCGTCCGTACAAATCGTGAGTTTTCGACCCCACGTAGAAGAGATCAACATCCTCGCTTTGCAGCGCGGCGCGCTCGCGCACGAACTCGGCAAAGGCCAACTACAGATTGTTCGAGTTTGACATCACTTATAGCACCATATATAATACCATTATCTTCTCTGGACAAGAGGGAGCTTTGACCGTGTTGCAGATCGTGATGGATACCAATGTCTTGCTGGCCGGTTTGCGGTCCCCCGAGGCGCTTCTTACCAGGTGTTGAGTTTATTGGGCCGCGGCCATTTCGACGTTCACATCTCAGTTCCGCTCGTCCTGGAATACGAAAGTGTGGCTCTGCGCCATCTCGATGAGTTGCCGATCACCCGGGGTGATGTGGAGGACGTTCTCAATTACATCTGCCGGGTGGGCGTTGCTCACGAGATCTACTACCTCTGGCGGCCATTCTTGAACGACCCCGACGATGACATGGTGCTCGAGGTCGCCGTCGCCAGCGGCAGCGCCGCCATCGTGACATTCAACAAGCACGACTTTCGCGGGTGTGATCGCTTTGGCCTTCGCCTGTTGACACCTGCTGAGCTACTACAAGAGATCGGAGCATTGAAATGAGCGCATTGAATCTACGCCTGCCCGAGTCGCTCCACGTCCAGGTGCGTGAGCTGGCAGATCGCGACCGGGTTTCGATCAACCAGTTCGTCACTCTGGCCGTGGCCGAAAAGGTCGCCACACTGCGCACGCTGGCCTACATCGAGCAGCGCGGTCAGCAGGGCAGCCGCGTGAAGTTCGACCGTGTGCTGCACAAGATCGCCGAGGCCGATCGGGAGCCTGACGAAGCGGATCGGCTGCCGGAAAACAAGGAGTTGGCAGCGTAGTTGAAGTGTCTGGATCACGAGGCCGCTGGATCGCGAAGGCGCGAAGGCGCCACGAAGCGCGCGACCCCGCAAACACCACGCGGGGCAGGTGGGTGCGAAGCCCATGAAGACCCCCGCCATGGCGAGCCTCTTCGTGCCCTTCGCGCTTCGTGAACTTCGCGAACCTTCGCGTTTTCGTGCTCCAAACCCCCGCGCTCCCCAACACCCCGCTCCTGCTCCTACCGCAGCTTCTCCAGCATCCTCACGTCGAAGGGGTTCTCGCCGGCCCACAGCGCGGCAAGCCGCGACGTCACAGTCGCTGCAACTCCCGCGGCTGCGATTGGCGGCAAACGGGCGGGCAAGGATTGAGCACGGCGATGTGGACGCCCTTGGTCTACACGCGCAAGCGGGAATGCATCACAACCTGCAGTACATTCTCCCGCGTGAGCAGCGCCGGGTCGGCGTCCACATCGAGCAAGGGGCGCACGTCATCCACGACCCGATCCCACTGCAACCGCTGGAGCTGGCCGGCCAGAACGGACCGCCAGGTTTCGACAGTGATTTCAGCGCCGGCCCAGCCCGTCTGGCGCAGCGCGTGGTTCAACAGCGTCAGGTTCGGCGCCGGCCAATCGGGGTCGCTGAGATACCAGAGGAGATCGTACAGATCGCGGCCTTTGGTGTAGGGTCGCTGCAGCAGGGCGTGCAGCTTGCCGGCGAGCATGGCGGCGCGATCATGGTGCTGCAACTGCAAGATGACGTGACGCCGAATGACGGTTGTTGCCAGTACCGCGCCGGATGGTGGGTTCGTATCCACGTAACGGGGGATGGCGTAGAGGAAGCGCAGCGCGGTGCCGCCGTGAAAAGCCAACGGGATCATGGCGCCGGCCCGCTGCATTGCGCCCAGGATCCTGGCCTGCAGGTATTCACGGGCGACGTTACGGCCATGCGCCGGCGTCGGCGCGGCCCGCACCAGGTCTGCCAGATAGGGTTTCATAGCTCCTCATACTCTGCGGCCTCGACGCGCGCCAGCCGCGCCACGCTGGCGGCGGCGCGGCGCAGCTTTGGGCTGGCGGCCTGCCTGGCCAGCTCGCGCAGCGCATCCAGATCGAGACGCTCCAGGTTCTGCAGGCGCAGTTCGGCCAGGTAGGCCAGGTCATCCCCGCCGGCGTGCAGGTGAACCAGGTCCAGCAGCGCTTTTTCCGGCGCAGCGACGAAAGCGCGTTGGCCGGGGCTGATCTCGGTCAGGCGATAGCCGAAGAACAGGCTGGTCTTCACATGGCGGTACTCGTAGACGCCGAGGGGCGTCTCCCAGCGGCCGGGCCGGCCGGTCGTCACGCTGGTCACCACCGGGGCCGTTTCGGGGATCAGGCCATAGTGGGCCAGCGCGGCCTGCTGGCTGACGTAAGAGCCGCGCAGCAGCCGGTTGGCCACGAGGAAGGGGTGCGGCCTGACGCGCTGAAAGGGGGGCGCCAGCGCATAGAGGCCGCGGCGCAGTTGATAGAGGCGGCCGGCGCTCACCCAGCGTGAGAGCTGCCGGCGCACATCGCCCGCGTCCACATCTCCGGCCAGCAGCAGGTCGGTGGCAAACACAGGCTCATCGCCGACGATTGCGAGCAGACGGGTGAAGTCCATGCCAGTAGTATGCCACGAATGGCAAATTATTGCAACAAATCGGCCTCATCTCGTTCTCTGCCCTTGTTACCTCGCTGCGTCAAGTCCCCTGCGGTCACCTGCCCGGCGTGGGCTGCCCGCCATCGCCCAGGAGGCGCAGGCGGGGGCGGTGCAGGAGCGACAGCCGGCCGGCGGCGAAATCGGCGTCGGCCAGGGCCTCGATGCCGGCCAGCCAATCGGCCAGGGTCGGCGCGCCCGGCAAGGCCAGGGTTGCAAAGTACGAGATGACCCCGCGCAGCGCGGCAGGATGGGCAGAGGGCAGGTCATGGGCGCGGCAGGCCAGCTCCGCGCCTGGCGCAGCCTGTGGGATGATCCCGCTGGCGTGGGCGGGCGCACGGCCCGCCAGCAGGTTGGCGTGTCAGAGATCGGGCAGCAGGGTCAACCGCACGCCGGGGGGGCAGAGCCAGCGCCGCAAAGAGGTCATCCCAGAAGAGATGGCCGTCGTCGGAGGCATCCTCCGACTCGCTGAAGAGCAGGCCGGGCCGCGCGGTCTCCACGGTATCGCCGGCGAAGAAGCCGTGGCCGGAGACGTGCAGGAAGAGCGCACCCTCAGCCCAGCTCGCAACCCGGCTGCTGGCCGCATCCAGGAACGCCAACGCCCGCGGCCGATCCAGCGGATCGTGCAGGCTGAGGATTTGGTCCGTCGCCAGGCCGCGCGCCAGCAGCGCCTGGGCCATGGCGGCCTGGTCGCGCCGCATGGCCGTTTCGCCGGGCTGCGGCGCGGCGATGAGGAGGGCGAGGTGGTGGTGAGCAGTCATGTCCGGCATGTGAGTCCCCTTTGAGAATGGTGCGGTCGCTGACTACGAGTCCGGCGCGGCCGGGTGAGCGGCCGCCCGGTTCAGGCGATTCGATTACAGCGCGGCCAAGGGCCAGGCGAGCGTCCCACCACCGAGCGGCAGCGGGGCCGGCCCAGGGTGGATGACGTAGCCCGGCGCGGCGCAGTCGCCGAAGTCACGGCGGAAGCCGGCGATGCCGTGCGCCATTGCGGGCCGGGCGGTGGCCGAGGCTTTGATTTCGACGGGGATCAGCGCCGCCGCCGTCTCGACAATCACATCTACTTCAGCGCCCGCGGCTGTGCGCCAGAAGTAGAGCGCCGGCTCCTCCCCGCGGTGCAGGCTGGTTTTGACCAGCTCCGCCACGACCCAGTTTTCCAGGAGCGCGCCGCCCATTGGCCCATTGGCCGCATGCTCGGCGTCGCGCAGCCCCACCAGGTAGCAGAGCAAGCCGGTGTCCGTGAAGTAGACCTTGGGCGACTTCACCAGGCGTTTGCCCAGGTTGACGTGGTACGGCCGCAGCAGAAAGATCTGGAACGACGCCTCCAGGATCGCCAGCCAGTCGCGCGCCGTGTTGACCGCAATGCCGACATCCCGTGCCAGGTCGCTCAGATTGAGCAGCCCTGCGCTGCGGCCCGCCAGGCTGCGCAGGAAGGTCTGGAACAGGGTCAGATCGCCGATCGCACGCAGGTTGCGCACGTCCCGCTCCAGATAGGTCTGCACATAGCTGGCCTGCCAGAGGCGAGCATCGCGCGCCGGGTTCTTGACCAGCTCTGGGTAGCAGCCGCGCAAGATCCAAGACCACACCTGGCCGGCTGCCGGCGCGCCAACCGGCGCCAACGGCCGCGCCGCCTCCCAGGGCAGCGGCCGCGCCGGCTCACCGGCGATCTCGCGTTGCGTGAGTGGCAGCAGCTTGAGCACCGCGGCGCGGCCGGCCAGGCTCTCCGTCACCTGTTGCATCAGCAGCAGGTTTTGGGAGCCGGTCAGGATATACTGGCCGGGCAGATCGCGGCGGGCGTCCACCCGCTCCTTGATGTAGGGCAGCAGGTCAGCCGCGTATTGGATTTCGTCGTAAGCCACGGGCGTCCCGTAGAAATCGAGAAACCCGCGCGGGTCGCCCTGCGCGGCGGCGCGCACATCAGGCGGCTCCAGCGAGATCACGGGGAAGCGCGCCCCGATCGTGTGCTGCAGCAGGGTCGTCTTGCCCGATTGACGCGGGCCGATAAGCACGACGACTGGGAACTCGCGCGATGCCTGGGCTAGCACCGGCTCCAGGCTTCTGGGGATGTAGTGTTCAGTCATGGGTTATTCTCCGTGCATATTTGCAATTGTACTGCAAATATACACGGAGGGCAAGTCGGCAAAGCTCACTCATGGAGGATCTGCAGAGCGTCGTCGACGCGGGGGGTGCGACCCTCAACCAGCGTAGCCTGGGTGTGCATGGTCTCGTTCCTCACCTGAATCGTATCGCTCTCTACCGCACATTGTACCAGTAACGTCAGTCCAGGATAAGGTTCATGGTGGGACAAATGGACGAAGCCCTTGGATCACGAAAGCGCGAAGGGGTCGCGAAGATCGCGAAGCACGAAGCCCACGAAGACTCCCGCCGCGGCGAGCCTCTTCGCGCCCTCCGCGCTTCCGTCGCAGGCGCTTCGCGTCTTCGTGATCCAAACCCCACCCCCGCGCCCCCTTGCCCCCCTTCTCGATAGCGTTCACTTCAACCCATACCGCCGCCGCTCCGCGCCCGTAAGCTGCGGCGGATCGCGCGCGATGCGGGCCGCGGCCTGAGCCAGCAGCTCCTGCAACTCCAGGGGCCAGATACGGACGGCCGAGCTTCGCCCCTCGGCGCTGAACAGCACGCGGCCATCGCCGTTGAATGCCAGGGCCGTCACGCCGCTGGCGTTCAGCCGGCCGATCTCCGCGCCGGTGGCCGCATTCCACAGGTAGATCATCCTATCTTGGCCGCCGGCCGCCAGCCGGTCGCCCGTGGGGCTGACGGTCAGGGCGGTGATGGCCGTGTCTACGCGCAGGCGTTGGGCCGGCGATTCCTGCCCCGCGGCGACCTGCCAGCGCGAGATGAGGCTTGCTGTCCGACCGCCGCTCGCCATCCAAAGGACGCCGCCGTCCGGGCTGAAGGCGAGCTGGCTAATGCTGCCGAGAGGGCTGGGGAGACGGCGCAGCAACTTTGCCTCTCCGCCGCTGATGTCCCACAGCTTCGTCTCTTCCCCAGCTTCGACGACGGCCAGGATCGGCGCGGCGGGGCTGAGCGCCACGAGCGACACCTGTTCCGCCGACACCGGAATGCTCCGCTCAAGATCGAAATCGGGCAGCCGCCACAGGCGCAGGTCATTCCCATCCCATGTTGCCAGGGTTGGCTCGCTGCCGCCGATCGCCATGGCCCTTATGTTGTCCCGACTTTGCCATGCAGGAAGACACCCGATCTCACGCGCAGTCGCCGTAGCCCATGCGCACAGTTGTTTGTCAGCGGCCTGAACCACGGCATAGCGGCCATCTGGGCTGATGCGCAGCGTCCGGCTGATCGGAATCCGGTCTAGCGCCAAGGCCGAGCTCGCGGACGTCTCCCAGGTGAACAGTCTGGCATTCTGAGGGGCCGCAACGACCGTTCGGCACTCGCTGTTGCCAGGCTGCGCGCAATAGCTGGCCGGCAGCGCCACGGGCAGCTCGGAGGACATCAGGCAATAGCGCGCGCCGGGGCTGACGTCCCAGAGGCGCACGCGGCCATCCTCGCCGGCCGTCGCTAATGTCAGACCATCGTCCGAAAACGCAACGGCCGTCACCCCAGCGGTCGCCGACTCGGCCGAGCCATGGCGCCAGGTTTGCACCGTTACGCCGGATGCCACACGCACCAGGGAGATCACACCGCCGGAGGACGCTACGGCAAGCATGGCGCCATCGAGGCTGAAGGCGGCGGCATGCACTGCATCGAGGTTCCGAGTCCAACTCTTCTTCAGGGTGTCGTGCGCTGCGCGGGGTTTCCATAGCATTCCGTCTGCGTCCAGTACAAGAAACGATCCATTCAACCCCTCAGCGTACAAGGCTTTGATTTCCCGCAGCAATTGAGGAATCGAGGTGATGGCAGGCGTATCGTTGTCACCCTGCCAGACCATGATCCCCTCTGCGCAGTCCATCGCCAGCGTCGTGCCGTCCTGACTAACAGCCATTTGCGTGGGCGATTCGCATTCGCCCTTGAACCTCCGTCGGATCGTATCGGAGCGTGGGTCGTACAGGTAGACCTGCTTGGTGTCTTGTCCGTACACGAGTAACCCCGATCCATCAGGTTGCGGACTCAAAGGTCCATCGGGAACAAAGTGGATGAGTTCCGCCCAGTCAGTCTGGCCATCAAATACCGTGCCATCGAGCAACTGCCCGGATCGGGTATCCCAAACGCCCAAGCCGATGCCATTCGTCACGGCGGCCGCTAAGGAGCCATCTGAGCTGAGCGCAACCTGAGTCACCCAGTGGTCTATCTCACGCCCGAAGGGTTTGAGCAGTGGTTGCTTGCCCGTAACGGCATCCCACAGGCTGAGCCGGCCGTCCAGCCCGCCGATCAACACCTGCTGGTCACCATGCCCGAAAGCCAGCGCAGTC